>Ga0209211_10007956_pt1 | contig 14676 bp, 12 predicted proteins | sample RifGroA2_FD_183992 | JGI IMG/M metagenome (GOLD analysis project Ga0209211, IMG submission 183992) | Groundwater microbial communities from Rifle, Colorado, USA - Groundwater A2 (SPAdes) (version 2) | ecosystem: Environmental > Aquatic > Deep subsurface > Groundwater | place: Rifle, Colorado...
TAAAAGGAAAACCCAGGCATAAGATTTTGAAGTATTTGGGAACGGCCGAGAACATTTATAAGAAGTTTAAGGATTAGGACTTTTTACACACAGCAAAAATCTTAGAAACATATTTAAACAAATATCCTTTAGTCAGCAACATGAAAATTATAGTAACCATACCAGCCTACAATGAAGGCGGCACTATATCTGCAGTCATAAGCAGGATACATGATGTAATGGAAGCCAACAAATACAGCCATAAGATTTTAGTTGTAGACGATGGCAGCAAGGACAAGACTGCAGAAGAGGCAAAAAAGGCAGGCGCTGTTGTCTATTCCCACCCTAAAAACTATGGCCTTGCAGAAACATTCAAAACAGAGGTTGAAAAGTCCTTAGCTTTAGGCGCAGATGCCATTGTCCATATCGATGCGGACACCCAGTATAAAGCTGAGGAAATTCCAAAGCTGGTAGCAGAAATAGAAAATGGCTGTGACCTTGTTTTGGGCAGCAGGTTTAAAGGCACTATCGAAAGCATGCCCTTCATGAAAAGAATAGGCAACATAGCATTTTCAAAAGTTATCTCCAATATAACGGGCATGGAAATATCGGATGCCCAGACCGGCTTCCGCGCCTTCACAAGGCAGGTTGCAGAGTCAATAAAAATAACTTCAAATCATACCTATACTCAGGAGCAGATAATAAGGGCTGTAAGGGAAAAATTCAAAATAAGGGAAGTCCCTGTTTATTTTGCAAAGAGGAATGACAAAAGCAGGCTGATAAGCAGCCCTTTTGAGTATGCTGCCAGGGCATGGATCAACATTATCAGGATTTACCGCGACTATGAGCCCCTCAAGTTTTTCGGCATAATTGGCGCTTTAATATTCGCAGCAGGCTTTATTCTGGGATTATACCTAGTCCATATCCAGATATTCGGCGAAGGCGTTAACCGGCATTTAGGGCTGATGATGCTCGACATACTCGTGCTTAGCATCGGCCTGCAGATAATAATCTTCGGCTTCATAGCGGATATGATGAAGAAATAATAATTATAAAAATAATTAAAGAAAATCTAAGAAATGCAAATTTTTTCATAAGCCTCTTTCATTGTAACAAGCCTTACATCCTTGTATTTCTTTGAAAAAGCAATGAAATTCTCCAAATCCTTTAACGCCCTGGTTGCTCTGCCATCTTTCATAGTAGCTTCAGAGCTATGAGTCATAACAACAAAAACAAATGGCTTCTCAGACCTGCCAGCTTTCTTATAATATTCCACAAACGCCTTGCTTAATAATGCTGAATTAACTGGATCCGCCCTCAGTGTTGCTCCAAAAAAATCAAATGTCGCTATCGGCATCTCAGTTACTTTTGAATTATCATGATTTATCGCTTTATAATCAGTTATGCTCAATTTCCACGGATAATGGGATTTAACATGGCTCCAGTCATATTTCATTGTATCATTAGAATGCCCTTTAATTCCCGGAACAGCAGAACTGTCAATCCTAAAGCCCAAATTATCCGCAGCCTTTGCCCCATCAGAGTCCAAAGCCCAATTGCCCCACCTGAAGCTGATGAGTTTTTTTTCTATATTTCTTCCAAGGTTTTCCTTTATTAATTCCTTAGCTGCCTTTATTATTTCAAATTTTTCCCCATAATTGTAAAAAAAGGCGCTGGTAGCATTGAATTTCCTGCGTAATTTTTTCTGCAGGGCAAAATCAGAATCGGCATGCAAGTGGAGGCCTAATTCGTGCTTATTTTTTATTAGAGTTTTAAGTTGCCCGTCTATTAATGCTCTTTCTTTTCCTTGAGCAAAAAAGCATTGCGTTGATAAAAAAAATGTTCCTTTAACATTATGCTTTCCAAAAACAGAAAGCAGGTTCCTTAACCCATAGTAATACCCTTCAAAAGCATCTGGCTTTTCCCCCTGCCATACTCTTTTTTCATTATTCAAAACATAGCCGGATTCTGTATCGACAGTTATTGCTATAAGGAATGGCTTATTTTTAGGATTTTTCCCATTGCCCAGATTAGTGGCATTAACGCCGAAAGACAAAAAATCCAATGTTTTCCTCCCTAAATATGCAGAAAAAAGCCGGTACAAAATCAATTTTATTTCTAGCACGAGTTTCATTTTATGGCCTTTTCATAAATTTCTATAAATTCTTTGCCTACTTTGCCCCATGAATAGTTTTTCCGTATAAGGGCTGCGGCGTTTTTTCCCATTGCTTCAGCCTTCTTTTTATTTTTTAGTAATACAGCAATGGATTTAGATAACCCCCCCGTATCTTTTTGATTAACCAATAGCCCGTTATGCCCATGTTTTATCAAAGACGGTATTCCCCCAACATTAGTGCCTATAACCGCGCATCCTGAGGACATAGCTTCCATTAAAGCAAGCCCTAATGCTTCTGTTCCGGTTTTATTCGCAAGGGATGGCAGGACAAAAACATCGGCATAATTATGGTATTTTACCACCTCGGAAGCTGGCAAAGGGCCTAAAAGCTCAACATAGCCTCCAATCCCATTTTCATTTATTTTTTTCTCTAATTCAGGCTTAAACTGCCCTTCCCCGATTATCAAAAGTTTTGCGGCTGGCTCTTCCCTGACAACTTCCGGCAGCGCATCTATGAGGTATTGCAGCCCTTTCTGGTCGCTCAATCTTCCGACAAAAAGCAATATTTTGTTTTTTAAATATTTAGCAGGCTTTTTTATTTTTAATTTTTTGAAAAAATCTGAATTAACCCCCATTGGAATAACTTTAACCTTGCGTGAAGCCTCTGGAAACCTCCCTAATAATTCTTTTTTTGTAGCTTCCGCATTAACAGTAATAAAATCCGCATTTTCAACAACAAATTTCTGCAGATTCTTAAAAACTGGATTTTTTAATGGGAATAAGTCGCTGCCGTGTATTGTGACAAGCAAAGGAACTTTGAAGATATTTTTAAGAAAAACTCCCACAATGCCCTGCGGCAATATCCAATGCGCATGAATTAGGCTTATTTTTTCCTTCTTTATTATTTTAGACGCGGCAAAAAATTCAGTTATTATCAGCAGCGGCATCTGCATTTTTGCCAGAAAGCCTGATTTCATATTGGGTATTATCCCGCCATCATAGCAAAGCTTCTGCAAAGACTCCGGCTTAAAGTAAGCGAACCTTCTTACATCTACCCTGCCAAGCTTCTCTTTCTTCAATGCCCCCCTATAATGCGGCGCCAAAACCGCCATATCATACTTTGATGCCAGTATATTAGACAGGTCATAGACGAACCTTGGCGTTGTGTCATTCTCCCATCTCGGGAAGGTTGACGCAATTGCCAAAACTTTCTTTTTCATAGGCTAAAATATCCCGTATCCCTATAAATACCTTTTCAAAAACCTTTTTAAATGTCCGTTCTTACCTTAAGATAATGCAGGCAGTTATATTATGCGGGGGCAAGGGAACCAGATTAAGCGGGTATACGGAAGCAATTCCAAAGCCCTTGGTCCAGATAGGCAACAAGCCCATACTGCATCATCTTATGGATTTATACGCAGGCTTCGGCCATAAAGAGTTTATACTATTAGTCGGCTACAAGGCAGATAAAATAAAAGAATACTTCAAGAACATCAGGGAATTTAACATCAAGTTTGTTGATTCTGGCGAAGAGGCAAATAAAGCCCAGAGATTGATGGATGCAAAAAAGCTCATAAAAGGCAATACCTTCCTGATGTCATACGGCGATGACCTGACAGATGCTAACATAAACAGCATAATAGGATTCCATAAAAAGAGCAAAAAAGTTGTAACTTTAACAGCAGTGCCATTATTGTCCCCTTTCGGAATAATTGAAATAAGCAGCAAAGAGGAGGTTACAAGCTTTAGGGAAAAGCCAAAGCTCAACCATTGGATGAATGGGGGCTTTTATGTCATCGAAAAAAAGATTTTTAGCTATATCAAGCCAGGCTACGACCTCGAAAAAGAAACGTTTGAAGATCTGGCAAAAGAAAGGCAGATTGCTGCGTTCATGCACGATGGATTTTGGAAATCAATGAACACTTTAAAGGATGTTATAGAGCTTAATGATATGTACAAGGAAGGCAGCACCCCATGGATAAGATAATAGATAAAATAAGCTGGAAAAATTCAAAAGTCCTGGTTACAGGGGCAGACGGATTTATAGGAAGCCATGTTGCAAAAGCTTTAGCCGAAAAAGGCTCTGAAGTCGTAACAATTGTAAGGGACATAAAAAAGCAGAGCAACATAGATGTTTTGGGGCTGAAAAACAGCATCACCATTGTCCCCGGAGATTTAGTAGATTATGCGGATTGTGAAAGAGCCATAAATGAGTATGATATTGATTTCTGCTTCCATATAGCTGCCCAGGCAATTGTAGGCCCTGCTAATAGGAGCCCATTATCCACTTTTGAATCAAACATAAAGGGAACATGGAATATTCTGGAAGCTGCAAGATTATCCAAAACAATAAAAGGCATGATTATAGCTTCCTCTGACAAAGCATATGGCCAGCAGAAAAAACTGCCTTATACAGAAGATTCCCCCCTAAATGGCTATTTCCCGTATGATGCGTCAAAGGCGTGCGCCGAAATGATTGCAAGGAGTTATTTTATGACCTATAATCTTCCTTTAGCCATAACAAGAAACGCAAACACATATGGTCCTGCTGATATGAACTTAAGCAGGATTATTCCGGATGTCATAACGAGGCTTTTGAAAAACAAAGAGCCAGTAATTAGAAGTGATGGCACCCCTGAAAGGGATTATATGTATATAAAAGATGCAGTTGCTGCTTATCTTGTTTTAGCAGAGAATTTGCACAAAAAAGAGGTCGTGGGCCAGGCATTCAATTTTGGCACTGGAAAGCCAATAAGTGTTTTGCAATTATATAAAAAAATCATAAGCCTTATGGGAAAGAATGTTGAGCCGAAAATATTGGGGCAGGCCAAAAATGAAATAGACGGGCAATATCTTGACTCCTCTAAAGCCAAAAGGATTTTAGGCTGGGAAGCAAAATATGATATTGACAAAGGCCTTAAGGAAACAATTGAATGGTATAAGGGGAATTTTGGACTATAAATAGTTTGATTATAAAACAAGTCCGAGCGATGTCCCTAAGCGAAGCGAACAGGATGCTGGAAATTATTTCCAAGCATGTATGGCAGCAAGGACTCGGCTATATTTACGCAGTATATTGAGACCTAAATAAACTAAAAATAATAGAACCTTAAAATGAACCTTCTCGTCGTAATGAAAAGATTCGGCGCCAACAAGGATATGGTACTTGGCAACTTTGGCAGGCAGATAAGGCTTTTCGAGCCTTTGGCAAAAAAGCACAAGATAGATTTCTTCTGCCCGGATTATGTGAAAAAAGAGTCTTTTGAGGCTGTAAAAAATAAAATAAAATATATCATAAGGCCTGCTTCATTATTGAAGTGCATTAGCCTGTTAAAATCATTAAATAGCATAGTTAAGCAAGAAAAATATGACGCAATTGTTGCAACAACCGATCCAATAATAGGAATTCTCTGCTATAATATATCGAAAAAATACAATATCCCATTAATCTACGATTTGCAGGACAATTTTGAGTCCTACGGCTCCTATAAAATTCCTTTTGTAAGAAGGCTTGACAGGAAAGCCTTAAAAGATGCTGATGCTGTTCTCGCAGTCAGCAAAACACTAAAAGAGCATATTTCAAAAATAAGAAAAAAGCCCGTTTACGTCATAAATAATGGCATAGAATCCGATTTATTCAAGCCAATAAATAAGGATATTGCGAGAAAAAAATTATGCCTTCCCTTAAAATCAAAAATAATTGTTTATATGGGGCATCTGGAAAAATTAAAGGGCGGATTGCTGCTTCTTAATGCATTCAGGATTGTCAGGAAAAAAATCCCCGACTGCTATCTCCTCATAAGCGGAAAAATCGAGCAGGGAATAGATATAAGCCAAAAAAATATAATTTTCAGGGATTTTCCAAAAAGGGAAGAGGTAGTTTTGGGCATTAATTCTGGAGATGTTGCTGTTCTCCCAAATCCATTAAATAATTTCACAAAATACTGCTTTCCCTACAAATTAATTGAGTATATGGCCTGCGGGGTTCCAATAGTTGCAACAGATATCGGAGATGTTTCATTGGCTCTAAAAAAATACCATGGATCGCTATGCATGCCCAATGATATAAATGATTTAGCGGAAAAGATAATAATGCAGCTTGGAAAAAGCAGGAAGGTCGATTATGGCGAAGAAGTCAAGAGCAGGAAGTGGAGCGCTCTTGCTGGTAAAGTTGATAAGGTATTATCCAAAGTCATAAAAATCCGCTGAAAGTGTCCTACCCCGCACTAAGGCAGGGTATTAAACCACAAAAAATTCCTGGCGAAATTGTCAATAAATAGACTCGGGCTTTTTTAGTGGCAGCCAAAAAAGCCTGAGCAGTAAATTTTGCGAACGAAGTGAGCCTGTTGAAAATAATTTATAAAAGCAGCTAACTGCAGAAAAGGCAATTATATTTAAATAGTGTTCTCTTTTGCTAAGCATAATAAAATGGTAGAATCAATAAAAGAATTAAGAAAAATATGCTACAGGAACTCGAATAAGAAAAGGCCTTTGTACATGGAGCTTTTTACAATGAAGGTCTCAATCTATATTACGAAGCTTTTCCTTTACACACCGATGCATGCAGACCACGTAAGCATGCTGATGATATTGCTCGCGTTAATAGGATCTGGAATGATGGCTTTCGGCTCCATAATGGCTATGTTTATAGGCATCACATTAATTCACTTTTCAGTCATCCTTGACAATGTAAATGGCGAGGTAGCGCGCTACAGGAAAGAAGGCAGCTTAATGGGCTCATTCCTTGAGGAGTTCTACCATACAATTTCAACCCCATTCATATTCTTCTCATTGGGCTATGGGATTTTCAGCCAAACAGGCGTAAAGGCTGCTATACTTTTCGGTTTCATGGCAGCGATATTTGCATCCCCAATAGTGTTGACAGCAATAAAAACTGCAGTCATCAAGAAAGGCATGGACCGCCTGGAAGAAAAAACTGGCATGCTGCCGAAAAAATACACCATGCCGAGCTCAGAGATAAATGTGAAAGGCGGCGGCACAGAGGCAGGAAAAAAGCTCTACTCAGCATATGATGTTATAAAAGAAGTCTGGGGCTTCCCATTCAATATTCTCCACATGCAAATAATGCTTGCCTTAGAGCTCTTAAACAGCTATTACTCATTCATGCCAAAATTCCTGCTGCCATTGGCTTACATAGTGCTCTATGGCTCGGTATCCGCAATAAGGCAGGCTTTATCTTTTATAGTCCACTACAAAGGAAAAACAATCTTCCATTATTATAACGCATTATTCGGCAAAAAATAAATCGTCAAAAACCACCAATCAAAGATTGGTGGCATGTTTACATTAATAAATCGTGTAAGTGGTTTTTGACTCAGCGAAGGTTTCACGAAGTGAAACTTACGAACGCAGTGAGATTATCCGCCACTAGTTTACCGCCAATCATAGAATTGGCGGAATTTTAGCGCATTTAAGGGTTTACTATGAACACCGCAAGAAGGCTGACAGCGAATTTCCTAAGCCTCATATTTTCTGAGTTCGTGTCAAAAATTGCTCAGATTATAATATTTGCCTACCTTGCAAGATCTCTTGGCAAAGAAAGCTTTGGAATTTTCAGCTTCGGGCTTGCATTTGGATTATTGGCGGCCATAATTGCCGATTTCGGCCTGAGCAGCCTGCTGGTAAGGGAAATAAGCAGAAGCAAAAAAGACGCCCCAAAATACCTCTCCAATGCGCTCTTAGTAAAAATTTTTCTTGCATTAATAGCCGCAGCCCTGTCTTATTTAACCCTTAGCTTGATGGGCTATCCGCATAATGCCAGGCTGATAGCCTACATAATGCTCTTATTCGCAATTCTGCAGTCTTTTACAGACATTTACTCCTCAATATTCCGGGCATTTGAGCACATGCATTATGATGCGCTCATAAAGGTCTTGAGGATGCTCGTATTGTCTGCAATAATGTTTTTTTCGATAAAAAATAATTTTTCCCTTGCCATGTCTTCGCTTGCATTCCCAATATCAGAAGCAGCTATCCTATTAACGGCATCCGCATTGGCTTACACGAAATTTGTCAAAGCGGATTTTAGCTTTGACTTTGCCTTCTCAAAACATCTGCTTAAAGAATCGTCATTTTTTTTCCTCTCAATAGCTTTTGCAGGCATTTTCCTGTACATAGACTGGATTATGCTTTCAAAGCTCGGCTCTCTCTCAGAGGTGGGCATTTATGCAGCCGCATCAAATATAGCAATAGCATTGATGTCTGTGCCAATGATGTATGGAAATGCTGTCTACCCGGTAATTTCAAGGTTTTATATGTCCTCTAAGGAAAGGCTTAAGTTTGTCTATGAAAGGTCATTCAAATATATGCTTGTCATCGGAATTGCTGTCTCTGCCGGGATTTATGCGCTGTCAAAGGGCATTATTGCTCTCTTCTATGGAAAAGAGTATATTGCTTCCTCTATTGTGCTTGCCATAATAGGCTGGCATTTGTGCTTCAGGTTTGCGAATATCATATCAGGATTTACCCTGTCTTCCATGGACAGGCAGCGCCCAAGGGTATTAAGCCAGGGCGTTGCTGCATTATCAAAAATAGCGCTCAATTTTATTTTAATTCCGTTATACGGCATAGTTGGCGCGGCAATAGCGACATTAGCCTCAGAAATATTGTTTTTTGCGGCTTACAATCATTTTATCTCAGAATATGGCATAAAAATTAATATCATCAGGCCGTTTGTAAAGCCTGCAATAGCTGGCTTCATAATGGTTGCCAGCCTGATTTTTATAGGAAATATTTCTGAAAATATTTTTATTTCGCTGATAAGCGGGGCATTAATTTATTCTATAGCCGTGCTTCTGCTCAAAACAATAGACGAGGAAGACAAAAAGCTCATGCACAGCATATTTAAAAATGCTTAGTGGTGGGAGGCATTGAAAAGTTAAAGGTTGCCATCAAAACCAACGAAGTTGGTGCCGAACTTTGTTCGAGCATGTGAGCACTTTCTACAATAATATTAAGCCGACAGGGGGACGTCACCGAACGCAGTGAGCGTGATACCGAAAATGTTCCATTTTCGAGTATCCCTCGCGGGGATGTCGGCTATTGCTTAAAATATTAAGTGCGAACGATGGCAACCCGAGCTCGCAAGCGAGGAATTTTCAATGCCACATAGTGATGAAATAAGATATCTCATTGGCTTTCTTTGAACCACTTGATTGTTTTTTTAAGCCCATCTTTCAGCCCGACCTTAGGCTCCCATCCCATCTCTTTTTTTGCTTTCGCAATATCGGGCCTCCTTACCCTAGGATCATCCGCAGGAAGCTTTTCAAAAATTATTCTGCTTTCGCTTTTTGCAAGCTCCTTGATAATTCCGGCAAATTCCGTTATAGTATGCTCTTCGGGATTGCCCATATTTACCGGCTCATTTATTTTTGAAAGCATAAGCCTGTAGATGCCGTCTACCATGTCGCTTATGTAGCAAAAGCTCCTTGTCTGCTTTCCATCTCCATAAATAGTTATCGGCTCATTTCTCAAAGCCTGTGTTATAAAATTTGGAACTGCTCTTCCGTCATCCTTTCGCATTTTAGGGCCGTACGTATTGAATATCCTTACAATCCTTGTATCCACATTGTGTATTCGATGATAGGCCATGGTTAAAGCTTCTGCGAACCTTTTTGCTTCGTCGTAGCAGTTACCGCACCAAATTGCCTTTCCATCACGTCTTACATAGATTATATGGTTATTAACATCTACACAATAAACTTTGCCAGAATAATCAACAATTTTGGGTTTAGGGTATAATGGAGTTAGATTATCTTTTCTTATAAGACTTCGTCCTTTATATCTTATGTTTACATAATAAACATCTCTCCCTTTAGATTTGCTTATTTTTCCGCAAAGACCTATCTTTAATGCAATCTCTTGAATGTCACTAGCCAATCTTAAAGATTTAGTATAATATTTTGTCATTATTTTGTTTCCGTCTCCAAGCATTAAAGCATTAAATAATATTAAAAGCTGTCTAGAAGATAGTTGTTTAAAATCAGAGGGTATATACTTATCTGCAGCTTTTCCAAATTGTTTTAAATATTTACCTAACTGCATACTCACTATTCTAAATTGATGGTCGTCAGAAGTAAAAAAATTAAATGGCAATTTTTCCAAACAAGCCCGTATTTTGTTATAATTCTTTTTATTTTTTTTATCTTGGGCAATCAGTATATTATAAATATTATTGATATATTCTCTCCCTTTTATGATTTGTTTCCTGTTTCTAACATGAACGCAGCCTTCCGATATATAGTACCCAAAGAATTCAAGCCATATGTCCATATCTATACTTTCTCTATTCTTTACACGATTATTATTAATTTTTGGCAAATAAAACTTTTTGATTTCTTTGCCACTCCAAATACAATCTGTTTTAGATTCAGAGCCTTTCCAAAATATACTTTCTTGAGCTTCTATGAGCTGAAAATTTTTTTTGTGCTTTTTTTTAACATACATCTTATGATTCGGTGTAACTAGCAAATCAATTTTAAAATTCTTAAACAAATACATTTTACCATTATATTCTTGTTCTATTACTTCCATGGGTTTGTGATACTCAAGGTTAAAATTATTAGGATTAAGTGTTGCAACATGGTCTTCTTTAGAAGTATCCTTAAAATTTTTCCATCCGTCAATAGTTAATATCTCCGTATCCTCAGAAAAGCATCCCCTTAATCCAACAGGGTTTACATTGCCCCAGTAAGACTCCGGCTGCGGATTGACTAAAGGATCCCCATAAACCTCAGAAGTTGAAGCCAAAACATATTTTGCTTTTTTTGCCAATGCCAAGCCGAGCGTATTATGGGTTCCAAGGCTTCCTGCCTTTAGAGTGGGTATGGGTATTTTTTGGTAGTCTACCGGGCTTGCTGGAGACGCAAAATGCATTACATAGCCTATTCCGCCATTAATCTCTATGCGCTCAGAAACGTCGTGGTTGATAAAAATAAAGTTTTCATTGCCCTCAAGATGCCTTATGTTTTCCTCGTTCCCGGTAATTAAATTGTCCATGCATATGACCCTAAAGCCCTTATTCAGCAAAAATTCGCACAGATGGCTCCCTATAAAGCCTGCCCCCCCTGTGATTAGTGCTGTCTGCATTTTTATCCCCTAAATTCCCTATCAGCCTTTTCAAGCTGCTCAAAGCTTCCTATGTCATACCATCTCTTGTCTGTAATGTAAGCATAAACTTTCTCCCTCTTGTGCAGCCATTCGACAAAGCTGCCGCTTTTGTCCGGGTTATTTCCCTGCTCCAAGTATTTTTTGATCAATGACGCAGTTTTTCTGGTAAAGAGATAAACGCCAGTGGACACCAAAGTTGAGCTTGGATGCGCGGGCTTTTCTTCAAATTTTTCCAGAAGGCCGCCCTTAACCTCGACAACGCCGTAATGCTTTGCCAGTTCAAAATCTTTTACATCATAAAGCACTATGACATCCGATTTTTTTTTCCTGAAAAGCGACATGGGCCCATTAAGATGGAACTCAAACAGATTATCTCCTGCAATTACAATCGTATCATCGTCAATGCTGTTTTTTTCTATAACATGCTGCATGTCCCCTATTGCGCCGAGCCTGTCTTCATTGCTCTCGGTCCCGTCATTGATTATTTTGACTATAAAATCCGACTCAAAGTTTTTTGCCCATTCTTCAAAATTAGCCGCAAATTTGTTGTTGGTCACAATATAAATTTTTTTAATGCCGCCAAGCTCGGCTATCTTCCCCAGTATATGCTCTATAATTGCCTTGCCTGCGGCTTTAAGCAGTGGCTTGGGGGGATTTTCCGTCAACGGGTACAGCCTTGTTGCGTACCCTGCTGCAAGTATTATCGCGTCCATTTTAAGTTAATCTGCCAATATGGGTTTTCTTCCAATGCTCACATATGTAAAGCCGTATTTCTGCATTTCATCCAAGCTGTATATATTTCTCCCATCAATGACTATTGGCGCTTTAAGCAATGATTTTATTTTTTTAAAGTCTAATTCCTTGAACTCGTTCCATTCCGTAAGTATCAGCAGCGCATCCGCGCCTTTTGATGCTTCATACGCATCATTGCAGAATTCTACATTTTTAAAAATATCTTTGGCTTTTTCCATTGCAACAGGGTCATAAGCCTTTATTTCAGCCCCAAGCTTCTGCAGCTCATTTATTATGTATACGCTCGGAGCAAACCTCATGTCATCTGTATTCGGCTTAAAAGACAATCCTAAAACCCCGATTGTTTTTCCATTGGCATTTCCAACTGCTTTTTTTATTTTATCAACAAAATCCTTTTTTTGCTCACCATTAATCTCGTTTGTAGCCTTGAGCAGCTGGTAGTCATACCCATATTTTTCAGCAATTTTAATGAAAGCCTGCGAGTCCTTGGGAAAGCAGCTCCCGCCAAAGCCAATGCCTGCATTCAAAAAGGCCTTGCCTATCCTTTTATCGTAGCCCATCCCTTCCGCTACTTTCTCGACATCAGCTCCTGAAAGCTCGCATATCCTTGCAACGGAATTGATAAAAGAAATCTTTGTCGCTAAAAATGCGTTTGATGCGTGCTTTATCATCTCCGCGCTCTTAATGTCTGTTACTATCAAAGGCGCTTTTATCGGGCCGTAGAGTCTTTTCATTGCCTCTATCGCCTTTTCGCTTTCCGCCCCTATGACAATCCTGTCCGGCTCTAAGGTATCCTTAATAGCGCTGCCTTCCCTTAAGAATTCTGGATTGCTTACAACATCAAAATCTGCCCCTTTATTTATATTTCTCCTTATTATCTCCTTAACCTTTTCACCAGTTTCCACAGGAACAGTGCTCTTATGTACAATGACCTTATAGCCTTTCATGCTTTGTGCAATTTCGAGCGCAACCGCTTCCACATACTTAAGCTCCACTTCCCAATTTTCTTTTGGCGGCGTTCCAACGCAAATAAAAATAATATCCCCATGCGCTATAACTTGTTTATTGTCATGGGTAAATGCGAGCCTTTTTTCTTTTACGTTCCTCTCAACAAGCTCTTTAAGCCCGGGCTCGTATATGGGCATTATCCCTTTATTTAAGCCGTCTATTTTACCCTTGTCAGCATCTGCAGCTATCACATCATTGCCAAGTTCCGCTAATACGGCTGCAGTGCAAAGCCCGACATATCCGGCCCCTATTACTCCTACATTCATTTTAATCCTTAAAGTAGCAAATTATTTAAATATCTTACCATTATCCTACTTTATACTACCAATAAAATATATGAGAAGGGCATATTTAATCTGCCTTCGGCAAAATTAGTGCTCGGAGAAAATTGATTGCCACTAATTCATGAAAATTCAGGGAATTTTCAGGATCCTAAAAATCGCAAAGCGATTTTGGGAAACCGGAAATCCTTTAGATTTCCTAGTTCACCGAAAATCTTTGATTTTCGCGTGTTTCGCCTCGCCTATTAATACAATAAAAGTATAGAATAAAAAAACAAAAATGGCCAAATTAAAAATCTCAATAACCATCAACGAAAAAACATTGCGGGACATTGACTCAATAATTGACAGCATCTACATAAGAAACAGAAGCCAGGCAATAGAGCACTTGGTAAAATACGCTCTTGGAGAAAATAAAACTGCCGTTATCCTGCTCGGAGGCAATGAGGAGCGCCTTAAGGCATCAAAAGACACTTACATGCCTATTGTTAAGGTAAAAAACAATGCCGCAGTAATAGAGCTCGCAGTGAAAAAGCTCAGGGAAAACAATTTCAGGACAGCCTATGTTATAGCAAGGCAAAAGCTGCTTACAAAAATTTTTGAGATTCTTAAGGATGGCACTGATTACGGCGTAAAAATAAATTATATAGAGGAAAAAGCCTCTAATGGCTCTGCAGATTCCTTAAGGCTGCTAAAGGGCAAAATAAAGAATAATTTCCTAGTAGTTTATGGAGATATAATTTTCAGCAAAATAAACATTGAAGGTTTGTGGAATGACCACATAAAGCAGAATGCAGTAGCAACAATAATGCTTACCACCTCCCCAAAGCCAAGCGAAAAGGGCACTGTAAGGGTAGAAGGCAACAAAGTGCTTTCTTTTACCCAAAAGCCAAAAGAATCTGATATTTACCTTGTTTTCTCCCCTATATTCATTGCAGAGCCGCAGATATTTGAATATGCCGGAAATAGCCTGGAATTTAATGTTTTCCCGGAGTTGGCGCAGAAAGGCTTGTTAAACGGCCATTTAAGCTCAGAGAAAGAAGTGCATGTGCATGATGCTAAGAGTTTAGGAAAAATATAGCGTATAGCATAAAAATACACTCTTATAGAATAAAATAAAGGTGGACAGCTTTCCTGGGTTCCCACGTGTTAACGCAGTACAGCCAGAAACGGAGGCTTTCTTGACTACCGAGTTCGGAATGGGATCGGGTAAACCAAGCTCCTATGGCCGTCCAAGAGTGAGTAATATTGGGGGTTTTAAAAAGCTTGCGGTCAATTCAAATAACGAAAAAAGCACTATTTCCCCGCCTAAGAGCAGGGGTATTTTATCGTGCTTTTTTCGGGACGTGAAAATCGCGGGATTTTCTGTCCCGGAAATCAAAGATTTCCGTGGATTGAAAATTTCGCCCT
>Ga0209211_10007959_pt1 | contig 14673 bp, 12 predicted proteins | sample RifGroA2_FD_183992 | JGI IMG/M metagenome (GOLD analysis project Ga0209211, IMG submission 183992) | Groundwater microbial communities from Rifle, Colorado, USA - Groundwater A2 (SPAdes) (version 2) | ecosystem: Environmental > Aquatic > Deep subsurface > Groundwater | place: Rifle, Colorado...
TTGGTGGCGGAGATTCTATAACCCAAGAGCAGCTTATGTATAGAAATGGTCTCGAAGCTTTTATAGCAAATCATTTGCTGAGTGATAAGAGGGATGCAATTTTTAAGAGGATTAATTTAGAAGGTTATGTTTTGAAAACAGCAGTGGTGAATAGTGAAACTTATCTGGCAATTTCTAATGGAATTAAAAGAAAGAGATTATCTGAGCATGGAAAATACGGGGCAGCAATTGTATTTACCCCCTTTCCCAAGCCCGGAAAAGAAAATTTAATGATGGCTTACTATAAAAACACTTATGGGCGCAGCGGCATAGAAACCAATGCAATTGCCCAGGAAATGGTTTTAACATCATCTGGGCTCATGGGCTGGAATGTAGCTACTAAGGGGTTTGATGCTTTATCAAGCCCCATTGTTGATAAACAATCGACAGGAAGCGCACATATCGTATATCTGCCAGAAACAGTTGATAGAAGAATAATTAGATTAGGAGATGATGAGAAAAGTGAAATATTAATTCTCTATGCAGTACAAAAAAATGACCCTTCTGGAATTCCTTATGATGAGGCTAATCCGGATCCAGTCACTAGCATACTTAAAAGCTCAAGACTCCGGGAAAAAATAAGGGGGTCTAGCTCACAGAAGGGAGAGGAATTTTCTCAAAAGGTAGATAGAACCAGTCAGGTAACTCTTGAAGCTGCAGCAGCGCTTGCAGAATATCAATTATCCAATAGAGGGCGCTTATCAGATGAAACAAAAGAAAAAGTGAGAAAAGTTCGTGACTCTATTGGAGACCTAACTTCTTTCTATTTCGCCACTAACGGAGAACTTGAGAGGTATATACAAGGAGCCATGGAGTTGTCCAGGGAAGTTTATAGAAGACAACTTCAAGATTTGAATATTAGTGACGCTGATGTGAGGAGGAATATACTGGGAATATTGAATATGCAGAATGAGATAATGTTATACCATATTGCGACAATGTACAAGATTAAAGAGCATAAAGAAAGAGAGCATAGGAAAGATGTTAGTATTCCTCTGCTTGAAATGATGGTGGCAGCACATCAGACATCCCCTGCCGGGTCTATGAGCAATATATACCTCCTGTCCAGGCCCAACCCAACAAGAGAGGAAATTTTGCAGCATGCTGCCAAGAGTGCTTCCATATTAAGGGATGCTGATTTAGGCAAATTGCAGTCAGGTATTGATCCAGAGATTATAGCAAAATTAGTTGAGAGGTCGCATTGCGACAAAAACGGGGCTAGCGATTTGAGGTTTGACGGCGCAGACTATCATCTCAACCCTCGTTGTATTCAACCTTTACAGGAAATTACATATCTTAAAGCAAATCAGATATTGTCTTTAATCGAGAGCGTTATAGGCGCAGTAGAGGGATTCTGCTCCCAGGTTTTGAGCGAGGATTTATCAAGAATGGTAAAATTAAGCCCATTTAGGGCTATGGATGCAGTGTCAGGCGGCGTGGGGTATGATGCTGATGTTATAAAGGCTTTTGCCGAAGTAAGCGGGCTTTTTCCAAGCGGCACTATAGTAGACTTAAAGCTTAGAGATACCCCTGGAAATATCTATTACTATGGCTGCACAAAATCAAAGGATGGAAGAATAGAAAGAGGATCTTTGAGGGGAATCCAGACTACCTTACCTGGAACGAGGGAATTCCCGGCAATAATAGACAATGAAGGCTATGCAATCCCCCTTAGAGAATCCAATAGGCCAGGGCAGCTTTATGAAAGGATATCCAATCTTGGCACAGGGTTAAATCCACATTCTATATTTTTATACAATGTAATAGAGGGAGAGGAAAAAAGGGTTACCAACAACGGCAAATTTAATAGGGATTCTTTCAGCGCAACAATAAAGTACATGCCTCCACGATTCAATGGAAATGGAACGCACTAAACAATTATTCCTTTTTTAACTCCCAAAACTCATTCACTATTTTTTCTTTAGTTATTCCTTCTTCCTTCTTAACTCCTTTAACCACATCCTCAAGAAACGGAATCTTTATCGGGGTTGCGAACTTCAGAAAATTTGATGAGACAAGGGCTTCGCCAATATCAAGGGATGCAATTGCCCTGTCATCTGAGCTTAAGTCCTGGGCCGCGCTCTCCATTATCGCCTGCCTCTCGGGTTTCATTTCTATCCCAAGTATTATTTTTGTGTTCATGTTTGCAAGTATCTCCCTTGGAATCAATGAAGGGAGCTGGGTTATTGCAGTCAATCCGACTTTGAATTTCCTGCCTTCCCTTGCTATTGTCGAGAAAATATTGCCTCCTGATTCAAGCACATTCTTTCCCAGCACTCTTGGAGCTTCTTCAAGGACTATGGTTATGACTGGCATCCTGGCAATATCGCCTTCCATCTTATAGTTCTTGTATTTGTGGAACACTTCATTGGCGACAAGACTGCCTATCAAAAGCTCAACGCTGCCTGAGAAATTAGAGGTGTCTATTACCACTATTTTTCCCTCTTCCAAATGTTTGCATATGTCGCTTATTGTGCCATATCCTGCATTGAGCTGAAAAATGCCATTGCAGAAAAGCTGGTTGTTTGAAAATTCCAGGTCAAGAAGATAAAGCAGCCTTCTCTTGACTACTGCCATTGTCTCCTCGCGGAAAGGCACGCCTTCAATTTTCTTGTCCAGTATAATGGATTCTATCCATTTGCTGCTATAGAATTTATGATATATTCCTATTGCCTGCTTCTGGGCGTCAGAAAAGTCAATAACGCCGTCAAAATGAAAAGGCTTCAGGGCTTCTATGTTTATTTTGAGCGTGCTGCAGCCAATAGGCACATTTCTGCTCGTATAATACACAATTTTCTTGTTAGGATGGTCTTTTAATCCTATTTTATTTCTGCCGTAATACTCGTCATGAGGATCCAAGACTAATGCACCTGCATAATTGCTGTCGGCAATGCTCCACAATAAATTTGAGACTAACACGCTTTTTCCCCTTCCTGTAGTGCCTGCTATCAAGATATGGTGGGCTAATGCCTTTTCGCCATCAATGCTTATGTCAACATTCAATGTCTTTGAGCCTGAGCGCAGCTTTCCCAAAAACAATGAGTTTCTGGGCTTGGAAAGGAAATTCAAGTCGTCTTCGCTTATTTCCCTTATGCCCGAGAAAAACTCCGGCAAGCCTTTGTTGAGAATTGCACTCCCTTCTTTTAACATTAAAAGGCTTTTAAGCACTGCAATCGTATAGTTCCTCAAATTTGGCTCGTAAAAATCAATATCCAGATTTTCCTCAAGCTTCATGCCTGATATCATTTCGAGATTCTGCTGGGAAATCTGGCTGCCATACAATAAATCTGAAACCTGAAGAAGAATCTTGATGCCATTTGCCTCGTTTATCAGAAGCTCCCCTATTTCAATCTGCTTGCCAGACTTCTGCCTTGCAATGACTTTTTCAAAATTGCCAGAAATAATTTGGCCCTTAATCAGCAACACCCCTTAAAGAGGCAATTCAGGAATGTATATAAAATTTGTCTAAATCAAGGTGGCATTGAAAAGACTCACATTCGTTCGGGCTGCCATCAAGCTCGGCTGTTTATAGCGGAGAACACAAATAATTGATTAAAATAGTTTGTGTTCTCTAACACACGCGAAAATTGAAAATTTTCGGTGTCCTGAAAATCTTCGATTTTCATGATAGTGGCGCAATAATCAATGAAAACCTTTGGGTTTTTCAAGCCTTCAGCAGAGCTGAAGATTTTAGTTGCGCCACTATATATTGATTAATTACTGCATTTTTCTCTCTGGAACACTGAAAAATCGCAAGCGATTTTTTGTGCCCGAAAATTAAAAATTTTCTTAAGAGAACTTTGAAAAATTCGCTTTTCAAGCGAATTTTTCAATATTAGTCAGCGCCTTTAAAGACGATTCTCGTCTATAATGGCGCCAGCATAATTGAAAAAATACGCCTGATTTTCAAATCAGGCGTATTTTTTCAAAGTTCTCTTAACGCTCCGAAAAATGCTTTAAGTATGGGCTTATTAGCCTCGCAATAGGAGATGGCAGCCTATATCTTTTCAATGCCATCCTAAATCAATGATTTTTTTTTGGAAGGAGTTTCTTTTTCTTGACTGCCCAGTATGCCAGAGCTATAGACAATACTGTCGACAATATAAGAATCAGCATCATAGTATGCCAATCAAGATGCTCGCCAATTGGTGTGCCAAACACAGTGGCTATTGTGTTTGGAACTATAAATGCAGTTCCAAGGATGGCAAGCCATACTGCAAGCAAAGAAAGCCTGTTGTTCAGCACGGTAAGCTGGTTGTTGTAGATGCTTTGAAGCACTTCAAGGCCCGATGCAAGGACTGTTGACATCTGCTCGCTTATTGATATCTGCCTTGTCAGGTCCCTTCCAAGTATGCCGTATTTCTGCAGAATAGCAGGGTCATCTGTTAATATATCCGCATCTCCATAACGGAGGTACTGCGCAACATCGAGAGCAGCCCACAATGTTTCCAAATAATGTATCAAGGCTCTTTTTATTTTGTATAAATCAGTTCCAAGCCGGTCCCTTGAGCCTGTAGGCTCGACAAGAAACTTGCTTATTATTTCGCCCTGCTCCTGTATGACTCTTATGCCGTCAAAGTTCCTTTCGTTGTTCTCATCTAAAATCCTGAACAGGACCAGGGAAAGCTTGTCGATGACTTTCAGACTTTTTGGAATTTTCTTGAAGAATGTGACAGCGTATCTTGAGAATTTCACAAGCCTTGTGATTTGTGGACCGTGTATTGTAACAATCCTTTCCTTGTTCATTAAAATTATCAGTGGATATATCATGACATCCAGCACATTGACATGGACTGCCGGCAGAAGGAGTCCAAGCTCGAATATGTTGTCTTCATATCCTGAAAGCCTTTTTTTAAGCAAGTTGGTCACAAGCTGCGGCGAGAACCCCAATGCCTGCGCAACTTTCGGCCCGTCCTTTTCAACGCTGTCTACCTGTATGTTCAGCCATGCATACTGGCAGCCCTTCACCTTTGGAAGAAGGTCGTTAATGGACCTGCCTTCATAGTAGAATGGCACGCCTTTTTTTGAATTTGCAACGCAGAAAGTCGGGCTTGTGCCCATTAATACGTTTGAGATAGAATTCTGACTAGATTGTGAATTCACTCCTAAAACTTTATCGCTTTTATGGAATTGTTTCTTTGCCATAAATAAACTTTTAATTAATTTTAACGGCTTGTTTGTTATATAAATCTTTGTATTTTATTTTTTTGACATTATTTCAATCACGTCCCTGTGGGCAAGCAGATGGTCTTTTCCAACGGGCATCTTCGTCTTCACATTTATTGCCTTTATGAAATTCCTTCCAAAATCAGTGTGAAGGCGGTATGCAAAATCCAATGCTGTCGTGTTTGGAGGCATTAAAAAGCAGTCAGGGATGTAATTTCCGTTCTGGTCCTGCAATTTTCCAACGCCTCCAGGGAATACCGCAATGTATTTCAGCAGATTAAAGACGGCTTTATTGAGGACTTCCTGCACCCCTGTAGAGCCGTATTTTCCAATTATATCTTTTTTTATCATTTCCAGCCCCTGCTTTTGGTTCTGGCTTAATTTATCCGGCTTCAGGATTTCAAATGAGCTGTCTCCTGGAATGTATTTTATAATGCCCTGCATTGCCGCCTCTCTTAATGCAAGCTCTGCTGCCGCGCTGCATGGAACAAGCATATGCCCGGGGAATTCTTTTTTGAGCCTTTCAAAATTCTCATCAGCGCCTTTCACATCGATTTTATTGCATGCTATGAGCATAGGCTTTGTGGCTTTTCTAAGCTCTGTTGCTATCTTCATCAGGACATTTTTGTCCCAGTTCATTATGTCCGGATTAAGGCTCAACTTTTGGATTACTCTTTCCATTAATTTGTCTGTAACTCTTAATGCTCCGAGCTGCTTTGCAACAGCCTTGTTTAATTCAGGCTTTTCCTGATTGACTGTTCTCGCAAACTTTTCCCAGCCTTTCTCAATGAGGCGCAGATACCACATATCCAGTTCGTGCTCAAGAAATTTTATATCATTTGCAGGATCATAGCTTAAGGCAGGAATAGGCTCCCCTTTGTCGTTTGTCGAGCCTGATATGTCTATAATATGGATAAGGGCATCCGCCTGATTCAAGTCATCAAGGAACTGGTTGCCCATGCCCTTGCCTTCATGAGCGCCTGGCACCAATCCAGCAACATCCAAAAGCTCTACAGGCACAAACCTTTTGCCTTCTGTGCAGTAACCAAATCTTGGGTTGCACTGCACATTAAACTCTTTGTCAACGCACTGTATCCTTACATAGCCTGAGCCGCGGTTCGGCTTTATCGTCGTGAAAGGGTAGTTTGCTATCTCAACGTTTGAAAGTGTTTGGGCTTTGAAGAAAGTTGATTTCCCTGCTGACGGCTTTCCTACAACTCCTATTAGCATAATACTTGGTTATTCTTACTTTAATTTAAAGTTTTGGAAGATTTTATTTATTCCTTTTAATCTCTTAGTCAGGAGGAGTGAATTTAGAGCATTCCTCGCGGTTCTCAGGTTTTGAGCAAAAAGCCTGGCACTCAACTTGTGACTTACACCCTCCAAGTTCGCCCTGCTCTAAGTTAGGACGAACCTCTGGTTGTCCTTCCTCCCCGTTATTTTTACTGCCCGGAGGCGCAAACTTTGAGCACGCTTCTTTATTTTCGGGTTTTGAGCAAACGGCATCGCACTCAGCCTGCGACCTGCATCCACCTGGTCCGGCTTGCGGCCTTATCTGATTTGCGTCTTCAGATTGGCGGGATTGGTCAGCAGCTCCATCGCTTCTGTCAAGAGTCCGACCAAACAAGCTTTTAATCCAATCAATAAGTTTAGTTAAGAAATTTCGGTTGTCAAGCTCTTTGTATTGTTTCTTATCTATGCTATCTTGTTTCTCATCTGCACTAGCAGCAGGACTATCTTCAAAACTAACGTCTTGTTGATAATTAGGCTTTCCCCGCACTTCTGTCTGCACTTCTTTGCCTATTTTCCTTTCATATTTTTGAGCAACATCTACCAATGTTTTCAGCGACTCCTTAGAGCACCCTCCACCGGCTTTTCTTCCAGATTCAGTTTCTCCCATCTGGGCAATATTTGGGTGGGATTTAGTAAATTGTTCACAATTAGTTGTATTAGTGTTATAAATGGAAACTCTTTTCAGTTTTTGTAAGTTATCAAGGCATGATAAATCTCCTGTAATGTCCGGGTTTCCTGGATACTCATCCGCTATTCCCAACTCTTCAAGACTAATTAACTTGCTCAATGCGCAAATATCACCTTTCACATTAGTGCCACTGACATAAATTGCTTTTAAATTTGGCATATTGGCAAAAACAGACAAATCCCCTGAAATTTGGGTGTGAGTCATGGCAAAAGTTTCTAACTTAGTCAAACCTTTCAAGCAGGAAATGTCGCCTGTTATCTTTGGATCAAATGCAAATTTCAAGCTTCTTAGATTTGTAGCTCCGGCTAGTGAACAAATATCACCGGAAACCTCAGGATTGGAATAAAGACTAAAAACCTCCAAATTTATCAGATTCTTCAAATTAGCAATATCTCCCTTGATTGTCCTGTCAGTTGCATCCAAATACTGTAAGCAGGCTAAATCCTTAAGCTGACTTACATCTTTTAGTAAATCCATATTATTGATCTGAATAAAATCCTCATCTTGATAAACCATTTGATAATCTTTATGCACAGAAGTTGTAAGACCTCCTGATTGGCAAGGCTCTAATGCAAAAGCAAAACTAATCGAGAAAAAGAATATAATTAATGTTATACTTTTCTTAATCATATTTATTATTATAGCAATTACTGTGTATATAAAACTTTCTCACATTTCGAGGTTTGTGCGAAAATCTAATTCGTGCTTGTGCGGGGCCTTAGCATGCCTCTCAACTTCGCAATACTGCGTATTGCTCAGGTCATACAGCACAATCCTATGGAATTATATGAATTGGCAAATACGCACAAGCACCGACTTTCGCACAAACCTCTCACGTTTGTCATTCCGCCTTACAATGCGCATTGTAGTTGTCCAGATGATTCAAAGGCTCTGAGCCGCTGTCTAATCTAAACCAGCTATACTCGCTGCTTAAAGTCTCATTTACTATGCAATTCGTGTGGCTTTGGCTGCCAAAATAAATGTAATCAACGTTGCTTCTTGCAAATACTTCCAAGTCCTGCTGAGTTATCTCATTTATATTTACAATGCTTTCTATGCCAAATTCAGATGCGCCCAAATTGCCCTCCAGCCTCATCAAGTAGCTTGGGGCTGCTGCTGATGCTATATAGAAAGATCTGTTTATGTGCCTTTTCAGATTCTCCAATGATGAGAAGCCTACATCTGTTTCCTTTACCACATTTGGAACCCTGCCTCTTGTCTTTATTATGTACAATGGGTCTTCAAAATCCCTTATGCTTAATTCTGTTGAGAGATTCTTGGCAATTTTCCACGATGCCGCGCCTTTTGAATCAGACACGTTAATTATTACTGACGCATTTATTGAGATATCCCATGGGGAAACATGCTCCACTGATAAGCTGATTGCTTCAAGACCAATTCCGATGCCGATTTTCTCTGCCTGCATTTTGATTCTTTGCGTCCAGTTTGTGAAAGAGGCATTCTTCATTATATCCATGATGCTGCCATTGACTGTGCCGTTGAAAAAGGCTTCTGCAAAAGAGGCTTTTGAGTCTTGAACAAAAACACCGCTGCTTGTCTCATGAGCCAATATCGCAAGCAATGCCCTATGGCTGGATATTTTCATGCCCCTTGTCAAATCCTTCTGGACATCTTTTACAAACTCATTCATTGTTTGGATTCTTACTTCTTCTATATAAGTCTCATCGCGAAGCTTGAAGCTTTCTCTTGAAGAAAATACTGCAACTGAAACCACTACAAGCACTATGGCTATTATGGTGTATGCCAGCCCTTTTTTGCCATAAAATAATTTTTTGCTCACTGCCATATCCTTATCTCCATTATTGACGGGCCCCACATGCTCGGAACTTTGCTTAATGTTATCACGTCATTGTTTATCTCAGTTGCAGTCGCAAAATCCCCTAAGACCTGGGAGAGCCTCTGGCTTGCGTCATCCTTTGCTTCCTGCAGGCTGTTGAATGTCGCGCCGTAGCCTACATAATTTGTCACAAGCGAAGTATAGGTTACTAATGAGTTGGTATAATCAACGCAATAGTCGTCTGAGCTGAATCCAAGCGAATAATTATTTATCCCTGCGACAATGTTGTCTGCTCCCTGCACATAGCCGAATCTTGCCATCTCTTTTACCAGTGGGCTCGGAGGATGCTGGTAAAGCACATTTTTGTTTGCCCAAATCTTTTGAAAAGGATCAGTCCCGGATTGATAGAGCCATGCTAATTGAGAGTCAAGCATTAAAGGCATTGTGGAATTTGAAGCGCTGAACTGCCATGTCAGGTTACTGTAAAATTCGCCGCTGCTTGTGTGGCATTCATTCGCGAAAGAATAAATGGGGACGATTCTTGTTATGTCTATCATCCCATAGATATTTGAGCTTGGGGTAAAATCAACTTCCACATAAGAATTTGGCAGTATCTGCCTGCTTTTTTCCTTTGTAGTTTTTAGCGTGTAGGTGTCAAGATCAAAGACAAACCAGAAATACTTGTTCTTAAGGCTGCTGTATGAATGCCCATTATTTGCCAATGCAGCCACAATCTCGCCATTTGACCATGTCAGATTTCCGCCTGAGGCATTTTTCTTGGAAATGAAGTAGTTTGCGCCGTCAAGCGTGTAATTCAATGACACATTTTCTGCAGTTACATTCAGGTAAATATCAATAGAATTTATGTCTCCTGCTGCGAAAATCGGCTTTTTGTACCTTACTGATGCATTGGACGAAACAATGGCAAGATTTTTCCTTTTAAGGCTTGTCAGGGTATTTACTGCGCTTGTCGTGTAATTTACTATAAAATGGGTTGCGCCATCATCCCCTCCTTCCGGATTGTTGGAGTTGCCGAAATTAAACAGAACTGTTGCGTTATTATGCCCCAACGTCAAGTAGGAATTTAAATTTTGAAAGTTCTTTCTTCCATTGTCGCTTGGAGTGGCTGAGCCTATATACTGACCATTGATGTAGGCGTCAAAATCTATGCCTGTCCAAGCCGCTTCTATAAACCATTCAGAGCCCAATATGGTGGAGTTTTCAGGAATAAATACATCATAAGTCACATTGACCTCATTGAAATTATTTCCGCTTGGGGATTTCTCTACGGAGCTTGTTATGACATCCCCTGCAACAACCAGAGTTGTGTTCTTCTTTGATTTTAGCGCAACAGCCCTTGCAAGATAGCCGTCGCTTGTCCTGTTCTTCTGTATGCCTGAGATAAGGCGCTTCCTGCTGATGACTGTGTTATAGCTTGTCTTGTTTCGCGCGAATATTTCCTCGCCGCTTATGAAAAAGCCTACACCAACGTTGCTTGAAGTGTAGTCCTGTATGAATTCTTTTGAAATGTTCCTTGCCTTGTCGAAATTCCCTTCTGCCCAAAATTCCCCTATCTGCTCCAGTATGGTGTTGTTGAGCTTCGTTATATCCCCTGAGCTTATGAGGCTCTTCACATAGGAACTGTTGGCTTCTGAAACCTTAAGATTAGAAAGCGCCATAAGCAGGTCATCTGCCGCGAAACTGTTGGAAGGCGGGACAGTTTCGCTGATATAGGAGGAGGAAATAAGCGCAAGGGCCGTAAGCATTATGCCTGCTCCCAGAAGGGCGTCTATTGTAAAATAAACTCCTTTTTTCATTTTTGATTTGCTACTGCCACTCATGCAGCACCATCCTTGCTATTGTTGAATTTAATATCACAAACCTTTCAATCTTCACTACTTTTTCAGGCGCAATGTCTGACAGGTTGAGAGTCATATTCTTTGCATCAGCCATACTGCAGGAGTCAGAGCTACCTGCGTTTACTACGTCAGCGTCAGGATGTCCATAGCCATAATTTTCGCCGGAGGAGCCTATTTTTATGAAGCAGCCGCTCTTGTCCGCAAAATAAACAAAAAAATCATATTTTGTGTTTAGCAGAGAGCGGACTGCGCTGTATTGCATATCACTAAACGAATTAAGCTTTGAAACGGCAATCCTGCCGTCATCATTTGTAAGCCCGATTATTATCGCATTTGAGGAATTCCAGTCTTTAGGGTAGCCCGGGCTTATGAGATATCCTGATGCTGTTTTTGCGTCCCTTACAATATCCTCCATTGAAGAGCCTTGATTTGAATTTGAAGAATAAGAGTAGAAAATCGCTGCTGTTGCTATGAAAATAAGCAGGCTTATCATCAAGTCAGCATACCATATCTGGGATTTCTTATTGGTTGAAATAAACAGCGCCTCCTTCCTTTCTTATGTAGTTTGAGCCTTTGTTTATTGAGCCAGTTATGTTTGGCGCCTTTACGGTGTAAAGAGCAGTATTCGATTTAATAGTTAGAAACTTATTATCCATTATAATCTCATAGTCAAAGTTTTCCAGCTTTGGAGGTATGGTGAAATTCCTTGAATAGCCATTTTCAACAAGTGAAGCCATCCTTATCTCCTCCTGGAGCTTCAAAGCCAAATCATAGACAAGCCCGGACTCTTTTTCGGCATAGGCGCGCTTTGCATCAGCAAACTGGTTAAGCCCGAAAAGGAACAGCAGGAAAAAAAGTATCCCAACTAAAATCATGAATTCTATCGGGGCCTGGGATTTTTTTTGCGTAATTTTCATATTTTTGCTACGAATATGATATTGACACTTTATCGGACTCTGCTTTTATAGTGATGAGATACTGCCCCGGCTCATTCGGAAGCGAGCCTGTCATGTTGACTGAAGAAATCTGGACTAAGTCAGAGGGGCCGCTTTTTGTCTTCATTATAAAGACAACCTCCCTGCCGTTCACTGATGCAGACTGCACATTTTGCGGAACCGAAACCTTAAGCGTTGTCTGGGAAGGCTCTCCGAGAAAATAGACAGACTCGGAAGAGTCAACAATCTTTCTTGCTATGTTGATGGCCTGTCTGCTCCCTATCTCATCGCTTGTGTCCTGCACGGAAGTGAAATAGACAATGACTAATGGGACTAAAATCAAGGATACAAATCCCATCACCATCAGATACTCTGTTCCCACTTGCGACTTTTTCATTCTTCACTTTTTCCTTGAGATTATCTCCTTTATTTTTTTCCCGTCTTCCTTGAAGCCGAATTCCTCGCTTATCCTGCCTATTCTGTACGATGTCACTATAAATGCCACATACGCGAAAATTAGAAAGAAATACTCGGGGTAATTCAGAATATCCTCATAGCTGACGGGAATCTTGAAGATGCTCCTTATAGTCTGCCATATAGAGAATATTATCACGAATGCAAGGCAGACTGCGAAATTGTCAAGATACCTTTTCAGCGAGCCGTCTGAAAGCCTCTTCCTTGCCCTTGATATAAATATAAGGGAGGCAACGCCGAAAATCACCGTAGTTATTCCAAAAATCTCAAGATATATTGCCATTATTTTCCACCTCCTAGGTCAAGCCTTGCATCAGACAATTGGGTCAGCTCATCAAGCAGCTTCGGGTCAGTCTCTTTCTCAAGCGAAATTATCACACCTCCAATCTTCCACTCCCTCATCTTGGCGGTGAGGAAATGCATGAACCTTGCAACAGTTGAAGGGCTGTTGAATACTGCCAATGTGTTAAGAGAGTCAAAGAAAACGAACCTTTTTTCATTCGGAAGCGAGCTTACTGCCTGCTCCATTGCAACAGAAATGTCGCTGAGCTTTTCAGGGCTTCCCATCAGCAGGCAGTTCTCTATTTTTTTTGTTCCGCCTTCGGTTCTTGAAACTGCATCTATGAATATGATAAGCCTTGCGTCAATTTTGCTGGATTCCATTGCCCTTTTAATTATGTCATATGGCTTGTTCAGCGTCACATAAACCCCCGGAGTTTTCTGCTCAGAAATAAGAAACCTGAGAATCTGCATGTTGGCATCATTGTATTTCTTTGCGTCAACTGTGACTAGAACAATGTAGTCTTTTAGATTTTTGACTGCCTTTTTGAACGAATCCTTTGCGCTGGGCATGCTCACCACTTTTTAGGGTTTTACCGCTATGAGTCAATATAAAGCTTTCGATAAAATTAATTGATTAGTCCTAATGTTATTCTTACCTAACTTACAAAACATAAATTTTTAAATAACTGCTTTTAATGCCTTGTAATGATTGAAATTACCTCCGTTGGAGGATACAATGAAGTTGGGAAGAACTGCACTGCGGTAAAGATAGGGAAGGATGTTTTTGTTCTTGACATCGGGATTTACCTTGAGAGCTACATAAAGCTGACGCAGGATGAGGACATTGTGAGGCATGACGCTTCCGACCTTATGGAGATTGGGGCGATTCCGGACATTTCCTCGATAACTGACTGGAAGGACAATTTGAGGATGATACTCCCAACCCATGCCCATCTTGACCATATTGGAGGCATACCTTATCTGGCAGGCAAGCTTAAATCTCCTATTATGTGCACGCCTTTCACTTCAGAGGTTTTGAGGGCGATTATCAGTGACAAGGAAGTGAAAGTGGGAAACAAGATAAGCAGCATGTCTTCGAATTCCATATTTAATTTTTCTGACGATATAAAGATTGAGTTTGTGCATATGACTCATTCTACGCCGCATACGGTGATGATTGCGTTCCACACAAAACAGGGCATTATAGTCTATGCAAATGACTTCAAGTTTGACCTGTTTCCAACTTTGGGAAAGAAGCCTAATTTCAAAAGGCTGGAGGAGCTTGGCAAAAAAGGGGTTTATGCCATGATTGCGGATTCCACTTATGCAGGAGACGCAAGGAGGATGCCTTCAGAAGCTGTTGCAAAGCAGAAGCTCATGGAGGTAATGCTCGGCACTGACTCGAAGAACAAAACGCTGATAGCAACCACGTTTTCATCGCACATTGCAAGGCTTGCTTCAATGGTAGAGTTTGGGAAGAAGCTGAACAGGAAAATAGTGTTTCTTGGCAGGTCGCTGGCGAAATACACTGCTGCTGCTGAAAAGGCAGGAATAATAAATTTCAAAAAAGATGTTGAGATAGTGAAATACAGCAGCCAAATCAAGAAAAGGCTGAGGCAGATTTATCCTGAAAAGCACAAATACCTGCTTGTTGTGACAGGGCATCAGGGAGAGCCAGGCGCCACATTGTCAAAGATTGCAAATGGGGAATTCAAGTTCGCATTGGGACAGGAGGACCATATAATCTTTTCATGCAAAACAATTCCTACTCCGACAAATATAGACAACAGGGCAAGGCTTGAAGCGACTCTTAAGGGGCTGCATGCAAGAATCTTTAAGGATGTGCATGAATCCGGGCACGCTGCAAGAGAGGATTTAAGGGACCTTATTAGTATTCTAAAGCCAAAGCACATAATACCCGCGCACGGCAATGATTCTATGAGGGATGCATTAGCTGAGTTGGCAGTTGAGATGGGATATCAGAAAGGGAACAATGTGCATTTGATGAGGGACGGGCAGAGGATTAGGATTTGATCTTTGAATTACTACAGTGTTGCACAATTAGCCTTTCTTTTTAGGCAATCTCATAATCAGCACATTTAATCCAAATTTCTTAAGTATCTTTTTAACTTGCTCTTC
>Ga0209211_10007960_pt1 | contig 14673 bp, 14 predicted proteins | sample RifGroA2_FD_183992 | JGI IMG/M metagenome (GOLD analysis project Ga0209211, IMG submission 183992) | Groundwater microbial communities from Rifle, Colorado, USA - Groundwater A2 (SPAdes) (version 2) | ecosystem: Environmental > Aquatic > Deep subsurface > Groundwater | place: Rifle, Colorado...
TTGATGACACTACCCTGGAATACTTTACATTCTGAACTAAAAATTTCGTTTTTTATAAGTTACATTTATCATAAATGTGCTATACAAAATCATTGTTGCACATTTTTGTGCCATGACACACAGTTCTCATTTCACTTGAGTAGCCCGTTCCACATTTTCAATTAATCTAATATATTGATTTCTCAGTTCTTACAGCCAAATAATACAGTAAATTATTTCCCCCCAGGATTGCGGTATCTTATTTGATAATTTAAAACAGTTTCTTCAATAACAAAGCGAAATACTTGGGGAGCATAAGGGAAGATGCTATCCTGGGTTGCCTATGCCAAAGTAACCATGATTATTTATTATTAGCTAATAGCGACTAAACCACCGAAGTACTCAAGGAAAGAAAAAAACATCAGCAAAGAAGAGTGAAATACTAATATCTCCATTGTGCAGCCCGGCAGCGCTTAAAGTATTTGATATTGCAGGTAGAGAAAGGAGCCAAAATGAAGACAACTATAACGGCTATTTTTCTTATTGTACTTTTTCCCTCCTTTTCTTTTTCTGGGGAAATCTATGGGTGTATAAAAGAGGGCAGAAAGTTTATTGGGGAAGGAGCAAAAGTAGAAATTAAATATGACGATAACGCCGACTCAATAAATATCGATGAATATAGTCCCTGTAACCTATACGCACCAGAGAAAGGAAGATGCATACTCAAGATGTACTATAAGGGACAAATTGCACCTAATTTTATACTATTTTCCTTTTTCCCTTTCGCTGGAGAAATTTATGAATGTATCGAAGGGAGAAGGCTTATTGACGCAAGGGTAACTGTAAAAATTACACCCGACGTTAGCACTGAAACCGACAAATATGGTACATATAGTTTATACGTACCTAAGGAAGGCAGCTGCATACTCAAAGTACATTATAAAGGACAAACTACACAAGACTTTAGAGTTCGCTCTTACGAAAGTTCTGTTCAATACGATTTACTTTTAAAAATGGAAGAAGGGAAGTATATTTTATACATGAGGAAGTAATTATGAAGAATGAGAAAAAGGATAGATGGGATAAGGTGGATATTATCCTTAAACCTGTGGGAGGTTTGTTAACGGCGATAGCGGTGTCATCCCTTGGATTCTTTGGCTCTCAGTTTCTAGCACACAGACAATCCATTGAAACGAATTCCCGTCTCTATACTGAGTTGCTGAGCAAACGAGAAGAAGCAGAAAGCGAGCTTCGGAAAGATATGTTTAAGTCAATAATTGATTCCTTTCTCAAACAAGGGCCAGCATCAATCGAAGAAAAAGTGCTCAATCTGGAACTTCTCATATATAATTTCCATGAATCTATTAATCTTAAACCACTTTTTATTCATCTTAAAAAGGAACTAACAGAAAAAGTTTTCGAGGATGAGACAAGGATGGCATACTTAGAACGTTTAAACAAGGTTGCGAAAGAGATAACGAGAAAGCAGATGTTCGTTTTGGAAGGAGCAGGTGATAGTTTTTCTAGAACAATTGAATTTGATAGACTCCAAAATGAGCATGTTAAGTTATACCCCGGTAACCTCAAGGTTAACGATATAGAAAGAATCTTCAGAATTATTGTATTAAAAGCCGACCATGATGCCAAAGAATTAAAAATCAGATTGGAAATAATAACACCCGATGATCCAAATAGAGAAAGGGACACGGATCAAAAGGAAGATACATATATAACGTGTGAATTTTGGGTAGGATTCTTCGATTTTCCGATGATCGATAATACTCGCTTGTCACATGACCAGAGATCTGCAATTGTAATAACCAACTTCACGGAATCCACAGCTAACGTTACCCTTTTAGAATTTCCCGGCTCTCATGCAAGTCTGAAGGAGAAACCGTATTTGCAGGAAGTGATAGAAAATCTTAATAAGACCGGTAAGTCTCTTGGTGAAAGTAAGATGAAGTAGTATCGGGAACATTTATTCAGGAGTAAGTAGATATTTCGGTAAATAAACAGTACATTATTTATGTTTTTATTGATAATTGTGCTAAAGATCGGCTGGAATGGAGGTACAAAATGTCAGATGATTTTATGAGTCTCAATAATGAAGTAAACACACTAAAGAGTACTATCGATAAATTGTATACCATAAAAGAGGAGGTATCACCGAAGTGTAATAATCTGAAGAGAGAAATAGATACCATAGCGCAAACCCTTTCCTCTTCAGAGAAATGGAAAGAATGCAAAGACCAGGATTCCGTAAAAAAGAAAATCCATGAGGAATTGCCAGATAGTTTAAAGAAATTACAATTGGAATTAGAAAGTGTGTCAGTTACTGTTGCAAAGGAGGCATGGTATGTGATTGGTATAGGTATTGGACTTCTTCTATTATTAATCGGTTTTTATATTCCACTCCACTACAGTAATAAGTTCCCGTCTTACAATAAGGATAGTACCAAAGAGTTTTTCAAGGCAATTGGAAGAGTCAAGGCATCTATTGCAAGCCCGGAGATAATACCAAAAGAAGTATCAGAAGCGATGAATGCACTGGATAACACGGGAAACAACTGGTTGACATTTGAGTTTACAGAGAAGATTAGCTCTCTCAGTGGCTTTATTTCAACCTTAAGCGAAATACCTGCCAATACCACCCTCCCGCAAACGGACAAGAGAATAACTTTGATAAAAGAAGGAATCGAAAAGATCGAGAATGAGGCGATGAAGTTTTCCATAAACAGCGGATTTTTCTGGATTACCGGTTACTGGCGATGGTTGGAAATTATATTCTGGGGAGAATTCGGAGTAATAACTGGCATCCTTACCTGGGTAAGTACCCAGGCTGAGGCAGGAAAGTACACGAAGGGAAGATACAGGATGGAGAGATGCTGGTATTTAGCAGAAGTAATTACAGGCCCAATTATCGTTGTGGCCTTCTTTTTCTTAATGAGGCAGTTTATAGGAACATTTATGACAGGACTTGCGGAGGAAGAGGTTAGAGGCTCTATATACCTGACTCTGGGTATATCCTTTACGCTTGGACTTTTCATAAGAAGGACGCTGGGTATCTTCGATTTCATTAAAGAAAAATTGCCGCTTCCCAAGAGTTAATATACAACTAAAAATGAACAGGAAAAAAACCTTTTATTGGAGATTTTTACAAGGAGAAGAGAATGGCCAGAAAAGCATTGTTGGTTGGAATCAATAAATACAAGTACGTCAGACCTGCTTTGATTATTTATAAAGATACCTTTTTTTAAAGAGAATGGGAGGTTGACATGAGTGTTTTTGACTTTGAAGGGAATATAAGAGACTACTCGAAGAAGAACGCATACTGGCTTGGAAAGGCGTCGCAGATTGCGTACAAACCATCCAGGGAGGCTAAATCTGATACGGGAAGCTGGGGATTAAACGAGTTTGAGTATTTCAACCACCGTGATACCCAGGGGTTTTTAGCAGGTAACAAAGAAGTGCTTTTACTTGCATTCCGTGGGACGGAAAATTTGCGCGACTGGATGACAGATCTTGATATGGACCTTGTGGGCGGCCCAGGCGGTAAGGTTCACGATGGTTTCCTCAATGCATTAGGATACGTCTGGCGTGATATTTGGCAATTTATCCGGACTCAGCGCCAACGTCGTTCCCTCTGGGTTACTGGGCATAGCCTTGGTGCCGCACTTGCGACACTGGCAGTTGCAAAACTGAGGCTTGAGAAAGATGAAGCAGTGAATGGATTGTATACCTTCGGTCAGCCGCGGACGGGAGATCGCGAGTTTGCGAAGAACTTTGATATAGACTTTGCTGCCCAAACTTTTCGATACGTGAATAATAACGATATTGTTACAAGAGTCCCATTTCGGTCGATGCATTATAGTCATGTAGGTACCTATAAATATTTTGATGAAAATGGAAATCAGCGAGACGATATAAGCTGGTGGGATAAGTTGGTAGATAGAGTCAAAGGCAGAGTCGAGGATCTTCTTGAACCAGGTACAGACGGTATTAAAGACCACGGTATAGCAAATTATGTAACTTTTCTGGGAAAAGCTGCAGGAGTTTAATCGTATAGGAATTTTCATTTTATTTAAGCGGTTTTCGTGTCCATAACCAATATGATAAATAGTCTATGGAAGACCTCCCCTTCATCCCCTCCTTGCGAAGGAGGGGAAAGAGGGGTGGTTATAAGTTCATCGTAAACTGCAAATATGGAAAGTTGATGCCGGGTTTATAATTAGGCATTCCCGCAACGGTGAATGATTACCCATAGCTGTATTTTCAACTTTAGGAATCAAAATGAAAAGAGGTATGAACAATGGATAAAGTCATAGATACTGAAACTCGTGATCTTCTGAAGGGGCAAAATATGTGGCCTGAAAAGAAAACTGCATTTTTAATAATTCATGGCATTGGTGAACAAAGCCCATTTGAGACGCTGGATGCTTTTGTAAGGGGTTTTTATAAGGTATTAGAGAAAAAAAATAACGGTAAAAATATTGCTATTGAGCATCGTATAAAACCTAGAACCGGAGATGATAAGATAGAATGGGTAGAGAATTTTATTTCTTTAGTTAAAGAGGACCGAACGGAATGCCGGATCGATTTTTATGAATATTATTGGGCACATCGAATGGAAAGAGAAATTACATTCCAGGAACTTGTAGATTGGCTCATTAAAGCCTCAGATAACGCAAAAAAATTTTATAAAAAGAATAAGATAATTGTAGAAAAATACGAACTAAAAGGTGGTGATTACTGGTATTTAAAGCATCTTGGATGGTTTTTAAGGTTATTGGCTTTTCTCAGAATTCAAAAGATCCCATACTTTGATTTTATATATCCGTTTATAAAACCGTTTATTTCTAAAGGCAAAAAGTTATTCATCGACTACATGGGGGATGTTGCTATTTATGAGGAAACAGATGTAAAAAACAAACATTATAACATTCGTAGAGCAATTTTAGACGAGGCAGTTAAAGAGATTAAAGCATTAATAGATATGGATTACGAAGAGATTATCATTGCAGGACATTCTCTTGGAAGCGTGATAGCGTACGATAGTTTGAACAAGGTTGTGCAGAAAATGAATCAAGATCCAGATGAATGGCGTTCTGAGCATACCAAGAAGATCGGAGGCTTAGTAACATTTGGGAGTCCATTAGACAAAATAGCCTTTTTCTTCAGAGAGCATACCTTACAAGATCAATATGTGCTGAGACAGATACTAGCCCACTTGCACTGTTTTAAAAATAGAGACCTAAACTTGATAGGAGAAAAGATAGAAGTAAAACGTCCATATGAGAAGTTGTTGGACAATACGGTAGAGTGGATCAATTTTTGGGATAAAAAAGACCCTGTTAGCGGCCATTTGGATTTTTACGTAGTTGACGAAAATATCAAATTGGATATGGGGAGAAAATACGGGATTTCACATACTGCATATTGGGAATATGAGGAAATGTATTCGAAGATTTGTGAACACTTTTTGCGTAGCGATTCAATTGTATAGACTTCATATAATTTATTTTGTGAAAGGAGGAGTTATGAGGCACTTTTTATTTTTATTCACGGTCGTTATTATTGGTGGACTCTACGGATGCGCTTCTACCATAGATTCGTTGAGTAATAATACCAGTGGAGATATGATCAGAGGAGTTAAATTACAGGCAGGCGTCGACGCATCTTCAGGAACGCCTGTACCATCGGTAACATTTACAATGGGTTCCCTGGCTAGAAAAGGAAAGGATGATAGAACCGTTATAATTATCGACAACAATACTACGGATATAGCAAGTGAAAGTTATGATATTGATGTTGAGTATGTAACCACAGATCAAAGTATTAAAGATGGACGGCAACTTTTGAAAAAGGAAAAAAGGATGTCTAAACCGGAACAATTTAATGAAGGAATATTTGTGCACCAAACGAGTGCTTTTGGTATGGGCGTTACGGGAGGCAATCTTTTTAGCGCAGGTGGACAAACAGTAATCTCCATAGGTAAAGTAGGTACAAATACTCCTACTGCAGTTGGGACAAAAGGAGTAGCAGACGCAATTAAAGCTACGAAAAAAGAGTAGCAAAAGCAATTAAAGTTGCAAATATCAATATGTAAATACGACTACTACTTTTATAAATAGTATTAAACCAACTTCTCAATATGATTTTGGATCTAGTGTTAATCTTAGCCTATCCATAAAGTAAAAATTAAATGATAATTTTATATTTAATAGACAGAAACCCTGCATCACTGACTTTTCGGATAGTTTCTTGCACTTCTAAAGTCTGAGTATTTGATTAACTTATGAAACATTCGCGATTACTTCAGTCTGAATGGGTAATGAAAATCCTACTAAATTTCCCAGAATCTTCCGGGAATAAGGGGATTAAGGTTTCTTCAAATGAATAATATTTTTTTAAAGTCGGTGTTTTTGCTCATATTTGCACTGTTTGCCGGTTGTGCAAATCATTTGAGTTCACTGAACAACAATAGCAGTATTACGGTCGAGCGTGGGGTCGGCGTCGGTGTAAGCGCTGACCCTTTTACCCTGCTTCCCAGGGCATATTTCAACATGGGAACGAATGCAAGAATCGGTAAACATGACAGGATTGTAATAACAGTCAATAAAAGCTCGACTATTATTACAGCAGAGAATCTTAATTACGAGGCTGAATACGATGATGAGGGAAAGTTGATTCATGAAGTACGTGGAAGAGATGTTCAGATAGAAGAACCATCCGATAAAGCAACTGGGACAAGAACGACTTATCTGAAAGGCGAACTAAAAGGGTCAATACATTTTGAACAAATAAATAAAGGAATTTTATTCCCAGATGAATCACATATAACTGTCGGTGAATGACTAAAACCAACTTAATATTATTTTGTTTACTTACTGTAACAGGGTGCGCTAACACAAGGGTCTTTATCGGTAATTACGACCTTTTAGAAATTGTTGTTTCCGGTAATCAGGCGAAGATGGTGGCAGAAAACCTTCCTCATAAAATACAATTACAAAATGGAAGCACCGAAAGAAAGATTGTTGGGGGTCCTGTCTCAAAGAAAGAAAACAATCAAAGAAACAATAACAGCAATCCTGCGCACAAGGACATGAAAGGCGAAATCAATGTTAGCATTATTTGTTCAGACGAAGATTTTAAAAAGGAATTTATTGATGGTTTTCATAAGAGCGGATTCGCTGTCGAGAAAAGATTTCATTCACCATATAAGAAAGCCAGAATTATCTCTGAAGTTATAATTGCTCCCAAGAAAAAGGGACACGACTCTACGGAAGGAAAGTACTACCATGCAATAACACTCAAAACAAGAGGAAAATTAAACAGCGGAAAACATAGAGTATTAGTTGAAGATCCATTAGCATTCATATTTTTGCCTGCTAATATTGTAAAAGACACAACGGAAGTAGAAATGCTTATAACACGTCCAGAATATATAGAAGATTACAAACATGCCTTAGAAAACAACACCGCAGTCATACCTCCAAACTCTGGTTTGCAAATCCTCTCAAAGATGATTTCGTCAATGAAGAAATCTATAAGAATAGTATTTACAATATCGTAGTCAGATACCAATAGCATTAATATAATTTTAAAATATCTGTTTACTAAATATGGCAAGATTCCTTGTCACCGGCGCTAGTGTTTTTCTGGGTTGGAATTTATGTCACGCAGCCAGGAAAGAATGGAAGGTATTTGGGACGGTTTTCTCTCAACCTACAAGAGAGTTGAAGGCATTGCGTGGTATTATCTACCATCCGTGGTGAACTATTACGAAACTATTGACTTCATTCCGCCCTTCTGCTAACCTATGGGCAATGAATTTCCAATTTACAAAAGCAGAACACCTGACACGAAAGAAGGAATTCGAAAGGGTCTTTGATGAAGGTAAGGTATTTGTAAACAACAAGGTCGTACTTTATGTCATACCAAATGATTTTCAGTATTCTAGACTGGGTTTGGTAGTAAGTAAAAAAGTGGGGAATTCTCCGCGGCGCAATCGCGCCAAACGCTTACTGAGAGAGGCATACAGGCTGAATAAACACTTACTTAAAATGCATGTCGACATTATCGCCATTCCGCGACATCCTTTTTCGTCCGATCTAAAACTTTCGGATGTCGAAGACGGATTTAAAAAGTTACTACTCCAAATCAGTGAAAGCTTTACCCATGAAGTTCATAATCATTAAACTACTCAGGGTGTATCAATTCATTATTTCTCCCTTTATGCATCCTTCCTGTCGTTATGAGCCTACCTGTTCTCAATATATGGTAGATGCAGTAGAAAAAAAGGGCATAGTGTGGGGTGTTTGCCTTGGAATATGGCGTGTACTGAGGTGTCATCCTTTTGGTGGTTCCGGGTATGACCCTGTTAAGTAGCATCTTTAGCAAAAAATAAGTGCAAAATGAAAAATGCAAAATTAAGTTTGTAATTGTTTCTTGATTTTATACAGTTAACACAAGAAACTCGGAAAATGTAGAAATCTTATTTGTCTGTGTAATCAGTGAAATCTGTGGTTACAACTTTTTTAGTGGTTTGATGCACTACCTTTAGGCATTGATTGATTCTAATTCGTCTTTTTCGATAATTCCTCATATAGTTTCAGTTCGCTGTTTGCTTCTTCTTCCATTCCTTTCTTCCTATATGCAAACTCAAGATTTTTGTGGGTCATTGCCATTGTTGAGTTAATTTTAATAGACTTTTTTAATTCATCAATTGCTTCGTCAAACATTCCTTTTTCTGAGTAGGATACACCGAGGTTATTATGGGTAATTGCATCGTCAGGTTTTTTTTCAAGAACCTTAAGGTATTCTTTAATGGCGTCATCAAATTGTTTTTTCTGTGCATATGTAGCTCCTAACGCATAATGTGCTTCAGCAAAATCTGGTTTTAGTTCAACGGCCTTCTGCCAGGCAAAAACAGCGGCGTCCTGCATGTTGCTTCTTGCGTACAATGCACCTAGATTATAGAGCGTTTCTGGATCGTTTGGGTAGAGTTCCAATACGGTTTTGTATTCCTGGATAGCTTCTTTAGATAATCCTTTTTTGTGATAGGCAACGGCAAGATTGTAATGTGCTTCCCTGTTAGATGGGTCTATTCTGAGTGTCTTTTTGTAGTTGCGCATGGCATCGTCAATTTTATTCTGACTATCCAGGTAGACTCCGAGACGGTTGTAATAATCGGGGTCTTGTACACCACAACCTCCAACAACGAATATAATTAAAAGAAGTAATAATGGAAAATATCTGAGATATGAACTAAGACGCATGATGTTTTTCCTCTTTTCTTTTGTATTAATATAATAGGCCTAATTTGCGGTTTCATTTTAATATTTATATTACTATACTTCAATCTAATTTTCAGGAGTGTACTGCTTTGATTGAATAAATAGTTTTTGTTGAATAACGCTTCTAAGTTCCTTTTAACCGAGAGTTTTTGTTAATTGCAATATGTGGAATGATGTTGATTTTTTCTATATTACGGCTATAATTTAATCGAATTTAATGCTTTCCACGGAAAAGGAAAAGGTTTGTTAGTATTCATATTTCGTGATGTTTGGCAGAAGCACTTTTGTATTTGTGAAATTTTTGAAATATTCAATGCGCCCGTAGCTCAGCTGGATAGAGCGACGGTTTCCTAAACCGTAGGTCAGACGTTCAAGTCGTCTCGGGCGCATTAAAATTTGGTGATTAACGTGATTGATTTGCATACGCATACATTATTTTCGGATGGCGTTCTTTTACCGGCAGAATTGATTCGACGCTGTGAGGCAAAGGGCTTTCGTGGACTGGTAATAACCGATCATGTCGATTATTCTAATATTGATTTTGTAATACCTAACATTTTAAATGCCTGCAAAGAAATAGGGTCGGTTTCAAAAATTAAGGTACATGGGGGGGTAGAACTAACACATCTGCGTCCAGAACATATAAAATCTATGGTAAAACGGGCAAGAGAATTGGGGGCATTTATTGTGCTGGTGCATGGGGAAACGATTACAGAGCCCGTGTTGCCTGGGACAAATCGGGCAGCCATAGAGGCAGGCGCTGATATTCTGGTGCATCCAGGCCTCATAACAGAATCCGACGCAAAATTGGCAAAAGCGAATGGTGTCAGGCTGGAGGTTTCTGGCAGGAAAGGGCATGCCTATGCGAATGGGTATGTCGTTAAGATGGCAAAAAAGGTTGGGGCGAAACTTGTTTTTGGTTCCGATTCCCATACACCCGATGATTTACTAGACCGCAATCGTGCCGAATGTATTGCTCGTGGAGCAGGTTTAGAAGAGAAAGATATTCAGGAAATTTTTAAAGAGGCAGAATCTTTAATTGGTTTATAACTAAAAGAAAGAGAAAAATGAAACAAGCTACTTTAAATGTATTGAGAACGTTGAATAAATATAAGGTGATTATTGGTATAGGTATTGGTGTTGCCATTGCGCTTGGCGCAGGGGCTGTTTATTTTGTTACAGCAAATGCCCGAAAGACTGAGGTCGTTTGGCAAAACCTGTGGAAGATAAACAATGATCTGGCAGCATCGGCGCAAAGACAGGATAAGGAAGGGAAAGAGAGAATTGCAGCGCTAAATACAGCGGCCGATGCTTATAAACATATTCGTGATAATATGTCTTCTTCCAGCGCCATGCCATGGGTGTTGTTCCAGCTAGGGAATGTTTATTATAGCCTGAAGAATTACGATGAGGCGATCCGTGCGTATAATGATTTCCTGGATAAATATAGCAGTCATCCGCTTGCGCCTGTTGCGAAACAATCCTTGGGATATGCCTACGAGGAAAAAGGGCTTTTGAAAGAAGCAGTTAAGCAATTTGAAGATATTTTGGCCATGAATAACAATCTTTTTGCAGCACAGGAAGGATGGGATGCAGGTCGTTGTTATGAGAAATTAGGCCAAACAGGCGATGCAGTTCGCTTATATACAAAGGTGGTAGAACTCTCCCCCAATAGCAACTGGGCTACCATGGCACAATATCGTTTGTCTTCAATTAAATAACATGCAACAGGAAGCCCCACAAATAAAGGAAGTAACCTTTGATATAAAGAAGGTGTTTGATGACAAAAGGATTGACAGATACCTTGCCTCTCGCCTCCCTGACTATTCAAGGACATTTCTCCAGAAATTGGTAAAAGAAGGTGCCGTCCTGGTTAACGGACGTACGGTCAAAAGTAGTTATGATATCCAAAAGGGGGACCTTATTTCTGTCCGTGTGCCCGTGTTTGAGGAAAGCAAGGTTGTTCCCGAAGATATTCCTATAAACATTGTTTATGAAGACGATTATTTGATGCTCATTAACAAGCCGTATGACATGGTTGTACATCCGGCGGGCGGACATCCTTCCGGGACGCTTGTTAATGCACTGGCCTTCCACTGCCAAAATCTTTCTCAGGTCAACGGGCCGTTAAAAGCAGGGATTGTCCATAGATTGGACAGGGATACGAGCGGGATTATGTTGACGATCAAGAGCGATGCCGTCCATTCACATATTGCCATGCAATTTGAAAAAAGATACGTCAAGAAGGAATATCTTGCTGTGGTTGAGGGTGAGTTGATGCTTGATTCCGACGAAATTAGTTTGCCCATTGCAAGGCATAAGATTGATACGCAAAAAATGGCAGTAAGGCACGATATTGGGAAGGAAGCCGTGTCCATTTATGAAGTGATAGAACGTTTCCGTGGGTATACCCTTGTAAAGGTAATGCCTAAAACGGGACGAACACATCAAATTCGTGTACACATGCGGGCGATAGGGCATCCTGTCGTTGCTGATTTTATGTATAGCAACCAGGAATCATGCTATCTTTCAGACCTATTGCAGAAGGAAAGGGAACCGGGAGAGGTTCCTATTATCGAGAGGCAGGCGCTTCATGCCCATAGGATTGAGTTTTTCCATCCCATCCAGAATAAGAAAATGGAATTTGAAGTGGACATGCCTGAGGATATTTCCGCCCTTGTAAACGCATTAAGAGATGTGAGACCTTACAGGAATTAATACAAACTCATTGATTTTTGTCGGTTTGACGCTATAATTTGATTTGTTTACTAATTTTACATAAGGAGGCATAAATATGTTTAGTATGCCAGGCGGATGGGAATGGCTTATCATCCTGATTGTGGCGCTTCTGATTTTCGGTAAAAGACTCCCGGAGGTAATGAAGTCCCTGGGTCGAGGTATCGTAGAATTTAAGAAGGGGGTCAAGGGAGTCGAAGAAGAAGTAGAAGATTCCAGCAGTAAAACCACACAGAAGAAGATAGAGACCGAGAAAGACACCACAAAACAGGAAAATAAGTAACCCGGGAAATTCGTGATTTACGATTTTAGACTTCGTCGTGAGCTCAGTCGAACGATTTATGATTTGGGATTTAATAAAATCGTAATTCGTAATTTGTAAATCGTAAATTTTGATAGATTCTAACCAGATATTTCATTTTTAAATTAAGGTTTAAATAGGAGTAATTATTATGAGAGACAAGAGAAGACAAAGACTAAAATGGCGCAGTAAGCGGGCAAATCATGGGAAAATGGGGTGTAAAGGAAGAAGAGTAGGAAGGTATAAATAAATCTTAAATACACAACCATCGGCTGCCAGCATGCAGCTTACGGAAGCGGAAACAAACACCTACAGTAGTCAAAGTCGAAAAACTATTAAGCCACTCACAAATGAGTGGCTTTTTCTTTTTATGCTAAAAGAAAAATTTTCATTGATATTGGGCTGGTTTCCCGTTTTGTTTTGACGTTCAGGAATTTCAATCTGGCAGCATAACCGTCTCGGTTGCGGTTTGTAGGGCAACCCTTTTAGGGAGGGTAAAGGGTCACTGCATCTTAAATAATAAATATTGATATTTTCTATCAAGTTATTAGAGTGATTTCTAGCCAATTATTTAAGAATTAAGATGTGACCGTATGCCGTGTATAACGTATAGCTTGGTGGTTGAAGTCCGGCCGTGGGAAATTGGCAGTTCACCCACGTAGCTAGAGGAAGGTGTTAGGGGTAACCAGAAACGCTAAGTTCCCTGAAAAAGCTCTCCATGAAGAGTCGAGCAAACCTGCAGGCTGCAGCGCCAGCGCAAGCGAATCTATAAGTAGCCTCGTTAATTCAGAGAAGGAGTTTACCGACCCTGTGGTCAGAAGGAAGGCTTCCACGCCTACTCTAACGAAAACAGCCAGAACCAATCGGTGAACTTCCGGGGTGGCAAGGGTGACGCGCAGAGGAAGTTATATGAGGTAGCACGGGAGACCCTTGCCGATGCCAGACAGAGTGGCGACTTATATAGATATAAGACTTATATGATGAATGTCAAGTCAACATCAGTGTAATAATTTGGTAAAATGAGCAAAAACAAATTATACATTACGAAAAGGAGGGAAAGAAGATGGTTGACAGACATTCACATAGCGGTAAAGCGAAAACATCATTAGTGATTTTTTTGCTTTGGAATTAAAGGACGTGTAATTTACTGACTTTGCGGAAATGATAGCCGTAAACTGCAAGGGTAACGGACAGCGGTAATAATTCGCGACGATGGAAGCACGTCCATAACAAGAGTTTCCAAAACTGGACGCGTTCATTGCCGAGGATACCGAGGTGGCAGATGGCGCGAAATAACGCCAGGATATGATTGAATTTAAATTGAGCTTTAATCTTTGGCGCTTTATATTCCCGAAAGAGGGTCTTTATGCGCTGATAATAGTTTTCAGGGGAATAAATGTGTCTCAATATTTTTTTATATCCTTCCCGGAATGTATCAATGTCCATTTTAGGGATAATGTTCGTTGTGCCGTCTAAATTGTCCCCCGACATCTGCCCAAGCAAACGCCCCTCTCGCTTTAGACGTTCGTAAAGCCGTGTCCCTTTTGGCGCCTGAAGCATGCCAACCATCGCCGACACAATCCCGCTTTTCTGTATAAAATCAATTTGCCGTTGAAAGATAGATTTCGTATCCGTGTCAAAGCCTACGATAAAGCCTGCTTGTACCTGCAGCCCGGCTCGCTGAATACGCCGCACGTCTTCAACTAAGTTACGGTTTTTGTTCTGTTTCTTGTTACATTCTGCCAGGCCCTCCGTATCCGGAGTCTCGATCCCGACAAAAACCGTGTTAAAGCCTGCTTCGGACATCATTTGCATCAGGGATTCATCGTCGGCCACATTGATGGAGACCTCCGTGTTAAACGGTATCGGCACGTGTTCTCTCTGCCATTTGATTAAAGCAGGCAGCAATTCGTTCTTAAGGCTTTTTTTGTTCCCGATGAGATTGTCATCTACGAAGAATACGGACCCGCGCCACCCCATACGATAGAAACTGTCCATCTCGGCAACAATTTGTTCGGGAGTTTTGGTACGTGGATTTCGTCCAAATAATGACGTCACGTTGCAGAACTCACAGTGATATGGACAGCCACGGGTGTACTGTATGCTCATCGAGGCATATTGTTTCAAATCGGCTAATTCCCAAAGAGGCGCTGGAGTCTTTTGAATGTCAGCAAAATGAGATGTACCGTATACTCGCCTGGCGCAATTATTATTCAGGTCTTCTAAAAAGGGTTGCAGGGTTAGCTCTGCTTCATTGAGTACAAAATGATCGACATTCTCAAATTGTTCATGCTCGCTCGTGAATAAAGGCCCTCCGGCAACGACTTTGACGCCAAGTTCCTTGCAACGTTCAATGATCTG
>Ga0209211_10007963_pt1 | contig 14670 bp, 20 predicted proteins | sample RifGroA2_FD_183992 | JGI IMG/M metagenome (GOLD analysis project Ga0209211, IMG submission 183992) | Groundwater microbial communities from Rifle, Colorado, USA - Groundwater A2 (SPAdes) (version 2) | ecosystem: Environmental > Aquatic > Deep subsurface > Groundwater | place: Rifle, Colorado...
TCGTCTGATCGTAAGTAACTACTTTGAAATCTTTTTCTTGCAAAAGAGCAATCACTGCATTGACATCGTCTGTTAATGCCGGAGCATGGATACCAACATTAATCGTTGTGGTGGACGTATCATATGAAAGTCCAATAATTAGCATCAAGAGAAGGGGAGCAAACACAACAATGAGTGCTGAACTCTTAGCTCGAATGAGCAATTTCAGGTTCTTTGACGTTAGCAGGAAGAGTGATCTCATGGTTGTTTCGTAATTGCTTCAAAAATTTCGTTAAGAGAAGGACGGCGCATATCCATATCATTGAGATAAAGATTTTCCTCTTTAATAAGACGAAGCAGGCTCGTGACTGTCTTTTCAATATTGCGAGGATAAATGACCAGATGCTTGCCTTGATCCACAATTTTATCTATCGGGAGAGCTTGCAGATTATGGATGATCTGCTCTTTGTTTACCCCCGGAAGCATCGTAATTGTAAAGTGCTCTTTGAAAAATGGCTTTTTAACTTCCTCAATCGTTCCATGGGTATGGACTTTTCCTTTGTGGATGACCGCTACTTTATTGCAGAGGGTGTCAATGCTTTCTAAATTATGTGAGGCAATAACAATTGTAACCCCTTGTTTATTAACGTCTTGAAGCAGTGCTAAAATTTCTTTTTGGAGAACGGGATCCAAATCAGCAGTTGGCTCGTCCAAAACTAAAATAGTTGGTTTGTGAACGAGGCTGCAGGCGATATCTAGGCGGCGCTGCATCCCTTCGGAAAGGTGTTCGGCAAGTTTGTCTTTGTGTTCCCACAAGTGAGTAACCTGTAAAATGGCCTTGGCATTGCTGAGGAGTGTTTCTTTTTTGAGACCATACAATCTGCCGAAGTGAAGAATGTTTTCTTTGATTGTCAATTTGGGATAAAAAGAATTATGTTGCGGTGTGAATCCAATTTGTTTTTTAATTTTAGGAAGATGATCCGCAAGATCATGTGCAACACCCGTGGCCCGGGAGTGATAAAGAACTAAACCTTTACTGGGCGGAATAAATCCGGTAATCATATTCAATAACGTTGTTTTACCACTTCCTGATTGGCCGATAATACCATACATATCGCCTTCGTCAATCTCCAAGTTAACATCATTCAGAATAGTCTCTCGACTGTACTCTTTCACCACGTCTTTTAACTCTATCAACACCACAAGAAAAACGAAGGGTTATTCATTTATAAATGTTATGGGGCCTTCCGGGGACAGATTTGATTGTGAGAACACCCATAATTTTATATACCCACCACTTCTCCGAAACAGACATGAAGTCGTGGTTAAAGAGAGTGTACGAAGACCATTATCGAACTTTAATGTTGATCCCTTTTCTGCTCGTGTTATTGGCGATGATCCAGATTGGAACACAGTATGCAATTACTGGTGATTTTGTTCACCGCGGCATTACCTTGAAAGGCGGTTCAACGATTACGTTAGAAGAACATGCTTCATTCGTACCGGAAGAATTAGAGCAGTTCCTGCGGGCAAAATTTCCCAGCGCGGATATTAGCGTCCGGACACTAGGCGCCGTAGGTCAAGTTAAAGCTCTTGCCATAGATTCAGACGCGCAAGAAGAACAGGAAATTGCCGCTTTGGTTGCCGCGATTCGTGAGCAAGGCACTTTACAAGAAAGCAAATATGCTGTTGAAATCGTTGGTTCATCTTTAGGCAATAATTTTTTCCGGCAAACAATCACTGCGTTGTTGGTTGCCTTCGTATTAATGGGGATTGTTGTTTTTCTTTATTTTCGCTCGCCGATACCTAGTTTGGCAGTTATTCTGGCTGGCTTTTCTAATATCCTCGTTACTTTGGCGATTTTTAATCTTACCGGAATTAAACTGACCACTGCGGGAGTTGCAGCGTTTCTGATGTTGGTGGGCTATTCTGTTGACACGGATATGCTTCTCACTACTCGCGTCTTGCGGCGCAAGGAAGGAACAGTAATGGATAGAGTGTATGGTGCCGTTGGCACGGGATTAACAATGACATTCACCAGCTTATCAACTACGTTGGTAGGATATTTCTTTATTCAGAATGACGTTATCCGCCAAATGATGCTTATTTTATCAATAGGACTGGCGATGGACATGATTATGACGTGGATTCAAAATGTTGGGGTCTTGCGCTTATACTTGGAGAAGAAAAAACATGAATGAACGTGTTAAATCCGTTGTAACCAACTGGCGGTTTCTGCTCTTAGTTCTCTTTCTCATCTTTGCATTATGGGCAATCCAGCCCCATGGGGAACAAGAAGGCGTAAGCATTCGCAGTGTTGTGCCCAACTCTTCTGCTGCATTGGGGGGAATCGCCAATCCTGCTCCAAAAATAACGCCCTTGGCAAAGGAGAGATTATTGACTATCAACGGCAATCCCATCAACTCCGTCGAAGACTATTATCATTTCACTGAAACCTTGAGATCAAATACAACTGTCCGTCTTAGTACTACAAAAGGAACGTATACTTTGTTGACAAAAGCAGCGAATGACTCTATCATCGATCTCGGTCTGCGTGTCGCGGCCGCCCCAACAACCAATTTACGCAAAGGACTGGACTTGGAAGGCGGAACGCGTGTCTTGCTTGAACCGGCTGAGGATGTTACTGACGATCAAGTTGATATTATTGTTGCTAATTTACAAGAACGGTTGAATGTCTATGGTTTAAGTGATGTTGTGGTTCGCCCAGCATCTGACTTGTCGGGGAAAGATTTTATTCTTGTCGAAATAGCCGGAGTGACCGAAGAAGAAGTCAAAGACTTGCTTGCTCGTCAAGGAAAATTTGAATCCACCATTGGTAACAAAACTGTATTTTCGGGCGGAGAGAAAGATATTACGTATGTCTGTCGTTCAGCAGAATGTGCAGGAATTCGTGAATGTTCTCAGCAAGGGGGAAGTGCATTTTGCACTTTTTTCTTTGGAATCACTCTCAGTCCAGAAGCAGCGGAACGGCAAGCAGGACTGACGCGTGATTTAGCCGTTGTAACGGAAGGAAGCAACCAGTACTTAAGCCAAGACATTATTTTGTACCTTGATGATGTGGAAGTTGATTCTTTGCGTATTGGAGCAGAATTAAGAGGAAGAGCAACAACCAGTATTCAAATCTCTGGTTCAGGAACAGGACAAACAGAGCAGGAAGCATTTGATAATGCCAAAGCTCAAATGAAAAAATTGCAAACAATTATCATCACCGGCAGTTTACCGGTCAGTTTAACTGTCGTGAAATTTGACACTATCTCACCAACTTTAGGAAAAGAATTTTTGAGTAACATCACTTCCGTCGTTTTGCTTGCCTTCGGAGCCGTAGCATTAATAATCTCTTTGCGCTATCGCAAAGTCAAGATTGTTGTCCCACTCTTGCTTGCTCTCGCTTCAGAAATTGTTCTTATTCTTGGCTTTGCCGCAATGGTTGGGTGGAATCTTGACTTAGCTGCCATTGCCGGGATCATCATTGTCATTGGAACGGGTGTCGATCATTTTATAATGATTACGGATGAAATCTTGAAAGGAGAAACAGGCGCCAATTGGAAACAGCGCTTAAAGAACGCCCTCTTTATCGTTGTCGGTGCGTATTTAACCACATCCTCGGGAATGATTCCCTTGCTCTGGGCAGGAGCAGGCTTGTTGAAAGGTTTCGCCTTAACAACATTGGCGGGACTTTCCTTCGGCGTTCTTATTGCCCGGCCGGCGTACGCTGCCGTCATGGAAAAAATTCTTAAGGAGTAGAGATAAAAGTCAATGTCTTCCACAACGCGCACCGCAGTTGGTTTGATGGTTTTGTGTACTCTTTTCACCTCCGTCGGACAATTGCTGTGGAAAAAAGGCGTGGTCGGAATTGATTTCTCAGCACCACTCACTTTATTTAATTTCTTTTTTGTGCTGGGATTTGTGTCCTACGGTTTGGGTGGCATCCTGATGGTATTGGCATTTCAACGCGGAGAGTTAAGTATATTATACCCAATTATTGCCACGAGTTATGTATGGGTCAGTTTGCTTTCTCACTGGATTTTTCCGGACGATCAAATGAATGGATTGAAGTTTATTGGAGTTCTCATCATTCTGGCTTCGGTTAGTTTATTGGGCTGGGGAGGAACACGAACAGGAAGTGAAGCCGTATGATTCAATTAAGTTCATTTATTGTCGTTATTCTTGGAACCATAGTTGGATCGATAGGAACATTGCTTATCAAAAAAGGAACGCAGCGGTTCTCTTTTTCAAGATTGTGGAAGAGCCCAGAGATGTGGGGAGGCGCCGCACTCTACATTGTTTCAACATTATTTTATGTTATTGCCCTGCGGCAAGAAGAGTTAAGTGTTGTCTATCCAATTGTGTCGTTTACGTATATCTGGACTACATTATTATCTGTCAAATTTCTCGGCGAGAAGATGAATAAATTCAAATGGATTGCTTTGGTAGGAATTATCCTCGGTGTGACGATGGTGGGGTTGGGAAGTTGAAAAAATTCTGCCCGTCGAAGATTACCATCCATGTTCACTATAAACCACGTTTTCTCTAACGTATTCAATAGCTTGCTTTACATAAGGAATTATATTCTTTGGAAGATTATCAAGATCAAACCATTTCAAATTATCACCTTTGTTAGGTTCAATGATTGTAGGTTCACCTGTCCAGGATTTCGCTTGTATGAAAAAATCAATTCTTTCTTCGTTCGGGCATCTTCTGTGCATAATATGAACAATTTCTAAATCTTCCGGATTTATTTTAATTCCGGCCTCTTCTTTTGCTTCACGAACCATTGCCTGAATGAATGTCTCATTCCCATCGAGATGACCAGCTACAACACTATATTTTCCATCTTGATAACCTGTATTAAATCTGCGTAGAAGTAAAATCTTGGTATCTCTAATTAAAATCAGATGGGAAGCTGGAATGAGTTTGATTCTTTCTTTCATCATAATCTCCTTCAAATATAGAGATATATTATTTTCTAAAGCAATGTTGCTTAACTCCTTCTTCTCGTTACTATCTGAACAACCACATACGGTAGTACAAACGCACCCGCAAAAGCAAGGCTCACAAAAAAGAGACTGTGCTGCGTTGTCTGAGCATGAATATCAGTGATAAGCTGATTTGAGACGAGAACAATAAAAACAACATTTGTAAGAGCGATAATCGGCACCAGAATGCTTGCCGCTTGATGATGCTTCTGTTCCAAGTGACCGATATTGGTTACTAGAAAAGTATAAAGCGAGCCGACAACAGCACCAAGAATTATTACTACCAAATACAAGAACCAATATTGGAGAGCGACAAGAAAAGGAATTAAAACAAGAGAGATGGCAATATTAGATATGGTAATAACAACAACTGCACTCCAAAAAACTATTTTCGCAAAAAAGACATCATGATATTCTTCTTTGTGCAGAATGGCTTCTGCTTTTTGGATGTCCTGGTCATTCCAGCCTTTCTGGAGAAGTTTCTGTTTTTGAGTTAGATTCATTTTTCAAGGGCCAGGAACGACGCAACATTACGAAGCTCTTTCGCGGATCGGGAACGAGGATAGACATGATGTAAGGGCAGATTCTTGTATCCCGCCTTGCGGAATTTTCGATCATCTTTGATCGTGGCCAAGAGCGGAAATCCCGTAATCTCTTCTACTTCTTGTGGCTTGAGCTCGTGACGGCCGCCGTGAGCCATATTCAGCACAATGCCGGCAATGAATGTTTTTTCAGCGAGAGCCAATTTGATTGTCTTAAGTGCATCCATGACCGAACTTTGAGTAGGATTGGCTACGATAAGAAGCTCATCACTCAACTGAAGAAGGTGACGAACGTCTGGTCCTAAACCGCTTGGCGCATCAACAAGAACAATATCTGTTACATTTTGAAGCTGGTCAAAGACCTTGCTGATTTTCTCAAAGTCTGTTTTCCGATATTCTTGATAGGAAGGTGATGAAGGTATAAATGAAACACCACATTCATGCTGATGAATGATCTCATGCAGCCCATTATCTTTTCGCAGAAAGCGGTTGAGCGTAGCGGTAGGATTCATCATCCCCAGCTGGATAGCAACATTAGGCGTCATCAGGTTAGCATCAACAACGATAGCTTTCTTGCCAATGTACTGCAAAGCATGAGCCAGATTAACAGCAGTGGTTGTTTTCCCAACACCACCTTTTCCCGAAGCAATCGTTACAATCTTAGTCATAGACACATCCCTTTTTAGGGTGGTCTAAGAATAGAGAGTATTTAAATTTTTGTTAAGTGTGGTTTGAAGAGACTATAAGTAGTATTGTGGTTATGTTTTAGTTATAATGCAAACATACTCTGTATCTTCTGCATATTCATTAAGACCTTCTTTTGCGGATATCTCTTTTGGGAGATATTCTCCGCTGCTGAGATTAAACTCTTTTATACCCAAAGAAAGGAGAGTTTGTTCGAGTTCTTCAGTTGTAAACATGGAAGCCATTGCACCAATATAGTCTTGAACAAGGGTTTGAGTTTGCCAGCGTTGTTCTCCAATTCTTTTTAATATAATTTGCCAATTTGCATCTCTTCTTAAATCTCTAATGTATATTTTGCCATTGTGGGAAAGAACTGTATACATTTGTTCTAATGCTCTTTCGGGATATTGGAATCTATGTAAAGCATTTCTACAAACAACATAATTAATATTTTGTATATCTGTCTCTTCTAACTCATAAACACTGCCTCTTACATAGTTTATTCGTTCGAGAAGTGGGTGATTTTTTTCCAATTTTTCAAGATCTTGTTGACTTGGTTTACAATATTCTGGTATTTTTTTCCAGAATTCTTTAATCTCTTTGGTTTTCTCTTGAGATCGTCTCGCCAAATTATCTTTAGCCAAAGAAATCATTTCCTCTGATAAATCCAAACCAATTATATTTCCGTTTGTTTGTTCTGCAAGTTCCAACGTTAGCAATCCTGAACCGCAACCAATATCCAAAATTGTACCTACATTAAACGCAGTCCGCGGGAAGTTGACACCATAACAACCTGTTCTTTTTTTGAAATCTTCAGCAATGCGTTGATATGTTTCTTGGCGATGATTCTTCCCTATTGCATCATATTCTTGAGCAAGAGATTCTGTCATTGATTCAGTCTTGAGGACGTAGGATCGACTGTCTATGTGATTGCCAAATATTTTATGGACTGCCTCGGCTAAGCTTTTTGTATTTTCAATTTCCTCTCTGTTCATTTTTGGGGATTAAATCACTCCCACATTGTCTGACTCTTTACACCAATCAAGATATTCTCGAAGCGCATAACGCCGACCAAAACTAAACAGATTAAACCCTGCATTATCCAGCTCTCTGAGCTGTCTTTCTGCAATTCTTTCGCCAACTACACTCTCAGAGATCATACTTGTTAGTACCAATGGATCATTTTGTATTTCTAGTTCTAACTCTCTCTTTGTGTTTCTGTATCCACAAACATTTATTCCGGTAGTTGTAATAACTGCAGCTAACATAGTTCCTAAGACTACTCTTTTAGTGATTTGTTCTAAATTTTTCATTTTTTTAAACCTCTCGGCTAATTGATACTACTAAGTTATAATAACTATATTTAACATTGTGTAGTGATGGTAGTTACAACAAAATAGAAAAGTTCAAAAAGAGTGGAAGTTTTTAGCATCACGATGATACAAAACCAATTAGAAAAAGCAGAATTAAGTCCAAATGAGGCCAAATGCTATTTAGCACTCCTAAAGCTCGGTTCAGCTTCTGCCAACGAAATATCGAGAAAATCGGGTATCCACCGTGTTTCTGTGTATGATGCTTTACGTGGATTACATGAAAAAGGATTAATCAGTCAAATTATGAGATCAAATAAACTTCTTTTTGAAGCTGCAAACCCAGAAAAGATAAAAGAAATAATTGAGAAAAAACAATCCGATCTTGACGAAGCCAAAAAAATAATCCCAACATTAATGTTGGACTTCCAATCTAGCACTGAAAAACAGGAAATCCATAGCTTTAAAGGACTTGCTGGTATTAAAACCATTCTTCAAGAGATGCTTCGTTCTAAAACAGATATTCTCGATTTCGGAGCGGAGTACAAAATTAAAGATTTTTTGCCTTATGATTATCCGCACTGGGATCGAGAACGTGTACGCAAAAAAATAAATATGAAAATCATTGCCAATGTCACTATAAAACCCATTAAAATATCACTTACTATCATAAAATATGTTCCTGAGAAATTCAACTCATCTGTTTCTACCTATATTTTTGATAATAAAGTAGCACTCATTATGTGGGTTGATAACCCCATGGGTATTATCATAGAGCATAAAGCTGTATACGAATCGTATAGAAATTATTTTGATTATCTGTGGAATGTCGCAAAGAAGTAAAATACTTCATTTTAATCAAATAACTCTTTATTCTCTCATATCTTCAAACTATATTCTAGAGTATATTAATTATTATAAACAATAATATAATCTAATAAAAACCATGGCCCAATTGATTATGGACACTCCCTCTACGGATGAAGAAGTTAAATTCAAAATATTAGGCGGGAAATTTCAGAACAAACAAGTGTCCATCAATTCTCGTGATTTTGCATTTGCAATGTACCGATCTTTTTGCATTAAACCCCTAACTCTAAGTGATAAACAAATTGAAACTCTTCTTGGAAATATGCGCATGGCTCGATCTTTTAATGAAAGTTAATAATCTAACAAAATCTATTCAGCAAAAAATTATTCCTCCTTCACCCCAGCAACTTTCTCGTATGCATATGTTAAGAATTGATGAACAATTTTCTCGCAATTAGTCAACGTATCAATATCAATTTCAGATGTCGAGTTCTCAAGCTGAACAACAAACGTAACGTGGCGGCGGTATTCTTCCCGTTTGGTATAAGGTAATTTGAGGATGGTCTTCAAATAAGCATAGAACGTGAGATATTTTTGAAGTTGAGCCTCGTCAGGACACAACCCTGCCAACGTAGTCGCTTTAAGAGCGGGGCTCTTAGGCAGTGCGGTCATCTCGCCTTGCTCCACTTTTTGGATGAGAAATGCTTCAATAATAAACTCCATCGTACTAATCATTCGATGGAGAGCATTGAGGATGACATCAACCGTGCGAGTATATTTCAAACTAACATAAATAATGTGTTCTAAACGTTTCAGTTCTTCACGGGCTTCAAAAAGATAGTCATTCATGGGGAGTTAGAGAGAAAGAGGCGGAAAGGGGAGATTCTTTTTATTCCTTTCTGTTCATTTCTCGTTTAATCAACGTAATTAGAAAGTAGTTCACCGCCAGAAAAGAGCCGATATCTGCTGAAGTGATCAATTTAAGTTCATATTTTTTGTCGGCAAGAACCAGGCTCTGGCCGCGCGGGAAGAGAATCGTACTCTTTTTATGAAGTGTGATTGTTTCAGACAATTGTCGCAGTGATTCACAGCTGGAAATCACTTTCTTATCTTCAGAATATAACTGCTGAAGTTTATGCAGGAGAGAGTTAATATTACTGTCCTGCGGAGATTGAGTCAATCGTTGCAATGCTTTTTCAACACTTTGAAAAATATTGTAGATAATCCCCAAAAAAAGTTTAGGTTCTTTGAGAATGGAATATGTAATAGTATAGAGATGGAGTGCCGATTGGTAGCTCTTTTCAATGTCATCAATAGATTGTTCTTCTTCGTTCATTGTGTCTCTAATGGCAGAAAAATATAATGGTAATAGTGTTTAAAGATTTACTGTTTAGAATTCTGCAATCGAATGATCGCTTCTGCTAAATCACCGTCAGCATCTTCAATCGCCTGCAGAGCTTTGTGTCGATCAACACCTGCTTGCTCCATGACAGTTTTAATGTCTTCCTCGGCAATGTCTGGTTTGGATGAGAGTGCTTCTTCCCTAATCTCACCAGTTATTTGCAGGCTTTCCTGCCCCATCATATTTACTTTTGATACAGAAGGATTGTCAATAATGAGAATCTTATCTGGCGTTTTGATAATCACTTCAGTGGCCGGAATTTCGACTTGTTGAATTCCCAACTGCTTCATCATCTGCTGCATTTTCCGAGGATTGATTCCGGGAAGCATCTTATGCGAAAAAACGTCCTCCAAAGAGGTGTAAGAGAATGATAAAAACAATCAAGAGAATGCACAGAATTAGCACCATACCGGGTGAAAATTCTAAGCGTGATTTTTCTTCCTCCGAATAGCGGATCAGCCCGCCTTGTCCAGAAGGCATTCGAATTTGATTGTCAGCCATAGGTGTTTCAATTAACTGGGCTTTTATATAGTTTTTGGAAGTAACTCCAAAACATTATCACTAAACAATGATAATTAAAGATAATTTTATAAAGAAAATGAGGATTAAGAAAGTATGGTTGGATTAATAATGGCACTAGATTATGAACCAGATGGTTCGCCGCAAGCAGTTTATGATCTGTTTCCTAAGCATCGTGTTAAGATTGATGACGGAGAGATTCAACAAGAAATTGAATTTGTATTTGTTTCAAGTCGTTTTTTGGAAGATTACGCTCAAGGATCAACATTAGGATATGTTGAAGGAGAAAACGTCTTTATTAGTAAAACTCTACATCCTGCACAAGTGCCTTTTGTAGCGATGTATTTATATTTCTCAGAGTTAAATGGAGAAAAATTGTCAGCCCTGGGCCAACCGGCGCTGAGCAGTTTGTATTCAACAGAAATTCGAAGAATTTTCTTGAATGTTTCTATTGCCTACGCGGGACAATATTTACGACCAAAAGAAATGAAAGACTTTCTTGAACGATTTAAAGCAGAGACTTATTTACGGGGCGTTGTTCTTGATTTGGACGAAGTAATTACTCACGCTGAACAGAAATTTGGATTAGCTGAACGAGGTGATGTGAGTGCACTAGTACGACGAGAAGAGAGAAGTCTTGATCATTATACTGGACAAATGGGAGAATATTTGAGAGCATTTGAGAATCATAGAGCAGTTCGACGTTCAAGATCCCTGGCCGGACTTGTTCAGGCCCATCCTGGTCTTGGACGAACATTCCAAGGAGATATAGCGCGCTGCGAACCATCTTATACATTAATTATGGGAGACGAGGAATTGCAAGAATATCTCCCGGCAATCGTTGACTTATTGGAACGATTAGAAAGTTTGGCGAGTGAGAAAAGAGTTGATGGCCCACAAATCATAGCTGCTCTCGATCGACTGGGAAGCAAGCTCGCTTATTTTTGTAGTGGAGATATCGTGAGCCGCAGACCGCCACTTCGTTCTTTGCCAAGAAGAGAGTACCCCGTAGAGTACAGATTACTTCCTCCAGATCATGATGTTATTGAAATCACCGACGGATTCTCACAATCATTTTTTGCCAGCTTACGTCGAAGATTACTCTGTCGTATAGGAGAGCAAGTACGAACCATTGAAGCTGCATTGACAGGGGACGCTGAAGATGAAACTCCCATAATCACACTCGCTGCAGGAAGATTGCGGGAGATGATCCTCGGAGCACATTCTGCGGATTTGGAAACACGAGCACTAATTCCCGGAACGGGGCAAGCTCTACCAATAGGCGCAGTAACAGAACTTAGTGTGGCAGCAACCAACTTAAGTTTAGTTTTAACTGGTGCGGATCAAAGTTTGCGAGATACCCACCAACTCATTGGCATTCGCCAGGATTTATTGGCAAATGGAACCGCTACAACAGATCTTGATGAGCAACTTTTAGTGACGGCAGGTAATTTAAAAAATCCTAATTCCATTCCTGAGAAATTAGAAAAGTAATGGAATAATAAGCGTGGCATCTTTCTCCGTGACTTTTCGACTGCTTTTTTGTACTGAAGCTAGATAAGTATACAACTGTTGTTGTTTTTCAGAAAGATCATTAACAAGAACTACCTCAGCAGTTTTTTGTCTTCGCCCGGGGTAAAGTTCGGACTGAGCAAAGCTCGAGCAAACTTCATGGACATGAGCAGCAAAGTCATTATGATTTGGATATCTTTCTATTTCTTCGACAATCATCTGACCAGCAAAAGCAGCAACACGTAAAGGGATAATGATTGATTGAGGACGAGTATTGAGTTCTCCAAAAAAGTCATACTTAAGTCGGGATAGAGCATTCATAACTTGATCAAAAAGAGGTTGATGATCTCTATAAAAAGGAAGATATTCTGTAATAACACCTGCTAATTCTTCTCCACATTGTTGCCTTCGTTGTTCACGTTCATACCCTCTTCCACCTTGTGCCAAAGAAGCAACGAAATCGTAGGCAAGAGAGAGATCTTCCCTTTCAATACTATCAGTTAATTGATGAATATATCTCACAAATCTTTCCACAGAAGAAATGATAGCTCTGGTTCCAGAATTTTCCTCTACAAAATTGACAAGACGAAACAGAGTTTCAACATCTGCGGTAGCATACTTTTTCCTATCTAAAAGTTCATCACGAGTTTCCCACACTGGGCTAAGCTTTTCAGCGATATCACTGCCCATGCTAGCAATTCGGTGGTATAAACAATTTTTTGTTGCTGCTAAAGTCGCAATGGCCGGGCTTAGACCAAAATCAGAGCGGAGAGCGGAGACGATTATTTTTGCTGCTTCTTGGATTGCGTGAGGAGGAGGCATGAGAGAAGAACCAAATTTTTGTTTGGTACATCTCTGTGCGATGGCTGCAAGCTTGGCGAAACTAGGAAACTCCGCAGGATCTTTCACATGGGGAAGCAGAGCGTAAAAGAGGGCGGACCACTGTTGAACATAGCCAGAAAAGTCATCTTTCCACCCATAAGAATATTCGGTACGAAAAATACTCCGGGCGCAACTTCCAGTAGCAACCATCTGCTCGAGAGTAGGCGCATGCAAAAGATGCTGAGCCAATGTATCAATCGATGGAGGAGGAATTGTTCCGGTGATACCATACATTAAAGAGTGTGCATACGATCGGCATTGCCTGTCTCGGTCGAGAGGAGCTTCTCGACGTACGAACCCCATATCTTCTGTATGGAGTGTTGCAATACGTCTTTGAATCTCGTCGCTTTTTTCTTTTGAAGGGTGAGAAAGTGAATAAAAAAAAGGTAATCTATCATCTACATGTTGATATCTCCAACCCTCTGAAGGTGCTCTGGGAGTTGCCATTGAACTATTTGCTCTTTGAGCACGGTCAAGTTCCACTGCCAAGAGAGAAGCAAGTGAGGTATGCTGTCCTGATGAAGTTTCCCCAGTTAGTATTTCATATGCTTTAGCAGCTTCTTTAAATTGCTCTTCAGCAACGTCATCCCCCGGATTATGATCAGGATGGTACTTCATGGCCAACAGTCTATATCGGCTCTTAATCTCGGAATCCGAAGCTCCAGGATGTAATCCTAGAGTTTCAAAAGCCTGTGTACGGTTCATAACATTGTTAAATAGAAGATTATTTAAAAATATTTGTTTCTTAATTACTATTTAGTGATAATGAAGAGTAGAGTGGCGTAAGCCGCCTTATGTTAGGCCCAAACAATGCGTGTGCATTGCGATGGCCTTTGGAAGCATTCTACTGAGCGCTCACAACGGAACTTGCACCAACCAAGGATTCGCCGTTTCATCGTTCCCTAGAGAGACGTCAAAGGGTTATGCACAGAAATTATTTAATTTCTGGCATCCCAGAAATCGTGTTGCGATTTCTTAGGAACTCACTCTCATCGCTGAAAGCTTCGCCATCATCATCCCATTCTCTAGGACGTGTCGTTTCTGAGCCAGAGCCACGGGCTTTCCCCGTCTTCCTAAAGGAAGTGGTCTGGACATGGTGGGCGGACTTTCCTGGGTTCCTTTTTACAGGCCCCTTTGCTTCCTGCCACTGCTACTCTGCAGATGTGAAAACAACTCTTTTTTATAAACTTATTGAGAATAGAATTGGGGTGTGGGAGCGGAATGGCCACAGTCATAACAAAACGTATTATCGTGTTCCCTGAAGCTTCCGTCTGGTCTTAACGTATACGATGGTCCAAAGCGTTCAGTTTTTTGATGCATGCAATGTTGTTGTCTTTCTGCTATTTCTGTGATTGAGCTTTCAAGAAATTGAGGATCCTGTAATCTCTCCAATTCTGCTGGTGAGAGAAGAGGTTCACTGTGAGCAGGCAAGACATAATCCCATAGACCCATAACATAAATAGAGAGCGGTCTTATAAAAAGATTATTGTGATGATTCTTGACATAATAGCCCTTTGGATATTAGAATTTTACCCGAGCTCTTCTTTAAAGAAAGCAAATTTCGTCGAAAAGATTTTTTAAAGAATCCTCATTCAGTAAGTTTATGGATAATAAACAGCCAAACAATCTGCCCATAGACAAAATCCAAAAGCTCATTACCGAATTCGAACAAATTGGCTTGTTTAGTCATCTTAAGAAAAATACCATTGCTCGTATAAAAAAAGAGATTCCGAAACAACAGGTAATCAATGAAATTCAATTGTTGGGTTACTTTCCGGAGGTTACGTACTTTCTTGATCTGGAAGATGATCGTGAGACCGCCTATACAAAAAAAACCAACGAATTGTCAAAAATCTCACACGGTGCATTTCACCCCAAATCAATCCGAGAAGAAATTGTTGGAACAGATGAAAAAGGATATACTCTGACTTATCTTTGACTTCTTAGCTTTCTTTTAGTCGATACTTCTATATATTTATTTCGTTTTCATTTATAAAGAGAGGTGAAGAATGGGGCATAGGCTTCACCTCAGA
>Ga0209211_10007964_pt1 | contig 14669 bp, 9 predicted proteins | sample RifGroA2_FD_183992 | JGI IMG/M metagenome (GOLD analysis project Ga0209211, IMG submission 183992) | Groundwater microbial communities from Rifle, Colorado, USA - Groundwater A2 (SPAdes) (version 2) | ecosystem: Environmental > Aquatic > Deep subsurface > Groundwater | place: Rifle, Colorado...
GATATAACCGAGATAAAACGACTGGAGCAGCAATTACTTCATTCTGAAAAATTGGCCTCATTAGGATCAATGATCTCAGGTATAACTCATGAGTTAAATAATAAACTCGGCCCAGTTTTAGGCTACTCTCAGCTTTTGAAGCAAGCTCAACTAAAGGAAGAAGAATTAGAAATGGTAAATAAAATAGAGCTTAGTGCGTTAGGAGCAAAAAAGGTAATTGGATCCCTTTTAGGATTTTCTAAGCAGAATAAGCCTGAATTAAACTTAATTGATATCAATAATACTATTAAAAAAGTAATTTCCCTTTTGAAATATAAATTTGAGTCTAGTAATCTTAGATTAGAAACTGACCTGCAGGATGAAATGTCTCTAACCATGGCTGACGAAAATCAAATGGAGCAAGTATTTTTAAATATCCTAAACAATTCCATACAGGCCATTGAAAATAAAGTTGGGATAATTTCAATAAGATCTTTTAAAAAGGGAGAAACTATTTTTATACAATTTACCGACAACGGACTAGGAATCAAAGAGGAAAACTTGAAAAGGATCTTTGACCCATTTTTTACCACCAAACAGCAGGGCAAAGGAACAGGGTTGGGACTGAGTGTTTGTTATGGAATAATACAAAATCATAATGGTAAAATTTATGCTGATAGTATAGAAGGAGAAAAAACAACTTTTACCATTGAGCTCCCCGTAAAACAAAATAAAGCTGTCAAATCAAAGGAAGATACAAAAAATGAACCAGAAAAGGCTATTAAGGGTAAAAGGATTCTGATCATAGATGATGACCAGATAATCAGGGAATTAATGGAAATCATTCTAAAAAAAGATCACCAGGTTGAATCAGTAAATTCCGGAGAAATAGCTCTTCAGAGAATAAAAGAAACAAATTACGATTTGATAATAACTGATCTTAGAATGCCAGAAATTGATGGATTTAAAATTTACCACTGGATTAAAGAAAATAAGCCTGGAGATGAAAAGAAGATAATATTTACAACAGGGGATACTTATGAGGATAAAACTAAAGAGTTTCTAAAAATCACCCAAAACCTCTTTATTGCAAAGCCCTTTAAAATAACCGACTTTGAAAATATTGTAAAAAAGTTTCTAACTAAGTTCTAATTCACATTTTCGTATCATATCTTCTAAAAAAATTTTTGTAACTTTAATTAGTTCATCCACATTTTTTAAATTCTTAATGACCAAAGAATTTTCTGAAATGAACTTTAAATAATTTTTCTTATCGGAAATGATCTGAGCTAAAACATGAGGGGATATCTGAAAACTGTCTGAAAAACTTATAATTATTCCTTTTTTTGAAAATTCCACTTTTGATGCTTTAATTTTGTTTCCCAAGATTCTTAATGAACTAACCTCAAACAACAGCTCAACTGCTTTCGGGAGATTTCCAAACCTGTCTTGAATTTCCTCTTTAAATTCTTCAAGAAGAGCTAAATCCTCTATTTCAGCTAATCTTTTGTAAATACTCATTCTCTGCATTGAATCCCCTATAAAATCATCAGGAATGAATGCTTCAAAATCAGAGTTTATTGAACAGGTTATTTTTTCTTTCTCCACAGAAATCCCATTTAACTCACTTATAGTTTCTTCAATTAACTTACAGTAAAGATCAAATCCGATGGATATAATATACCCTGACTGCTCTTCCCCTAAAATATTCCCAGCCCCCCTTATTTCTAAATCTTGGGCTGCAATTTTAAACCCTGAACCTAAATCAGATAGTTCTTCAATTACCCTTAGTCGCTTCTGTGATTCTTCAGTAAGAACAGTTCTGGGAGGAATCAAGAGATATGCATAAGATACATGTCCATCTCTTCCTACTCTTCCCCTAAGCTGATATAAATCAGCAAGTCCAAAGCAATCTGCTCTATTAATTATTATTGTATTTACTGATGGTATATCAAGGCCTGATTCAATAATAGAGGTGCATAATAAGATGTCATAGTCTCTTTTTATAAATTTCATCATTACCTCTTCAAGCATATTCTTTTTCATCTGTCCATGTGCAACTCCTATTCGTATTGACGGGGCAAGTTTTTTTAACATCCTCTCTATGGCATTGATACTCCTTACCCTGTTATGTACAAAGTAAATCTGGCCACCTCTTTCTAACTCTCTCATTATTGCCTTTGCAATTAGTTCTTTGCTGAATGGTGCTACTACTGTTTTAATCGGTTGGCGATCCTCAGGTGGAGTATCTATTATACTCATATCTCTCACACCCATTAAAGAGAGTTGTAGTGTTCTAGGGATTGGTGTTGCAGTTAAAGTAAGAATATCTACTTCATTACGAAACTTTTTCAATTTCTCCTTGTGCTTAACTCCAAATCTCTGCTCTTCATCAATTACAATAAGGCCAATGTCTTTAACCTTTACATCATCAGAAATCAGTCTGTGGGTTCCAATCACTATATCTACTTTCCCTTCTGCTAAGCCCTTAATTATCTCCCTCTCTTTTTTCTCTGAGCAGAACCGAGATAGTACCTCTATCTTTATTGGAAACGTTGAGAAGCGGTTTACAAATGTTTGATAATGTTGCTGGGCAAGTATTGTAGTTGGGACTAAAACTGCAACCTGCTTCCCATCTATAACTGCCTTTAGAGCAGCTCTTAAAGCAACCTCAGTTTTACCATATCCCACATCCCCGCAGATTAATCTATCCATAGGACTGTAGGACTCCATATCTCTTTTTACGTCCTCTATTGCCTTTAGTTGGTGAGGCGTTTCTTCATATTCAAAAGTGCTTTCAAACTCCTTCATCCAATTATCATCTTTTGAAAAAGCAAAACCTTCTTTTATTTTTCGTGCGGCGGAAATCTCTAATAATTCTTTGGCTATCTTGCAGATGGACTCTTTGGCTTTCTCCTTTGCCTTTTCCCAGCTTTTTCCACTTAAGTGGTCTAATTTTGGTACGGACCCGTGAACACCTATATACTTTTGAATTAAATTTAAATTTTCAACCGGCACATAAAGAAACTCATTGCCAAGATATTCAATAGCTAAAAAATCTCTTTGACTACTGTTTACTCTGATTTTTTTTACACCCTGAAATTTACCTATCCCATAATCTATATGTACTAAATAATCCCGTAGAGAAAGATCACCGAAATCTGATATAAATCTGCTGCTGTCAAAAGTTCTCCTAAACCTCCTGACAATTTTTTTCCCGAATATCTCTTCATCAGATATAATGACAAGACCGATTGAACCAAATTCGAATCCTCCTGACAGTTTCCCAGTCAATATCTTAGGTACATAGGGCGGGAGCTTGCTCCTATTCGTTAATAAAGGCGTTTCAGAAAGAATGTCTTCAGGGCTTAGTTCGATCCTGTTTTCATCATTAAAAATAACATCTGTGTCATATTCTTTAAATATTTCTTCTAATCTCTTTGCATATCCCTCTGTTGAACTAACAAAATATACTCTGTAATTATTTTTTTTAAAACTCTCAAGTTCTAAAAGGCAGGACTTAAGTCTATCAATTCCACCATTTAAACCTAAAAAAGAGATTGTTTTAACATCAAAGTTAAATAAATCTTTTATGTGTATGTCACCCTCTCCTGCAAGCAAGCTAACAAAGATCTGTTCAAATTTATTGGTCTGCAGTTCTATCTCCTCTGGAGATATGTAGAGTTCTGAGGGGCTAAAACAAGGAGACTCTTTCTCTGTTAAGATTTCCCACTGGCTATTTATTTCTTTATAAAATTCATCAGACTTTTCTCTTATTTGAAGAGGTTCATCAAAGACTAACAGAGAATCTTTTGGAATATAATCAAAAATAGTTATCAAATTATCAAAAAATAATGGGCTGAAATATTCGATACCAGGAAAGTATGTATTCTCTTTTAAAATGGCTAAAATCTTGTCATAATTTTCACTTTTATCCCTATAAGAATAAAAGTATTTTTTAAACTTTTCCGCTATCTCATCAACGGAATCAGGATCATAGAAGATTTCCCTTACAGGAAGAATATTAACCTCTCTTAGCCTATTAACAGATCTTTGAGTATAAAGATCAAACTCTCTTATGGAGGTAATCTCGTCGCCAAAAAATTCAATCCTCAAAGGGTTTTTGTAGGAATAAGTGAAAATGTCTACTATGCATCCTCTTGAGCTAAAATCCCCTATTTCTTCTACAATGTCTTTTCTCTCATATCCGCTTGATGTTAAAACCTCTACCAAATTTTCCTTTGTAATTTCAAGTCCTACTTCAATATATAGAGTTCTTTTCTGTAATTGTTCTCTATTCATAAATCTCTGTAGTAAACTCTCGGGAGTTATAAGAACAATTGCTGCTTCTTCCTTGTTTAATAATTTATCAAGAATCAGGAGTCTTTTAGAGGATATTTCTATATACGGAGACAGAGACTCATATGGAGTCACTTCCCACTGAGGGAAATAAAATATGTTCTCTATTGTATCCCCAGCATTATTAACGGGTATTAATTTTTTTGAAAAAAATATAAGATCGTTACAAAGAGCCTCAGCAGATTGATTTGAGGGTGTTATAAGGAATATAGGTTTTTTGAGTAAATGGTTAATTAAGATTAGAACAAAGGCCTTTGAGGAACCTGACAAGCCTCTTATGCTTATCCTCGAGTCCCCTGCTTTGATAGAATTAATTAACTTCTGAAGGGTTGATTCATTTTTTTCTTCAATTTCCATATTTAAATCAAATTATTTTCATAGCTTCCTTTATTTCTTTAATTGTTTTAGATGAAAATTCTCTCGCCTTTTTTCCACCTTCAAAAAATATATCATCAACATCTTTCCATTTTTTAGAAATATCTGATCTTCTAAACTGGAATTGCTCAAGATACCCCCAAAGATTTTTTATTAGCTCTTTTTTACACTCTACGCAACCAATTTGCGCAGTTCTGCATTTCTCACCAATCTCCTTCACCTTTTCATGGGGAGAAAATATTTTGTGATAGCCGAAAACAATTGATACCTCCGGGTCACCGCAATCACTCCTTTTTACCCTAAGAGGATCAGTCATCATATGCATGACCTTTTCACTGACTACCTCGCGGGGATCGGAGAGATAAATGCAGTTATTATAACTTTTCCCCATTTTCCTTCCATCTAATCCTAAAAGTTTTGGAGTTACTGTTAATTTAGCTTGAGGTTCTACAAATGTCTCAGTGCCATAAAGATTATTGAACCTGCGGGCAATTTCTCTGGTAAGTTCCACATGCGGAACTTGATCTATCCCTACCGGAACGACATCCGCCTTATAGATCAATATATCAGAAGCCTGAAGCACAGGATAACCAAGAAATCCATAAGTTGAAAGGTCTTTATTAGTTAACTCCTCCTTTATCTCTTTATATGACGGCACTCTTTCAAGCCATGGTATAGGAACTATCATTGAAAGCATCAGGTAAAGCTCTGCATGTTCTTTAATATCAGACTGGAGAAAGATTATTCCTTTTTCCGGGTCAATACCTGCTGCCAACCAGTCAAGGACCATTTCCTTGCTGTAAACTTTTATCTTAGAGGGATCGTCATACTCGGTAGTAAGAGCATGCCAATCAGCTACAAAGAAGAAACACTTAAAGTTTTCCTGCATCTCTCTCCAGTTATCTAAAACTCCTATGAGATGACCTAAGTGAAGCTTTCCGGTAGGCCTTATTCCACTTATGGCTCTCTGCTTTTTGCTTTTTTCCATCTCAGTACCTCTTTCTATAAAAACGGAATTCCTAACAACTTTATAATTAACGAATACAAAGGACTAATAATAGACCCTAAAATTCCTGTGTAGAGGAGTAAAATAAGTATTAAAAATCCATAAGGCCTTGTTTTTTCAAATATCCTTGCTGACTCATATGGAAGAAGTCCCATTAAAACCCCACTGCCATCAAGTGGGAAAACCGGAATCAAATTAAAAATTGCCAGAATAACATTCAACTGCGTGCTAAACAATATGAACAGTATCAGCGGCTTGATGAAAAATACCCATTCGGCAGAAAAAAAGCTCCCTCCTGACCAAAAAAAAATTAGATGATATATGAGTGCACTTATAATAGCCAAAGAAAGATTACTTAAGGGGCCAGCAAAAGATACCCAAAGGTTATCTTTTCTTGGGTTGCGCAAATTATAAGGATTAACAGGAACAGGTTTGGCCCAGCCAAAAAGAATACCCGAACCAGTAATGATAATAAAAAGAGGAATAAGAACAGTACCGATCAAATCTATATGAGCAATAGGGTTTAAAGTTATTCGTCCTAAGTTTTTTGCCGTCGGGTCGCCCAACTTGTTAGCTGACCAAGCGTGAGAGCATTCGTGGATTGAAATTGCAAGCAATAAAACGATATAACTTATTATTGATTCGCCTGATAGTCCTGTCACTTCCTAACACCTTGATTATCAAAGTTTTCAATTCTGTTTTGCCCTTGGATAAGAGCCCAAGATCTTCAAAAAAATACATTTACTCTTTAAGGATTTTATTGCCTTCTTAACTTCTAAATCCTCAAGATGTCCCAAAAGATCTAAATAAAAAATATACTTCCATGCTTTTTTCTTTAAAGGTCTCGATTCAATTTTGGTCAGATTAATCTTGTTCTCAGCAAACGGCCTTAATACTTCGTGTAAAACTCCAGCTTTGTCCTTTACAGAAAAGATAAGAGAGGTCTTATCATCTCCGGTTCTTTCTGAAGAATTTTTGCCAATTATAAGAAACCTCGTAAAATTATTTACATTGTCTTCTATATTTCTTTTGATAATCTTTAACCCATAAAGAACAGCAGCCATACTGCTTGCTATAGCTGCCATAGATTTATTTTCTGAAGCCATTATTGCAGCCCTTGAATTACTGGAAACTTCGGTTAAAGGAATCCCATTAAGATGCTTCTCCAACCACTCTCTACACTGTGCTATAGATTGAGGGTGAGACACTACTTGCTTAACATCTTTAATATTACCGGTCTTATTTAATAAGTTATGATTGATAGGAAGTAATATTTCACCGCATATTTTTAAATCTGATTCAAGAAACATATCAAGAGTCAAATTAATTGCTCCTTCAGTAGAGTTTTCAACTGGTACCACTCCATACTTTACAAGCTCCTTTTCCACATCATCAAATACATCTTTAATGGAATCTGCTGAATGATACTTTAAAGATAGACCAAACTGTTGGATACAGGCAAGATGCGTAAAGGATGCTTCTGGACCCAGAAAGGATATTTTTATAGGTTCTTCTAAAGCAAGAGAAGCAGATATTATCTCTCTGTATATATATTTTATTGATTCATTACCTAAAGGGCCTTTATTCTTTAGAAATAACTTTTCGTATATTTCTTTTTCTCTTTTAGGAGAGTGAATTTTTTTGCTATTTTTTCTTTTTATATCCCCTATTTTTATGGCTAAATTGGCTCTCTGGCTTAAAAGATCCAATATCTTTTCATCAATTTCATCTACTTTTTTTCTATAATTTCGAATCTCGCTCAATTTGCAACCCTTTAGATCTGATCTCCATCTTCTCAGTAATGTTAAATTTAAATTTGCTAATTTTTATTTTTAATATTAAATTTATTGAAAAAATTCAATTACTTTTTAAACTATTTGAGCATTTAAATGATGTCAAGATTTTTTTAAGAGATCTTTAATTAATATAGCAGAAAGACCTCTGCTACGGAAAATTAGAAAAATTACAAAGATTTTATCGCTAAAAAACTAATCTCTGCAAACTTGCTTTATCTTTGTAATTTAAAAATACCTGAAATCTCTTTGAATAAATTTGCAGTGGATATTCAAACTTACAAAAGATTTTTCTCACTTTTACTTTCAGGTAAAGATATCTTTTTTGATAAAAAAGAAGGTTATTTCTTTACCGAACATTCTCCTTCAAACTCACCAATAAGTTATCCAAAAATTGGGATTTATATCGGAAATGGTTCTTCTCATTCATGGCTATGGCTTGTTGACCTTTTTGAGAAATACAGACTTTATGATATAGCTTTCATAGAAGGGAAAGAGATTTTAGAAGATAAACTAAACACAATAGATATACTTATCGTTTCAGGAGGAGATACCTTTGCCATTGGTGAAGAAATCGGAGAAGTTGGTAGTTATAAGGTAAAAAACTTTTTAGAAAAAGGTGGTTCTTATATCGGGATATGCGCTGGAGCTTACTTGATGCTAAGTTCTTCAAAAATACCTCTCAAATTTTTTAATTTTTCAGGTGGAAAAATAAAGAACCTTACCTCTGCCCCCCCAAGACCCATAAACATGAGTTATAAATTCTCAATCCCTTATGGATGCCAATACGTATATCATCCTGTTAGGGGTGCAGTACAGATTCAATCCCTTAGGATCCCTCCATTTTACAGGTCAGATTTAATTATATCTCCAATATTCGGAGGAGGCCTAATTACCCCTTCTAAAGATCTAACACCTCTGGCAAATTTTCATAGCTTTACAGAGGATACAGTTTTCTTAGTTAATCCGGAAATTGCCTCTGATGTATTTTTTGGTTCCTGTGCAGCAGTTATGAAAAATTATGGAGATGGAATGATTTTCCTATATAGCCCCCATTTTGAACACCCCACTTTTCCAGAAGGAAATAATATAATTATCGATACAATATGTTATGGAATAGCTAATACAAGAAGAAAAGATCCTGTTAATAAAATTACCTTACCCTCCAAACTTTATCAGAAAATTATACTAAAAAAAATCAAAAGTTTTTTAAGTAATGCCCGGATCATCGTCTACGGGTTAGTAAATAATCAGATCTACTGGAAAATCGGAAACAAGGTATGGGAAGCAGAAAAAATTTCGGTCTTTATTGAAAGTATTTGGAAACGAATTAATATAATAGAAAGGTCTGTCAGTGATTTCAGGATTGAGCCGTCAGAACTCTCTCAAATTGCAACACTTTCTTCCATTGTTCTAAATAATTTAAAGAAATTAAAATCTGAAATAAATAAAGGAAGTAATTCTGAAGAGGAATCTAAAACTCTATTCAAGTCTCTAACCGAGTTATCCTCTCTTTTTTTTAAAAACTATTTCAAATCAAAATTAGATTCTACTTTAAAAAATGTAAATACCCTATAGTGGGAAAAAGGCAGGAAAATGTGGAATCAGCCTATTCTCATATTTTTGTAATATTAATAAAATAATAAGGATAATAATAAGAATTCTGTTGACATAGAAAAACTTAGTAATTTATTATACTTTTGTGGCATTTAATTTTTAAAAATATCTTTTTCCTTATTTTTTTGGAAAGTTAAAAATAGAAGGTAAAGTAAGATTTATTTTTAAGGCAATAAAATGTCCTCTTCCTCTGAAGAAAAGGAGCAACACATTCCGGATATAATTGAATTAAACTTAAAATCTGAAACAATAGATCATCTCTTCACTGAAGTTGGAACTTTAATATTAAAGTCACCTAAGATTCTTAATACAAGTGCTGCATTAAGAGAATTTCAAAATTTGCAGAAATTTTGGTCAAAAAAAGGAAATGAGTTAATTGAAAAGGAGGAAGAATTTTTTTCAAAGAGCGTTTTTCCTCTGTGTGTTAATTACTGCTCCTTCCTTGACATATCAGAACCACTGATGTTCCTTGGCAGGTCTATCAAAGGCATTGATTTACATGTAAAAAAATCTCCACCTTCCAAGACCATCTGCATGGTTCTTTTCCACTCAATTGAGTCTTATGAACACCTCACTAAAGATGATAAAAAAAGGCAGAAGATTAATATTTACTGGAATAATTTCTTAAAAAATCAAATTTTTCTTGATAGATTCATGGACTTGAAAGATGTAAAAGACTATCCTAAAATGATAGAAGAAATCACAAGGTTTGATGAAAAAAGGAAGGAACCCCGATTTAATGTCTTTGCACCAGCTCATTGTTCAATGTTAGGTGAAAGCTGGGTAAAGGATCAGAAGGAAAAAGCAAAAATTCTTAATATCAGCCTCTCAGGTCTTCTTATAGAACATTTATCTCCATACTATATTAACTCAATCTTGGAAATAGAGCCATTCTTAGATAATAATAACCTATATTTATGGGGAAAAATCTGTCGTACAGATAGTCGGGAGGACCCAGAAGGTGAGAAATTTACGTCCGGAATCAAGATTACAAATATCTCTGAATTTGATAAAATTTATCTCGCAAAATATCTATCAACGCTCAACCCATTGTGCTAATTTCATTAGACTTGTTTTAAATTGCAATAGATTATAAACCCAAATTCAGAGTTAAAATCTAAATATCAAATGAATGTCAAAACCCAAATACGGTATGGTTTAGTTATTTGAGCTTTAGGGTTCATTTGAATTTTGAGCTTTGCCATTTGACATTAACTCATCTTCTTCCTTACCATATATTCTGTAATAGTTCTCATAATTTGTAATTACTTTCTTTACATAATTTTTAGTTTCAGGATAAGGGATTGATTCAATAAATTCATCTATCTCTCTATCAGCAAATCGTGAACTCCACTCCTTTATTTTATGTTCACCTGCATTATACGCAGCTATTGTAAATACTAAATTGTTATTATATTTTTCTAAAAGATTTTTAATATATTTAGTCCCGATATAAATACTAATGTCTTTATCATATAGTTGTCCTTCTTTAAAATCTAGGATTCTGCCTTCCTGTAAAATTTGTACCGCTGTAGCAGGCATCAGTTGGAATAGACCCATTGCTCCAACTGGAGATAAAGCATGAGGATTAAAAAGGCTTTCCTGTCTGATGATGGCTAATATTAAAAAGGGGTCCACTCCAAAATCATAAGAATATTTATAAACCTTCTCCATGTATGGCAGAGGATAAAATATTTTAACCATTCTTTTAAACTCTTCATCTTTGATCATTTGAAAAGATTTCTGAACTTCACCTAAAATCTTTATAGAAGTATAATAATCACCTGACGCCCAAAATATTTCAGCCAAATTCATTAAACTCTTTTTATCAGATTCTGGAATTGTTTTGCGGGCATATTTTAATTCTGCAATAAGGTCATCAATTAAGTTCATCTCCCTTAAGATCGTAGCCCTCTCAATAAAATATTTTGTCTCTTCAGGGAAAGCCCCCCTTATAGCTTCTGACCAGATCTTTTCAGGTAACTTTAAATATGAATCAGAAATATTTTCTGAGATAATTTTTTGATACCTATCAAAGCGATCCCGGTCATAGTAAAAAGGTAGTTCTTTCCCGGCTAATTTATTTTTACACAGTATTCCATAGTAATTTGAATCATCTTGTAAAGTCCCCTTAAGAGCTTTTTTTAAGGCATTCACTCCTCCCTTGTTTTTCTCTAAAGATTTAAAATACCAGTAAATTGCTTTATCTATGTTTTCCTGCTTTTTAAGAATTTCTCTCTGTTTAAGAAAATATTTGGATGACGCTTCAAAATCTCCCTTCAAGTAATAAATCCAGCCAATATGCCAGAGGACTTCTTCAGCGTAGACCCCGTCAACATCAATCCCTAAGACTTTATCAAAAGCATTAAGGGCGTTATAATATTTTCTTTCATCCTCTCGATACCTCCCTGCAATATATAAAAAGTCCTTTTTTATTGGACTATCAGGGAAACTCTTTAATAAAGTATTTTCAACCAAGTTAAATTCTTCATCATAATTTAACTGGTAACAGGTCTTTGCTAAGCGCAGATAGATTTCTGGCAATTCCTTTTGATCTTTATCTTTTTCTAATTCTGCAATAAGCTTTTTGTATGCATCCAGTGCTTGCAAATATTCTTTCTCCTTTTCATAACATTCTGCAACTCTCTTCAATGCTTTTAGTTTATAATACCTTTGAAAATCCCCTTTTAAGATATGCTTTAAAATCGAAGCAGATTCTCTGAATCTGCCCACCTCAAAAAGCTTCTTGGCCCTTATTAGAAGCTCGGATGGAGGGACTATATCCTCAAGTGTTTTAACCTTGTATATGTTTTCTTTTAAATAATTTTCAGCTTCTTTACTTTCATAGGTCCAGGGATAGTAAAGCCACAAAAAAGTAAACACCTCCTTTGCCCTATCTTTTTCACCAAAAGCAGCAAAAGAAAGCCCCATTTTAAAAAAAGAGGTTGAAATGAAATCGCTTCTTGGGAATTTTTTGTTAAATTCATAAAATGATTTGACTGATTCCTTCCATTCCTCCTGTTTAAAATAAATTTCCCCCATATTGTACATACATTCTTCAATCCACCTGCTCTGTGGAAATTCTCTTACTAAAATTTCATAATCTTTTTTACATTCATCATATTCACCTCTACGCTTGTGTATCTTAAATAAATAATATAAAGAATAGTCCTCTATTTTAGGAAAAGTCTTGTTTGCTTTTTTAAACTCCTCTATCGCTTTATTAAAATCCTCCTTTTTATAATAATCCAACCCTGCAAGATAGGGGTTGGAAATACTTTTCCTATTTTCTGGATCAGCTGCTGAATTGACTGCCGGTAATAAACTATTCTTCATCTCCGTGTCTTGAACTTTTAAAGCACTTTGACAGTCTAAAAGACTTAAAAAAGTTAAAACAAAAATTGCAATTTGGATTTTGTCATTTATCAGTCGAATTTTGCCATTTGACATTAACCCGCCCTGCCTTTATAGTTTATGAATGACTTTCTCACAGATTAATCTTTTTTGAGGAGAAACTCTTGAGCGAAAATAAATTTATAATGATAATCACAACCGTCAATTCAGATTCAGCAGCAAAAAAGATTGCTCAGGCCTTAATTGAAGAAAAATTAGCCGCATGCGTCAACATTATCCCATCAGTTACTTCTATCTTCAGATGGGAAGGAAAAGTTTCTACTGAGTCTGAATTAATTCTGATTGCAAAATCTAAAAAAAAACTCTTTGATGAGATCAAAGATAAAATTCTTTCTTTACACCCATATAAATTACCGGAGATCATAACTGTTCCCATTGTTGACGGATCTAAAGAGTATTTAAAATGGGTTGAGGATGAGTTAAAGGATATATCTGCTTAAATCATCATCAGCAACAACATCTGACAATTTCTTTTTGACATATTCAGAATCAATTACAAATTCCCTGCCCTGAAGAGACGGAGCATCAAAAGATATATCATCTAAAAGTTTTTCCATTATCGTATGGAGCCTTCTTGCTCCGATGTTCTCATTTTTTTCATTAACTATAGTTGCTATCTCAGCTATCTCTTCAACGGAATCATCGCGAAATTCAAGTTTTATTTTCTCAGTTTCCAAAAGGGCAATATACTGCTTTGTCAGAGCGTTTTTTGGTTCTTTTAAGATTCTGACAAAATCTCCCTTAGTCAGTGAATCAAGGCCTACCCTTATAGGAAATCTTCCCTGAAGTTCTGGGATCAGGTCCGAGGGTTTGGAAACATGGAATGCGCCTGCTGCAATAAAGAGTATATGGTCGGTCTTTATCAGCCCGTATTTCGTAGCTACTGTGGTTCCTTCAATAATCGGGAGCAAATCCCTCTGAACACCTTCTCTTGAAACATCCGGGCCCTGGCCGGTTTCCCTGCCTGCAACTTTATCAATCTCATCAAGGAATATTATCCCTGCCTGCTCCACCTTTTCCTTTGCCAGACGATTGACCTGGTCCATATCTATGAGCTTCTGCGATTCTTCCTGCATCAGGAGTTGTAATGCTTCGGGAACCTTGACTTTCCTCTTCTTCATTTTTTTCGGGAAAAGTCCTCCTACCATATCCCTTATATTCAGGTCTATCTCTTCAAAACCTCCTGTATTTGATATTACCTCAATGATAGACGGAAAAGACCTTTCAGGAGTCTCAAGCTCTACGTAACGGTTGTCAAGTTTTCCTGCTTTAAACTGTTCCCGCATTTTTTCTCTCGTAGCTGTAAAATCATCCTCATAAGCCTTCTGATCAAAAGAAGAAATACTGCCGGCGGTCTCCGCCTTTCTCCTGACCGGGGGCAGGAGCAGGTCTAAAAGCTTTTCCTCAGCAAGATGGACGCTTTTTTCTTTAACCTTTTCCTGCTCTTCATCTCTTACCATCTTTACAGCCAATTCTGTCAGATCCCTGATCATCGACTCTACATCCCTGCCTACATACCCTACTTCTGTAAACTTTGAAGCCTCGATTTTTAAAAAGGGTGCCTGTGCCAGTTTAGCAAGCCTTCTTGCTATTTCTGTTTTGCCAACTCCTGTAGGGCCTATCATAATTATGTTTTTGGGAACAACTTCATCCCTCAGCTCTTCTGAAAGCTGCTGCCTCCTCCACCTGTTCCGCAGGGCAATAGCAACAGCCCTCTTGGCATTATTCTGACCGACTATATATTTATCAAGTTCTTCAACTATCTGTTTAGGGGTTAGATAGTCCATTTTACCTCCGTTAATCTCTTCTCAAAGTTCTTCTATCACAATATTCAGATTTGTATAAACGCATATTGTACCGGCTATTTTCATTGATTCTTCAACTACTGACCTCGCTGACAGATCCGAATGAGCAATGAGAGCCTTGGCTGCTGCCAGTGCATAGGGACCTCCTGAACCTATAGCAATAATCCCGTCATCCGGCTCAATTATATCCCCTGTACCGGATATAATTAAAGAATCCTCCTTATCCACCACTGCCAGCAATGCCTCTAATTTCCTGAGTACCTTGTCAGTCCTCCAGTCCTTGGCAAGTTCAACTGCGGCCCTCGGGAGGTTTCCGCGGAA
>Ga0209211_10007965_pt1 | contig 14669 bp, 12 predicted proteins | sample RifGroA2_FD_183992 | JGI IMG/M metagenome (GOLD analysis project Ga0209211, IMG submission 183992) | Groundwater microbial communities from Rifle, Colorado, USA - Groundwater A2 (SPAdes) (version 2) | ecosystem: Environmental > Aquatic > Deep subsurface > Groundwater | place: Rifle, Colorado...
CGCGGTACAGTTCCACCGCCTTGACAATAAAGTCCGGCTGCAAGGCCTTCGTGCCCAGGATGACCCGGTCAATACCCAACCGTAGCAGTTGGTCAATGGTCTCAAGCGTGCGCACGCCTCCGCCGAACTCAATTTTAAGGCCTGTGCTCTTCCTTATTTTTTCCAAAACCGGCAAATTCAGGATTTCGCCGTGAAGCGCACCATCAAGGTCCACCACATGGAGCCACTCCGCCCCTTGCTCCTCGTAGTTCAGCGCAAAAGCCGCAGGATCTTGGCCATACACGATTTCCTGATCATATTGGCCGCGGATGAGCCTTACGACTTTTCCGCCCCTCAAATCGATAGCAGGTATCAGAATCATAGTTTTACAAGCTGATAAAATTTTCCAGCATTTTCATTCCCGCATCCTGGCTTTTCTCCGGGTGAAACTGGCAGCCGAAAACATTATGCTGCCAAATCATGGCCGCAAAGTCGGTTCCGTGATTACAATCCGCCAGGACGACGTCCGGCGACGCGGGCCTGACAAAATACGAGTGCACAAAATAAACAAAGGCACCGTTCTTGATTCCCTTTGTCAACGGACATTTCTCATTGCGAAACTCAAGCTGATTCCATCCCATATGCGGGACTTTGAATCGCTTTGAATTCGTGAATCTGCGAACCTCTCCTGGCAAAACGCCAAGCCCCTTGACCCCGGGATTTTCATCCGAGCTGTCAAATAGGAGTTGCAACCCCAGGCATATGCCCAGAAAAGGCCGGCCACTGGCGGTGAATTTGCGAATCGGACCGGCCAAATTGCGGCTTTCAAGCTCTTTCATGGCGTCGCCGAAAGCGCCCACGCCGGGCAAAACCAGTTTCTGCGCCTTTTCAACTGCCTCGGCCCGGTTTGAAACCTCTACTTCAGCGCCGAGTTTTTCAAGGGCCTTGGAAACACTGCGCAAGTTACTCATCCCGTAATCGAGAACAAGAATCACGCTACAAAGCCCCTTTGGTCGAAGGAATCCCCTTTTCCCTGGCGTCAATTTGGCTGGCCTGATCGAGGGCGCGGGCAAATGACTTAAACACCGCTTCAATCGCGTGATGGTGCTGCTTGCCAGCCAGCACGTCGACATGCATATTGATCCCTGCCTGCTGAGCGAAGCTTTCAAGAAAATGCTCCGCGTCTTCAAGTTTGTAATTCTCGCCGCGCTGGTTGAGTTTCAAATCGCACCGAAAATAAAACGATGGCCTGCCCGATATATCAAGACAGACGCGAGACAATGCTTCACCCATGGGCGCGTAAAAGAATCCGTACCTCTTGATCCCGGCCTTATTCCCGAGCGCCTTGGAAAAGGCCTGCCCCAGGGTGATAGCCACGTCTTCATTGGTGTGGTGACGGTCAATGTGCAAATCGCCTTTGGCCTTCACGTCAACATCGAACATCCCGTGTTTGGCTAGCAAAACAAGCATGTGATCCAAAAAACCAATACCCGTTCTAACTTTGGCATCGCCGCAGCCATCAATATTCAGCCGAACGGATATGCGAGTTTCCTTGGTGTTTCTTTCAACAACCGCCGAGCGGGCAGACTTCAGTGGGCTAACTTTTTTTGATTTCATTGATTTCCTCTTCTTTTTCTTTCTTTATTTCGCCGTCAAGAAACCGGGCCTCGAGTGAAATACGGTGCAGCACCAGCCCTTCCATTTCAGTCAGTTTCCGCACGGGTTCGCGTACCTTGGCCAAGGCTTCCTTGGTGTAAGAAATAACCTGCGCACTTTTTATAAAATCAGCGGCGCTTAGCGCGGAAAAATAATGCGCGGTCCCTCCCGTGGGAAGGACATGGCTTGGCCCCGCGATGTAATCGCCTATCACTGCTGGCGAATACGGCCCCAAGAAAATAGACCCCGCATTTTTGACGTGTTTAAGGAGACGTTGAGGATTTTGCGTCATGATTTCCACGTGCTCAGGCGCAATTTCATTCACCGCTTCGCAGGCCTGCTCAAGGTTGTCAACATGGATAATGAAACCCGATTCAACCCTTTTTTTCATCAGCTCGATAATACGGCGGGAATTCGTGACGAGAATGCCCGTGCCTCCAAAATGTTCCACCTGGGCGAGCAAATCACAGGTGATAAAATTCGGATCCGCCGTGCTGTCCGCAATGATGCATACCTCGCTGGGCCCGGCAATCATGTCGATGTCCACATAACCGTAAACCTGCCTTTTTGCCTCGGTAACATAGGGATTCCCGGGCCCGGCGATTTTATCGACCTTGGCGATAGTCCTTGTTCCAAAAGCCAGCGCGGCTATAGCCTGCGCCCCGCCAACGCGGTAAATCTCCTTAACACCCAGAAGATTGGCAACGGCCAATATATGCGGATCAATTTCTCCCGTTTCACGGTTAGGCGGAGTCGCTATAACAATTTCCTCAACGCCCGCGATTTTGGCCGGAATCACGGTCATGTATACCGTGGACACCAGCGGCGCCTGCCCCCCGGGTATATAAATTCCCACCCTGCGCAAAGGCGTATAAATTTTACCCAGAAGGGTTCCGTCCTTGCCCTGTATTTTAAACGAGTGCCGCAAATCTTTTTCATAATAACGCTTAACATTTTCGGTAATAGTCTTAAGCAAAGGCACGAATTGAAAATTGATTTTTTCAAAAGCAAGATTGATCTCACCCTCGCTGACGCGTAATTTTTTCAGCGGGATGTCAATGCCGTCAAACTCGCGCGTAAACCGCCTCACCGCAAGGTCGCCTCTTTCCTTGACGTCCCAAAGAATGCGATTGACCTTTTTGAACAATTCTTTATCTATCGGCGTATCGGAGCCCCGGTTCATTCGCCTAAGCGTTGTTTTATCCCATTTAAGATATTGCATAAAGTGTCTACTTTCTGGCCGGCTGCGCTAAGAATTCCTGCAGCAGTTGAGGTATCTGTTTTTTCGCGGCATCAACTTTCCCTGTATTTTTACTGCCCCCTTGGGCAAAATCTTTTTTTCCGCCGCCGCTGCCTTCCAGCAATGCTGCGATTTTTTTGGTCAAAGCGCCCGCGTCAATGCGGACCGTTGAGGAGGTGACTACGAAACTGACGGCCCCGTCACTGACGGAAAAGAGCGCACAAACTGATTCGCCCTTAAGTTTGGTACGGACTTGATCACTTAAACTCCTAAGCGAACTCAGATCCGCGTCCTTCAGCTCGTGGACAACCGCGTTCAATCCAGATAATGTAACGGCTGTTTTGATCAAACTATCGACATCCACAACCGGCCCCTTGGCCGCCCCCCCTTTTTCCAGGGTCTTGATTTTTTGCTGGAGCTTGTCAATGCGTTCAAGGATTTCATCCGGCGACACTTTCAGCAAACCGGCCGCACCTTCCAGCTTTTGCCGGACGCTCCGCAGATAGTCAAGTGCCGCCATGCCCGCAACAGCTTCGATTCTCCGGGTGCCGCTGGCGATGGACGATTCTGAAGTGATAAAAAAAGCGCCGATATCCCCGGTTTTAGAAACATGCGTTCCCCTGCATAGCTCAACACTCAAGCCGTTTCCGACGTTAAGAATTCTCACCTCGTCCTCGTACTTTTCGCCAAAAAAAGCCAAGGCACCGGCTTTTTGCGATTCCTCAAAACTCTTGATGTCGGTTTTTACCTCAAGATTCAAGAGGACAGCCTTATTGACAAAATCCTCAACCTCCCGTATTTCGTTATCTTTCAATGGGCTCGGGTGCGAGAAATCAAATCTTAATTTGTCAGGCGACACCAAAGAGCCAAGCTGCCTCACATGAGAGCCAAGAACTTGCCTTAAAGCCGCTTGCAACAAATGCGTGGCCGTGTGGTGGCGCCTTGTACTGTCGCGAAGATTCACGTCAACGCGGGCAAGGACCTTATCCGATTCACGGATATGACCTTTGAGTATCCGTATTCTGTGCATGACCAATTTGTTTTTTACCTGGGTATCAAGCACTTCGGCTTCTCCGCCGTTCCAGCTTAAAATCCCCTTATCCCCCACCTGGCCGCCCTTTTCACCATAGAAGGGCGTTTTATCAAGCACCACCCATCCTTCATTGCCCTGGATCTCGGCGAAAAGCACCTGGCCCTCGGCATCCAGCCCCTGATAACCAAGGAATTCCGAAGGCAAAAGCTGCTGTAATTTCGGATTCGTTTCAGTTGCCACAAAAATAGCATCCGCGATTTTACTGGCCTTTTTGGCCCGCGCCCGCTGGGCTTCCAATAAGGATTGAAACCCTTCCTCATCCACGCCGAGTTGATGTTCGCCGGCTATTTCCACGGTCAATTCGCCGGGAAACCCGTAAGTATCATACAAACGGAATATGTCTTCGCCCGAAATACGCCTTTCGTTTTTAGCCGCGGCTTTTTTGATCACCTCGTCCAGAATCCTTTGCCCCTCCTCAAGGGTCTGCAAAAACCTTTCTTCTTCACCGCGGATGGTCATGGATATCCTTGCCTCATCCGATTGAAGATAGGGATAGGGATCGCGCATCACCCGGACAACTTGGCCGGTCAAGAGATGCAGTACCGGCGCCGGCTTTTTGCGGGCGAATAAATATTTGCGCCCCTGCCACACCGCGCGCCGTATGAGCTTGCGAACCACATACCCTCGGCCTTCATTGGACGGGATAACTCCGTCGGCAATGCAAAAAGTGGCGGCCCGGAGATGATCCACGATTGTTCGCGAAACAATCAAGCTGCTACCCGTAAGTTCAGAAACCGGGTTGCCGCTTTCGTGCCAAATAAAATCAACAAGCGGCCGCAGAGTATCGATTTCGAAGTTGCTCCGTTTCCCCTGAAGGATACAGGCAACCCGCTCCAGGCCGGCGCCTGTGTCAATGTTTTTGGCCGCCAAGGCCACAAGCTCGCCCCTGTCTTTGCGGTCAAATTGAGTGAAAACCAGGTTCCAGATTTCCGCGAAACGGCCGCAGTCGCAATCCACGCCGCATTCCGGCTTGCCGCAGCCCACGTCAGCGCCTTGATCATAGAAAATCTCAGAACAAGGCCCGCAAGGCCCATTAGGCCCGAGCTGAGGCGCGTCCGCCGGCCAAAAATTAGAATGATCGCCCAGCTTTTTGATACGGCTCTCCGGCACTTTGATGTGATCGCGCCAAATATTATAAGCTTCCGCATCATCCCGGTGAACGCTGAACCGCAGTCTTTCGCTTGGTATTTTAAAACACTGCGTGAGCAGGTCAAAAGCCCATTCAATAGCTTCCTTTTTGAAATAGTCTCCAAAGGAAAAATTGCCCAGCATTTCAAAAAAGGAATGGTGATACGGCGTGCGTCCAACATTGTCCAAATCGCCCGTCCGCAAGCATTTCTGCGAACTGGCGGCCCTTTTCATATCTTTTTTGACGCCCAGGAAATAATCCTTGAACTGGTTCATACCGGCTCCCGTGAAAAGGAGGGTCGGGTCCCCCTGAGGGATCAGAGAATCACTGCCAACGATTTTATGTCCTCGTTTGGCAAAAAAATCGAGATATTCGTCCCTGATCCTATCAACCGGCCATTGTGTCTGATTTGTCATATATTTTATTTGATGGCATGTGCCACTTCACGGCACACGCCCGAGTGAAAACCTTTTCGCATCAAATAGTCGTAAACCTTCTTTCGCTTCTTCGGCAAATCCATATTTCTTAGAAAATCGGCCTTGCCCTGCCCCAGCTTAAAGGCCATATTAAACTCGTAATTTTCATCAAGCTCGGAAATGGCCTTGCCGGCTATCTCCTGGCTCACGCCTTTACGCCTGAGTTCCCGAAGCATTTTGAGCTTCCCTGAAGGGTGAGAAGTCGCCTTTTCTGATACATAGCCTCTGGCAAACTCCTCATCATCTAGCAGTTTGCTTTGCTGCAGCCTGTCCAGGACTTCGCTGACGGACTGCTGGTTAAAACCTTTGTCGGAGAGTTTGTGGTAGAGTTGCCTGACAGAACGCTTGCGTATGCCAAGAAGTTTCAGAGCATATTCAAACGCCCTCTCGGACTCTTGCAAATCATCAGTCGGTTTCATCACCCGCGCCCGAGGCTGGAGTGCCGGCCGCTGTTCCGGACATCATTTTTTCGCGAACCTTGCTCTCGACTTCATCCAGAATTTTGGGATTCTCTTTCAAGAAAAGCCGCGCAGCGTCCCTGCCCTGGCCCAATTTCTCATTCTGGTATGAAATCCAAGTCCCCTGTTTTTCAAAAATCTGCGTGGTCAAAGCCGCATCAATGATCGAGCTTGAGCGCGAAATCCCCTCGTCAAACAAAAGGTCAAACTCAGCGGTTCTAAAAGGCGGCGCAACCTTATTTTTGACCACCTTTACCTTCACCCGGTTGCCGATAAATTCATCGCCTTTTTTAAGAGACGCTATCCTTCGGATATCAAGACGCAGTGACGCATAAAATTTAAGCGCCTTACCGCCCGGCGTGGTCTCAGGATTCCCGAACATCACGCCGATTTTGTCGCGAATTTGATTGATAAAAATCACGCAAGTCCTTGACCGGTTGATGATAGCCGTCAGTTTGCGCAAAGCCTGCGACATCAGCCTGGCCTGCAACCCCATGTGCTGATCGCCCATATCCCCTTCGATTTCTGCGCGCGGCACAAGCGCCGCAACAGAATCGACCACAACCAAATCCACGGCATTGGAACGCACCAGCATTTCCGCTATCTGGAGAGCTTGTTCGCCTGTGTCCGGCTGAGAAATCAAAAGGTCTTCAATTTTGACCCCTAATTTTTCAGCGTACACAGGATCCATGGCATGCTCTGCGTCAATAAAAGCGGTCACGCCGCCCAGTTTCTGAGCTTGGGCTATAATACTCAAGGTCAAAGTGGTTTTACCGCTGGACTCCGGGCCGAAAATCTCAACCACCCGCCCCCTGGGAACACCCCCAACGCCAATGGCGACATCAAGCGTGATCGCGCCCGTGGGAATAACGGCCACATCCTGACGATGCTCTTCGCCCATTTTCATGATGGCCCCTTTTCCAAACTGCTTTTCAATTTGGAGCAGGGTCAATTCCAGTGATTTCGTCTTTTCTTGTAATTCCTTCAGCTTGATTTTCGAATCGTCCTTTTTTATTTCCTTTTCTACGACTTTCTTTTTCAGCTCTGACATGAGTGGCTCCTTAAACTTTGTTTTTATAACTCTTTTAATCTAAATAAGTTCTGAATCGATTTATTATACTGTGGGTGTCTTATTTGTAAAGAGAAAATCCGCTGCTGTCTGATTTTTTGTATCACTCAGAGCCGGAACATTTGCTGATTGAGGCCTGGAGTAAATCCAAACCTTTGCGGAATTCCGGCAGCATTTCTAGGGGCAACGTGATGCCCTTTTTAGTGGGATGCCATTCTTCGGTTTCTTCGCTTTTAAAGTAAATCCGCACATCAAGATACATTTTGTCCTTGTACTCGCCAGCCGTAAAACGGACCTCCTGATCGGTGTTTTTCATAAAGGTGTGAAAGACTACTTTTGCCATGGGATGCCTCCCTTTTGTTTCCATTAAGAAGGCGGCAGGTGGGATCAGTATATATAATTATTTTTAAATGTCAAATAATTTATGATTTTTAATCATTCTTCTTCCAAACCCGATTTTCAGTCCCGGCAAGCAGGCGCTGAATATTGCTGCGATGCATATAGATAATGACAGCAGCCAAGACCAAACTGATAACAAAAATAACGGCAAAACCGTCAATAGTCCTATAAAGGAGATAAATCCATACAGGAAAGCTGAGGGCCGCGACCATGGAAGAAAGGGCAATATACCCATACGGAATAAGGACCAAAATCCAGACTCCCAATGCGAGCAAAGCCGCTTTGGGCAATAATCCGAGGCCGACACCGAGGGATGTCGCAACCCCTTTGCCGCCACGGAAATTGAGAAATAGAGTCCAATTGTGGCCCACCACTGCGGCCATGCCGATGAGCAAACAATAAACCGGCATGCTCAAGACAGGATTCTGCCCATACCCCCATTTCGCGATAATCGCTGAAGCCAAAAAGCCTTTGATCACGTCAATGCCAAAGACAAAAAAGCCCCATTTTTTACCCACCACGCGAAAAACATTGGACGCGCCCACATTGCCGCTTCCATGCTGGCGGATGTCGATTTTTTTGACCCATTTACCGACCAGATAGGCGGTCGGTGTCGATCCCACGAGATACGCTAGAATTAAACAGAGGAAAAAAAACGCCATCTCACTCCTCCTTTTCCGCGGCCGCCGAATCCTTTAAATGAATAACAACCGGAATCCCTTCCAGCCCGAAACGTTCCACCAGCCGGTTTCGCACATATAAGAAATATTCATCCGGGATACGCTTTCTGTTCTTCGTGAACAAGCTAAAAGAAGGCGGTTTCGTCGCATACTGCACCATGAATTTAAATTTCACGGTTGGAGGCGGAGGATTCCTCATCATCAGCCATCCGATAAAATCATTCAGCGATTTTGTCGGAATCGTCGATCCGTAGAGTTTCCACAATTCCACTGCCGCGTCAAGGGGCGCCCGGATATTTATCCCCTCCAGGGAGGACACAAACTCCATCCTGGGCTTCCCAAGGAAAGGAAGCCACTTTTTCAAAGTGGCCTCATAGCGCTCTTTCGAACCCTTCACCTTGTCCCACTTATTCGCAACCACCACCAAACCCTTCCCTTCATCACTTATCAACCGGGCGATTTTTTTTGAATTCTCAAGAAAGCCCCGCTCCGCATCGAAAAACAAAAGGACGATGTCGGCTTTTTGGATAGCTTCACGGGTCCGGGACATGCTAAAAAAACCCGAGACCTCTTTCATTTTACTCCGGACACGCATTCCGGCCGTGTCGATCAAACCAATGGGCCGCCCCCGCCACCGGATAATTTCCTCAATCGAGTCTCGGGTCGTTCCCGGCATCTCCGAAACAATAGCCCGCTCATTTTCGACAATTTGATTGAGAAACGTTGATTTGCCTGCGTTGGGTTCACCCACAATGGCGATAAAAAAATCCGGTTTTTCAACTTCCGCAAATTGGATGTCGGGCAGGGACTGGACAACCGCATCGAGCAATTCTCCCGTACCATGCCCATGGAGAGCTGAAACCGGAATTATTTCTTTGAAACCTAATTTTGAAAATGCCACGGAATCGGAATACCGGTCGCCGCGATCGGCCTTATTGGGTAGGAGGAGCACGCGTTTTCGGGTACGCCGCAAAACATCGGCCAAGTCGTAATCCAAGGGCTGAGGCCCCGTCTGCAAATCAACCACCCACAAAAGGATGTCGGCTTGATCTAGTATTTTCCGCGCTTGCGCCTCAATGGCCGATTGGAGGGTTTTGCCGGTCGAAAACTGGACGCCGCCCGTATCCATAACGCGGAATGAACGCCCCTTCCATGAAATAGTCTCTTCGATAAAATCACGGGTCGTGCCGCTCTCGTGGTGGACTATTGCCTTCCGCCGGCCAACCAAACGGTTGAAAAGCGTTGATTTTCCGACATTAGGTCGCCCCACAATGGCGACAATGGGAACCTTAAGTGCAGGCTGCGACATGATTATCCCGGCGGATTTCCCGTAAAACATAGCCTAACCCGGACAATATCGTGAGCAAGGCCGCGAGAACAGCCGTGATATGCGCCCATTTTGACTCAAAGAGCATCATGGCCACCGTGATCATCTGGGCCACGGTGGTTATCTTGCCCAAGATGCTCGGCTGTATTTTTACCTCCCGGAGAGAAATAAAGAGGATAAGCAGCCCGGAAATCAAAATTACTTCGCGGGAAATGATCACGATAAGTATCCAATTCGATATTTTGACAGAAAAACTGGGGGAAAAAGTCAGCGAAATGAAGGCGGCTAGCAGCAAAAGTTTATCAGCAAAAGGATCCAGAAAAGAACCCAAAGGGGTCTGCTGATTGCGGATTCGCGCCAGATAACCGTCCACGGCATCTGTGATGCTGGCCAAAGCGAAAAGCCCTATGGCCAGCCATTTTATGGGGGGATATTCTGGGCGACAGTACACAACCGCAATCACGAAAAAAGGAACAAGAAGAATACGCCCGATCGTGATACGGTTGGCTAAATTCATGACAGCCTAAACCTACTAGCGAATATACTGAAGCTCTTCTCCAGTATTGGGATCGTACTTGTATCTCTCAGGAAAAGTCTGCCCGGTTCGGGGATTATATTTTGTATGCACTTCCTGAGGCTGAGCCGGAGCTGCAGGCTGCTGATACGCAGGCGCCTGCTGGGCATAGGGCTGACCGTATTGCTGCTGAGCCATCTCCTGGCGCATCTCTTCTTTGGCGGACTGCTTTGAGCGCTTCATTCCTTCTCCCACCAAAGCTCCGGCGAGGGCTCCCGCGCCCGCTCCGATAGCGGTTCCCGCTCCCGCGTGACCCGTCTGATTTCCTATTATGGCTCCCAGTCCCGCCCCCAGTCCGCCGCCACCCAGGGCTCCCATCTGCGTTTCATCCAGGCTCGTGGCGCAACCGGACACCAGCATTATCACTGCCAAAAAGTATGCAATCTTTTTCATTTTTTCCTCCTTCACGCGATCAATTTAAGATAACATTAAGTTCTCTACCGCTGGCATCGATTTTTGCCTGCCCCGGGTTCTTTTCATCCTGGAGCAATTTCACCGACACAAGCTTGGAAACACCGGCTTCTTCCATGGTGACCCCGTAAAGCGAATCACCTGCGGCAATGGTCTTCCTGTTATGCGTGACAATGATAAATTGCGTCTGCCCCAGGAAACCTCTCACCACCTCGAGAAAGCGGTGGACATTCGACTCATCAAGCGGCGCGTCGATTTCATCCAGCACGCAGAACGGCGACGGCTTGATCTTAAACAGTGAAAACAAAAGCGCGGTCGCGGTCAGAGCTTTTTCACCTCCGGAAAGCAATGTGATTTGCTGATTTTTCTTGCCCGGAGGCCGCACCATGATATCAATGCCGGATTCCAGCGGGTTGTTTTCATCCACCAAAATCAGCTCGGCCTCACCTCCGCCGAAAAGCACCCGAAAGTAATCCTTGAAAGCCGCCTGCACTAACGCGAAAGTGTCTTCAAAAAGCTTTTTGGTGGTGCGATTGATTTTGCGTATAGCTTCAAGCAAATCTTCCCGGCTTTTTTCAAGATCCTGCTTTTGCGCGAGAAGGAACTGATACCTTTCCTTCAGAGATTCATACTCTTCAATCGCGAGAAGATTAACGGTTCCCAAAGTCTGCAATTTTTCCTTGTAGGCCTGTATTTCTTGTTCCAACAACTCCAAGTTCACATTCTGCAATTCATACACTGATTTGTCAAGTGCGCGAACATCCGCCTGATAGGCCTGCTTCATCCGTTCATCCGTGGCGCTGATTTTATAGGAAAGGTCCATCTGTTTGAGCTGGATGTCACGCTCAAGTTCCTTGATCTTTTCGATAACGGATTTTTTCTGCTGGAGGGAAGTCCATAATTCATTCTTTCGTTGGGCCAAGGCCGCCCTTTCCGTCAGGGTTCCGCGCAAAACATCTTCAAAGCGGTTGATTTCTTCCTCGAGCAAGGTGATTTGTTGCGACTTGCTTGTATTCTCGCCTTCCATCTGGGAGAGCGTGGCCACATTGTCTGACACTTGTTTTTTGCGCGACTGCTGCAATTCAAGTTCCGCTTCACGGTTCCGCACCAAAAGCGCCACGGAATCTGTTAAATGAGTTTCGCGGTCCTGGGCGCGCTGAAGTTTTTGCTCCTCCGCGCTCAGCAAGCGGAACAAAGCGTCTTTATTCTCAGCCAACGCATTCAAGCCCGCGGCTTCCGTCTGGAGAAGCGCTTGATATTCTTTCTCTCTCCGACTCAATTCGAGCGACAGGCCGTTAAGTCTTTCTTTTTCGGTGGCGAAATGCGCCAGCTCGATCTCGGTCTGGGACGCTTCGGTCCGGTTCAGTTCTATTTCCTCTTCCAGACGGCTGATTTGACTTTGCAGGGATTCGCGAAGTTTATGGGAACTCTGATGATGAATTTCCGCGTCCAAGACCTCTTTTTTCAAGGCCGATAGCTCCGTTTCAAACTGCTGGAAACGGCCGGCAAGCACATCCCTGTCTTGTTCATGATTTTTGATTTCAGCTTCCAGAAGCAAGGCCCGGGACTGCAGGTTTTTAAGATCCTTGGCACGGCCGGCGCCCGTCTTAACGGGCACGCCGAAATACTGTATCTTTGCGTCAGGTTCGATCAAGAAGCCATCCTTGGTCACAATGCGCATGCCCACGGGCGACTGTCCGCATTCCGCAAGTGTTTCGCGGGAAAGAGAGTCCATCACCCATACACCCTCAAAATATTCGTTCAGTAAGCTTTCGGAACCCGGCACGGTTTTGACAAAGTCTCTCAGGGTCCCTAAAAGCCCCTTGATTTGAGGTGCGGCAGCGGGCCCCGCAGTTGCCGTTTTTCCGGACTTCATCACCACGGCCAGCTCTTTCGTATCCGTTTGCTTGGCGTATTCAATCACACGCATGGCCTGTTCCTGGTCCGTAACTATCAAGGCATGAGCCCAATTGGCTAGCGCGGCCCTGACCGCGCACTCATATCCCTCCGATATTTCCATCACATCCCAGAAGGTCTGCACAATCCCGTGGATCAAAGACCCCTGGCGACGGCTTTCCTCCACGATGTGCTGCGAAGCGGAATCATCCAAAAGCCCTTCCTTCTGCAGTTCCTCAAGAAGTCCGGCCTGGGACAAGAATTCTTTCATTTCGGTGCGCTTGCGGATAATGACTTCCTCCGCCGCGCGCAGATCTTCTTCTAAATTTCCGAATAGTCCGTTTTTTTCCTCCAGGGTTGATTTTTTCAGTGAAAAGTCATCGAGAAAATCACCCTGCCGCAGCTGTTCGATTTTCTTGAGGCACTCCTGCTTTTCCGTCTGCAGCCGCGCGGTCATTTCATACGCGCGAACCTGCCTGGACTTTTGCTGCTGAAAGTCGATCTCCAGCTGGTGCACTTTATTCTTGGATTCGGCAACCTCCCGCGCGATCTCGAACAGGGAGTTCTGAAAACCCTTGATGACATTTTCCTTTTCCGAAACCGCCAGACGCGCGGCGTCAAAATCAGCAGATGACGTTTGCACTTTCTGCTTAGCGTCCTGGATTTCTGCGTTCAGGGCCGTCAGCTCTGTTTGTTTGGCAGCTATCTCCTCCTGAAAGGTTTTGAGGCGGTATTCGGAAATATCAAAATCCCTTTCCAACTGGACATTGTTTTTTTGCAATTCCGACTTCTTTTCCTCATTGGCGCGGATGCGCTCTTGATGCTGGGAAAGTTCAAGTTTAAGCTGGTATTTTTTTCTTTCAAGTTCGGAATTAGCTTCTTCCATCTTGCTCAGCGCCTGATCGGCTTCGCGAAACCCGGTGTCTTCGGAGCTCACCTCAGTCTCGGAGCGTTTTATCTCCTCGCGAAGCTCGCTTTGTTCCGCCAAAAGCCTCTCCCGCTCCTTCTCAAAAAGGTCAATTTCAACCATCGCCTTCTGGATTTCGAAGGTTTTCAGTTCCTCGAGTTTTTCTTTGTATTTTTCGGCCCGCTTTGCCTGCCTCTCAGCGTATTTAATGTTTTTCTCGACTTCATTCACGATGTCATTAAGCCGGAGCAAATTCGCTTCCGTGCGTTCCAACTTTCTCAGCGCCTCTTCTTTTTTTAATTTATATTTGGATATTCCGGCGGCTTCTTCGATCAAAAAGCGGCGTTCATCTTCCTGGGCGTTAAGAATGTAATCGATACGGCCCTGCTCAATCATGGAATAAGAATTGGAGCCTATCCCGGTGTCAAGGATAACGTCTTGAATGTCTTTGTAGCGGCAGGGTGTTTTATTGATCAGATACTCGCTTTCACCGGAGCGGTAAAGGCGGCGTGTCAAAACCACTTCCTCAAAAGCCAGCGGGAGTTTTTTGTCCGAATTATCGATGGTCAGAGAGACTTCTGCCATTCCAACGGGCTTTCTGAACTCCGTGCCGCTGAAAATCACGTCTTCCATTTTGCTTCCGCGAAGCAATTTCGCGCTGCGTTCGCCCAACACCCACCGGATCGCGTCCGAAATATTGCTTTTGCCGCATCCGTTGGGTCCGACCACGCAAGTGATGCCTTTTTCAAAAAAAATCTGTGTCTTGTCCGCAAATGACTTAAATCCGAAAATGTCGACTTTTTTGAGATGCATCAATCTCTCCTGGTTAAATAAAACGTCATTGATGTATGCGGCTGATAATTGTGTTTTATAAAATCATTCAAGCAGATATTATACATTACGTGTCAACGTAAATCGTTATCTTCGTATATAGTAACGGCTCCGATGGGGTATTTTTTGAATGCTAATTGCTGATGAGACATCCCAACCGGCCTTGCCCCATGCTAAATAGACGGGTCACTTCGAGGATTAAATGCGGGAAGCTTACACGGAATCTAATATAAGTATATGGAATAACGCAAGTTACAGATTAAGGGGTTAATAAATATTGAACGGTTGGGCTGCCCCGTCTTTTTTTGCCCCCTTGATGGGTCAGCCACGATACTTTGAGACTGACTGACTTATTTTTCGACCGCGGGAAAAGATTCACGTCCTTGCCGTCGAGCAATTTTCTATCACTCATAATGGCCCTCCCCATTTTCAAGCACTAAAGACGGGCAAAAGCTAGGCGATCGATATAGATTTTACCGCTACGCTGTTTGCCGCAGCTTTGATCATCAAAAACAAAATACGCTTCATCCGCCATGGCATCGCC
>Ga0209211_10007966_pt1 | contig 14669 bp, 13 predicted proteins | sample RifGroA2_FD_183992 | JGI IMG/M metagenome (GOLD analysis project Ga0209211, IMG submission 183992) | Groundwater microbial communities from Rifle, Colorado, USA - Groundwater A2 (SPAdes) (version 2) | ecosystem: Environmental > Aquatic > Deep subsurface > Groundwater | place: Rifle, Colorado...
AGATATTCTCAGAAATCTTTCTTATAAGACAAGCATATTACTTGCATCTATGGAACATGACTGCGAAATCCTGAGCGGTTTTTCAGCATATGAACCGAAAAAATTCCTTGAATATCAAAAGTTTTTTCAGGAAAGAGACTTTGACCGTAGCACGATGAAGCTTCTTAATGATCTAAAATTTAAATATGTAAAGTTTAATCTTACTTCAATGAATGTTGAGGAGAAAAAATATATTTCATGGTTTGTTACTACAGAATATGTAGATAAACTATATGAGGATAAATCAAACATATTGGTACAAATCAAAAAAGTTAAACCCCATCCCAAATTAATAAAATGACTCAAAATAAAATGAAGGACCCCCTCGTATCCGTACTTATTTGCACGCATAATGCAGAAAAATTTATCGGGGCCACAGTAGTTTCAGTCTTAAACCAAACATACCGTAATATTGAAATATTATTCCTAGATAACTGCTCTTCAGACAAAACGGTTCAAATAGTACAAGAGATAGCATGTTCCAACGGGCCCCCTCTAACCGCCTCGGTTAGAAAGGGGCCGTCAATACGCCTTATTCAGGGTAATAAAAACATCGGGCCATACGCGGGACTCAATTTATTACTTAATCTGGCAAAGGGGAAATATATTGCAATCAATGATCATGATGATATTTGGCACCCTGAAAAAATTAAAAAACAAGTTATATTTCTTGAAACGAATAAAGAATATGTTGGATGTGGCAGTGCAATCATAAATTGGTATGAAAAATATTTTGCATCCGTTTATCGCGCGAGGAATACAAACGATTCAATTGCCTGGCATACCTCACTCATGTTCGGAAATAAAGGGTACCGTTACGACGAATCAATTCCTATTGGGGGGGATTTTTATTTTATGAAAAAGATACTTTGCGGAGACCAAAAACTTATATATAATTTTCCAGAGCCGATGGTTTTGAGAAGAATATTTAAAGGAAGACAAAATTTATCAGGACAGTGGATGAAAAATGTATTATTTATGGATATTGTAAAGCTAAAGATTGGATGGATTGACAAGCTTGCCCTTATTAATCGATATGTATTACCACAACAGCTCGTTGAAAAGTTCTTAGTCTACTTATTTGGAAATAATACACCAAAACAATATGTAAATCACCTTACTACCCTTAAGAAGTTTTCAGTAAATCTTTCTAAAGAGAAAAGTTGATTTGCTTTTATCTGTAACGATTGAACAAGGGCAGAATCACTGTTTTCTATAAGGTTTTTAGTTATGTTGACAAGCTCTTCAATCGATTTAAATTGATATCTTCCTTTGTGGAGTCCCAATATCTCTAGTATTTCAGTTAATCCTCCTCCAGAAAATAAAACAGGTAAACAACCCGCAGATATAGCTTCAATAGGGGCAATACCGAAATGCTCGAATTTGATGGGATCATTATCCGGATTTTCTCCGTATCCCGCGGCATGCCAGTAAATTTTAGATTTACAGAGAATTTCTTCAACTTCGCTTCGGGAAGCATCAAAATGAAAGTAGATGGGGTAACCTTTAGCTTGTTCTTGAAGTTGTTTAATAAAACGTAAACTAGAAGGTTCATTCCCCACTCCTCCGACCAGATGCAATTCCCAGGCCGAATTAACCGGCGCGGTTTCCCCGCTTCGCTCCTTAACCGCCTCGGTTAGACGCTTGAAGGCTTCGATCATTACTTCCTGTTTTTTGCCGTGGCCAAGAGTGAAGAAGCGGCCTATGGAGGTAATCCAATTGTTTTTTACAACTACTCTATTAACCGACGCGGTTCCCCGACCTTCGGTCTCCTTAGCCGCCTCGGTTTTTGCGCCAATTAAAGAAACTGGGGGATAGAGAACGAGAGTGTCTTTATTCCACAATTTCTTGGTCCATTTTTTCACATACTCAGAGTGGGTGATGAATGTATCGTATGAATCCAACCGCTTCTTCATGTCTGGATATATGCCTGCTCGTAAACGATCATTGACACGTTCTTGGAAGGGTTTAGGGATGAAGGAATAAGGTATAGGGAAATTATTCTTTATGAATGAGAAGAGTTGGAGAACGTAATTAAACAAACCAGAGCGAATCTTTGAAGGAAAATGGACATAGTAGATATTTCGTTTCCCAATTCCATAGGAATAGTCCATGAAGGAAATGTTGATAAAAAGGTCGGGAGGGTTGAGGGCAGAGGGTTTAGGGGAGAGACCGGTTGTAAATGATATTCCCTTCATATCAATCCCCAGTTTAAAATAAATTTCATCTGGAGATACTTTTTCATGAGAAAGGATAGTAACTTTATATCCACTATCACGAAGGCAGGTTGCCATATTGCAAGCAACTACTTCTCCCCCACCCATGCCGGATAACCATTTGTCATAGATAATTGCGGTTTCCATTATTATTTGACCAATTAAAAAATTAACGGATTAACGGATTATTCTTTTAATTAATAAAATTGGTAAATGGAACAGGAAAAATAATGATGCTCTCATATATTGTAACTGCTGCATGAATCTTTTTGGGTGTTTTATGCCAAAACCGAGTCGCAAAATTGATTTAACAAAAAACTTAATATATTCCTTAAAAAAAATAATAAAAGGGAAATGATAGGCCATATGAAGTAACCTTCCCTTTTCACTGTGATATATAAAGAAAGGGGACCATTCTTCGGCGGACGCGGCATGGAGATGGTGAACCACTGCTTTTGGCGCATATATGATCTGATAACCATGCTTTTTGGCCCTTTCCGAAATCTCAACATCTTCATAATAGAGAAAGAATGATTCATCCAGAAAACCTATCTTGTCTAGAATTGATGTACGATATAAAACTGCCGCTCCACACGCCGCATCAATTTCTTTTTCTTTGTCATATTGACCTTTATCCACTTCATAATCTTGAATTTTATTATTTGGAACTGCGCCAATATCTTGTGCATAGCCGTTTGGAAAGATTCGTATACCTGCATTTTGGATTTTATTAGTATTCCCCAGATAAATCTTTGAGTTTACTGCAAATATCTTCTCATTGTTTTCAGCTACTGAGACTAACTCACTCAGCCAATTCTTGTCAACAACACAGTCGTTATTTAAAAGTAAAATGTATTTACCCTTAGCCTTCTTAATTCCCACATTGTTTCCTCCAGAAAAACCGAGGTTATTATTGAGAGGAATAAAAGTGGTTAACGGATTAACGGATTCACGAATTAACGAATTAATAACATTTCTGCTTTTGTCAGTTGAGGCGTTATCGATGATAATAATTTCAAAATCCGCACTCGGGTAATCGAGGGCAAGGACAGACTCAAGAGTTTTTTTAATGAATTGCTCTCCGTTATAGTTGAGAATGATGATGGAACAGAAAGGAGTCAACATATACTCTATTTTACTATATTAATGTTTATTGAAGTTTTTATATTATATAGTCTTTGCCTTAAATAAGTACTGAAAAAAACCAATAGTTGTAAATATAAACATCCAATTTGCAGCCTTCTCCCCTACCCATTCCATATGAGCCATGAGAAAGAAAGGACACCATACTAATAACAGTAAAGCTATAAGAATAGATGTTTGAGGCTTTAATTTGTAGAAAATAATTCCGCCTATCCAGATGAGACTAAAGATAAGAGCAAGCAGGTTGTAGTTATTCCGCAAAATGAACATATCGAACCCAATTCCCAGGAGTGCAATCAACATAATTGACCTTACGTTTAAAGTAACGGAAAAATATTTATGAAAAATACTTTTGTATAGCAAATACCCTATCAAAGGTAGAAAATAAGCAAAGAATACCCCTATGGCGTAAGGAGTTTGTAATTGATATGAGATTTTTTGATTCAGAAAATTTAATAAAGCATGTTTATCTTTTAAAAGTACTTTCCACGGAAATACGTATCGAGGTGTAATAATCGGCAACTGTTTACTTAGCTCCAAAGTGGGTTCTCCCGAGATATAATCAAGGATGGTGACCTCAAATTGATATGTTTTATTTTTAGAGTCCGCAATGACAGGTAAACCAAAGGTATAGAGGGGCTTGATGTTGTACTGAATAGTATCAATGATTGAGGTGTGATACCAATTATTACTATTTTTTTCTTTTATTTTGAAAACGGATTTTTTCTCAATGATGTCTTTATTATCAAATCGCAATGTCAATAAGCCCAGATAATTACTGAAGGCAGTAAACTCACCTCTTAATCCCCCATTGCCTTGTACGATATTTGCGACTGGAGGGTTGTAGGAAACAACGTTGGGATTAATGTCGGAGTTGAGAAAGTAGATACAAGATAAGAGCATTGCGGCGAGAAAGAAAATGAAGGGGTAGGCTTTGGACATGAGGATATTATACCTAAAGACAAGCTCGATTAACAAATTAAAAAATTAACGAATTAACGGATTCACAAATTACTTCTTTATGAATTCGCCATTTTTTCGTTTTTTTTCAAGGTATGTGATAAAGCCGCCAATTTGTTTTGACAGTGAAATGGCTTTAAATGTCAAATCAGAGAATGTTGCCTCATCAATATATTTTATGATATATGCCAAATAAAGTTGATTTCTAACCTCACCAACAGATCCTTTTGCTATACGTAAGTACCTAATAAACTCATTATTATTTCCTTTTTCAAATCCTTCAACTATATTTGAGCTGATTGACACAGTTGCTCGTTGAATTTGGAACCGTATACCTAAATCTGAGGAAAATGGTTTCGTTTTGGTTAAACCGTAAATAAGCTTTGTTAATTGAGTGCTCTCCTTCCAAATTTGAAGACTTTCGAAGTTATTTATTTTCATAGAATAATTCGTTAATTTGTTAACTCGTTAATTAAATAATAAGGAGTTTATTTTGTCCAGGGACTATATACTACAAAAGTAGCACTTTAGGGCGAGGTGGAGGGGAAAAAATAACGATAGTACTTACTGATTAGCAGATTAAATCCTAAACACTAAATCCTAAATTCCATTCAAATTCTAAGCTCTAAACCCTAAATATAGAACAGATTAAAAACCTTACTTTAAAAGATCAATAGGTTTGGAGAGAGGGTAGTTGGAGATGGTCTTCGATGCGGTCAACTCGACGTCTGGTATCAATGATTTCACGATCAAATGAGGTGATGGTCACATTGAGGTCTTTTCTTAACTTTCGAAGCTCTTTCAGTATAGGCGTAAGCCTTTTTTCGAGTTTCTTATCAACTCCCATGTCAATTTTTGGCAAAAGAATCTCATTATTCTCTCCAAAAAGATGTTTTATCTCAGTTATATCTTCTTTTATTAACATAATACCCATCCTACAAACATATTATTTATTTGTCAATGGCGTATATGCTACAAAACTAGCATTTTAGGCCGATGGGAAGGGGTAAAAGTGGCAATAGTACCTGTGGCATTAATAAACAAATAATCAAATAAGCAAATATACAAATCAATGTCAAAATTCTAAATGAAGAAATTATTAAAATCGAAACGCTTCGCTAGATTTCTCAGTCGCATTCTGAATCGGAGGGCTTCTTCGAAATGACAAATTGAATAATTAGATAGCCGATACAGGATAGTAAGGTTGTAAGACTTATAGCTAAACCGAGATAATAAGGACGTTGGGGCCAGAATTCTATTATTAATTCAAAATCATAGCTCCCATCAACGTTTTTGATACACTCCAATTCGTCATTCCCGCGAAGGCGGGAATCCAGTCTATTATTACAAATTTTGTTCGCGTCAACTATCCAGCTATTCGCGTATCCATTAACCATAAGATGGTTTGAGTCTTCAATAGCGGGCTTCTTAAACCACGTCTCATTGATAGATCCGGCAGGGAGATCATCGTTTTGGATTGTTCCCTGAATGGTTTCAAGTTTATAGTTTATAGTTGGTAGTTGATAGTTGTTAGCATTTGATGAGTATAGTTTCCATCCTTCATGAAAGGTTTCACTCATCACCAATGGGAATGACCCTAATGCATTATGGACTTTCACTCGGTATTTTACTGGGCTGATCATCCGGTATTCTAAAGTGGTTTTCTCGGAGGCATTGGGAATATTGGGAGTATTAGGGGTATTCGGGTAGTTATCAACATAAATTGCAGATCTTGTTTGATAATTTTTTTGTGACACGATATTGGGTAATTCATTTACACTATTTATACTTATGACCTTCAGTGGAGTATATAGCTTAGGGAGAAATAATTCATCCGGAATTTTAATCAGATCAATTTGACCAAAAGAACTGACATTGTTTGTATTTTGATATAGAGAGTTGAGAAATGCCGGATCCGGCACGGTGTACCATGAGTTATTATTTATGTGAAGCAGGTTTGCATCCCTCTTATTCATAATGTACTTCACATTGAGAAGTGAATTGAGTCGGAAGAATGACGTTTTATCTATATTTTTCGTAGTTGTATCGGCTATCAGCATCCCAAGACCTGTATCCATTATTTGAGATTTAAACAATATATTTGTAAGTGGATCAGGTCCGTTGTATCCACCAGGCGCCCAATCATATGCAAAATAACCCAATTTTGAAAAAGGTAATGAAAACAATCGATAATTTAAACTCTCATTATTTACTTGTTTTTTTAAATCTAAAATATATTTTGGGATCTCATATCTTCCCGCACCGAGCAGTTTATTGCCCGCTGGAATAAATTTGCCTGACCAAATCGGATACCCATATATCATGATTATCAAAATATATAGGGCACCGATAGCCAATTTAAGATATATGCTTTTAGTAAATCGGGACATAATCACAAAACTGTATGCTATGAGTACGGAGTAGCTTATAAGAATAAATATTAACCCACTTTGTTCACTTGGCGTCTTAAAAAGCAGTAAATATACTTGAAATTTTGTCGCCAACCACATCCCCAGCGGGTTAAACTTTCCCATGCTGATAAAATATCCGAAAAGCAAAAGAATGAAAAAGAAGATAAAGTACCTATTTTGGATAACCCTTCCCTTCATAACAAATAAAAAAGATACAAGGACAGAAAATAACAATAAGAAACCAATAAAAATTAATAAAGGATGCTGATAATAAATAAGCCAGGGAAAATGCAAGACTCCTTTAATACCTGTAGTCATAGACCAATCAGCAATAAGTCGTAATGCCTGAACCACTTTGGAGCTTGCCGTCCCAAAGGAGCTCATATGGAAATAACCAACAGATTCATAAACCCTAACCGAATTTGTTGCAGATTTCAGGATATTTGAGAAAAAAAGGAGCAACCAGTGTGAGTTAAGAAGTATATGAAGGCCACCAAGTGAAAAAGAGAATATTAAGGCTTGTCGAATTCTTGTTCGACTATACTGAATAAAGTATAATAAATAGAAAATAAATAGCATCCATAAAAAAATATAACCACGAAAATTTCTTAAAGAAAACGACAAAACAAACCACCATATCAATGAAAATAATACGAGGTATTTGAAATCCTTATTTTCATTTAGTCCTTTTATATAAAGCCCAAGCATAAGGGGAATAAAGGTAATATAAGGAAAAAACATGGCAATAGAAAGACCTGACCATGGATTAAACATAAAAAAAATAGCGGCGATAAGTCCTGCCAAATACTTGAATTCATCCTTAATTAAACTGGTCACCAAAAAATACATGGACAGACCCATAGCCGTCAGTAAGAAATAATTCCACAGCATTTGTGAATAAACGGCTGAGGCGCCGATCAAACGCATAAAGGCCAAATAAAGTCCATAAGGTACAACAAAACCTAATTGAAAGTAGTTTATAGCTCCGAGAGATGTTTTATCCCAAGAATGAAGGATTGCATAAAGCTCATTCATCCCATCAGTCGGGAATAAAAAATCCCCCGTATTAAGTAAAGAACGATTATTGGTCCAAGTGAGAGAAATTCCTCCAAGAAGGAAGATGATGAAAATGGGAAGAAATTTAAAATATTTGCTGTTCATTACTTATTTCGTATTTTACTTAATTGTCTTTTTATTTGGAGATATAAAGGATATAATTTAAAGTATAAGGAGTCAATAATTTGATTATACTTATGTTCCATAAGTCTTTTTTCATCAATAATCTTGCGTAGTCTAACGATCTCCTGTATTAATTGCTTAGTGTTTTCGTCGAAGTTTGATGGAAGGACGATATATTTATTATATTTATCCTTATTTTCTTGAATATACTTGGGAAATGTACCATCGATGGGTACTTCGACATATTCGTAGGGCCGTTCAAATATATCCAGCCTATTTTCAACAAAAAAAGGTATTTGCGAGATTATTTCCGGTGTATTGTATTCTTGGTGAAAATATGCATCAATTTTCTGCTTAATTTTCTCGGTCCCACCCAAAAAAGAAAAATGCCAGCCTCCTTCATCTATTAATGTATATTTCTCTGCCTGCCTGATATTATGGGGAAAGTCGATATTTTCAAATTGAGTTGCCTTGGTCCCGATTATGGTTTCATTAGAGAGTAAATTTAAATAATAATAATAAACTTTTTGTTTAAACCCATATATTTCACCCTTTCTCATATGTTTGCTCAACTTGCGAATGACTTCGGGGGGTGGTATTTCGTCCAGGTCGCTTATAAGTATCAAATCATTGTCTTTTGCATCGGTTAGTCCCCTCTTAATCGCATTTCTTTGAATATTTTCCCTTTTTACACACTCAATATATTTGGGAACAAAGTTTGTCATCCTATCCTGAAGCAGATTTTTATCATCATTATTTTCGATTAAAATATAATTTATCTTATGTAAAAATTTACTAAAGCGTTTTTTATTTAATTGAAAGAATAAGGGCTTTGCCCTTCCCGAATAGGTGAAGGGTGACTCTACTAGGACAAATTTATCCACGACCTCATTCATAACGTTCAATCTAATTTCCAGTAGGTCAAGCTCGTTGAAGAACATGAACGTATCGTATATCATCAAGGTATTTTAACACTTATTTATATCCATTTAACCCCAAAGTTTCTTTATCTAAGTGTTTCAATTGCTCAAAATAGGCATCGTCGTCCTTATCCCAGCCATCATCCCTTGAAATCAAGCGCAACTTAACTTCGTCACTATTTAACAAGACCTTTTTCCCATCCCAATCTGTTGCTTTTTGGATCCAGATCGTGATATCTCCTGTTTTCCAATGAAGCGGCACGGTAAAAATGACCTTAGTATCGGTCCAGAGCGAGACATTAATAATTCCCTCCTGATATTTAAACTTTGTATCAATGAGACCTTTCCACCCAAATCCCCGGCCTGTCAGAATGACTTTAGTGTCGTAATATACAATCTTTGGTTTAATATTATTAATTTGCGGATGACGCGCCATAAACTGTTGATTATGATTGTATTCATATATTTTTGCATCCAAAATCATAACCGCCATATGAATTGAAAGGAGAATTATCAAAGAAAGTAATATTTTTTTTCCAAAGTATTTCCGTTCTTTATTTCGAGCAGGGATTATATATGCTTTGACCATATCAAAGTTAACCGAGCGTAAATATTTATCAATCAAGGGAAGAATGAGAAGCAAAAATATAATCAAAATTATGAGGCCAAAATAGCTTAAGAAAGAAAGTACTGAATAAAATTGCCACAATACGAAAGAAAGGAGAAAGGATATGAAAATAAAATGCATCTTCGATTGTTTTTTCAAATTCCAAAATAAAACAATCTTCAATTTTTTCCTCCAAAGACTTAAAGCTACACCAATTAATGGAAGTGCTACTGCGGTTGCAACAAGAGCAGGGAAATCGGGAATTTTAACCATCAAATCTCCGAATAAACCAGATGCAGGTGAGAATATTTTTATAAGGTATAGAATGGCAAGAGGAGGCAGTGCAATCACGAGATACAGCCAGATAAAAATGATAAGAGCATCAATTTTTTTGGTCATAAGGACGTATTATCTTCCTAATATTAATGTCAATTCAGCCTCTTGTGTAGCCTGTTTCAATAAAACGGGAGTTACCCTGATATTTAGACTTCGCTCAATAAGCGGAACCCTATCCTCGAAGTTTTTTGTATATTTCAATATATTGGAGGAGAGAATCTCATCCCCCAGATAATTGCCTGTCGATATATCAAATTCTTTTTGCCACCCATCTTTACTGAGGATTGCAGCGGCCGATCCCGCAAGACCTCGTGTATCGGTTGCATTTAATATGACCAAAGAAGCATGCGTGATAGGCTTGAGAATTGGGGTAACAATAGGAGTAGAAACTTGTTGCTTTATTACTGATTTTTTAATTATCGGTTGCTTAACCTGTTTAATTATTGGCTTGATAGATATGATGATGATAAAACTGAAAAAAACAAGAATACAAATGATCAAGATACTTCGTTTTAAGAATATATGGTTGTAAGAAGCATTACGTTGCTGAAACACATCTTTTTTTGCAATTATTTTTATCTCACTTTCATTAGGTTCCCGGTTAATCTCAGCGGAAGACTTTATACTGCGGATTTCTATTATCTGCCAAACAACGCCAATCACTAAAAAATAATATGTTAATATGGCGATATCCTCAGCTATCTTATAATTGCCAAGAGCGGTAAGAAGCGCCATAGTCACAAAAAGAACAAGAGCAATGATAAAACTTATTCGAGGTCGAAGCTTATTTACATAGGAAAAAATAAAAAAGGTGATAAATAATGAAGCATTAAATCCAATCAAAAGTTGTAAAACAAGAAAAACAATGAGACACACGGTTGAAGATATATATTGACTATCTTTAAATTCAAAGCTTGGTAAATTAAAAATAGAATGTGCAGAAGCAATCCTTTTTTGCCGCAAGAAATAAAGAATGATGAAAAGAGAAATCGCCGCTAAAACCAATGAGATAAAGATATTCTTTAGAAGGAAAAGACTGATAAAAAAGACACCATTGAGAATAAATATGATGGTAAGGGAATCCATGTAACAATTATATATTAAATAATTAACAAATTAACAAATTAACGGGTTATCAAATGAAGCAATAATCAAATGATTAAATGAGAAAATAAATGAATAAATAATCAAATAATTAAATAAGTAGATTTTTATTGTTTGAATTCGACGGATTCAAGTAAGAAGGAAGCAGCAGTTTGTATGCCAATTCCGCCCGAAATAAGTTCCCCGTCACTCTTTTCTGTAAGTTTAGTAAAATTTGTACCATCCGTAGATAAATATCCGGCAATTGAGCTACCCGAAGCGGCGATGCGTAACCATAATGGTTGATCTGCCTCAATGAGGAAATTAGCAATACCTCCACTATCTAACTCAGTAACAGGACTATCATTTACAACCTTTCCATATTTATACAATCTCCATGAACCGGTACCAATTCCTCCAAAGTCCAGATAATATCCATAAAGAGTATCCAGATCTGTACGGGCATTAATACCAAAAGATCCGGCTTTTTGAGGGATAATCTTAACCGTATAGGTAAAGTTCCGGACTCCTGAAACTTTATTGATAAGACTGAAGGTTGATCCCATGGCCCATGTATTTATATAGCTTTTATTATTCCAAACACGCGGAGATAGCATAGCATAACTCTTAGTTAAAAATTCTTTTTTATATATTTCATCCTTTTCAGCCCAAAGTCTGTCAAATGAAAGTTCAACTTGACTTCCAGGGCGCGCATCAAGCTCTAGGGTAACTTTTTCAATAGAGCTCCAAAGTCGATCCCCATTCACATCAGTCTTATCACTCTCTGCCGTGTCAGTTTCCTTTGCAGGTGTTGCTCCCCCAATAAAACTGAAACTACTCTTCGACATCTCTATGATGTTCCACCCCGGTTTTATATTACGTATATCATATTCAAAATACGCCGTATCTGTCAGATTACCAAAACGAAGTAATGCCTTTTTTATATCGTCAGTGTTCTGTTGATCCACAGAATAAACGAGCATCTTAATTGTTTCACTTCTGGAAAGATTAAGATTTTTACGTAGCGTTAATATGGTAGAAACACCCTTTGCGAGCAGAACATAGCTTGCTTTTCCCTCCCAGGGGTTTACATCATCAATTTTATAATCTCCCTTCCATTTTTCTTCCTCTTCAAACCTTGCAATCTCAACGGAGGCACCTTCAAATTTTTTTGTGTAATCCGCTTTATATTCTCTGTCCTTAAATTCCATTTGAACTATTTTTTTATTAGGCGTGATAGTTTTTTTCAGAAATAAAGAGGTAAAAGTCCCTTGGTTATTTAAATAAGCTATGACAATGAAAACAGCGATGAATGAATAAAAAACGATGGCACCTACGTTCTTCTGGTTTGTCATAAAGAATGGATACATTATACATGTTTTTTGATGTCAAGGGGGGATATTTTATTGTATAATTGATTCTATGAAAGTGATCATACTTTGTGGGGGACAAGGAACTCGTTTAAAAGAGGAGACTGAGTATAAACCAAAGCCCATGGTCTTGGTTGGAGGAAAGCCAATTATATGGCACATCATGAAGATATATGCTCATTACGGTTTCAACGAGTTCATACTTGCTCTCGGATATAAGGCGGACTACATAAAAGATTTTTTTTTAAATCAAAAAGCATTCACATCAGACTTCACCCTAGCAACAAAAATTCATAAGACAGACTTTCATTTGGAAAATAGATCTGAAATTGATGACTTCAAGATTACGTTTGTAGATACCGGACTGGAGACGCTTCCCGGGGAAAGAATACTAAAATGTAAAAAATATATCCCAGAGAAAGATAAATATTTTATGGTCACTTATGGGGATGGAGTAACAGACTTGAATATTAATAACATATTGAAATTTCACCAAAAACAAGGAACCATAGGTACCATCACCGGAGTTCACCCCCGATCAAAGTTTGGGTTGGTAAAAACAGGAAAACACAACCTCGTAAAGGACTTTGTCGAAAAACCAGTGCTTTCCGATTATGTGAACGGAGGATTTATGATATTTGACCAGCGATTTTTCAACTATTTGGAACTTGGCAAGACAGAACACCCTGCCCTTGTAAAACTTGCGAAGAAAAAACAACTGTCCCTATATAATCATGACGGATTCTGGATGGCTGTGGACACCTATAAAGAATTAGATGATCTCAATAAATTATGGCAACAAAGCAAACCATGGAAGGTGTGGCTATGAATTTAAAAAACAGAAACGTACTAGTTACCGGTGGGGCAGGATTTGTTGGAAGTCATCTTGTGGAAGAGTTAGTTAAACAGAGAACTAACGTGGTTGTTGTGGACATTAATTTAGACAAACGGTCATATCTATTTACCCAAAATCTTCACAAAAAATCCAAAGTAATAAACTTAAATATCTGTGACTACAATAAATTATCGACTCTCATCGGCAAGTATCAAATTGATTTTATTTTTCACTTAGCAGCCCAAGCTTTGGTTGACGAGGCATATTCTAATCCTAAAAAAACACTGGATAATAATATTTTAAGTACAGTCAATGTATTAGAAATGGCAAGAACTAATAAAAACATTAAAGGAGTGATTGTTGCTTCATCAGATAAAGCTTATGGAGATCTAAACAAAAAAAAATACGTTGAATCCGATCCCCTTTTTGGCGACCACCCGTATGAAGTATCAAAATCAGCAACAGATTTGATAAGTACGAGTTATTTCAAAACATACGGAACTCCAGTAGTGGTTACGCGGTTTGGAAATATCTATGGCGAAGGCGATCTGAATTTTTCACGAATAATTCCAGGGATAATGAAAGCGATAGTGAAAAATGAAGTATTAGAACTAAGAAGTGATGGAAAATATATACGCGACTACCTATATGTAAAAGATGTGGTTAACGGTTATATTTTATTAGCACAGAATATTGAAAAAGTTAAGGGCGAAGCTTTTAATTTTGGATCCAAAGATACTCTGTCAGTTTTGAGAGTAATTAAATTAGTTGAAAAAACATTAAACAAAAAAATTAACCATAAGATTTTAAATACCGCCAAGAGCGAAATCCTTTATCAATCGCTTGATTATTCGAAAATACAAAACGTCGTGAAATGGCATCCAAGACACTCAATAAAAAAAACTACGAACGATATTTTTAGATACTATCAGCAGAATACCGATTTATGAAAAAGAAAATATTGGTAACTGGCGGAACGGGATTTATTGGAGCAAACCTAGTGAGAAGACTTATTGAAAAGGGACACAGACCGAATGTATTAACCAGAAAAGAGTCAAACCTTTGGAGAATAAAAGACATACTTTCAAAAATAGATTTAGTGGAAACAGATATCTTTAATTATGAAAGATTAAAGAAAGATATAAATATAGTACGCCCACATTATATCTATCATCTTGCTGTTTATGGTGCATATCAAAAAACGCAAAAAGATCTCCATAAAACACTTGAAACCAATGTGTTTGGAACTGTTAATTTACTGAATGCTGGTTATAACTCAGGCATAGAATATTTTATAAATACTGGTTCATCTTCAGAGTATGGATTGAAAGAAGAAAATATGAAAGAAAATGATATGCTGTACCCAATCAACTATTATGGTGTAACGAAAGCATCAAACACCTTATTAACGAGCGCATTTTCGGTGCAAAACAAACTACCGGCTGTAACCCTGAGACTTTTCTCTCCTTACGGATATTTTGAAGATAAAAATCGTTTTGTTCCAACTATAATAATGTCTGCGATTAATAATAAGGAAATTGAATTGTCTGATCCTGGTTTTGTTAGGGAC
>Ga0209211_10007967_pt1 | contig 14668 bp, 13 predicted proteins | sample RifGroA2_FD_183992 | JGI IMG/M metagenome (GOLD analysis project Ga0209211, IMG submission 183992) | Groundwater microbial communities from Rifle, Colorado, USA - Groundwater A2 (SPAdes) (version 2) | ecosystem: Environmental > Aquatic > Deep subsurface > Groundwater | place: Rifle, Colorado...
CCGGAGATCAAGCTAAGACTCAAACCAAAGATCAAGAAAAATTAAATTCTGAAGGTCAACAAAATCAAAAAGAAGTTAAAAAAGCTCAAAAGGAACAATCTAAGCAACAAAAACAAAATTCAAAACAAATGTCGAAACAGAATAAAAAATCTGGTACAGATAAAGGTGGAAGATAATTTGATTAATTGCTCTTAAACATTTAACTTAAACCCTGCCGTTGGTGGGGTTTAGTTATTTTTAATTTATTTCTTCATTTTCGCTTCATTTTTTGAATCTATATTTGCTATAAGAAATAAATTGAACTTTAAATAAAAATAAAAATAGAGGATAAAATTATGAAAACTATATTAACAATTGCATTAATTCTTTCAATATCCTTTTTAGGATTAGCTCAGGAAGAAGTTAAAGAACAGAAACAAGAGCAAACACAAACTCAAAACCAGGAACAAGTAAAAACTGAAACTCAGGTTAAAGAACAAACTCAAACCAGAGAGCAAGTTCGTAAAGAAGACGGAACAGGTGATCAAGTAAAAACACAAATTCAAACACAAGACCAAGTTCGAACTGAAGCGCAAACACAAGAAAAACCAAAAACAGTTCCTGAAGATCAACAAAACCAAAAAGAGATTAAAAAAGCACAAAAAGAACAATCTCAAATACAAAAACAAAACTCAAAACAAATGTCGAAACGAAATCAGGGTGCAGTAAGTAAAAGAAGAAAAGGTGGGAGATAATTAGTAAATAATCCCCAGGGAGTTGAATTTCCTGGGGATTATTTTATAAACTATAATTAAAATTGGATTTACTTAAAATCACTAGAGGTTTTACACATAAAAATCATTATTATGAAAAATTATTATATAAGTATACTGATTTTCCTTTGTTTATTTATTAATCAAAAACTATTTAGCCAAAATCAAAACGATAATATTTCTGTTGATAGTATAAAAACAGAAGATAATAGTTCTATCATGTTAAATGTGAGCTATACCAGCAACAACATGGAATATATTTCAGGATCAACAGAAAAAATACCTACTTTATTTGCCAATACTTCTTTTACTCATAAATCAGGAATTTACGGCGGAGGTTCATTTACAAATTACTTTAGCGATTCTACTCAGGCATCGGAGTATGAGCTTACTGCGGGTTATCAAAAATACTTTGATAATGGCTTTGATATTGACCTTTCGTACGGTTGGCATAATTATACCGGCGACTCATTGTTAGAAGGTTTAAATTACGATCATGCAATCGCATTAATGGCAGGAATTGAAGCAGGAAAATTTTATTTTTCAGGAGATATTTCCTATATGATCGGAAATACAAAAAACATTTTTGTTGATTTGAGTATCTCTCGATTTATTCAATTCAATCATATTTTTTCTAAACATGATGTTTTATTAATAAATCCGGGAGTTTCAATATCGTTTGGAACCGACTATTGGATTTATGATAATATGACTTTAACCGAAAAAGAATCAACATTTACAAATCTTAAGAATGCCGGATATTCATACGAAAGCTTTTCTTACGAGGGATTAAATATGTTTATTCCTGTTAGTTATGGTATTAAAAGCTTTTATCTAACAGGATCGTGGTTATACCGTATACCGGGTAATAAATATGAGTTTTTAGGATGGGAAAATCAATCAGGGTTTATGTTTTCATTAACTTACTTTTTAAATTTTAAAAAATAAAATGAGAATATTAATTGTAGAAGATGAAAAAAGTTTAGCATCAGAAATCAAAGAATTTTTGGAAAAAGAAGATTACAACTGTGATTTGGCTTTTACCGGAAACGAAGCTTCTGATTTAATTGGAATTAATCCCTACGATTTTGTTTTATTAGACATTGGTTTACCCGATTTAAATGGATTGACTTTAATAAAAAAAGCGAAAGAATTTGATTCTGAAGCTTATTTCATAGTAATTACTGCCCGAGGTGAACTTGAGGATAAAATTAAAGGATTTGATCTAGGTGCTGATGATTATTTGCCTAAACCTTTCTCGCTTCTTGAATTAAAATCAAGAATACAGGCTATTACACGACGAAAATTCGGGCAACAATCATCTATAATCCAATTTGGTAAATTTGAACTGGATATAATTAAAAAGTATCTTAAATACGAAAATCATACTGTTGATCTAACAAAAAAAGAGTACAAGCTGCTATCGTACCTAATTTTAAATAAAAACAGGATTTTAGATAGGTTACAACTTACAGAACATATCTGGGGCGAATTTTATGAAGATGATTACGATTCGAATTATATTGATGTACATATTAAAAACATCAGGAAAAAATTATCGTTATTTGATGAAGCAAATTACATAAAAACTATTCGAGGAATTGGATATAAATTTGAATCAGATTTATGAAACTACCAAAACTAAAACTTAAAAGCAAACTTGCTTTATTTAATGCTCTTTCGAAAGCAATAATAGTAACTGCATTGCTTTTTATAGTTCCATGGATAGTTAGCGAAATTACTATTCGCGAAACAGATAATCTTTTAATTCAAAAACTCGATCGGGTTACTGAAATGATAGATAGTTTGGGAATTGAAAACTATATAAGCAGGGATAATGAATTAAAAGCTTTTGGTAGTTACAATATACTTAAAGAAGAATTTATTTCAATAGAGCAAATTTCACTAGATTCATTAATAGATGAAATTCAATTTTCACAACGAATTATTGATAACGAACTTGTTGATTACCGAGTGCTTAGTTATTCCTTAGAGAAATCTGGAAATAACTACTTAATAGAAATTGGCAGGAGCATATCAACCATTATACGCTTTGAAGAGGACATGAAACGTTTTGCATTTTTATTCCTTGTTATTATCATCTTTATAACGATAATTTTAGACTTATCGTTTATCCAATTTCTTTTAAATCCTTTTGAAAAGATTGTTAGAAAATTAAAAAATACAGATCATCCAACATCTTTTGATTACACCGAAGTTCAAACATCAACATCCGACTTCAAATACCTTGATTATACCATTCATTCGTTGATGCACAAAATTGAAGATGCTTTTAACAACGAACGTGAATACATTAGTAATGTTTCGCACGAATTATTAACACCCATAAGTATAATTCAGAGTAAATTAGATAATATATTATCCGACGAAAGCCTCTCCGATTCTGATTTGCTAAAAATTATGGATTCAAAACATACTCTCGGTCGATTAACCAAGATGGTGCGAACACTTTTAATGATGTCGCGAATAGAAAACGAAGAGTACCTTTTAATAGAAAAAGTTGGTATAAATAATTTAGTTAAAAATGTAGCAGAGGAAATTGAAGATAAAATACTAGTTAAAGAACTTGAGCTAAAATTGATTTTACACTCTGAAAATATAATTATAAATGGGAATGAAAATTTATTATTTATTTTGCTGTACAACCTTGTAAATAATGCAATTCGTTATACACAAAAAGGATATATTGAAATTGAAACCTCATTAGAAAATAACAAACTAGTTTTATCTGTTTCCGATACCGGGTTAGGAATTTCAAAAGAGAACATAGCTCATATTTTTTCAAGGTTTAAAAACTTTACTCCTCATAAAGATAGTTTTGGCTTAGGTTTAGCTCTTGCAAAGAAAATTTGTGATTATCATAAAATTCAAATCAAAGTTGATTCTGAGCTCGAAAAAGGAACATGCTTTACTTTAGTATTTCCATAAAACTTACATTCACAATTTGTTTTAACTTTTAATCGAGCACTTTTATCTAAGAATTTCGTCTAATTATCAAAAATTACAAACCTGATAGTACGTTACTCAGTATAAATCAGTAAAATACATTTTGACAAATGGTTTAGGATTTATTAATTTATTTAGTACATTTAACATGCTATCAACTTTTTTTAATAAATGACTACAGGAAATAATATATACAATCAGTCTTTATCAAAAAATCAGGATCAATTCCGAGTACTAAACCAATCACTTTCCGATTTAATAAATTTTACAGATGTTGATAGTGTTTATGAGCATTTAGCTAATACACTTTTTCAAAACTTAACCGATACTGTTATTCTTATTTTAACTGTTAATAATGATTTAAGTGAAGTAGAATTAAAGCACATAAAAGGAATAAAAAATACATTGTTTGAAAAAATAACTAAAAAATTAAATATCAACCCATTAGGAAAACATTTTAAATTATTACCAAATCACATTACTTATTTTAAACAAGGAAAATTAATTGAACAAAAAAATGGGTTAAAAGAGTTCACATCTGAATATTATCCAAGATTTGCAGTTGAAACAACACAAAAGTTACTTAAGATAAACAAGGTGTATACCATTGGTATAAACAAAGAAGAACATTTATTTGCTGCAGTTCACTTTTTTACTTTAAATAATAAAATAATCGAAGATTTTGATTTTATTGAATCACTAGTAAAACAAACTGCAATTATAATAAATAGGATTCAACTTAAAGAAGAATTAATTGAAAGTGAATCAAAATTTTATTCATTAACTAATCAGTTACCAGTAGGTATTTATAGAACATCGCCAGATGGAAAAATTTTATTTGCAAATACAGCCCTTGCAAAAATGCTAGAATATGATTTGAATGAATTATACACTATATCTGTTCAGGATCTTTATATAAAAAAGCAAGATAGAGATAATCATATTGAATCATTTAAATCAAATACAGAAAAATATATTTCAAACGAAATTCAACTAAAAACAAAATCAGGCAGGATAATTATTGTAAATGATATTTTACAAATAGTAAAAGATAAAAAAAGCAAAATAAAATACTTTGATGGTGTATTAGAAGATATTACATCAAAAAAAAATACACAAAAATTATTACTTGAAAGCGAAGAGAAATACCGTTTTATTGCCGAAAATATAAATGATTACATCTGGAGATTAGACAATAAATTTAATATCACATATATAAGTCCTTCAATAAAAAATATACTAGGCTACACTCCTGAAGAAGCAATGCAATGGAATTTGAATGATTTTTTAGAGCAAGAATCATTAAAAGCTATAAAAGATATAATGTTAAAGTGTCGCAATAAGGTTAAAAATGGGGTTTTTGATAATACACAAAAGTTTTGGGAGTTTCAGTTAAAACATAAAAATGGATCAATTGTATGGATTGAAATGTCGACCAGTCCGGTGTATAATGAGAACAAAGAATTTATAGGGCTTATAGGAGTTAATCGTGATATATCAGAGCGTAAAAATACTCAACTTGCTCTTAAAGAAAACCAAACTCGTTATAAGGTTTTAACAGATCTTACCGTTGAAGGTATTATCATACATGATGATGGTATAATTATAGATGCAAATCCTTCGGCATTAAAAATGACCGGATTTAAAATTGAACAAATTATTGGAAAAAGTATTTTAGATTATATTCACCCAGATTCATTAGAATTGGTAAAATCAAAAATTACAAATAAATTTTCTGGAATTTATGAGGTTTCAGTTATATGTTCCGATGGTTCAAGTATTATAGTTGAAATTGAAACCAAAAATGTTTTTATTGAAGGTAAAGAATACAGAGTTGTTGCATTTAGAAATATAAGTGAACGTAAACAGGTAGAGAAAGAAATTCTCAAATTATCAACAGCAGTTACCCAAAGTCCTGCATCAATTGTTATTACAAATTTATATGGTGATATCGAATATGTAAACCCACAATTTAGTAAAGTAACAGGTTATTCATACAACGAAGCTATTGGGAAAAATCCAAGAATACTAAAATCGGGCTACACTTCAAAAGAAGAGTACGAAAATTTATGGAAAACTATTTCGTCGGGAGGAATGTGGAAAGGCGAATTCCATAATAAACGAAAAGATGGAACATTGTATTGGGAACTCGCAACAGTTTCACCAATTATTGATGAAAACGGAAAACTCATACAGTATATTGCTGTAAAAGAAGATATTACAGCACGTAAAGAAGCTGATGAAGCTCTTAAGCAATCAGAAAAAGAATTAAAACATGCAAACGCAACAAAAGATTTATTTTTCTCAATTATTGCACACGATTTAAAAGGCCCGGTTGGAAATTTTGTTCAATTTCTAGAATTATTAACAGAAAGATCTGATGAGTACTCTGAATATGAAAAAGACGAAATTATTAAAACATTGTTCGACCTGTCGATAAAAACGAATGATTTACTTGAGGATTTATTGCTATGGTCGAGAATTCAAATGAATAAAATTGATTTAACACCCGTGAATCATAACCTTTCGCAAATACTGAATTCATCGTTACGAATTGTTAACGAAAATGCAAAAAAGAAAAATATTGAAATTATTAATGAGGTAGATGAAAGTTTAGTCTTTTTTGCAAATGATACTTCAGTAAAAACCATACTCAGAAATTTATTATCAAACGCTATAAAATTTTCCCGAAGAAACAGTAAAATAGTTGTAAGTGCTAAATTAAATACTACTGTACAACAAAATAAATTGATAGAAGTTTCAATTGCTGATGATGGAGTGGGAATTCCTAAAGAAGATATCAATAAGCTATTTAAGTTAGAAACAAACATATCAACATACGGTACAGAAAAAGAAAAAGGTACTGGTTTGGGATTAATTCTTTGTAAAGAACTTACCGAAAAAAATGGTGGTAAAATATCTGTTGAAAGTGAACTTAATAGAGGCAGTATTTTTAAATTTACTCTACCATTAGGATAAAACTAGCCATAAATATTTATTTTTTCTTAAAACACGATCTTTCCTTAATTTATAATAAAGTTTAGAACTTATTAATTATCTGGTATTTGTATAAGATATTATTTAGAATTACTATAAAAATTATTTTTTTTGTTTAATTATATAGTATCTTATTGAAACAAAATATTTAATTTTACGTTTAACTAATTAAATAATTTATTAAACAAATAAATAAAATATGAAATCAATACTAATAACAATATCGATAATCTTAGGATTAACGTTAAATACTATATCATCTGAGAATAACTCAGTAATATCAACAATAAAATTAAAACTTTATAACGCTTATGTTTCCGATAATTCATTATTGTGGTTAGAGGGAATGAATGAATTAAAAACATCTTACAAAAAAACAAATAGTATAAATACATTATTTGAACTTTCAAAAAGTCAGTATGGATATATGGGTTTATTAATTGATAAGCAAGAGTTTGAAAAAGCAAAAAAGATATTACCTGAAGCAGAAAAAAATATTACAAAATTATTAGAACAAAATCCTGAGTGGGCAGATGCTTATGCTTTACTAGCTGGAATATATGGATTTAAAATTATTCTTTATCCAAATCTGGTTATATATAACGGACCAAAAGGCAAAAATTATATGGAAAAAGCTTCAGAACTCAAAAATATTACTCCTGCAGTAATTATTGAAATGGGAAATTATAAATATCACACACCAATACTTTTAGGTGGAAATATTGAAGAAGCAATTCTTTATTACAAGAAAGCGATTAACCAAATTGAAATTAAAAAACAAGATAAAAATAACTGGCAATATATTAATGCAATGGTTTGGTTAGCTATTTCTTACGATAAAAAAGGTGAAAACGACAAGGCTTTAGCAACTTTAAATAAGTTACTTGAAAAAGAGCCTAATTTGATATATGTTAAAAAAGAACTTTATCCAAAAATAGCAAAAAAAGGCTCTATTGAAAAAACCTATTATACTTTGAAATAGAGTTATGAGATGTAAAATCAAATCTCAAATCTCACGCCACAAATTTTGTTACTTCTTTGAAAAATATACCCGATCTGATATAATTTCATAAGAAATACTTGTTTTTATACCCGAAAAGGTATAAAAATCAATTTTGAAACTATTAAAATTAAAATAATCTTCATAAGAGATGAAGAAAAAATAATTTGTTAGCAAGTATATAAGTTGTACACTAACTGTTTGATTTTAATTCTTCTTCTCTATGAAAATTTACCAATATATCTAACATTTATTTCTTTTTCTTTTTTTTCTTTTTTAATAAATCTTTTGCATGATCTACCGACATAAAACAAATAGTTTTGTAAGATTCTTTTCCATTTTCAACAAGGTGATAGGCATTAATAAAATTATAATATGCCACTTTTGCTAGTGGAGTATTTTTTGCTTCTATCAAGGTTAAATAGCTAGAATACTGGAATTCTTTATCAAATAGATTATCTACATATGATTTAAGTTTTTCATCTGAGATAATGATTTCTTTATTAAGTATTTTCTTTTCCTGCTTTCGTTTTTCTTTGGTACTATTTGCCATAATGTCTCTTACAATACCTTGCTTAATAGCATCGTAATCTTTTTGTGAGTGTGTTGGCCAAGCCATTAATGAACCACCATTTTTATCTGGAGGGTACAACCATATTGTTTTCTTTAATCTTTTTTTAAGCTTTCTGGGTAATCTGAATAATTTAGCTTTTTCCATAATTTGTTTTTCTTGAACAACCTTAAAATTCATCTTTTATCTTAAACGATTTGATTTGATTCATCATTTAAAATGTTGACTTTAAAGATCTAAAACCTAAATCTGTAATCCTGGTATATTTATATGGTAAATGTCCCATCCGCTATAGGTGTTGGGTTTAAGCTTAAAAATCCCATTGCCTGTAAAAGTTATAAACTCTGAACTGTTTTTAAAACATCCCTTGTAATGAATGTTACAGGTTAATTGTGCATCTGTTTTGTCTTTATTTATATTTATCTCCACTAATTCATTTGATATGATTTTGAAGTAATCGAAGGAGTTAAGAAAATTATTTATGTTGCTTTTCACTTTATCTTCTTCAACTTTTTTCCCATCGGTATCAAAATAATTTTTTGTGTCGATATATAACATATCATAACCATCTCCACCTATATTTTTCATTTTTGCCATTGTCATTCTGAAGAAATAATCGTAGGCTTGTTCAATATCAAGCTGAGCATTGGGGTGAAAATCTTCATAGATGAAACAAGTGTTCATACCTTTAATACGAATATTTTCAATCTCATATACAAAAAGCTCTTCCGTAATAAAGCGGTAGATTTCTTTTTCTTCAACTTCACATAACGTGTCTAGGATGATATTGTTTTTATTCATTAAATCAAACAATCTTTGTAATTCAAAGGAAATTTCATTGGGTTTTAATTCCTGTATTCTCTTGAATTTAGGTTCGCCTATGGCCTTCAATACACTTATGGTTTCAGAATTATTGAACTGCTGCTCAAATTTTTCTATATTATTTAGCCATTCATTTTCAATTTCTGTTGGAAGGTTGCTAACGTGGCTAAAATGAGAGCCATATTTTTTTTCTAATTCTTTTTTCTTTAGTTCATTATCAATTTTTTGATTGTAATAGTCGTTTTCACTTTTGTTCATAATAAAAAATACTAGTTGGTTTCAAAGTTTTTGATTAATAGATACAAATTATTTATTGTTTCAAACCAAAGTTAGTAAAAACAAATTAATTATGTTTTTCTCTCCTTTATACCAAAATAAATTCTGTGTCTATAACTCTTACTGTTTAAATCAAAGTTAATTGAAGAGAAAAAAGAAAGATCAAGTTATTATTCAGGGTACTATTAAAAATTTTATTATGCTCATTTATCATTTAATTAAATTATTGGATAAAACGTTCGGTTTTTTATTTTAGATACCTATTTTATATTGAGAGTTTGATGTTGGATGAATAATTTGTTTAAGTTCTTTAATAGAATTAGGATTTTCATTTAGCAGATTTTCAAAATGCATAATAATTTTTGATTTATCCAAATCTATTTTGGTTTTAGTTTTAATATCTCTTAAATCAATAAAAAGGCTGGTAAAAAGATTTGGGATATCTTTTACTATATCTGTATTCAATAAATTTGTTTCATTATAAACTGAATGATAGTTTCCTTTTGATTTTTCAATAAAGAACGAGTGCTTTTTCAAATTTGTAATTAAAACCGATTTTTCACAATCCGGAATACAGTGCTCATCAATTCTATCTTTTTTACATCCTGCTACCTGATGAAAGAGGCATTGCCTGCTGGTCATTAATAAAATAGGATGAAAGATGCTAAAATACAGATTAAAATTCTCAGGTTTTTTAATACGCTGTATCTGGTCTTTATTAATTTCGTTCGAAATAAATGAGCCGGTACAGTTAAAGTTTTCTTTTAATGTTAACAGACTGTATGAGTTTACTATATTGAGATAGGGCCCTGCGATCCAATCAATCCCGCATTTATATGCTTCATAAGCTATTCCGGTATTGTTTGTTACAATAAGTTTTGGTTTTACCTGATGCAAAAAATTTACAGCAGCAGTATATTCTTCTCCAATAATTACAGAAGGAAACCAGGGAATTAACTTTTTGTTTTTTGTAAAAAGATCAATAAAATCTGTACAGTTATTTTTTAAACAATTTGGAAGTTGGAAATAAATAGCTGCATCGGTTACATCGCAAAGTGATATATCTTTTTGAGATGATATCAATATAGCAAGAGTGGATTTAATTTTCTCTTTACTTTGTTTCTGCAAAACAGGAACATCAATTGGGTCAACAAATTCTTTTGAATTATTCAGGATAAATAAGATTTTCTTTTTTATTGATGTAAGCTCATTAAATGCGAGATAAACATTCGTTTGAAGATTTTCGATATCGATTTGTTGAATGAAATATTCAGTATCATTTATTGCTTTCAACCTTTTGAATATCATGTCGTAATTTAAAGCTTGAGTACCAAAATTTTCAAGCTTGCTTTCAGAAAATACATCAAATGATGTTTCAGGTGTATTTACTGATACTTTTAACGCTGTTCCACATTCACCCGATATGCTTATTATCAATGGAGCTTTTTCAATACTTAATTGGTATATTTTTTTCACTATTGCAGACTTGCTGTTTTCTTTTTCATTGTAAAGTGCCAGATGATCTTTTTCCATTTCACTCTCAGAAGAATAGTCGTTTATTTCAGATAAACGTTTTATGGAATGATCGCGTGGATTATCAATAAACATATCTTTACGAATATCTCCCTTTAAAAATGAATTTGAAAAATCACGGTTAAAGACTTTATACAATTCTGTATTGTCAGTGTTGAGTGTGTTCAGTTTATATAAGCTTTGGAGTTGCTTCCTAAAAGCGGTTACAACTGTATAAACATAATCAGATTTCTTTATTCGTCCTTCAATCTTTATAGAATCAACTTCAGCATCCGACAATTCTTTAAGATCAAAAAATGCTGAATTGTCTTTCATGTTGAGTGGATAATCTTTACCCGCAGCAGTAGTTTTATATTTATCTCTGCATGGTTGACTGCATCGGCCCCGGTTTCCGGAGTTTCCACCCTGTACCGAACTCATATAACAAATGCCTGAAAATGATATACAGTAGGAGCCATGAACAAATACTTCAGTTCGTAAATTATTTTTATGTGCAACGGTGGTTAATGATTTTATCTCATCAAGATTCAATTCTCTCGATAAGTTAACACGAGAAGCATTCAGCTTACTTAAAAACTGAATCTGACCTTCGTTATGTGTAGTAAGTTGGGTGGAAGCATGAATGTTAAAACCTTTGAAATATTTTGTTAAGAGATAAAGCAATCCTAAATCCTGAACAATAATTCCATCTATACTGGTATTAACTAATTTATTTAATAAGGAGAAAAGAGCAGGTATTTCACTTTCAACAAAAATGATATTCAAGGTTAGGAATACTTGGCAGTTATTTTTATGAGCAAGCCTTAAAACGCCTTGCAACTCGTCAAAACTTATATTTGCGGCACTATTTCTGGCATTAAATTTATTTAAACCACAATAAACTGCATTTGCTCCGGCAAGAATTGCAGCTTTTATGGAATCAATATCACCACCGGGTGCTAAAATTTCAATTTCTTTTCCCACAGAATTAGAATTGTAACCAATTAATTTGTTGGCAAAGGTAAAGGTTTAAATCAGTTTTCATATACATGCCAGCTAGCTCAGTATTTTCTAACGGATGAAATACACGAAAGCAAACCCATAAATTCAACAATTTCATTAATAAAAAATAAGAGTATTTTTTATTAATTTTACTCACAACAAATTTTTAGAGATAAAATTGTAAATCCTTACGAATAGATATTATTAACTTAAATAAATAAAGAAATGGACAAAGAAAATTTTAAAAATAAAGCAAAGCAAAGTATAGATGATATCTTTGCTAAAATTGATGAGTTTGAAGCAAAAAAAGACAAAGCAGTTGGTACAGCAAAAGCTGAATATGAAAAAAAAAATGCTGAACTAATGTTGAAAAAAACAGAATTAGCAGAAAAGTACGAAAAGCTAGTGAATTCAACAGAAGAAAATTGGGAAGAAGTTAAAACTGCATTCTCATCTGCATCAGATTCATTTAAAGAAGGTTTTTCTAAAATCGCTTCGTTATTCAAATAATTTGTTTTCTGAAAAATAATTAGTAAAGAAATAAAATGTTATGAATGAAAAAATGATGTGGAGTATTGGGTTTGTACTCCTTGTTATATTGTTATGTATTGTAAAGTAAAATATTGGTTCCACTTTTCGTAGAGTTAAAAACTAAGAAAATAAATTATGACACCAAAAGAAACTGTACACAAGTTCGTTGATTTATTCAATAAAAAAGATACTGTAGGATTGGCGGAGCTTTACCACGATGATGCCATAAATCATCAGGTAGCAAATGAACCAATAAATGGAAAAACCTCGATTAAAGAAATGTTCGAAAGAGAATTTGCTATGGCTGATATGGAATGTATTGTTGAGAATATATTCGAAGATGGAGAATGGGCGATATTAGAATGGAAAGATCCGCTTGGTTTAAGAGGTTGTGGTTTTTTTTATGTTATAAATGGAAAAATAAAATTGCAACGCGGATATTGGGATAAACTTTCATTCCTGAGACAACATCATTTGCCAATACCCATTGAATAATAGATGATTTTTAATGAAATAAAACAAAATCAACATGAAAAAAATTACAATAATCTTTTTAGCTCTGGCCGTATCATTCGGCTTAGGCTTTACTTTTAAGACTATAATTGTTAATCAAACGAACGACATTACAAAAATGAAAAAAGTAACAGGTATTGGGGGCATCTTTTTTAAATGTAAAGATCCTATTAAAATAAAAGAGTGGTATAAAACTCATTTGGGTTTAGATACCGATGATTACGGAACAAGTTTTGAGTGGCGCGAAGGTGCCGATTCATCAAAATACGGATTTACGCAATGGAGTCCTTTTAACGAAAAAACAAAGTATTTTGAGCCATCCACAAAAGATTTTATGATTAATTATAGGGTCGAAAATCTGGTTTTACTTGTTGAAGAACTTAAAAAAGAAGGTGTAATAGTTTTAGATGAAATAGAATCATACGACTATGGGAAATTTGTTCATATTATGGATATTGAAGACAATAAAATTGAATTGTGGGAACCTGTCGACGAAGAATATAACAAGATTGTGAAAGGAAGAACTAAATAATTATTAATCTTTATTTACGTTTTTTTGTTTTATTGTTATAATTAAATTGATTATCATTTCAATATAATAACCGAAGATATATGTTAACAAAGAAAGAAATCGCAAGTAACTTTTTAATGCTTGCTGTACAGGGAAAATCTCGCGAAGCATTTAATTTATATGTAGGAAAATCATTTAAACATCACAATGCATATTTTAAGGGAGATACAGAAACCATAATAACAGCAATGGAAGAATCTGCAGAAGAGGTTCCTAACAAAATATTTGAAATTCAGCGCATTCTTCACGATGGTGATCTTGTTGCTGCTCATTCTCGCATTACACAAGAACAGTTCGGTATTGATATGGCTGTTATTCATATTTTTCGTTTCGAAGCCGATAAAATTGTTGAACTTTGGGATTTCGGACAAGAATTTCCTAAAGATTGTGTAAATGAAAACGGAATGTTTTAGTTTTTATCTTTAAACTTTATTCTTTTATCTTTTTTAATATGCTCCTAGCTCATATTTGTTTAATGTGCTAATTTGTAAAAAGCGAAGAGCGTAGAGCCAAGAGCTATATTTCGTGAAATTGCTTTCTGAATTATTGCTAAATTGCTAAACTGTAACTGTATTCTGACTTCTGAATTCTGACTTCTAATAATAATTGATAATGAAGATTTTTTCAACCACTCAAATAAATATAACTACAACGATTGCCGGACCTATAGCTGCATCATATCTTCTTGCGAGAAATTATAAAAACTCTGGACAAAAGAAAGCATCCTTGCTGACCAAATTTCTGGGCTACATGTTAGCACTAGTAATTTATATTTGTACAGTTATCATTTCAGAAACAGTGATTATTCCTACAGATATTTTTAAAACAAACAGCTTGTTAGGATATGTGATTCTACTATCACTGTTTATTTTTTTACAGGCTTTGGTTGCATTTCTGTTTTCATTTAAAATTAAACGTACTAATGCAACTCTGATTGATAAGTTTTCGCTTACAAACAGCAATACTTACTCATTTATACATACAATACCTTTTATACTTCTTGGCCTTACTATTACATTCTTTCTTTTTGTTGTAGGTCCATTCTGGTTTGTGTTTTTAGCAATCTATGTATTGCCGAATATTTACCTGCATAATCGGGTAAAACCGATATTCGTTTCAAAACGAAGCAGTCAGATTATTACATTTACTTTCAT
>Ga0209211_10007969_pt1 | contig 14664 bp, 26 predicted proteins | sample RifGroA2_FD_183992 | JGI IMG/M metagenome (GOLD analysis project Ga0209211, IMG submission 183992) | Groundwater microbial communities from Rifle, Colorado, USA - Groundwater A2 (SPAdes) (version 2) | ecosystem: Environmental > Aquatic > Deep subsurface > Groundwater | place: Rifle, Colorado...
GGCTCCACCCCGCGCTCGCGCAGCCACGCAATGTAGCGGTTGATGGTGTAGGTCTTGCCGCTCCCCGGCTCGCCGGTGAGGAACACGTTCGCCCCGCTCTTTAATATATTTAATGATTGCTCTTGGGTCATCTCCACTCTTCGTCCGGCACCGCGACCACGTCCTCCAGCTCGGCGACTCCCGCGGGGATGATGCATAGCACGCGCCCGGCGATTTTAAAGTTGTCGCGCAACACGATGGGTTTGTATTTAGGGTCTTTGCTCTCCGGGTAGAGGATGGTCACCCCGTTGCGGCGCTCGAGCCGCTTGACCGTCACCATGTCGCCGATGATAGCCGCCACTCTGTCGCCGCTTTTTACCTTGTCGGTAAACTGCACCAAAATGTAGTCGCCGCTCTTGACCCCGGCGTCGGCCATCGAGTCGCCGACCGCGCGCACGGCGACTATCTCGCCCTGCACCTCGTCGACTATCTGCTTGTCTACCTGCAAAAACTCGTCGGATTGCTCTTGCGCAAAGACCGACAGATCATCGCAGCCGACGTTGGCCACCACCGGCACCGACACCAGCATCGCGGCGTTGCCCGCGGCGTCGACCGCGCGCAGCTCTATACTGCGCCGCAGGTGTTTGCGCCGGAGGATAAAGCCCTTTTTCTCCAGTGACTCCAGGTACTGCGTAACCGTCCGCAGAGACTTAAACCCGAGGTTTTGCCGCAGCTCATCGAGCGTGGGCGGCTCGCCCTTGGCCTTTATATACAGCTCGATGTTGTCGAGCACGCGCTTTTGCTTGCCGGTTAATGACTTGTTGTAGTACCTCATCCCGTTAGAAAATCTAATAAATAATAATCGACTGAGATTATGACCCCCGCGAGGTATTTACTGTGTTTTCTAACGGGACTCATGTGTGCAGTATAAGGCACAAATTGCCCCATCAACTACACAACATACACAAATCTGTGGATAACCATCGGCTCAACCGGGCGGTCGTTTTGGCCGGGGGGAGTTGTTTCTATCGCTTTAACCGCGTCCATCCCCGCCACCACCTTGCCAAAGACGGTGTGCTTGGTGTCGAGAAAGTTGTTGTCGGCGGTGTTGATAAAGAACTGCGAGCCGTTGGTGTCAGGGCCGGCGTTGGCCATCGCGATAGTGCCGGCATTGTTGCGGTTGCCTGCGTGTATCTCGTCGGCAAACTGGTAGCCCGGACCACCGGTCCCCCACTGCGCGGCCTTGGTGTCGTCTTTAGAGAGCGGGTCGCCGCCCTGGATCATAAACCCTTTGATAACGCGATGGAACTTGGTCCCGTCGTAAAAGCCGGCCGAAGCGAGCTTGGTAAAGTTGGCGACGGTGTCGGGCGCAGCCGCGTCAAACTCGATTACGATGTCGCCCTTGGTGGTGTGTAGTGTCGCTTGCATGCACTATCCGCGATGCTCGTGCCGGGAAAACAGCTCGCCGACCTTGAGTTTGGCGACGCCGAAGAGATAAACAATTTCCAATATCCCGAGCGTGTTGATCACCAGGAGCGCCACAAACCACCACGGTTCCCCGCGCCGCCCCGCGTGCCACAGCGCCAAACCCTTCCACAATATAGACCACACTACCGCCAAAATAATAAACGGCGCCGCGATGGCAAGCACCCACAGCCCCCACTCGTGTCCGCCCCAGCCCGCGCTCATCATGCCCCATTGCCCGTACCCGTAATCGCCCCCGGACCAGTCGCCCCAATTGCGCATATACATACCGGTAGTATATCAATAAACTAATAAACTATTTTTTTGAGCCGCCGAGCTTCCCCAGGTGGGTGTGATTGAATCCGGTAGAAAACTTGAGCCCGTAGCCGAGCGCCCGGTCCATCCCGATGTGCGCCAGCCAAATCAGCCCGAACGCAAAGGCAACACTGCTGTCATAAAAGACCGAGTACCAAAAGAGCCCCAACGGCCAGGCGATAGAGTGTCCGAGGTTGTACAGCAGGGCGCCGGTGCGGTCGTCGATAAAGTAGCCGAGCATGGAAAGGTCAAACACAAACAGTAGCGAAAAGAAGATGTACGTGGGGAAGTCAAACCACATATACAGCGCGAGCGACACGCCAAACAGCACCGCCGCCTCCACCCGCTGGAAGATAACCGGAGATTCCATCCCAAAATTATATCACCTAATACAACGCGGGCGGGGGCGCCTGCTCCACCACCACCGGGCGGGCGGCCACTTCGGTAATCACTTTTCTGGTGGTCTGCAACTCGTCCTCGACCTCCTTTTTTTCTTTCTTAAGCGCCGAGTAGCGCCACTCGTCGCGGATAAGGCCGGGCAAGAGCACGAGGAGCGCGATACCTATGCCGCTCATCACCGCCAAAAAGAGTATGACCGCGAGCGAGCCCTCTATCTGCCAGGTCAAAAACGTGACCGTAATAGGGACCACGTTTTGCAGCACAAAAATAACGGATAAACCCCCGAGTATCGCCCCGAGCAGCAGGAAAAATATCATATCCCCCTACTATCCCCCACCCATCCTGAAGCGCGGCTGAAGGGGCTATACCGCGCGCAAAGCGCGGCGGAGTGTCTGGTGGTGCGGGAAGGCGCGCTCCACCTGCGCCCAAAACGCGGGGCTGTGATTAAACTCGGCCAGGTGGCACAGCTCGTGGACGATGATGTAGTCGCGCAGCTCCTGCGGCAGGAGCGCCACTTTGTAATTAAAGTTGAGGTTGCCGCGCGTCGAGCAGGAGCCCCAGCGCGACCTGGTGTTGCGGATAAAAACTTTGTTGTAGCGGTGACCGTACAGTTGGTTGTAGTGGCGCAAACGCGCGTGCACCACCACCCGCGCCGCCTCGCGGTACTTGGTGTAATGCCGTTGTGTCCCCCGCCGCATGCGGTTAGTGCAAAAGTCCGTAGCCCGTTTCAAAAGCGGTGCGGATCCAGGCAAACTGCGCAAACCACGGGCCCAATATCCCGAGCGCGATGGTGGCGATGATGGCCGAGCCGATAAAAAAGCCGATGCCGTATATGACGCCGACCAGGAGCATGCGCCAAAGAGAGTTTTGCCGCGCCACCTGTTTGTTGAGCAGCTCCAAATGCCCGATTATTTTGTCGCGCTGGTCCGGAAGCTCCATACTACAAAAGTATAGCAGACGCGCGGTCGCGCGCTTATCGTATCCCCGTGTCGCAGCTGACGGTGACCGCGCTGTAGCCGGCGGGGCCGACGGTTACGCTGGCTTCGTTGCAGCGCGGCAGCATCGCTTGCGGGTTGCCGGCGGTTACTACGTAGTCGCCGGGCGGGAGAGACAATTGGAATATCCCCTTGCTGTCGCTTTGGGCCGTAGCCACTGTGCGCGCCGGGTCGGAGGCGCGGGCGACAGAGACCGTGGTTTGGAGCGGCCGATCGGCACAGGCCGGGTCGGGCGGATCGCGCATCACCGGGCAGGTGGGGCCGGCCATCACCGTGCCCTTGATACCTGAATTGTACGGGGCTATGCCTCCGCCACCTCCGCCGCCGGAGGTTGAGGTGGCGGCGGGCGGACAGACAAACTCGCAGTTAGGGCCGGTGCGGCCCACATAGGAGCCGTCGGGGCACTGCATCGCGTCGGCGGTGCAGGCAACCGGGCCCGGCACGGCGGCCTGTTTTGTCGAAAAATAAAAAATACCTGCGCCGACGAGCGCAACCGCCGCCACAACAACAACCGTTTTCCCCGCAGAGTTGAATCCCGCAAAAGTATTCATATTATTTATTTTTTGGGTTTTTTGACGGTGCGCAGGCCCGCCTTGCGCACCACCGGCTGCAGGCGCGCGGCCTGCGGCCGCCCGACCCACGGAGCGCGCATGCGCGGAGGATATTGCTTTTTGCTCATGCCCCCACTATCCAGTGCCCCTCCTGAACTTTTGCTGAAGAGCACTGCAGAGCGCAGTGCTACTACGGCTTTTTGCAAAAAGCTAGAATAAATGACACCGACACCGTTTCCCCGTTTCTTCCGGTGCGGAGAGTGAGCAGTTAGGCGCTGGCCTCAACCATAAAGCCGGCGTAGGCCATGCGCCTCATGTCAAACGGCATCTGCATATCTTTTTTGTCGTATTTGGCGTGGAAGTAGGCCATCACCTTTTTGTTGACCGCATCGCGGTGCGCGCGCGACCGGTACGCGATGTAGGAAAACCAGACCGTCTCGCCCGCTTTGACCTTGGTCATCTTGCCAAAAGTAAGAACAGTAAACTTCGGCTTGCCATCATCCATCATGCACTCCTTATAATCAAGCGCGCCGAACTTGCGTCACACCTTGGCCGCCTCCGAAGCCATTTTCCGGTAAGTGGCGACATTCTTCCTAGGCACCACCAGCACAAACCCGTCTACATAGTTTGCTTTAGTCATAGGCTCCTACCCTACCCCAAAGCGCCTAAATATCTCATTAACTCCTGAGTTAAGTACGGAGTTACGCGAACTTTTGGCGGAATTTTTCCCTGTCCGAGTTATCCGCCTTCCGGTTATTCTCCCCCGGCGCAGTAGTCTTGTGCAGTAGGTTCATGGATAGTAACTATACCCTCAAAACACAGTGGATAACCAGTTGACGCAGATATAGCGATTTTGCTATACTACCAAAAGGTCGAGATTACAAAAACAATAAGGGTATATGGAACAACCTTTAGGTATCAGTATTTTGCCCCAAGCGGAGGACTATATTCGCGAACTTACTTCGGTTGAACGCGGTGCCGTAGCGGCCGACATGCTTACCATGCAGCTCAGGCAGCCCGGTGCTTATACCAAGCAGCTCCGCGGACCTATCCGCGAGTTGATTGTAGGCCATCATCGCATTACCTATTTCACCCTCCGGCATACTCTCTATTTTGTCCGGGGATTCAGGAAGAAAACTAATAAAACTCCAAAAACGGAAATAGATTATACCGAGAAAATATACAAATTGACAAAATGAAAAAAACCAAGAAAAAAGAAGAACTAAAGTGGCGTACCTTCGAACAAGTGTTCGGAAAATATCGCAACAACAAAGAATTTCAGCGTGGATATAACGAAGAAATGATTCGAATACGACTTGCAAATCAAATAAGGAAAATTAGAAATAATAAAAAATTGACACAAAAAGCAGTGGCTAAACGATCCGGCATGCCCCAATCGGTGATAGCAAGGATGGAGAGTGGTGAGCACAGCGTCTCGCTCGATACTCTCAACAAAATTGCTACCGCATTAGGAAAAGAAGTGCAGTTGGTGTAACCCCATCCTAATGACGCAAAAACGTCCCGACTTAACGGGACGTTTTTGCGTCTGAAAAGTCATACCAAGGGATCCGCCTTGCGGTTATTCTCCCCCGGCGCAGTAGTCTTGTGCAGTCGGTTCATATAACTACGTAGTTAACTACTGAGCTAATTCAGGAGTTTTAAATTAAAGACGTAGCCTATTTAAGTTTCGAGCGGGGTGACTTGTTCACCGGCTTCAGGCTCATTTTTATTTCTTGTGCCTTTGCCTGTACTCCCGCAACTGGTCTCTGAAGTTTAAAAGAAATAACACGGGTAGGTACTTTTCCTCCCATGTCCTTTAACTGTTGTACTTCGGCCTTAGTCCATGGCTGCCCGGACTTAGCAATATATTTAGGTAATTTTGCCATAATTTTTTATATATGTGGATAACTTTACTTCTTAATTTCAGACTTATTAATTATAATAGAAAATGAATAGAAAATCGTTTGTAACACTGTTGATAAGGTACTACACCACATGATTACAAAAAAGCAAAAAGAGGTGCTGGACTTTATAAAGTTCTATCAGATAAAAAAGGGTTACTCCCCTTCCCTTGAAGAAATTGCAAATAAAATAAAGGTTGCTTCGGTTTCTACTGCCCACCACCATGTTAAGAAGCTGGAAAAAGAGGGATTAATTCACAAGGAAGTAAATCAGCCTCGTGCAGTAACAACTAAAAGCCAAATTTCAAGTATTCAGATACCTATCTTGGGTAGTATCGCGGCCGGACAGCCTATTGAGGCCCTTGAAGTTCCAGCCGGGAGTATTACTGTCCCCAGAAGTGATATAGGACAAGGAAAACACTATGCGCTCCGAGTAGAAGGGAGCAGCATGATTGATGAGGGCATATTTGATGGAGACATGGTGGTCATCCGTGAACAAAAGGGGGCAGAGAACGGACAAACAGTAGTCGCCATCATAGACGACAATCAGGCTACTCTAAAAAAAATATACAGGGAAAAGAGAGGATTCCGGCTACAACCAGCAAATCCCAGTCTCTTTCCCATTTTTAGAGATGCAGTAGAGGTAAGAGGTGTGGTAGTAAAGATTGTCAGAAATCTTGCAACAGAGGTCGAGAAGGAATCGACGAAAGAGAAATATGTACGTCGGATTGACTACTCATGGGACTATCAAGGAGAAAAAACTAAATCATACACCCATGGTCTGCATCCCTACCCTGCGATGTTTATCCCACAAGTAGCTAGAAGACTGCTAGAAACTTATAGCAAACCGGGAGACACCATTTGTGACATTTTTTGTGGCTCTGGGACCGCATTAGTAGAAAGTAAAGTACTTGGTAGAAATGCTTATGGAATAGATTTAAACCCCTTAGCAATTTTCCTTGCTCAAACAAAAACGACTCCAATCAGCCCTAAAATATTGGAAAAGTCATACGCTGATTTAATCAAGCGTCTCTCAAATACGACAAAAAAGGAAGTTAAAAAACCTAGCTTTAAAAATCTAGAATTTTGGTTTAAAGACAAGAAAATTACTGAGTTGGCTCTACTCAAAAATACAATAAACCAAATTAGCGAGAAAAAAGTTCGTAATTTTTTTATGGTCGCCTTTAGTGAAACAGTACGGTATTCCTCAAATACAAAAACTGGAGAATTTAAGCTCGTCAGGATAAACAAAGAAAAATTAGAAAAACACGATCCAGATGTCCTAAATATTTTCCTTAAAAAGACGGTGGCAAACATATCGAAGATGAAAGAGTTTTATAAAGATGTGCAGAAAAAAGTTAAAACAACAATCATATATGGTGATTCCTCTAAGGATAACGACATAGGTACTGGCAGTATAGATTGCATTGTTACCTCCCCCCCATATGGAGATAGTGGAACGACTGTTGCTTATGGTCAGTTTTCAAGGCTCTCTGCACAATGGATTGATATTTTTGAAGAACCTAACGATGCTTCCAGTGTAGATGGCCAACTGCTGGGCGGTAAAGCTTCAAAAACCCTCAGTCATTCACTTGAATCAAAACATCTTAACGATTCTATAAAAAAAATTGCTCAAAGGGACCCAGTCCGAGCACGAGAAGTCTTGAGTTTTTATTTAGGACTTTCTGAGTGTTTAAAACAAGCTCATCGGATGCTTAGACACAAAAAATATTTTTGTCTCGTCATTGGTAATAGAATGGTTAAGCAAGTTAGAATTCCTACTGATTTTATTATTGCTGAATTGGGCGAAAAAATTGGATTCACCTGTGAAGATATTATTGTCCGCAATATTCCAGGCAAAAGAATGCCTAGTAAAAACTCCCCCACTAACATAGTAGGAGCGTTGGAAGAAACAATGAATCAGGAGAGTATAGTAATTTTGAGAAAAAACTAGAGGATTTTCTTATGGGTCTTAAACAGGAGCGGAAATGTTTTTTCTGTAAGTTTGGTCAGACGGAAAGCAGAACCGTGGTCGTGGGGTTTGCCTATTAGTTTTCCACTCCGATACACCCCAAGGCGTATATCATATTTAGATAATACAAGAAATTTAGTTGGGTCTATATCCTTGAGAATCCAAGCTTCTCTATAATGGAAATACTCATGCCCGCCCCGTCTCTTACAATCAGCAAACACCAGGATCAAACCGTTGCCGATTTTTTCTGCTGCCTTTTGTCGTAAAAAATCTAGACCATAATATCCTAGCACCTTATTATTTCTGAGGATAAAAAGTTTACCACGGCGGTTATCAATCCTACAATGAAAACCTTGGGCATTCTTCTTTCCATTACTAATAGTTTGGTGAAGAATTTTTAATTTAGGATACCCGGGGTCAGGGTACCCAAACCTGTTGAGGATCTCGGCATTTGTAATTCCCTCAGGTTTCTTTGTAAAAAGGGTCATCATAGATGGAGTCCCTGCCCTCTGCGACTTCAGTTCCATTATCCCAAAATCTGGTAGGGCAATATTATTTTCTTTAATTCCAAGATAATCCTCGAGAGTCTTTCCAATACCTGTATTGTGCCTGCGGCTTGATCTAACCCATCCCTTCGCAGAAATTTCTGCAAGATCTTTCTTAATTTTAGACAGGGTCCACTTGGGGATTTTTTTCATACGCTTTCAAGCCTATCAAATATGAAGAATTTAGCTACTTTTACGCACATCAATAAATTGTCCGGCTATGTTTTTTTGACATTTAAAATTTTAATTAGAAGGAACAGCTGGTATACCCAGCTCGTTTGCACCAATCTTTAGCAGCATAGGCTCCAAATGCGTCTCTAAGACACACTGTCGTTAGTTGACCTGCGGGACATATGGCCGCTTTACAAGTCGAACCAGTGCCACAACTATATTCAAGATCTAACGTGATTTGTGCGCCTCCATAAATGCCATATTCATTGAAGGGGGCTACCAAAAGGCTTATGTGAGTGGGTGGAAGGAGGTTGCTTTGCCAGGGGTTAATTAACTTCGACGTCTGCTGGTTCTTTTCATATTCCCCTCGAGTGGTAGAGAGTTGAATAGGATTAAATAGATCTAGCATTACGTCAATTGGGTTTGCGTCAGTAAACACCCCTCCACTTTGTTGGGTCAACGTCTTGTTGAGCTTTGTCTGGGACTCTCGATAGGCATTAATCGTTCCTCCGACATCGCCATATACCAGACTAAGAAAATGGTCTCCTTTCTCGGTGACTTCTCCCTTTATACGTAAGGAAGCTTTTTCAAAGTCGCCATTGAGAATCAGGCGGATGGACTGCGATTTGTATGCGTCAGGGTTACTCAAAACGTCCTTAGTGGGGGTGTAAGGCTTAGATACCAAATGGAGAACAGAAACATTTTCAATAGGAGTCGAGGTTGCATTTGTAGGGACCTCAACAGAAGGAGCCGTTGCGGTTTCTTCTTTTGGAGATATCCAAGACAGTACGTAGATTGTAGCCACACCAATAGCCACTATTACTAAGAAGCTTAGAACACTATTTATGTTTATATATTTATTCATACGCTAACGGGGGACTTGGTAGTAGAAGTTTTTCGGGTACCTCAATTTGAGGTGCCTCAACTGTGGGGACGGTTGTTGTGTTAAAGAATTTCAAACCAAACAAAGCGAGCACTGATGCACAAATCACTCCGATATGGGTCCGTATAGATAAGTCGAGCCAATCTAGCACCAGCGCATACTTTACCTCCACTTCTTTTGCTTGAGCGACCGCGCTCCAAACATAGTTAAGGAGAGCGAAGGGCAAGATGGTGTATACGCTGGCCATCAGTTCCGAAAGGTATATGTTAAAGAAAGAATATGCAGTATACAGTACAGCGAAAAGACTTACGAACCCCAAGACATGTTTTAAAGGTTGATCTTTAAACAGCTGCTGGCTCCTATGGAAGGACCTCTGGGAAGAGTCCTTTACTTCTGCCATGCCCAAAGAGGATTCTAGGCAATCTGAAGTCTTAAGGCAAGGAACGAAGCGGAGGCTCTTAACGACTTCATTATCAGTTTTTTATACATTTTACGGCCAAAATACAGAAGTATTACCTCCCCTTCCAATCCCGTATTACCAGTTTTTTGTTTTTTAGGTCGACGGTGACGGTTAGTTTTTAACGCTCTTTCCACTTAAATTTTCTTATTATTTCCACCGGGAGCGCGAGGCTGTAGGAGGCGCCGCCGCCCACCTTGGTGAGCTTGCGGATCTGCTTTTTGCCGGAAGTCGCTTTGGGTCTAGCCATCCTTAAATTGTACTCTAAAAATGAGGTGTCCTGCCTTGTCCCCAAGCTCATTGACTCTTCAGGACAAACTGGGTATATTGTATGAGTCTTTCGGTTCTAGCCATGAACTGAAAGGGTATTACATCCAAGGGCCACCCTCCGCGAGGAGGGTGGTTTTGTATATAAAACTCTACTTATCTGTCCGGTACTTTAGATCTTTACCCCAGATATCGGTTTCGATCGTCAGCACGTCGGTATAGCCGTCGGCACCGGTTCGTAATTCCTGGGAAATATTATTTTTTGAAGAAAAGATATACACTTTTTTGCCTCCATTACGCAGGTAGGTAATGAGAGCAAGAAAATCGGAGTCCCCCGTAAAAAACACGGAGGTGTCATATTTTTTCATATAGTGCATGGAGTCAATCGTCATCTCTACGTCCATGTTCCCCTTCTCCTGGATTGACTCGCCCTGCTCGCTCACAATTGATATCCGTTTTAACTCTTTTTTCCTCACTATAAAACCCAAACCTTTTTTCAAAAAAGTGAAAAACTTGTGTCTCCCGTCCAGACTGTAGCCCCGCGTCCCCTCTGCGGGGTAAGCGGTGTAATAAAACACCTGAATCTCGGTTGCCTCGTATTTTTCCTGAATATATCTTTTTAATTTTTCGTAATCAAAAGATTTACCCTTAGCTTTCTGCGCTGCCCACAGATTTGAGGCGTCAATAAATACGTATACAACCTTTTTCACCCCCTTATGATATCCTTAAAATATAAAGGCCCAAAATCAAATCCTTACCCTTATTCTTATCCCAATGTTTTGCAAAACACTGGGATGTATCTAACTCCGTAGTTAACTACTGAGTTATTGCAGCTCAAACCCTCAAATCCTTATTCCAGTCTTTTGCAAAACACTAGTATAGACTCGCCGCGCACCGTGAGCTTGTGCCGCACCGCACTCCCCTCGTTGCGCTTCATCACCAAACCGGCTATGGCAAGCTTGCGCACATGGTCGGAGGTATTGTTGTAACCGATCTTTAATTTCTCTGTTATCTCTTCGACCGAAAGCTCGGGCTCCCGCTTGAGCAGATCCAATATTTGCAAACGCCGGTGGCTCGCAAACCCCCTGACTATCCGCTCCAACTGCCTAAAATTTATGGAACTCATGATGTATATTCTACACCGCTTATCCCAGTGTTTTGCAAAACACTGGGATAGCTACAGCAACCCGCTACTGCAAAAGTTTTTTGAGGACCGGGGCTATGCGAGCGGCTATTAGCCGATAGCCCGCATCATTGGGATGAACTTGGTCGGACATGTACTGCTTGTCGCCCAAGAGGCCGTCCAGCACATCGGACACATAGGCGGTATGGTAGGTGTCGCGGAGATCCTCGAACCCGCTGCTAAAGTGATCGCCAAAGAGGCCGCCGCGGACGCCGAGCAAAAGCACTATTGCCCCGCGGCTTTGGATATCTTTTATAATCGCGGCGAGGTTGGCAAAGGTTTGCTCTTGCGGGATGCGTTTTAGGTAGTCGTTGCCGCCAAGGAGGAGCAGAACGACTTTAGGTTTGTAGGCATTAAGCTCGCTCATGCGCGCAAAGCCGTCTTGCGTGGTGTTGCCGGGCACGCCCAAGTTGATGACGGGTTGGCCTATTGCGCCCGAGAGTAGCGAAACGAAGTCGTGCTCATCGGTTGCGCCCGTGCCCGCCACGAGCGAGTCGCCGAAGGCGACGATATCGGTCCCTGCGGAGGGGTAGTTGGTAACAGGCGCTGTGTTGAAAAAGAACAAATATACGGCTACGGCGGCAATCGATACCGCCGCAGCGGCCAAAACATAGCGCGTGTTCACCCCGGTAGTATACCAACACCGCTGCGCCGGGCAGGTGCCACGGGGGCGGTTTGGTGCTATGGTAGGACTAGACTCAACGAAAGGGGGCGCCCATGCGCACCATGTTGCTTGCACTATTGATACTGCTCACCGCAGGGGCAAGCCCGGCGGCGGCCGCCGGACTGCGTATCCAAGACCTATTGGTCTGCGAAACGTTTGCGCAGGCCAAGCGTTTTGTCGAGCTGGGCGCCGACAAGGCCGCCATCGAGGCGGTCAACAAAGAGGCCGGCGCCGACGCGTGCATAGCTATCAGAGTTGCCTTTGTGGCGCGGGGCCCGGTGGCACGGGTGCGGCACGGGTTTGACACATTTGTTATCGTCGAGGTGATCATCTACGGGATGAACGACGGCAAGCAGATACAACGGCTGCTCGCGCCCGTGCGGTGGTACGCGCTTGCACAACCCGGACAAGACACCTGAACATCGCAAGCGACCGCGCGGCCACCGGCCGCGCGATTTTTATTTTATAACTACCGGGATTTCGAGCGCGTCGTCATACTCGGGCAGGCCGGAGGGGTTGTCCTTTTGTAATATCAGCGCGCCGCGGTTGCTGTAGACATTTTTGTCCACCACAAAGGTGAGTGTCGCCTCAAACGGCACAAACTCCTCGGTCATCCACTCGTCTTTGGCGGTGGCGATGCCCTGCGCGATTATCCTGCCGTCCCAGTCTACGAGCACCACCGGAAAGCTCGCCTCGAAATACCAGTACCCGCGCGCCTCGCCGGTGATGGTGAGGGGGCTCTCGACGGTACTGTTGGGGAGCGGAGAAGTAAGGCGGATGAGGCCGGCCTTTTGCGCCGCGTTGCCGGTGTCCTCCACAACAGGCTGCGGCGCACCAAACTGCCACCACGCGGCGGCGCCGGCGACCGCCAGGACCACCAGCAGTAGTGCAAGTGATTTCTGCATAGTGTTTTTTACACGCGGTGGACGCGGTTCCACACCCACGCGCCGATGTAGCCGGCCACGTAGCCCATAGCGGCGGTCATGACGATGAGCATAACCGCCGGGGTGCCGTCGAACGGCCTGACGAGGATGGGGAGGCTTACCATGTGCGCCCAAAAGATAAAGTTAAGTACCGCCTGCGCCACGCCGGCATAGACGAGCACTGCCCAGACCAGATGAAACCCGCCGTATAACGCCCCTATCACGAGCCCGACCTTGTTTGGAGTATGCATAAAAATATATCAATTGGTAATGCGTTTATTATACCCCTAAAAACAGGCGGTATACTGGAGAGACCGTTATTTCATAATTATGTAATCGTATGCAACCGGAAAATCATTGGGGCATGGCGGCGGGGGCGCTGATACTCGGGCTCATACTCGGAAGCGCGGGCGGATACTATTATGCGGCGACGTACGCGCAGCAGCCGGCGCAAAGCGCCGCGCAAACTACGGAAACCACGGAGACCGCGGACACCGCCGGCGCGGACGTGCAGACCAACCCGTACGCCGACGTTAAAGTTAATCCTTTTGAGTAATATGCGCCGCTACACCATAGCGCTGCTGACGGCGGCCGGGCTCCTTGCGGGGGCCGGCATCGCCCTTGCGCAGTCCGGCCAGCCGGAGATATCCTTCCCCATCGCCGAGCTCGGCGGATGCAACTCTAAAGCCGAGTGCAAGGCGTACTGCGACGACAGCACGCACGCGGAGGCGTGTCTTAGTTTTGCCGAGTCGCGCGGCATGATGAGCAAAGACGAGGTAACAACCGCGCGCAAGTTTATCGGGCAGACGGGCCCCGGCGGCTGCACGGGCAGCGCGTGCCGGCAGTACTGCAATAGCAAAGAGCACTTTGCCGAATGTCGCGCCTTTGCCGAGAAGAACGGTCTTATCCCGCCGCGCGGCGAGCGGCCCGAAGGTCCGAAGATCAATAAAGATAAAGAGGATGCGGTAGAGAAGCTGGTCGAGAGGGAGGGCGGCCCCGGCGGCTGCACCAGCAAAGCCGCATGCAAGACGTACTGCGAGGACAGCTCCCACCTCGACGAGTGCATGGCCTTTGCCAAAAAAAGCGGGCTTATGTCGGACGACCAGATAGAGCGGGCGCAAAAAATGATGAAACAGGAGGGCCCCGGCGGATGCAAGGGCATGCAGTGCCGCGACTACTGCGAAAATGAGGACCATGTGGAGGAGTGCATGGCCTTTGCCAAAGAGCAGGGCCTCGGGATCGGGCCGGACGACGCGCGGGAGCGCGAGCGGGATCCGTGGCGCGGAGAAGAGGAGCGTCCGGAAGGCCGGTTTGAAGGTACGCCCGACGGCGGACCGCGGGGAAACTGCGGCACGCCCGAGGAGTGCCGCGCAAAGTTTGAGGCAAGCGGCAAAGAGCTGCCGCCCGGCCAGAACGTGCGCGCGATAAAAAACTCAAACGACACCTCCAACGTACAGCGCCAGCGCCCGACCAAGGAGCAGGAGCAGCAGATGCGCCAAGAGTTTGACCGCCAGGGAGCCGAGGAGCAAAACCGCGGCAGAGAGATGAGGCCGTTTATAAACGGCGGCCCCGGAGCGGCGATAATCAGCGGATTTGACCTGCTGACGCGACTCCTGGGGCTCTAGGCCAGCTCAGCTGGCCGGGACTGTCGGCGGCGCCGCGCATGACAACCGGTACTCCGTGCGGTAGACTGCTCTGCAGAAAGAGCCAAGCACAGGAGCGCACATGTCCTTAAAAAGTTTACCGCGGTCGCTTGCACCGCTGGGGCACACGATGCCCCTCTTCCGGGAGCACCTAAACCGCGCCGGACACAATGACCCGGAGTGGAAGATCGCCAGCCGGTGGGCCGACGCCAACCGGCAGAAACACAAGGAAGACGTGGTCCCCGTCCAGCAGATTGCGCACCAATGCACCGGCAAGTGCACAGGCGGCAAACACGTGTACCCGACGCTCGAGCCGCGGGACGTCAAAATTGTTTCCGCGACGGTGCAATGG
>Ga0209211_10007970_pt1 | contig 14663 bp, 12 predicted proteins | sample RifGroA2_FD_183992 | JGI IMG/M metagenome (GOLD analysis project Ga0209211, IMG submission 183992) | Groundwater microbial communities from Rifle, Colorado, USA - Groundwater A2 (SPAdes) (version 2) | ecosystem: Environmental > Aquatic > Deep subsurface > Groundwater | place: Rifle, Colorado...
CTCGGCCGACGGTAGCAGGGCGTAAGCGCTTTTCATATTTTCGGCCAATTCGCGCGTTACTTCCTCGCGCGGGAAATTAAAAACGAACGGTTCCATACCGTGAAGTATTTCCATGGCCGCTTTGGGCGTGCCGAGTTCCGGCGTCGCCACCAAAATTAATCTGTCCACCAAATTTTCCTCGCCGGAATCCTTGAGGGCATTTAATAATTCTTTCGCCACCAAACCGCCGTTTGAATGAGCGACGAGCGTTGCCTTGCCGGTTTGCGACGCGGCCGCCAATGCCCGCAGACGCGGAATCATTTCATAACTGTCGTTTTTAAGCGCGACGGTGCGACTTACCACATCCTTGACATCTAATCGCCAGTCATAAGGGAAGGTCTCAAAATCGGCGATGTCTCCGACTGTCGCCATATTTTCCATAAAGGACAGGAAATTTTTGTAAATATTTACCGAAAACGCTTCGTCAATCACATCGTCGGTATAAATATCGGCATTGACGCTTTCGCCGGTGAACGGGTCAAGCGCAAGCGCGCGAACATCATCATTGGTGTTCGGCTCCCAAAGTTGGTTCTCAAAAATTGCCCCCGGTCTATAAAGGCGGCTCGCCTCAAGGCCCGGAATAAACGCGACCGACGAACAGCAGGCGGGCGTAGAAAGAGGGTCAGTGGCAAGCCACCCCGAAAAATCAACATTGTCCGAAACCTCATCGCCAAACCCGCCCGGATTCAAACTCGAATGAAACGGTCCGCTTGGAGCGCCCCACCAGTTGTTTCTCGCGTCCAAGACAGAGACCGAAGCGTTGTAAAGACCATAGCTGGCGTTGCCAGTGAGCGCGCTGCCGGAAACCAGAAGCGAGGGGTTGCGCAAAGCGCCCCGATACGCCTCAATGCCGTAATCGCTGCCGCGAATGGCAGACCCAATGACCCGAGCGGCGCTGCCGTAAACGGCGAGATTTGAACCGCCAAAATTTTCAATAACGGAGTCCTTGAGGGTCAACTCTGACGGGCCGAAAGAAAAATCGTTGTACAATTCCACGCCGGAATCTATGCCGTCCGAAAAAGTCGAGCGGGTGGCGGTGGCAGACGCCCCGTAGAGGCCTAAAGCCGAGCCGAAACCGATGCCACTTATATCGCTGTCGATAATTTCCACTCGAGCCCGTCTGTAAAAACTCATCACGTCGCCGCTAAAAATGTCCCGAAAAACGGAATCGCTGATGACGAAACTTCCCGCATCCCCCCAAATACCGTCGTCGGCAAGGTCGTGAAGATTGAGCCGTTCAATTGTCATATCGCTCTCGCCCGCGCCTAAACCCCCCTCACTTAAACTAAACTCTAAATCCCGAAGCGTCGCGCTCGTCCGATAAAAAAAGAGGCCTGAATCCGAATAGCGCACTTTTGCGTATTCAATCAGGTGCGGACCGGAACCGGCATTGAAATTAGCGCCCCACCAGTCAAACTCGCTCGGTTCGGTTAAATCGCCGTCTTCATTCGTGTCCCCAGCGACCGAATCGTCAAAAAGAGAAGTGAAAATTATCGGCTCATCCGCGCCACCCATCGCTTCAATGACGCCGTAAGTGTTTAGAAAAGAGTTCCAGCCAAACTTCACGACCACTCCCGGCTCAATCGTCAATTTCACACCGGCATTAACACGCGTTCTTTGACCGTCAGGAATCACATACGGACTCCCCGCCGCATTCCAAACCGTGTCAGCTGTAATGGTAGCCGGCGCAATCGTCGCCGCCAAAACAAACGGCGCTGTGGAGAAAATAAAAAGACCGCTGCCGGCCGAGAGGAGAATCACAAAAAACTTCGCGGATTTCACCTTAAAAGTGAACAAACAACGCCATAAGTCAGCAACCATAAAGTAAAGGTGAAAAAATAAGAGTGACACCGTAAAGCGTTAAACCATTGCCCGAGCGTTTTGAATTCTCCCGCGCACAGGCCACAGGGTCTTATTCGTAGTTATTCGTATCATTCGCGTAATTTATACCTGCCTGCCGACAGGCAGGTATTGGTAAGTTTACCTCACCAATCGTGAATTACGAAACACAAAATTTTATGGTTGGTTCCGCAAAATCTCCTTAAAAAAATTAGGGATTTTGCGACCCGAGGACCTAAAATTTTGTGTTTCGTAATTCAAAGTCATCAAGTGATTAGTCGCTTAATCCTACCAACCCGCAACAAAAATTCCCAAGGACTTTTCCACAGCCAACGCCCTCAAGTATCTCTCAAAAAACTCTATTCTAATATTCTCAACCTGCCCGTCGTCTGCCTGCCGGCAGGCAGGGCGAGGCAGGGAATTTGAGATTTGAGAATAGATTAATTCTTGAAAATTTGAGGATATATTATTTGTCTATTTCTTCATTTCTATTTTTTCTTTCTTGAATGGCCTTATCGGTGATAAATACCACAACAGGAGCATCATGTATGCCGTAGGTTGACTCCCACCTATGAACTCCCTGAACTCCGACGAATCTTAAAGTCCTGCCTTTTTCAATATAAGGATCGGGCGCGTATTTAACCTCGTCTTTACAAGCTATCACTTTTATAAACATTCCTTTATCTAAAAGACCTGATACATTTTGCCGTTTATGACTTGAGGAAGCCCCAAGTATGAAAGTTGCATTGGGCTTCCTCCAACCAAACAAATTTCTATCTAAAACTATATCGCCAGAGGGAACTTCATTTCCCCACTTATTTAAGAGAGTGGCATGCCAGATGGATTTTAGCCCCTCAATTTCCTCAGGAGTTTTTTCTTTTTCAACCCTCGAAAAGCCCTCAAATTTGTCGCCAAATATATATCTTAATTATTCCTTTTTAAGTGACATCTTCAAAAATTCCGTAAAGAGAGGATGCGGGTCAAGCGGGCGGGATTTGAATTCGGGGTGGAATTGGGTGCCGAGGAAGAAAGGGTGGACTTTGCGAGAAAGCTCCGCAATTTCCATAAGCACGCCATCTGGCGATTTGCCGGAAAAAACTAAACCGGCGGCTTCCAATTTGGCAATGTATTCTGGATTCACTTCATAACGGTGGCGGTGGCGCTCGGAAATTAATTTGTAACTTGTAACTTGCTCGCCCACTTCGCCTTGCGAAACGAGGTGGTCGGGTAACTTGTAACTTTTAGATTCTGAATATGCTTTATATGCGATAGTGCCAGAGACAAGATGCGCCGGATAAGCGCCTAGCCGCATTGAACCGCCGTAATTACCTTCGGCTAATTTTTTCTTTTGGTCCAGCATAATGTCAATAATTTTATGCGCCGCGGCGGAATTAATTTCAGTCGTGTCGGCATCTTTTAGCCCTAAAACATTTCTCGCATATTCTATGCACATAAGCTGCATACCGTAACAAAGCCCTAGATACGGAATTTTATTCTTTCGCGCGTATTCAATAACCTTGAGCTTCCCTTCTATTCCGGTCTCGCCAAATCCGCCGGGGACAATGATGCCGTCAAAATCTTTCAGCACAGAAACATCTTTTTTGTTTCGCTCTCCGCCAGAGGCGGATCCGCCTTCGGCGGAAAAATCTTTGGCGTTCAGCCAGTGAATATTCGGCTTGGCTCCGAGTTTAAATGACGCATGTTTAATCGCTTCAATCACAGAAATGTAAGCGTCAGAGAGAACGAAATCGCCGGTGTCAAAATATTTGCCGACAACCGCGATAGATACCTCGCCTTTGGGATTTCTAATTTTTGATACAAAATTTCGCCACTTGGCAAGGGTGTCGCGCCTGACCCGCGACTTGAGCCCAAGACGCTCCAAGATAAGCCCGCCGATATTATCGCGCTCAAAATTAAGCGGCACTTCGTATATGCTCTCAATGTCCGGCGCCGAGACGATTGCGCTGGGCGGCACATTGCACCAGATGGCAAGTTTTTCTTTACGTTTGGCGTCAAGGGGCGCGGCGCTCCGCGCAATGATAATGTCCGGCTGAACGCCGTAGGAATTCAATTGCCGGACAGCGTTTTGGGTCGGCTTGGTTTTCATCTCGCCAAGTTTTGAAGGAATGGGCAGGTAAGTGACAAGAATGAAAAGCACATCGCCCGGATGCTTAAGCTTAAGAACGCGCGCCGCCTCAATGAATAAAATATTTTGATAGTCCCCGACCGTGCCGCCGATTTCAATCAAACTCACCTTGGAACCGTTGGTCTCGGCGGCGCGCTCTACCCGCCTTCTGATTTCATCGGTAACATGAGGAATCGCTTCCACGCATTTGCCTTTGTAACCAAGCGAGCGCTCTTTCTCAATCACATGCTTGTAAACCATACCGCTTGTGATGTAATCCTCGGGTTTCAAATCAAGTTCAAGAAACCGCTCGTAATTACCCATATCCTGATCGCACTCCAATCCCGAGTCCAAAACGAAAACCTCACCGTGTTCGGTGGGGTTCATAGTGCCGGCGTCAACATTCAGGTAAGGGTCAACTTTAATCGGATTAACGGGGAAACCCTTTGACTTGAGAATAAGGCCGATGGACGATGAAGCCACGCCTTTCCCGACGCCCGACATCACACCGCCGATTACAAAGATGTATTTATGATTATGTTTGGACATTTCGGAGAATTTCTAAACTCAAAACTCTAAATTCTAATCAAGTCTTAAGTTCAAATCTCAAAACCTATTTGACATCTTTTGATCCTTGATTTTTGAGTTTGATTAGAGTTTAGAACTTAGAGTTTCTGCAATTCATATTACACATTCAGGTACCTCCTCACCGCCAAATAACTTGAAATACCGCCGAGAACCACGCCTGAAGCCATGATAATCAAAAAAATTTCGCCGAGGTTGGAAATATAGTAATCAAAAAGAGCAAGGTTGCCAATATTATCGCCCAGAAAAAGCGGAAACGGATAAAAGAGCGGCCCGAACCAGTAAGTGAGGGGATAAAAGATAACAAGGGCAATGACGCCCGCCACCACCCCGCACATAATGCCAGCCACGACAAAAGGCCCCCGAACGTAGGGACGGCTGGCGCCAACGAGCTGCATTACCGAAATCTCCTCGCGGGAAGTAAAAATAGCGAGCCGAATGGTATTGAAGGTGACAACGATTGACACTAGGACCAAGCCGAGCGTCTTGGCCAAATTAGACCGCTCCGACGATTGGATGATGTCAATCAGCCGGTCAATGGCAATTTTATTTTGGTTGTAATTCACCTTGTCAATTATCGGCGCTCCTGTTTTAGACAAAACCGGCTTCTCGCTTAAGTAGGCGGCAACGCTCTCGTATTGCGACGGTTCTTTGGTCTTCACATTGAGCACCGCGCCCAAAGGATTGGCGCCGAGCTCTTCAAGGGCCTGGAGCGTCCGGCTGTCATTTTCATGCCTCTGTTTGAAATCTTCCAAGGCCTCTTCTCTCGTCACGTAAATTACCCGAAGGACTTCCGGAAAGGCCTCCAGATTTTTCTTAAGCGCCAAAATATCGGCTTCCGGCGCCTCCGTCACGAAATAAACATTGATGTCCACTTTGTCTTTAAGCTCCGTTAGCGATGATTGAAGCAGGGCATTGTTTAAAACCAAAGAACCCAACACGAACAAAGTAACGGTTAGCATCAAGACCGAAGCGAGCGAGACGAAACCGTTCCGCCAAAAACTGACAAAACCGGTGCGGAATATTCTTTTGATGCTGGTCCAAAACATATATTATGTGTAAAACGAAAAGCGAAAAATTAAAAACGATAATTTAAAGCAGAAAACGGGAGGTGGAGATTTTCATTTTTACGCTTTAATTTTAAATTTTTCGCTTTTAATTTTAAATTTTATAAGACGTATCTTCCCTGCTTATCGTCTCTTATAATCCGCCCTTGGTCCATGGTCATAACTCTCTTCCCGAGCGAATCAATCACTCCCTTGTTGTGGGTTGTAAGGATTACCGTCGTTCCCAAATCATTAATTTTTTTAAGGATTTGCACCACATCAAAGGTGTTGATCGGGTCCAGATTCCCCGTCGGCTCGTCGGCAATAATCAAATCCGGCTGATTGACAATCGCCCTCGCAATCGCCACCCTCTGCTTTTCCCCGCCGGAAAGTTCTTTCGGGAAACTCCACATTTTATTGCCGAGGTCCACGAGCTCCAAAACATGAGGCACATCGGCTTCAACTTCCTCATCGCTTCGGCCGGCCGCCTCCATAGCAAAAGCGATATTCTCGTAAGCGGTCTTGTCCGGAAGCAAGCGGAAATCTTGAAACACCATGCCGATACGGCGGCGATACAAGTTAATCTCTTGAAGAGGTAAACGATGAATATTCTTTGATTCAAAAAATACCGAACCGGAAGTCGGATTCTCCTCGGCCAGAATCATTTTAAGGGCAGTGGTCTTGCCGGCGCCGGAATGGCCGACAATGGACACGAATTCTTTCGGCTCAATGGTAAAACTCACCTCTTGAAGCGCCGTGCAACCATTATATTTTTTGGTGACTTTATCAAAGTAAATCATAAGAACGATGCCAATATACGAATGTCTACTAATGATACAAATTAAGAGTTAATGGTAATTTAAGCAGTCTGAGATAAACATTTCGCGTTGCTACTTATTGTTATAATTCCAATTAAGTACGAGGCGTGCGTAAAATTTCTCTTTTAAACTAAAAAAATCTTTACGCGGGTAATCCAATTACAAAATAAAGTGAGTATTTCCAACAATTCAATCGAAATTTTTCGCTTCAAATTCAGAAAGCGTAGACTGCTAAAATTACCATTGGACCTAAATTAATCATATCACGAAAAATCGCGGAAAAGAAAAGGACCCTCACGACAGCCGAAGCTATCATGAGGGTCAATCGGTGCGCATCAGGGTCAGGACCTGTGGTATTCTCGCGCTCCTGTGCATGCTTATCAGTTTCGCGATTTTCCTGTCGTCTTTTCGCTGGCTAGTGCGAGAGGAGACGCTTTCCTCATCTCTTTTTTTCTCGTTTTTACTGGCCTTTATATTGGGCAACTTCATTGGCACCGAAGTAACCCAATGAAAACCTGACGCCATTAGGTTAGCACGAGCCATAAATAAAGTCAAGCAAAAACGCGCTGGAAGTTCATTTTCTTTTTTGGACTACCAAAATATGGCTTAAAACAAGAATATTTTGGACAATCACAAAAATCGTGCGGCGGCTTTTCAGCAAATTTTAAGTTAAACTGAAAACTTACGGGTTTATTCTGCGTTGAATCTAAAGTGCTCGCTCCGCTTCAATGAATTCGTCTAATTCACCGGCCAGCACTTTGTCTACTTGGGCCGTTTCTACGCCAGTGCGGTGGTCTTTGACCATTTTATAGGGGTGTAAAACATAAGAGCGGATTTGATTGCCCCACTCCACGCTGGTGGTTTTGGAAATCTGCATCCCCTTTTCTTTGACCAGTCGTTCTTCCTCGCGCATTTTGTAAAGTTTGCCTTTGAGAATTTGTAGTCCTTTCTCTTTGTTTTGGGCTTGATTGCGCTCTGAAGTCACATGGACGGAAAGATTTGTCGGCTTATGAACGATTCTGACTGCCGTTTCCCGTTTGTTGACATTCTGCCCGCCGGGACCCCCGGCGCGGGCAAAAGTAACTTCTAGCTCGCTCTCCGGCAATTCAAAATTCTTGTCGGTCGGGGGAAGTTTGGGAATGACTTCAACCATTGAGAAAGAGGTGTGCCTTTTCTTCTGGGCGTTAAAGGGTGAAATGCGCACCAGCCGATGCACGCCGCTTTCATTCTTAAGCGTGCCGTAGGCGTCCTGGCCAGCGACTTCTACGGTTACATTGCGAAAGCCGCCGTGAGCATTTTTATTTTGATGAATCATGGAAACGCTCCACCCGCGACGCGCAAAAAACTTGCGATACATTTCCAAAAGCATCGCTGAAAAATCCTCGGCGTCATCGCCGCCGGCGCCGGAAAAAATCGTCACGACCGCGTCGCCTTTGTCGTACTTGCCGCCCCCCGCCGCTTCCATTTTAAGCGCTTGCAACTCTTTAATCGCTTCTTTTGCCCTATCTTTGTCAGCCCAAAAATCAGAGGACCGCATCCGCCGCTCAAGCTCGGCTATTCTTTTTTCCGCTTTATCGTCCATTGATTATCTAGATTAACACTGAACTTAAACATTAAAAAGCCGCCGCGAAGGGGCAGAAAAGCAATGAAGCGAGTTTGATGCCAGATAGGCGGCACCCACTTCAAAGGGGTTGGAGGGGTGGAGGAGGCCCTGAACTTTTCTTTTCTTCGCGACGGCGAAAATATGGGAAAGAACTTCTTGCCGCCTCTTTAGAGGAAGCGGAATAAAACTATCATAACACACTATTCTAAAAAGCAACAAAAAACTGCCAGGAATTAAATCCACAGTTTCTTGGTGGTATTAGGCACTTTCTTTTTGTGATAGCGCCCCGCGGGAGTGCTTTCGCCCGGCCAAAGCCGGAAGAAGTGGACAAACCCAGTCAAGGGCTCGTTGTTTAAGGGCCGAAACCCTGATGCCCCACACCAAAATTCCGAGGAAACCTGGCAGTCAAACCTGGAGGTAAGGTTAAACCCGAGCAAGTTTACAGTCAACCGGCAAATTTTTTAAAAAATAGACGGCGGGTATTGTCAACAAACCGCCGGCGACATTGCGGGCAAACTAACGGCGGACAATACTCTGATTTAAAAGCCACCTCCCAGATTTGCACTGGGGACCTACGCGTTACGAATGCGTTGCTCTACTGGCTGAGCTAAGGTGGCAACAAAACAAGTGTAAGACCAAAAGTGAAAAAAGCAAAATGAAACAGGGAGCTAGTTGCTCTTGGTTAAGTCCGAATGAAACCACCAAACGCCGGCGAAAGCTAAAGCGGAAGAAATAAGTCCGACAATAATTATGACTGTCACATTGCCGGAAACCAATAAATCGCCAAAGAGGACTAGAAGCGCGGCGGCAATAGCGTGGACGCTTATGTAGGCAAAAATAAAAATCGGATAAGAGACCTTGGTGAGACCGGCGGCGTAGGCGAAAAGCTCGGGGAAGCCGGCGAAAAAAAGCCGGGCTTTGATAAAGGTCTTCGGTTCACTACCTTTTTCAATTAACTGTTCCACTACCGGCAAATGCTGGCGGCTCATAAAAAAGTGGAGAATCCGCCGGCCGAAAATTCGCGAAAGATAAAAAGCGATGGTGGCTCCTAATGTATCGCCGATTAGGGTAATGCCAAGCGCCGGCCAAAAACCCCAAAGGGCGCCGGCTATCGGGTAAAGTGGCGTCCCGCCAAGCGGCACAAAAACAATCGTAGTCGCTTTAAGGAGAATTATCACCAACGGTCCGAGAATCCCCGCCTCCGCCACAATCTCCCGCGCATTATCAATCCCAACCGTTACGGTTACGAAATAGGCGGCGCCCAAAGCGATGCCGATGAAGAGAAGGTTCTTCCAGACATCCTTCCAAGACGGCTTGTCAGAGTTTATTTGGTCCATTTAAAATTTTTCAAATACGTTACGAAGGCCCGGCGCGCGGCGTCATTGATATCGTATTGCTTATAATCTTTCGGGTCTATCCACTCATAAGATGCGAAATCACTATTTAAGTTTACCGCCCCTTTCAAAGACGCCGCCCGAAAATACGTTCCGACAATGTGTTTGGGCTTCCCCGGCACATTAATTCGCCATTCGTCTACATGAAACGGCTCGTAAATTTTTACCGCTAAACCGCACTCCTCTTTTACCTCTCGGCGCAAAGCGTCAAGAAAATGCTCGCCCTCATTGACTTTACCGCCGGGCATAACAAAACGACCGTGATGGGAACCTCCTTTGTATTTCGGTGATTCGCGTAAAATTAAAATTTTTCCTCCACGCTCAACAAAAGCTTTCACGGAAGCGACGGCGTATTTGTCTTCATGTTTTTCTTTTTCCATTTTTTCTTCTGTGTTATTCCGCGTCTATTCTGCGACAGTCAGCGCTACGGAAGCCGATGGCCAGAAGTTGACCTCGCCTCTCGGCTCGCCGTCGCTCGCCTTGGGCTGGCCACCGCCTCGTAGTCGCTCGGAAACCTCGCGATATACTCCGGCGTGCAATTCCGGACGCACGCAAATAAATTTGCGCGCTCCATCGGAAGCCGATGGCCAGAAGTTGGCCTCGCCTCTCGGCTCGCCGTCGCTCGCCTTGGGCTGGCCACCGCCTCGTAGTCGCTCGGAAACCTCGCGACATACTCCGGCGTGCAATTCCGGACGCGCGCAAATAAATTTGCGCGCTCCATCGGAAGCCGATGGCCAGAATTGCACTGGCGACCTACTCCTTACCATGGAGTTGCTCTACTGGCTGAGCTACATCGGCAATTATTTAGTTAACGAGCTACTAAAACACCTACATCGGCATTAATTTAATAACAAACCACAACCAACAACCGCCAACTAACAACGAATAGTATTACAGATAAGAAAGATTTTCAAATTGAAAAAGAAAACCGCAACACGAAGTTGCGGTTTGGCGATTCTTGCCGGCAAAATTTTACGGAGAGTTGAAACCCTCCCGAAAAAATTCAACCGACTTCTGGATTATGTACGGCAAATACAAAACTACCGTGTAATGCCCTCCCAAAAGAACAATCGTCTGGGGCTTACCCATTGCCCGCCGAAGCGTCCAGCCGGTCTTAAACGGCACAACGCTGTCACAGAGACCTAAGATAAGTAAAGTCCTTTGCCTATCAATATAAGGCGCGAAATCAAGCGGGTCGGAAGTCATCGCTCGCCGAAGCTCTCCCTCAAACTCCGAAAGCGAGCAACCGTGGGAAGCGCGATGCTCGTTTCGCCTCCTCGTAATCCCCCGATGCTTCAAAGCGCCGTCTTTTGAGCGGGCGATAATGTAAGGCACATTACCACCGCCAAGCGCGAGCACCGACACCCGAATCCGCCGGTCAATCGCGGCAAGTACCGCGCCCCTTATGGCTCCCTGGCTTACGCCAAGCACGCCGATTTTTGTGTGAGCCAGCTCCGGCCTAGTTTCAACCCAATCAATAATCTGCCGCGCGTCAATAATTGACTGGCGAAGAAGCGCGTTGACTGCATCGCCGGTGAGGTTGTCTTTAAGCACTCTCGGAATTTCATCCCGCCGAGCAACGACCACGGCAAACTCCTTCGTAAACCGCCGCGCCAAATGGCTCTCAAGTTCATACCGGCCGGCCGATATCGGAAGAATGAGCACCACCGGCAACAGATTGGCATCGGTTGAGGGTTTAGCGCGAATCGGCAAATAATAATCAAGGGCGAGAGTGGTGTTTGTGGTCACCACTCCCCCTGCCCGCGCAATCGCAACGCGCCACAATTCATAACGGCGGGTCCGCGCCACGAAATTACTCCCTAAAGTGAGATTGGCGGGCCGCTCGTAATTAAACTGGGAGAACAAAGCGCCTCCCCTTGAGGTGGAAACATCGCGCCCGGCCCGGCTGGCAGAGAAACGAACACAACCGGACTGAAACAAAAAGACAAATAAGACGCTAAACACCAGCGGTGCTGATTTTTTCATCTGGTAAAAATTTTCAAAGTCCGAGGCGGATTCTATGTGAGATAGAGCGGTAAAGTCAAATACGCCGGCAAAGATTCGTGTCAAGAAAATCCCCGCGCCAGAACGCCTGGCGGGGGGTGTGTTTAACGCTTCCACCGAGATTTTGCCGAATCCAAAGTGTCCCTGATTTCAAACCAGGTGGCATCATCACCCAGACCGAAGTCCTTGACAATATCACGCCGCTTCCCCTCGGTCAGCTCATTGGTAACCGTCGGAGACCAAAGCATCTCCTCCCAAGTCGCCCTGGTTGAAAAACCAAGAGCTTTCGCCAAATGCGGCCGCGCGTCTTCCCAAGACGCGTTTTCGGAAAATCCGAAGTGGTGAAAAATCCGTCCGCGGAATCGTTTGTATTTCTCAAGCCATTTCTCTTGCGCGGGAGTCAGCGCGTTAACGGATTCCGCCAATACCGAGGGCTGGGACGCTTTGTCGTCATTGCCATTGCTGTGATTGTTCCTGTTAGAAGAGCGGCAAGCCGATAAGGCGATTAGAATCGCGAGAGCGGTTAAAGACAAAAAAGTTTTCATAATGTTCGGTCATGCTGTATTTGTGTGTACTAATTCCAAACTGTTCCAACGAGGAACGATAACAGAATCAAAACAAAAAGACAACAAAAAAACCGCCGTTCTCTGTCACCCGACAGATACTTGGCGGTTTGCGTCCGCGCACGAGAGCGCGGAGATTACTAGCGGTTACTCGGCGCCGGCGCCGGAGTAGTGGTGGTCTGCTGGGTCAACAAACCTCCCGTGCTTTGCGTTACGCTGGCGGTGTCGTTCCACTCAAAATCCTCCACAATGCCGTCCTTGTTCAAAACAATTTGGAGCGTCTGCTGTTCTTGGTCGGCCCGTGCGCCTCCTCCCATAAAAAGGTATCCGCCTGGGACGAAAGCGCTCCCAATCGTAGCGCCGAGGCCGGTTGGCTTCACCTTGGTTCCGGAGTAGTTGTAGACCATCATCCGGCGGCCGTCTCCCAACATTGAGGTGGCGATGGGCTTGCCGAACAAGGTTTCCACTTCGGCTCTGGTGGTAACTCCTTTCTTGAGCTGGTCTATTTTGTCGGCGCTCATCTTGGTGCCGACGCTCGTGGACACACAACCAATCACGAACAGGGCGAGGGTGACGGCTATGATGACTGACGCGAAGCGCGCTATTCGCTTCATAGTTTTTTTCCTTTCTTTCGGTGTTTCTGTTTCTGCGGCAACCGCTGTTTATTTGCGGCTCGGTCGCATTGTCCGGCGCGTTTACCAAAAATACGCCAAACAATGCGGCCAAACCATTTTTAGAGAGAACCCCACTTTCAATAAGATAACAAACTATCGCTTGTCTTGTCAACGGCAAAAAGCAAGAATGTGTGTATAAGGCAATTACTGGGCGCGGCTGATGGGTGCTGACCCCACGACCTCTCGCGTGACAGGCGAGTGCTCTACCGTTGAGCTACAGCCGCATGTGCCGTAGAAATATAACAAATTTACATCCCAACGCAAAGATTCAAAAAAATATGACGAGAGAAGATGGAAAATCTAACGCCTCAATTTTTTCATAACATCCACAAACCAAATGAGAAACGAAGCGAGACCGACTACAAAAAAAGTGGCGGCGGTTTGAAACCAAATTGGCGACGGGGGTCCGCCGTGCCAGATGAAAAATAGCACCAGCGCGGCGCAGGGAAAAAGACAGGAGAAAAATAAAATAAGTGAAAAATTTCCGAGAGAATCCTTCATGTGAATTGAAACACGCTAGTGACGCAGGATGTTACAAAAACAAAACGGCGGCTTAGCCTCGCAGAAAATGTTCCTTGCATTTTTGATGTTGTGCGCGCCACCAAAAAATTCTTCTAAAATGAAAAGAAAAAGTTTTTCTGCTCGGCTCCGCGCTGACGCGCGGACGGCGGGATTCGTTTCGCGGGTAAAAATTTTCCCCCTCAAACTCCCCCAATTTTTCCCCGCTCGCCGAAAATATCATGGGGTTGCCAAAGATATTTAATACTCTACTAATCCTTCTAATTTTTTAGAACCCACCTTTGGGGCAATGGGCCTCCGGATTTCTCATAGATATACTTTACTAATTTAGAAAGAATCATCTTTTTCTTTCGGATATTTCCCTCTTTGTAAAAATTTTCTATATGGTCTGCAAATTTTTTATCTAACTTCCTCAATTGTATCATTGTTTCGTTTAGTTGCCCCAGAGATTCTCCACTCTGTTTGAGAAATAACTCAATAATATTACTCATCAACAGGTGACTATCTAAACCAAAAGCTAAATAATCCTTATTTTCTATATCGCGCTGAACTTCTCCCCAAAAATCATCGATGGAGTATTTATGCATTAAAATTTCACTTTTTTTGTATTTTGTTTTTAACTTCAGATTATTTTTAGCGATAGCTTGAACCATATCTAAATTTTTTCCTCTTTGGAAAAGAACTTCACCGTAGGCAAGCATATGCGAAGTAATCCTCCGCAAATTATTTCTGTCTTCTTTGAGGTATCCTTTCGCCTCTTTTATTGTATTTAAAATGATATCAACGCGGATCCCATTTTCTATAAAATTACTTCTAGAAAATTTGCCCTTTTTATCTAGTAGAACATATATGTCAATATCAGAATATTTATCAAATTTATTTCTTGCCGCAGATCCGAATAGCAAAATACCCAAGACGTTTTTGTCCGGTTTATATTGATCTGCTATTTCGTTGCAAATTTTTTGGATAAGTTTCTCCATAGGGCTTTTTATTACTTGTTTACCAAGATTTTTGTTGATATAATAAGATTATTATGAACAAAGAGCAACTCTACGCAAAATTCTACGACTTAGAATACGAAAATAAAAGAGACGATGTTGATTTTTATCGTCGTCTGGCCCAAAAAATTAAGGGACCAATTTTGGAATGCGGTTGCGGCGCCGGCCGAATTCTCGTTCCTATAGCAAAGTCAGGGAAAGAAATTTGGGGGTTTGATGCTAATGTTGAGATGCTTAATATCACTAGAAGAAAAATTAAATCATTAACTCTCAATAAACAAGTAAAAATTTTTAAAGATGATTTAGTCGAGTTTTCTTCGCCATTATTTAAAAATAAACAATTTAATTTTATCTTCCTGTCCTTTGACGGCTTGGCATATCTTGCTCAGAAAGACGAAACATATTATTCACCAGAAGAGACGCGACAAAGACAATACAAAACTCTTGAAAATAAAC
>Ga0209211_10007971_pt1 | contig 14661 bp, 22 predicted proteins | sample RifGroA2_FD_183992 | JGI IMG/M metagenome (GOLD analysis project Ga0209211, IMG submission 183992) | Groundwater microbial communities from Rifle, Colorado, USA - Groundwater A2 (SPAdes) (version 2) | ecosystem: Environmental > Aquatic > Deep subsurface > Groundwater | place: Rifle, Colorado...
CATGAGAGACCTCATGAAAGTCTAAGAGGATTCGTTCCAGGCAAGATTTACTTCCAGTACAAGAGACATAAGAAACATTACGAGTTATGAAAGCGTAACATATGTCGTGAGCCTACACACACGAAAGTGCGGGAGTTACTCTTAAAAAGAGCAGTTAACACATTAATCTTCTTTTGAATACATATAGAGGACTTTGAAACACCAAGAACCTCTGGTTCTTGGATGCGCTCAAGAATCAGCAGATTCTTGACGAACCCCTAAAGTCCTCCTATGAGAATTCTTAAACCATAAAGTTTATCTTGTATTTAATCCTTTCGATAACGTAAAAACAAATACGACAGTCTCCTATTCGCGGTCAAAAGCCGCACTATGAGACAGTCGCAGAGCGCTTCAAGAAAAGGCTTCTGGGCACAAATCGGCACGTTTAAAAACTTCATTTTATCTCTGTTTTCATGAGTCGGGGAGCTGACTTTCGGAATGTTGTCTTTCAATAGACAAGAACTGATAAATGAGTTCTACATTCTGAGGAAGGTCCGGACATCCATCATGCTAGCGCGTGATGAAAAGCTATTTCCTGAAAAGGAAACGGTCAAGAGACCGAGCAACGCAACAGAAACGACACCGCTCTCTTCGAGCAATGAACTTTGCAGGAAGCTAAGACGAGAGAGACAGGATGAAACGGGCGCCTTTTCAGATGCAAGTGCCACAGCCGCACGCTAAGTCAGATGTCAGCACGCACGGTTCGTCGCGTAAGCGAAACGACGTACGACAGAATCTGGCCTATCCCCGACTCTTTTCTTCCAATCGGAATGTATATCTACTTTAAAGCCTTCTAAAATATATGGACTTACAGATGCGCCTGATTCCACGACTTGAGCAAGTAGTGTATCTGATACCTGAATATGAGGTTAGTCGTGTGCTTGCAGCCACTTCTCCTTTTCACGCCAGAATACCGACGAAGAGGGATATACTCTCTTATCTGACTAAGACCAACGGTGTTTTGAAGGAACACCGAGATGAACTCACAACTCTCTATCAACAATATATTACTGCATTATCAGTTTACACTTGCGTGCGTCCTGTTGTGCATCTATCTTTGCCAGAGAATCTTCCACTAAATTTTACCTCAATAATCAAAAGAAGACCTTACTCTCTTACGGAGCCATTGGAAATTATTTTTACCAAAAATCAAGATGGCATCGAATCCAAGACAATCGAACCATTGTTGAATGCACATATCATTGATATTGAGGAAAAAGTGCCTTCAAGTTTTGCGACTACATTTACCTCAAGCGATTTTATAAAACACAAGCTCACATCTAGTTTAAGAATTGTTTCGCAGAACCTACGGGGCAAATACAATGAGTACAATCATCTTCTGTTCGTAAGTATGAAAGATATTTGTTTACCTCTCTTTGGTATGTGTCGGCAAACAGAAGAATATCGAGATTTCGGCGATACTCTCCAGCAGAAGTACGGGCATCTACATCTCAAGGTTCCGTTTTTTCTTTCTCCTGAAAGAAATGAATCATAATCGTGCTAATTTATTCCTTAAAAACATTTAAAACCTCTCATTCGTGATAGAATGAATGGCTTTGTAGCATAATGGGAATGCACACGACTGAAGCTCGTGCTAACGGGGTTCGATTCCCCGCAAGGCCATACGTTTATAAAAAACAGACGCTTCTAATTATCATGTCTGCAAAAAAAAGGTCTCGACCTAAGGTATCTCGACGGAAAACAAGTCGTAAAGCAACGCGACGCGTAGTCCGAAGAAAACCAGCCCGTCGTACCAGTAAGAAAGTGCGCCGTAGATAATTCTACGTAAATAAAAGCGTGGCGCACAGAGTCATACACTAAGTATCTTAAGTTAATTGTATATTTGGAAATTATTATCTGTCTCTAAACAATCTCTTTATATAGTAGATTCTCTAAGTGAGAAAATGAATATTCTTCGAAAAAATAGAAAAATTTTCAAAGTATTATTTCTTACGTTCTTCACTATTTTGATAGCAATAATCTTCTATCAACTCTACCAGTCAACAGGGATGTTTCAGGCTTCAAAGATAGATTCTCAAGATATAAATGCTTGGCCTCGGACAGGAGAGCTTATCACAGGTAGCGAAGGATTTACATATGCAGGGAAAAAAGATACCTGCTGGCTCTTAATTCATAGTTATTCTGCCTCGCCGGCAGAGATGCGCGGACTTGCAGACAAAATTTACGAAACCTTTGGGGACACAATAGTGGGAATCCGTCTTCACGGACACGGAGAGCTTCCCAGCAGACTCGAAGATAAAAATCTTTATAGTTGGTATCCGCAAGTTGAGGCAGAACTGGAAGAAGGATTGATGTCCTGTAGTGCATTGAATGTCGTTGGCTCTTCTCTTGGCGCAGTACTAGCGCTTCGGCTTGCCGAAGATTATGAACTTAAGAACATATATCTTGTCAATCCATTTATTACTAAATCTTCTTCATGGTACAAGGTTCTTCCTTTTGAACTACGCCTTCGTCTCTTTTCACAGATTTACAGGTATGACAAAAAAACAAAGATTGCGAACATCAACGATCCTTCTGGCTTGCAACAACATATTGCATATTGGAATCTTCCCTATGCTCCTCTTAGAACTTCTCTACCGTTTATAAGGGAAACACGGAGCAGATTATTCGAGATTACTGAACCTATTTTTATCGCGCACGCACGCACCGACAGCGTAGCTTCACCTTCTGGAGCAAATGAAATATACGGTTCTGTTCAAAGCAAAGAAAAAGAAATTCTCTGGTTATCGCGTTCCAATCATGTTTTACTAATGGACTATGAAAAGGAAGAAGTTATAAGTAATATCATCTCGTTTGAAGAAAGATTCAGATGAAAGAAAGAAGAAAGAAGAAAAAGTACTGGCGTATTATGTCGTTCGTATTTGCAGCGCTGGTTATTCTTGCCGCACTTGTAGGAATCTACAATGTTCTCAAACCGCTCCCTCCAGGTATAAGTTACGAAGGAGAGGTTCACAATCTATCTGTAGAAGATGTGGAATTTCTCTATGATTTGACATATCGCAACGCTTCTGGGAGCAAGAAGGTTGAGCAGGAGATTTTTTCACGTATCTTCGAGCTGATTGACAATGCAGAGCGTATAATTATAATTGATGCGTTTCTTTTCAATGACGATTACGTTGGTAATGGTAGTCTAATCCCGATAACTAAATCTCTTAAGGATAAACTAATTGCAAAGAAGCATAATTATCCGAACATGACTATCATTTTCATTACTGACGAAATAAATAACTTTTATGGAAGTTATCTTTCTGACGAGGTAAAAGATCTGGAAGAAGGTAATATCTCAATAATTATTACCGATATGACTACCCTGAGAGACTCAAATCCATTCTATTCAGGATTTTGGCGCACATACATCAGATGGTTTGGTACAGAAGGAACTGGCTCTCTGAAGCACCCATTAGGAAATCAAGAAAACAATGTCACGCTTCGCGCATTTCTCAAACTTCTAAATACAAAAGCAAACCATCGAAAGGTATTGGTCGTCGATAGCAACAGTTCATTTGTAACCCTAGTGACTTCAGCGAACCCTCATGAAGCAAGCAGTTTTCATTCAAACATTGCATTTGTTGTGAAAAGAAAAATCTGGCAAGACACACTTGCAAGTGAAGAAGCAGTAGCAATCCTTTCAGGCACACAATTCCCAGATACACTTCTATCAGACTTTAAGGAAGAAAATAAGAATCCAGAAGAAGAAAGACTAACAGCACAACTATTGACTGAAGGCAAGATTAAGCTGGCACTACTTAGAGACTTGGATTCAATGACTGCAGGAGAAAGCATTGACTTAGCAATGTTTTATCTCTCTGACCGCGACGTTGTTAAAGCACTTAAGGATGCTTCTGCTCGAGGTGTCAATATTCGTATAATTCTCGATCCAAATAAAGATGCTTTCTCTCGGGAGAAGAATGGCATTCCAAACAGGCAAGTTGGTTTTGAGCTGACAAAGGCAGGTGTTTCTGTACGCTGGTACGATACACACGGGGAGCAATTCCACACAAAACTAATTATCTTGCATAAAAAAGACAAAACTATTTTTTATGGTGGTTCAGCAAACTATACACGTAGGAACTTAAACAATTTAAACCTCGAGAGTGTTATCCGCATCACTTCTCCGCCAACAAGCGAACTTGCTTCCAGAATTGATTCTTACTTCTCTCGTATCTGGGAAAATGAAGGTGGAAATCATACTTTGGAATTTGAAGCATACAAAGATACCTCTAGTTTTAAAGTGTTAGTCTATCGTTTTCAGGAGTTCTCAGGTTTCAGCAGTTTCTAACATCAAGATGCTTTGCTTTCACATTCTTGATGTTTTGAGGTCTGAAGAACTTTGGAGCCATATGCTTTAGCCAAGAGTCTTTCAGAGTGCGACAAGTTTATAAAAGCCACGTGCTTTACGAACATATGAAAAAAGATCGTGTAAATGCGCAGCTATCAAAGTCTTCAGTCTCTGCCTCCTTTCACAGCAATAGTTCAGGTACAACTAGCGTAACACTAGGTATAGTGAGCGTTGTACTCTCACTGATCTCTCCATTCTTAGGAATAATCTTAAGCATACCTGGGCTCATCTTTGGTCTTGTGCAGAGGCAATCATATGCTTCTAAATGGTCTTCTTCTGGAATTATACTCAATATCATCGCTTTCTTGCTAAGCATTCTAGGAATTATACTTGTTATCATGTTTCCAGAGGTAATTAAAGGTCTTCAATGATGTTCAAACAAAAAAGAGCTGCTCTTGAATTATCAGTCGGCACAATTGTTATTCTCGTCTTGGGAGTTACCATGCTTATTATGGGAATGGTTGTTACTCGAAGCGTGATGTGCGGTGCTCTTGGTCTTACGGGAGAGGTAAATGGTAAAGTCCGCGGAGAGCTGGATAAACTCTTCGATTCGACAGAGGGCGAAGTTGCCTGCGTGGGTTCAGGAGATGCAGTAAAGATGATTCCAGGAGAGACAAATATTGTTCATTGCTCAATCCGAGCCACTGAAAAAGCCCAGTACAAGATAGAAGTTGCCAGCGTCGGCTCTACATCTTCCGCAATCTCAAAAGAAACTGTGCAAAAATGGGTAGTCACAAAATCAGCTTGGGAAGGTCAGATTGCCCCAGGAGACTTCGACTCTAAAAAGCCAGTACGTCTTATAATCCCAAACAACGCACCAGAGGGAAACATTCAACTACAGCTTAAGGTCTATCGTAATAACGAATTAATATCCACGCAGGACCTCGACTTCGAGCTAAGCCGCATAGGTTTCGTTCGTTCTGCTGCTTGTTAATGTGCGGCAGGGGCATAAACCCAAATTGGAATTTGTAAGGGACGCACCAAATCGGTGGCAGTGAGCTGTTAAGTTAGCGGTTGGTGGAATCAATGAAAAACGCAAAAAAGGTATGAAACCGAAAAAAATAAATACTTATTAATATTAGATAAATTATGGCTATATCTACCAAAAAAGAATTAGAGCATAGGTTTTTATATAGAGAGTCACATAATACTATAATGGTGAAAGGAGGTAAATTGGTAACAGATATGTTTAAAAAGTTACTTCTGAATTAAAAATTATGGCAAACGAAGAAATACAACCTAGATTAAAGTTGATAGCAAAGAGAGATTTTGACATAGTTAGAAGTAAATATAAATTTGTAAATGATGGTGCAAAGGCATTAGTTGATGGTGCTTCTGAATGGGATGTATTGGCTTTAACGGTTATGCCAGGCTCAGGGCTTAAAATCTTAGATGCTAAGATTTTGAATGAACGAAGTGAGTCGGTTTTTCTTAAACTACTACAGGAGGGAATTGCAGGGTAAAATTGCGAGGTGATGTAAATGAATAATACTTATCCATATTCCATTTTTTACTTTACAAAATCGGTTTTTGATGAAGTTGGTAAGAATAATAAAAAAGCTATAGAATTGATATTTAAAGCAATTTTAATGAATACTCGATTCAAAGAAAAAATAGGATGCCACATTACTTACACTTCTCAAGAAATTATTGATAAAGTAAAAGAAGAGTCATATATGGATAAATTCAAAGGATTTATGCAACTAGGTAAGAATATCGCTTTACCTGAAGAATCTGATAGAATAAAAGGAGACATAAATTTTAGAATTGTTCAGTTTGCCATAAGCAAAGACGGGGATGTTTTAGGTATTGTTAAGATAGTGGCTGATGAATATGTTACAAAACAAAATATTCAACAAATTATAGATAAGGATAATTATCCTTTAGGTATTGTTTCTTGTGAAGAGGCATTAAAAGAATTAGAAGTAATAGAAAAAAGACTCTTTGATTTGTTTGAAAAGAAAGCTTAGTTTTTTCTTTTTTTAGAAGTAAAATTGTTACAGATTCTTTTCGAACATATTTAGAAGAGATTTGGAAAATCGCTAAAAGATAATTTTTCCTCCCAAACAGCTCAGTAGAAAGTAAACCTTAGCAGTATAGAGTTTTACTTTCTACTGGGCTCAGAATTTCACAAGATTTAAATAGACTCATTACAATTACATTACTATGGTAATGGACACACTTCAAATACGAATGAATAATGAATTGCTTAAAAGAATTGATCTCCTTGTGAAAGCTGGAATGTATTCAAATAGAGCAGATGTAATTAGAGACGCAGTACGAAGGTTTGTATGGGAAAAAGAAGTTGGAACAGTACCTCTTATTGGAAATTCTGTAGAATTGGTAAGGAAAGCAAGAAGATCATTATCTAAAAATATAAAAAAAGAACATCTGGATGAAATAAATTACTTATAAGAATTCTTCAGGCTTGTGAATTTCGCAATATTTTCTTCCATATTTTACGAGCTTTTCATCTCTCGTAATAAGAATTGCTTTTTCTTTCTTTACTAGGGCGATATGTATACAATCAAAGAAGCTTATTTCATAGTTAAATTCTTTTTCTAATATTCTGGCATAGTCATAATCTTGAGGACTTGCAAATATTCTTTCAAATTTAGTATGATCTGAAAATATACCTCTTCTGTCATTAAAGCTATTTCCAAGTATATATGAAATTTCTTTTAATACGAAACCAGATAAAAGAACTATTGAATCGGTATTCTCTATCTTTTGTAAAAAATCGCGAGCTATTTTCCAGAATTTCAAACCTGTTTTCGGATCAATCTCTTTTTGCCAGAGATTAAGATAAATGCATGTATCTATATAATACCTCCTTTTCATATTCAGGTTGGAATTCGCTTAAATAAATAGTTATCTCTGTAGATCTTTTTCCTGCTTTTACTATCAAGTTACAGTCAGGGTATATAAGGCCCAACCGTCGTAAGATGTTGTACTAAACTTGTACTATGCGTATCCCTCTCGGATTCCATGATGATACAGATTTTGGCAGGAGCATAATCTTACTAAACAATCTTTTTTGGGAATCTTAATCACCACAATAATTTAATACTTCATCTTTGCCAGAAAAGACATGAAACAATCATTATCTCCCGAGCCAGTAAAAATGCGACTTGGCTGCGACTTAGATGATGTGATAAGAGATTTCATCTCAAAATTGCTAGAATTCACAAATCATCGCTTTGGTAAGAATCTTAAACGCGAAGACGTCTGGACATACGACATGTGGAATCACTGGGAATGTTCCCCAGAAGAATCAAGAGATATAGTAATGGAATTCTATCATTCCCCTTATTTCGCAGCTATAGAACCATGTGAGGGCGCGATTCACGGGTTGAATGCCCTTACACCTCACTATTCAACAAATGTAATTACTGCATGTTCAGCATCAGTCGGACACATATCTCGCTCTCATCTAGACAGCTACTTTCCAAAGTTCTCATTGCCACTCCACCATGCATGCTCTCATTTCTTTCCCATCAATGGTCATGACCCACAGCGAACAAAAGGAGAAATCTGTAAGTACCTTTCTATTCCCATTATGATTGAGGACAACCCTATATTTGCGCGCTCTTGTGCAAAACAGGGAATTGAAACGTATGTGCTCAGAACTCCATGGAACAAAGGTTTGCAGGAACAGGATAAACTCAAATTAGTCGATGGATGGGATGAACTGGTAGAGCGCCTTTTGTCTCGCGTTGTCCATAATACCTCTTCTGCACAACCCTTAAAAAGCATCGTAAATTCCTCCAGATATGGATTTGTTAACTAAAGAGTATAGAAAATACAGATGGTTCTATACTTCAACAGGGAAGCTTGTTATTGGAGGGAAGACTGCTGTACAGAATGATGAGCTATTGCATCAAGTTACTGCAAGCAGCGATGAGCATGTGGTTATGCATACAACAGAGCCGGGCAGCCCTTTTTGTGTCATCCTGTGCAATATAAAGAATGTTACTAAGACCGACCGCGAAGAATGTGCTATATTTACAGGATGTTTTAGTCGTGCTTGGCGTAATAAGAAAAAGATTATTACTGTCGACATATTTCTTTCCTCACAAGTATATAAGGATAAGAAAATGAAATCCGGAACATGGGGTGTTCACACACGTATAGAACGCGTCAATGTTCTTCTTAAGCTTACATTAGTTCGTCAACAAGGTGTTCTTCGCGCAGTTCCTCCGGCATCTGCTTCTAAGAAAGAAGCAATTGCATTTATCTGTCCTGGGACGCTTGACAAACGAGATTTAATGCCAAAATTTGAGCTTGAATTTAACCAATCATTCTCTCAAGAGGAGGTCCTTGCTGCTTTGCCTGCCGGTGGAAGCAAGCTCTGCTCAATATGACTGGAGGCGTAGTAACTTTTCAAATAGGCAAAGCAGGAATAAATACTGCAGTAATCGAGCAGCTCAATAATCTACTTGAGCATCATAAACACATTCGTATCAGTGCACTTCCCTCCTCTGGAAGAAACAGAGATTCAATTCGCCAGATGGCAGAGACTCTGAAAAAAAGTCTTTCCTATCCTTGCGAATACCGTATAATAGGCTTTACAATCGCTCTCAGGAAGCGTTCATTGGCTTTTAAGAGTCGAAAGTAAGATTTATAAGGGCACTCTTGCACTTACTCCCACGTGTGATATGGCAGAATTAAAATCTATCGAACCAGGCAAGTATAACGCGAAATTAGCAGAAGCGCTCAAGGACTTTGAGGAGTTAAAAAAACCAGAGTGGGCAGATTTTGTCAAGAGCGGTTCGCATAAAATAAGACCAATTCACGAGCCTGACTTTTGGTACAAACGCTCTGCAGGCATACTACGTCAGTTATACATGAGGGGCATAGTAGGTGTTGGTCGTCTGCGTTCAAGATATGGTGGCAGAAAAAACAATGGTATGGCCCCAGATCATTTCAGAAAGAGTAGTGGCAAAATAATCCGTTTAATCTTACAGCAAGCAGAAACCGCAGGTCTTGTAGAGAAAGCGAAAGACAAGCGGGCAGGAAGACAATTGACACTCAAGGGAAAACAGTTTCTTGAGAAGGTGGCTGCATGATAGTCGCACATGCTCGCCCAGGTCTTGTTAAAGTATACTTCTCTTCATCTTATCTATCGCCCAATATATCAGATAGATTAGTTGTAAATCCTTCCCCTGATGAATCTTTAGATGTTCAAAACCCGCCATGTATGAATTATGATAAATTCTGGAGCGCAATCTTCGAAGAAGGAAGAAAATTAAGTTCAGAGGGTATTAAAACAAAGTACCGCAACAAAACATATTTTAGGGGAGAGTTATGAAATCAGAATATCAAAAGAAAGTGACTCTCGGAGTCTATACGCGTCAGACAAAGTGGGCACCTTTCTGGGCAGTCATACGCAAATTTGGTAAGGGTAAGCGCGTACATCCTTCTCAATTGACTACAGTACGTAGACACTGGAGACGTATAAAGCTTAAAGTCAAACCAAGGCGCACGCCTAATAAACACCTAGGATAAAAAATGGCAGAAACAAAAACACTCGAGCGAGAATATGTGATACCTCTCAGAAGGCACTGGTTGAACGTACAACAGTATAATCGTACAAGCAAAGCCGTCAAGGCTATCAAACAATTCATCGCAAAGCACATGAAAGTTGCAGACAGGGACATTGATAAAGTCAAGCTAAATGTATATTTCAACAATGAACTATGGTTCAGAGGTCGTGCTAATCCTCCTGCAAAGGTCAAGGTCAAAGCACGTAAAGAAGGAGATGTTGTCCATGTCACGTTTGTCGAAACACCACAGCATGTTAAATTCCTACAAATCAAGCACGCCAGACGCCATCAAAAAGCAGAGAAGAAAGCGCCTGCTCCAGAAACAAAGACAGAAACTCCTTCAGTTAGCGAGACAAAAACCGAAGAAGCAAAAGTAGAGGAGAAAGAGAAAGAAAAAGCAGTTGCCGAGCAAAGTCTTCAGGAATCAGATAATTCAGCAAAAGCACAGAAGCACATTACAAAATTCCAGAAAGCCACTCATCCACAACGTATGGCTCTGAAGAAGTAAGTTTATAAACTCCTTTTTTACATCAGTTTAATGTATATTCAAAGTCCAAGGGACGTTAAAGAAGAATTAGCAAAGAGCCTTGCTTTTCCAGAAAGACTATATGGTCAGTTTTCTTCAGAAGAAATAGAAAAGTATGCCTCACTCGTTTTAAGAATAGCTCAAGAGAGAAATGAGTATGTAGGGGATGATTTAGAATCTATGTGCTCCCTAGGCTTGAGTTGTGCTTCCCCTGTAGGAATGCCTCGAAGCTATCTTATATCTCTCATGACTGCAGCGGCGACAAGAAACACACGCAAAAGAATATCTAGACCTCTTACAATAGTTGAATTAGGAGCAGGTTCAGGAATTAATGCAATCTCTGCTCTTACTGCATCTCCAGATTCAAAAGTAATTGCTTATGAAAAAAACAGAAAAGCAGCAGATTTTATGAGGAGAGTGAGTAACATCTACAAAGTAGAAAATTCTTTAGAAATACGAGAAGAAGATTTCCTTACAGCAGATTTCTCCTCATTTTCAGCAGATGTAGTTATTAACGAAAATCTAAATGTATTACTTCTTCAAGAGCCACAGTTACAAGTCGGACAGCGCATTCTCCCTTATACATATGGAGACACTGCCTTTGTTCCTAGAGGAGTCTACTTCACCTTATCTGATTTTATAACTGGGACTGGCAATTATGCTCCAAAAGAAATGATTATGGGTGAGATAGATTTTCGAAAACGACAAGAGACAATAGAATTATCTTTAGATTTAGCTTCTGAAGATTTAGTTTCAGAAGAGCTAAGATTCGGAACAGTCATGACTCTCTTAGATTCTGAAGGAGTGAAGCATCCATTATCAAAAAGAAAAATAGCTCTTCTCCCTCTAGACTCATTAGTTCTAGTAAGATTGCCCCATATAGAAAGTGATTCCTCTCCTTATGAACTAGTATTTTCAAGACCAATAGAAGAGCCTAGTTGGATGAAGAACGTCTTTCCAGAAAGATGTTTCAGTGTAAGAAAAAAAGAACTCTCTGCTCTTCCTCGCTGGAAAGAAATAGATTTGAAAGTGATGGGCTGTTAAATAGAATTAATTTTATAACCTCTCTAGTTCTCCCTATTTAATGCAATTTCTCCATCAATCCCTCATTTCACTAAAAAGTCCAGAAAAAGCCACATTTCTCCAGCGTTTCTTCAAAACAGGAAAAGGAGAATATGCAGAAGGAGATATTTTCCTCGGTCTCACAGTGCCTCAAATTCGCTCAACAATAAAGACTTTTTACAATCTCTCCCTTAATGAGATTGAGTCTTCTCTTCATTCTAAATTTCACGAAGAGCGCCTTTCAGCGCTCTTAATTCTAGTGCATAGATATGAAAAGAATCCTAAAAACAGAAAAGAAATATTTGATTTCTATTTAGACAACAGAAAAGCAGTGAACAATTGGGATTTAGTAGACTTAAGCTCTCATAAGATAATCGGGCACTTTTTATTTCATTTTGGAGAAGATTATCCAGTTTACAAAGTTTTGTTAGCAAACTTAACTAAATCTACAAACTTATGGGAGCGTCGCATTGCAATTGTCTCAACTTATTATTTCATCAGGAACAACCAATTTGATGAAACTCTTCACATTTCTGAGCTTCTCTTAAAAGACAAGCACGATTTAATTCACAAGGCGGTCGGTTGGATGCTTCGTGAGGTGGGAAAAAAAGATGTTGGCGTTCTGAAATCTTTTCTCAAGAAGCATATTCATGAAATGCCTCGTACTATGTTGCGCTACGCTATAGAACGCTTTCCGGAAAAAGAAAGGAAAGCGTATTTAAAGGGAAAAGTTTGAGAATTCTCATGATTAATATAAACAGCATTAAAGAAAAGAAATCAATCTCACAGCTTCTCGAATTTTCAATAATCAATCTTGACAAGCCTTCTGGACCAACATCATTCACAGTATCACATTACATCAAGAATCTTCTGAAACTGCGCAAGACTTCTCATTTGGGCACTCTTGACCCAATGGTCTCAGGAGTTTTGCCCGTCGCACTCAATCGCGCCTGTCGTCTCAATGATTATCTAATACATCGCGACAAGACATATGTGGGCATCATGCGTTTGCATGCAAACATTAGTGACAAACAGCTCGATATAATTATCGCAAAATTTATCGGGACAATAACCCAGCTTCCTCCTGTGCGTTCGCGCGTGAAACGCGCGTTGCGCGAGCGAGAAGTAAAGACATTTAAAATTATCGAACGTGAGAGCAAAGATGTTATCTTTGAGACGCAAGTACAAGCAGGAACATATATTAGAAAACTCTGCGATGATATGGGGAAAGAAATAGGCGGTGCGCACATGCTTGAGCTAAGAAGAACGCGGGCAGGCATCTTTGCAGAAGCTGAGATTCATACTTTGTACGAATTAGAAAAAGCAGTTGAAGAGTACAATAACGGTAACGAGACATCTCTCCGTGCTATGCTGATTCCAGGCGAAGTTATCGGGGTAATACTCCCGGTTATTTTCGTAAATCCTGAATCAGTAAACAAACTCTACACGGGCTCACCTCTTTTCACACAGTTTGTAAGCGAGGATGAATCCTTGGAGAAAAATGAAAGAGTCGCAGTCTTTGCCAACACGACTTTTATCGGTTGCTATCGGATAGTGAACGAGGGGCAAGTAAGGGCAGTTCCAGAATTTGTATTGAACTAGCAAAATCTTTTTCCATCTCAAATGCGCTTACTTAGCCAATGAGTCAGCCAGATAATCAGGAAATAAAGTATGATGCACCCGATGACTGAAATCCAGAGCATGAGAACAAAGTTATCGACCAGCATTCCAACATATCCTATGCCTTTACCTGCAATCCATCCGAGTACAACAAGGAGCGTTGTCCAGACTGCCGCAATTGGAATGTTATATCTCAGAAATGTACGCGAAGTTATCTCGACTTGCCCGAAATAAATAAACGAGATAATTTTTGTACCATAGAGCATATGAGGGAGTGCGAACGCATGCATTTTATTGCGGTGCAGCATCTTGTTTAAAACACGTGCAACACGTCTAAGGCGTTTAAGTCTGATTAAAGAGCGAGAAGGCAAAACTCTCACAAGAAACTTGCCAATCCTGAACCAAATATAACCTGCAACAATTTCGCCCAAGAAGGAGAATAGTAGAACATTCCAAAGTGGAATAAATGCGTGTTCTGCAAGAGAGGCAATCAAAATGATAAATGGTGTGCCAAAAAGCGCAGTACCAAAGAACGCGACTAGTTCGCTCTGCTGTGTAAAAGACTGGATGAGCAGCCCATAAAGTGACTGAAGCATAGAAAATAATAGCAAGACGGGCTTATAGGCTTTTGCCCTTCTCTAAGTATAATTTGCCATAGTATATACTAAACTATTTAAAGCCGAACATATTCGGTAAAGCATGTGGGTTACAAAGCTTCAATTACAGCACAAGGATTGTCCAATAGTCACACGTTGCCGGAGATTTAATGTTATAGTGTTCTCCTATCCAAGTACTTGGTATGAGAGACGAAGAAGCAAGTATGCTACAACGACATGTTATTTTCAAAGTTCTGAAGAAGCACAAAAGAAGAAGTTTCTCGCAGATTTGAAGGCAGACAAGCGCATTACACGTCTTGAAAGCGCAGGCGACATGTTCACATATGAGATTAATCTTGGAGGAGAAGGTGAGCATGTCATGCTCTATCATACAAAACAGATTTTCTTTGTTCGCCCTGTCGTGAATCACCCAGACGGCTACGAATATTGGGAAGTCGCTTCCTGGGAGCGCAAGGAAATAGAGAATTTCATCGCTTCTTTAGAGACGCATGTGGATATTTGCAATATTCTTCGCCTCGAAAATTCTCCACTCACAGACATCTATATTCCAAATGTCATGCCCAAGCTCTCTTCACATCAAAAGAAGGCACTTGAACTAGCTTATGAAAACGGTTATTATGCTTACCCCCGTCACATTTCAGTCAAAAGTCTCGCAAAAAAGGCAAAATTAAGTCTTTCAACTTTTCAGGAACATCTTCGCAAGGCAGAGTTGCGTTTGCTACCTCAGATTATTGAATATCAGAGGGTGAATAAATGACTCTAGAACAAGTTAATGCCCTTCGGGCAGCTCAGCTAAGATAATCGTTGCATCTCTAACCAAACAGTCAGTTTATTTTTATCTGGAGGCTTATCTCTTTCAGAATAATAAATAAATTCCATTTTCTCATGACA
>Ga0209211_10007974_pt1 | contig 14660 bp, 17 predicted proteins | sample RifGroA2_FD_183992 | JGI IMG/M metagenome (GOLD analysis project Ga0209211, IMG submission 183992) | Groundwater microbial communities from Rifle, Colorado, USA - Groundwater A2 (SPAdes) (version 2) | ecosystem: Environmental > Aquatic > Deep subsurface > Groundwater | place: Rifle, Colorado...
CTCAAGCGGGCAGCTTTGATCTATAAGGAAGCCGGCGGCATCGGCCTGTTTGTCGATGCGCTGGACGAACAGGTCGCCGGCTACTACCGGGGCTTCGGCTTCGTCGCCTCGCCGGACAATCCACTGCTGCTGTTCCTGCCGGCTCAAGTGGCGGGATGAAGAGTCGGCTCTACAATTGATGGCCATTGAGATAAGAGTCGGCGCTGGCGGTACGGCGATTGGTAATGCGGCGCCGAACACCGCGATGCCCTAGTGGAGGCGTGGAATGATTATTTCGCAAACTGAAATCGCTATACCGAACGCCCAGCACGTATCGCTGACTGAAAACGCTCTGACAGCGGACCTGGAAGACGGCAGAACATTGTCGGTTCCGCTCGGCTGGTATCCAAGGCTTGCCAATGCCACGCCCGAGGAACGCGAACATTGGCGACTGGTCGGGCAAGGCTCAGGCATTCACTGGGACGATATCGACGAAGACATCAGCGTCGAAGGACTGCTGCTCGGCAAACGGTCCGGCGAGAGCCAGGGATCTTTCGAGAGATGGCTGGCGACTCGGCGTCGGTGAAGCTGTCGCTGTGCGTCCACTCAATACGGTGATGCGAAGGGGGCAAACCACAATGGATAAACTAGTTTCGAGCAAGCACCCGGCATTGTTCCACTACACATCTGTCGACGCCTTCAGGAGCATCTGCGAAGGGCATCGGCTCTGGGCAACTCACTACCAGGATCTGAACGACGGCTCGGAGTTGCAACAATTCCGCGGGATCGTGAGCGAGGCTATTGTCCCCGACCTAAGGACTATCTTCCAAGACCGCGTCGAAGCGGATGCGGAATTCGCCGAGCGGGTCCGGCGGAATGGTGGTATCAAAGCAGTGGTAGACCAAGAAGCGGCGATGTGGCTCGACAACCTGCACCGCAACACCTTTGGCCCAGGCGCTTTCGAAAATACTTTCATTTTTTCGTTTTGCGCTCATGCCCCGGATTCATACGCATGGCGCCACGGACTGCTCAGCCAATGGCGGGCCTACGGGAACGGGGCGCCAATCGCCATGGTGCTGGATACGCGTGGCGTCGAAGACCTCATGAAGTATGAACGCGAAACCTTTGCGCACCCGATAAATCACATCGGCGAGGTGTATTACGATGATGCTCCTGGAATTGCTTGCCTCAAGGCCGATAAAGACATTTCGCATATCTTCAAACGACTTCCACAAATGCTCGAGGAATTCTATCGAAGCAATACGGAGGCGGATATTCGAGATCTGATGGGACCGTTCATTCACGGTTCGACTTTGGTCAAGCATCAGGGGTTTCGGGAAGAATCGGAGTTTCGCATCGTCGTTTCGCCGGCGCCGGGTCCGGAGTCCGACCTGCACAACCCACAACGCGAAGCGAAGGAGAGGAAGCCGATGCGCTACCGTCCGCGAGGTAATGGCGAGGCCAGATATATTGAGCTCTTTGGGCAGACGAAACTTCCGCTCGAGCGAATCATCATAGGCCCTTCGCGGGCACAGAATCTGAACATTCAGATCGTCAGCGAATTGGTTGCGAAGCACTACCCTGAAGTGGACATCTCTCGATTTATCTCCCGATCTGAGACTCCACTTCTGGACTGACATTGGCTTCGTGAACGACATACTCGCCGCGCGCTGACATCGCGACGAAGCAAGCGCCCCCGTAGCGAACGATCTGGCGTCAGCGTCGCCGTGATCTCCATGGCATCACGAACCGCCGTCCCGTCAGCGCGGGTTTCTCGTGCTGGACGTATTGCCTGCAAGGAATGGCTTGCACGCTGACGTATACGATACTAATATACGTTCATGATTGATCTCGCCAGGATTGAAGGCTTCGACTGGGACGACGGCAACGCGCGGAAGAACGAGAAGCATGGCGTTTCGACGGCGGAGGCGGAACAGGTTTTCTTCAACGCCCCGTTGCTGTTGTTGGACGACGAGAAGCACAGCCAGCGGGAGGCCCGGCACCATGCCTTGGGCCGGACGGACGAAGGCCGCTTGCTTCACCTGACTTTCACCCTGCGCAAGGCCGCCAGTCTGATCCGAGTGATCTCGGCCCGCGACATGCATCGCAAGGAGCGAACGATTTATGAGCAAGCCGACTAAAACCCTTCCCCGCTTTGCCAGCGAGGCCGAAGAACGCGCGTTCTGGGAGGGCCGGGATTCGACGGCGTATGTCGACTGGTCGAAGGCGAAGCGAGCCGTTCTGCCCAATCTCAAGCCGACGACGAAGACGATCTCGCTGCGCCTGCCGCAGCACTTGCTGGACTCGATCAAGGCCGCTGCCAATGCGCGCGATGTGCCCTACCAGTCGCTGATCAAGGTCTGGTTGCAGGAGAAACTGCATAGCTGAACGCGCTGCGGCGGTGGGCGGTGTGTCCGCCGTATCGTCATCCGCTACGGCGAGGAGAGCGTTTCTTGCTCGACCGCCTTGTAGCGCAGTTGCTTCATCAGCGCCGACTCATGACCGGGATCAGGGCCGCATCGCGCCGCTGCCTGCGCTCTGCACGCCGGGGATTCCGCTTCGCGGGCCGGCGTCAATCCTCAAACGGCAGCCCCACATAGTTCTCCGCCAGCGTCGTCCTGCCTGCGACGGAATGCACGACGTAGTCGAGTTCCGCTTCGAGCGCCTTCTGGTCGAAGGGGTTGGTGTCGGGAAAGACATGCAGCAGCTTGGTCATCCACCACGAGAAGCGTTCGGCCTTCCAGATGCGGCGCAGGCAGCGATCCGAATAGTGGTCGATGCCGGCGCTGCTGCCGGCGTAGAACTCGATGAAGGCGCGCGACAGGTAGCGCACGTCGGAGGCGGCCAGGTTCAGCCCTTTGGCGCCGGTGGGCGGCACGATGTGGGCGGCGTCGCCGGCGAGGAACATGCGGCCGAAGCGCATCGGCTCGGCGACGAAGCTGCGCAGCGGGGCGATGCTCTTCTCGATCGAGGGGCCGGTCACCAGCGCGGCGTTGGCCGGCGCATCGAGGCGCAGGCGCAGCTCGTCCCAGAAGCGCGCGTCGGACCAGTCCTCGACCTTCTCCGTCAGCGGCACTTGCAGGTAGTAGCGGCTGCGCGTGTGCGAACGCATGCTGCACAGCGCAAAGCCGCGCTCGTGCTTGGCGTAGATCAGTTCCTCGAACACTGGCGGCGTTTCGGACAGCAGGCCGAGCCAGCCGAAGGGATAGACGCGCTCGAAGTTGCGGATGGCAGTGTCCGGCACGCTGGCGCGACAGACGCCGTGGAAGCCGTCGCAGCCGGCGATGAAGTCGCATTCGATCTCGTGCCGGGTGCCGTCCTTGAGGTAGCGCACGCGCGGACGCTGGCTGTCGAAGTCATGCACGCTGACTTGCTTCGCCTCGTACAACGTCGCCAGGCCGGTGGCGGCGCGGGCCTCCATGAGGTCCTTGGTCAGTTCGGTCTGGCCGTAGACCATCACCTGCTTGCCGCAGGTGAGGCCGGGAAAATCGATGCGGTGGCGCACGCCGCCGATCAGCAGTTCGATGCCGTTGTGCGGCAGGCCCTCGGCGTGCATCCGGGCGCCGACGCCGGCCTCGTCGAGCAGGTCGACGGCGACCTGCTCCAGCACGCCGGCGCGGATGCGGCCCAGCACGTAGTCCGGCGTGTGCGCTTCGAGGATCACGGCGTCGATGCCGGCTTTGTGCAGCAACTGGCCGAGGATGAGTCCCGCGGGGCCGGCGCCGATGATGGCGACTTGTGTTTTCATTGCTTTCTCTCTGTTGGGGTCGGGCCGGTCAGACGTTTTCCATGGCCAGCAGGCCCGATGCGGTGTTGGAAATCGGCACGTGGTAGTTGGCATGCACCTTGGCCACTTCGCCCAGCAGCGCGCCGCGTGTGGTCAGCCAGTTGAGCAGTTCGACGCCCTGGGTGCCGGTCAGTTCGACCAGGTCGGGGATCGAGTAGCGCGTCACCCAGAGCGGATCGGTGATCAGCTTGTCCATGAACATCAGGTCGAATTCCTTGTTGATGAAACCGGCGCGCTGGCCTTCGAGCTGGTGCGAGAGGCCGCCGGTGCCGATCACCACGACGCGCGCCGCGCTGTCCCAGGATTCGATGGCGCGGCCGATGGCCTGGCCGAACTTGAAGCAGCGCGCCGCCGTCGGCAGCGGGAACTGCACCGTGTTGATGCAGACCGGCACGGTGCGCACGGGGCAAGGGTGCTGGTTCGGCCAGAGCAGTTCCAGCGGCAGCGTGAAGGCGTGATCGACCAGCATTTCCTGGCAGGTCACGATGTCGAATTCCTCCTCGACCAGCGATTCGATCAGGTGCCAGGAAAGGTCTAGCTCGCCCGGGTAGGGCGGCAGGGTCGGAATGCCCCAGCCCTCGTCGGCGTTCTGGTACTCGGGCGCGGCGCCGACGGCGAAGGTCGGCATCTGGTCGAGGAAGAAGTTCAGCCCGTGGTCGTTGTAGATCACCACGGCGACGTCCGCCTTCTGCTTTGCCAGCCAGTCGTGCACCGGCGGGAAGCCGTCGAAGAAGGGCTTCCAGTAGGGGTCCTGCTGCGTCTTGTTGGCGATGGCCCGGCCGATGTAGGGCACGTGGGTGACGTTGATGCCGCCGACGATCTTGGCCATGTCATGCCTCCTGAAGGGCCGCCCCGAAGGCGGCATACGCCCCCTTGGGGGGCAGAGAGCGAATGCGAACGTTGCATGCCCGCGAAGCGGAATCCCATGCACGCAAAGTGGGGGGGCTCATCAATTTCTCCCCGCGGCGACGAGCTTCGCCTTGAATTCTTCCTTGGTGACGCCGGTCTGCTGGGCGCCGATGTCCTGCATGTCGAGGCCGAAGATGCCGCCCAGCTTGGCCAGGTAGTAGGCGTTGCCGCCGGCCGCGAGCATGTCCAGCACCTGCAGGCTGAGCACCGCCGCGCGCTGCTGCGGGTTGAGCCCGTACTTGTCGCAGTAGGCCTCCTTGTCCCTGAGGAATTCGGCGCGGTTCTCCGCCGAGTTGAAGGAAAAACACATCTTGTTCAGCGCGTAGCCCTTGCGCGCCATGTCGCCGTCGAACAAGGTGGTGCCCGGTATCACCCGTTTCTGTTTGCCGCCATTCATGCTTCGTCTCCTAGGTCTCGAATCGGAATGTTTCACTGTCGATCTCCTGCTGGGTGGCCGCGTTGTAGCGCAGCCCGGCGACTGTCTGTGGGTTGATAAGTGCATCCAGCCGATCGATCAGGCTGCGATCGAGCTTCACGGTGGCGCTCCCGGCGTTGTCGTCAAGATGCTCCGGCTGCCGGGTGCCGAAGATCGGAATGAGGGTGTCGCTTTTGGCGAGCAGCCAGGCCAGCGCGAGCTGGGCCGGGGTGCAGCGGGCCTCGCCGGCGATGCGCCGGTACTCGGGCAGCAGGTCGAGGTTGCGCGCGTAGTTGTCGGGTTCGAAACGCGGCATCTGGCGGCGGATGTCGCGGGTTTCGAGTTGCGTATCGGGATCGCGCAAGGTGCCGGTGAGAAAGCCGCGCGCCAGCGGGCTGAAGGCGACCAGGGCCACGCCCAGTTCGCGGCAGGCGTCGAGCGCGGCGATCTCCGGGTTGCGCGTCCATAGCGAGTATTCGTTTTGCAGCGCCGCGATCGGGTGCTCGGCGTGCGCCCGGCGTAGCGTCGGCGCCGACACTTCGGAGAGGCCGACGCTGCGGATCTTGCCGGCGCGCACCAGGTCGCCCAGGGCGCCGACGCTTTCCTCGATCGGCACCTGCCGGTCCCAGCGGTGCAGGTAGTAGAGGTCGATGACATCGGTCTGGAGGCGCTGCAAGGCCTCGTCGCAGGTGCGCTTGAGCGTGGCCGGCCGGCCGTCGATGACACGCTTGCCATCCACCCCGGTCATGCCGCACTTGCTGGCCAGCACGATCTTCGCGCGGTGCGGCTTCAGCACGCGCCCGAGCAGGGTTTCGTTGGCGCCGAAGCCGTAGAGCGCGGCGGTGTCGAAGAAGTTGATGCCGCAGTCGAGCGCGCGCAGCAGCAGCGCTTCGGCCGCCTCGGGCGCAGGCGGCGTGCCGTAGGCGTGGCTCAGGTTCATGCAGCCCAGGCCGAGGGCCGAGACGCTGAACTCGCCGAGGCGGCGCTGCTGCATTTCAGGCACTCCGGTTCAACTGCTGTTCGAGCTGGTGCAGCGTGCGGTAGCAGGGCAGCACCTGGGCCACGCTGGCATTCGGCGCGCGGCCCTCGCGGATCGCGGCGAAGAACTCGCGGTCCTGCAACTCGATGCCGTTCATCGAGACATCGACTTGGGACACGTCGATCGTGTTGTCCTTGCCGTCGATCAGGTCGTCGTAGCGCGCGATGTAGGTGCCGCTGTCGCCGATGTAGCGGAAGAAGGTGCCGAGCGGGCCGTCGTTGTTGAACGAGAGCGACAGCGTGCAGATCGCGCCGCTGCTGCTCTTGAGCTGGATCGACATGTCCATGGCGATGTCCAGCGTGGGATGGATCGGGCCTTGCAGCGCGTTGGCGGCGACGATGTCGCCGCCGGTCTGCCAGGCGAAGAGGTCCACGGTGTGCGCCGCGTGGTGCCACAGCAGGTGATCGGTCCAGCTGCGCGGCTGGCCCAGCGCGTTCATGTTGGTGCGGCGGAAGAAGTAGGTCTGCACGTCCATCTGCTGGATCCTGAATTCGCCTGCGACTATTTTCTTGTGCAGCCATTGGTGGCTGGGATTGAAGCGCCGCGTGTGGCCGCACATCGCCACCAGCCCGGTCTGCCGTTGCAGCGCGGCGACTTCTTCGGCCGCGGCCAGGCTGTCGGCCAGCGGAATCTCGACCTGCACGTGCTTGCCGGCCTGCATGCAGGCCACCGCCTGCGCCGCGTGCATCTGGGTTGGCGTGCACAGGATCACCGCGTCGACCTCCTTGAGTGCGAGGCTGTCGGCCAGATCGGTGCTGACGTGGGCGATGCCGTATTTGGCGGCGACTTCCCTGGTCTTCTCCAGCTCGCGGCTGACCAGCGAGACGACCTCGACGCCGTCGATCAGCTTGATCGCGTCGAGGTGCTTGATGCCGAAGGCGCCGGCACCGGCCAGCGCGACTTTGATGGGTTTCATTTGGCGTTCTCCAAAATCAAATGTCCTACGGCGGTATTCGAGGCGGGCACATGGTAGAAGCGGTGCGCGACGCGCGGGAAGCCATCCGACATGGCGCCGCGCGCGATCAGCCACATCACGAGTTCGATGCCTTCCGAACCGGCTTCGCGCACGTAGTCGATATGCGGTTTGCGTGACAGGGCTTCGGGATCGGCGATCAACTGGTCGAGGAAGGCCTGGTCGAATTCGCGATTGATCAGGCCGGCGCGCGGACCCTGCAACTGGTGGCTCATGCCGCCGGTGCCCCAGACCTGGACCTTGAGCGGCGCGTCGAAGGAGGCCACCGCCTTGCGGATGGCGCGACCGAGGTTGTAGCAGCGGCGGCCCGAGGGCACCGGGTACTGCACCACGTTGACGGCGAAGGGAATCACCGGGCAGGGCCATTCGAATTTGTCAGATGCGGGCTGGCCGCACATCAGCGACAACGGCACGGTGAGGCCGTGGTCCACCGGCATCTTGTTCACGATGGTCAGGTCGAAATCGTCCTGGATCACCGACTGCGCGATGTGCGCGGCGAGTTCCGGGTGGCCATGCACCGCCGGCACCGGGCGCGGCCCCCAGCCCTCGTCGGCAATCGCGAATTCCGCCGCGCAGCCGATGGCGAAGGTCGGGATCATCTCCAGGCTGAAGGCGTTGGCGTGGTCGTTGTAGACCAGGAAGATGACGTCGGGCGTGTTGTCGCGCAGCCACTGTTTGGAGAACTCGTAACCGCTGAACACTTTCTGCCAATAGGGCTCGCCCGACTTGCCGAGGTCGAGTGCGGCGCCGATGGCGGGGACGTGCGAGGTATACACGGATGCAGTGATGCGGGCCATGTCAGTTGCTCTCCGTTATCGCGTGCGCCTGCGATGGATGAAATACCTTGTGCGACGAAGGTTTGCGAGCGCCAAGGATGGCGGGGCACGCTTGCGCTTTGCAACCGTAAGGCCGCGTCGACGTCACCGGATCGGGAGGGTGGGGCATTCTGCGCAGCGAAGTAAAGGGGGAGGAGGAGCCCGCAGGGCGCCGACGGAGGACATGAGCAGCGCAGAATGCCCCACCCTCCCGATCGCGCACCAGCCACAACATCGCGGTGGTTTTCATCCTAGCCACCTCCCCGGTGTCCGGCCCTACCCTGCGGTTGGCGATGGGCCTGGGCGTCGCCGTCCTCGCCGACGCGGCGATTGCCTTCGATCGAGCGCCCGCCGGAAATCATCATGTCGCGGTATTCCTCCTCGCTCATGCCGGTCATGCTGCCGGCCATCTGCTGGAAGCTCTTGCCGTCGGTGGCGCCGATCTTGGCCAGGAAATAGATGTTGCCGCCCGATGCGATGCAGCGGTTGAGGTCGCGCGCCAGCACCGCCTGCTTTTGTTCTTCCGTCATCGGCCATTGGTCGAGGTAGGCGCGCTCGTCGGCCTTGAAGCGGGCGCGGTTCGCCGCCTGCATCAGCGACATGCAGAACTGGTTGAGGTGGTAACCCAGGCGCGATTGCTCGGCATCGAAAATCGTCGTGCCGGGGATGTCCTGGTAGGGTTTTTCCAAGGCCATGATTTACCTCTCTTCGGGCCAGTACAAACGCATCGGATTGTCGACCAGCAGTTTGCGCTGCAACTCGGGCGTGGCCGCGATATGCGGAATGAAATCGACCAGCAGGCCGTCGTCGGGCATGTGGTCCTTGAGGTTGGGGTGCGGCCAGTCGGTGCCCCACAGCACGCGCTCGGGGAAAGTCTCGACAATGCGTTTGGCGAAGGGCACCACGTCGCGGTAGGCACCGAATTTGTCATACTCATCGCCGTTGAGCGCCTTCGGCCCGGTCAGCGAAAGCCGTTCGGGGCAACTGACCTTGCTCCAGACATTCGGGTAGTCGCGCATGAACTTGACGAAAAGTTCGAACTCGGGGCCGTCCACCGGTTTGCCGACATCGGGCCGGCCCATGTGGTCGACCACGATGGTGGTCGGCAGTGAAGTGAAGAAGTCCCACAGCTCGGGCAGGTCTACCGCCTCGAAGTAGATCACCACATGCCAGCCCAGCGGCGCGATGCGCGCGGCGATTTCCATCAACTCGTCGCGCGGCGTGAAGTCGACCAGGCGCTTGACGAAGTTGAAGCGCACGCCGCGCACGCCGGCGGCGTGCATGTCGTGCAATTCGGTATCGCTGATGCTGCGCTTGACGGTCGCGATGCCGCGCGCCCTGCCCTTTGAATGCAGCAGCGCATCGACCAGGGCGCGGTTGTCGGCGCCGTGGCAGGTGGCCTGCACCACGACGTTGCGGGCGAAGCCGAGATGATCGCGCAGCGCATAGAGCTGCGCCTTGGAGGCATCGCAGGGCGTGTACTTGCGCTCGGGGGCAAAGGGAAACTCGGCGCCTGGTCCGAACACATGGCAGTGCGCGTCCACCGCGCCGGCCGGCAGTTTGAAAGTCGGCGCCGACGGCACGGCGTACCAGTCGAGCCAGCCGGGCGTTTTCTCGAATTCCATAGTCATTCCCTGACCTTGGCCAGAATGCGGTCGGCCTCGATGCGCCAGTCGGTGCTGCGGGCAAATTCCTTGCTGCCTTTGGCACCGAAGATGCCGGCATCGGCCAGGTCGGCGACCCAGGCCTGGCGCTCGGCCGTGCCCTGCGCCGACCACGGCGTGAGGCCGGCTTCGCGCACCGTCGCGGCGACTTCGCGCACTTCCTCGCTGCGGCGGCGGCCGTGCTCGATGACGCGCTGGAAGAAGTAGGCAGCCTGCTTTTCCCAGTCGATGCCGGGAAAGGTTTCATACAAGGATGCGACCACCGCGTCCTCGACGCCATAGGCGCGCGCCGCGGTGAAGCTCTCGATGACCATGGCTTCCAGGCCCTTGATCATCACGCTGCGGCACATCTTGGTCGCCGAGGCGACGCCGAGCTTCTCGCTGGCGACCCTGGCGGTGAAGCCCAGTTCGTTCAGCAGCGGCGCCAGTTCAGCTGCCGCCGGGCCGCCGAGCAAGAGCGGGACGCGGCTGCGATAGGGCGGCATCGAGGTCATCACTGCGCCCTCGACGTAGCGTCCGCCGGCGCCATCGATCATGCCGGCGGCCTTGATCTTGGCGCCGGGCGAGGCCGAGTTGAAATCGAGAAACCAGGCGCCCGGCTTGAGAGTCGGCGCTGACGCTACGGCGACCGCCAGCGTCTGATCCGCTGTGACGGCGGAGATGACCAGGTCGGCGGCTTGCGCCAGGAAGGCATGGCTGCTCATGGGACGCACGCCGTAGTGCGCCGCATGCGCCAGCAGCGGCGCGTCATCGGCCGTGCCGAACTTGATGTCGTAGGCCAGAACATTGGTCACGCCACGTGCGCGCAAATCCTCGGCAAGGATGCGGCCGACCTCGCCGTAGCCGACGAGGCCGATGGACCATTGCAGGGGGTTGGCGGGCATGCCCATCAGTCGATGTACTTGAGGCCGGCCTTGGCCAGCGCCTCGCGCATGTTGTACATGTCGAGGCCGAGCTCGCCGGCGGCGAAGCGCGCGCGCTTGGAGGTCTCGTTGGCCTCGCGCGCCTCGGCGGCGTCGGCCGTAGCTTGCGCAATGGCGGCCGGCACCACCACCACGCCGTCGTCGTCGGCCACCACCACGTCGCCCGGATTGACCAAGGCGCCGGCGCAGACCACCGGGATATTCACCGAACCCAGCGTGGCCTTGATGGTGCCCTTGGCGCTGATGGCGCGCGAGAACACCGGGAAGTTCATTGCGGTCAGGTCCTTCACGTCGCGCACGCCGGCGTCGATGATCAGGCCCTTGCCGCCGCGGGCGCGGAAGCTGGTCGCCAGCAGGTCACCGAAGAAGCCGTCCTCGTTGTCGCTGATGCAGGCGGCGACGATCACATCGCCCTCCTGCAACTGTTCCGCTGCGACGTGCATCATCCAGTTGTCGCCCGGTTGCAGCAGCACCGTGACGGCGGTGCCGCAGACGTAGGCCCCGGTGTAGATCGGCCGCATATAGGGCTTCATCAGGCCGACGCGGCCCATGGCCTCGTGGATTGTGGCGACGCCGAAGCGCGACAGCTTTTCCACCGCCGCCTTGTCGGCGCGCAGGATGTTGCGCTTGACGATGCCGAGGTTGTTCATGCTCATGATCAGAGTTCCTTCGCTTTCAGCGCCGCGTCGAGGCGCGGATAGACGCGGCGCGCATTGCCCTCGTAGACCTTGTAGCGGTCTTCGGCCGAGAGGTTCTGCGTCGCCTCGATGTAGCGCTTGGTGTCGTCGTAGTTGTGGCCGGTCTCGGGATCGATGCCCTTGACGGCGCCGATCATTTCCGAGGCGAACAGGATGTTGTCCACCGGGATCACCCTGGTCAGCAGGTCGATGCCGGGCTGGTGATAGACGCAGGTGTCGAAGAACACGTTGTTGAGGAGATGATCCTTCAGCAAGGGCTTTTTCAGTTCCTGCGCCAGGCCGCGGTAGCGTCCCCAGTGGTAGGGCGCGGCGCCGCCGCCGTGCGGGATGATGAACTTGAGCTCGGGGAAGTCCTTGAACAGATCGCCCTGGATCAGTTGCATGAAGGCCGTGGTATCGGCGTTGATGTAGTGCGCGCCGGTGGTGTGGAAGCAGGCGTTGCAACTGGTGCTGACGTGGATCATGGCCGGAATGCCCAGCTCGACCATCTTCTCGTAGAGCGGATACCAGTGGCGGTCGGTCAGCGGCGGCGAGGTCCAGTGGCCGCCGGAGGGGTCGGGGTTGAGGTTGATGCCGACGAAGCCGTATTCCCTGACGCACTTTTCGAGTTCGGGGATGCAGGTGCGCGGATCGACGCCGGGCGACTGCGGCAGCATCGCGGCGCCGATGAAGTTGTCGGGAAACAGTTGCGAAACGCGGAAGCACAGCTCGTTGCAGATCGCGGCCCAGGTCGAACTCACGTTGAAGCCGCCGATGTGGTGGGCCATGAAGCTGGCGCGCGGCGAGAAGATCGTCAGGTCCGAGCCGCGCTGCTTCATCTTCGCCAACTGGTTGGTCTCGATCGATTCGCGCAGTTCGTCGTCGCTGATCTTCAGCTCGGAGGCCTCGGGCATCTGCGCCGGATCGCCGATGCCGGCGATCTGTCGACTGCGCCAGCCTTCGAGCGCCTTGGGCGCGGTGGTGTAGTGGCCGTGGATGTCGATGATCATTGCGGGGCTCCTGCGGGGAAATGGGTCACGCCGGTTCCATGCCCTGGCACCGTTTGGCGTCATCGGCGGCCGGAGAATGCATGAAGGTGAGCAAGGCGCGCACGGCCTCGGGCTGGGGCGACGCGGCGCACAGGCCGGCCGAAAAAGTGGTGACGATCTCGCAGCCGGACGGCATCGTGCCGAGCACGCTGATGCCAGGCTGGTTCATCATTTCGCTGTACTGCTGAAATCCGAGTTCGACCTTGCCGTCGGCGACCAGCTGACCCACCGGCACGCCGGGTGGCGCCTGCACGATGCGGCTGCGCAGGCGGTCGGCAATGCCCCAGCGCTCGAACAGCTTGAGCAGCGCCGTGCCGCTCGGCCCGGTGGAATAACCGATGCTGCGTGCGGCCAGTACGGCGCGTTGCAGCGTGTCTTCGGAGCCGATGTCCGGCCGCGGCCCGTCAAACTGAGCCGCGCGTACCGCGATCGCCACCGCCGAGCGCACCAGGTCGGTCCTGCTGCCGGCGACCACGCGCCCGGCGGCGGTCAGCTTGTCGATCGCCTCGGCGGCGAGCACCACCAGGTCGAAGGCTTCGCCGGCCTGCACCCGCTTGGCCGCATCGACGCCGCCCACCGATTCGAAGGCCACCTCGGCGGCCAGGCCGGCGCCGCCCTGCTGCCGATACGCGGCGGCCAGTTCGGCCAGCACCAGGCGCGTCGCCATCGAGGAGATGCCGGTGATCCGGGCGCTCGTGTCAGGTACGGAAGTTCGCATGTGCCCCACCGATTATTGATGGAGCGATTCTGGCAACACGGCTGCGGCGTGCCAAGCCGCGCCGCGCACTACTAGCTATCGCGTTTTGTTATGGATGGGGTCATTTTCGATCGCCATCGCAAGGGTGCCCGGCAAAGCCAATGCGGAGCATTTGGGTCGGGATGCGCCGGGGAATGGTCGGACTTTGAGCTAAGATTCAGCGCCTGCGGCGGCGATACCGACAACAATGGCCATCAAGAAATCCGAGCTTTACTCTTCCCTCTGGGCGTCCTGCGACGAGTTGCGCGGCGGCATGGATGCCAGCCAGTACAAAGACTACGTGCTGGTACTGCTGTTCATCAAATACGTCAGCGACAAGTACGCCGACATGCCGTTTCCGCCGATCAAGATTCCGCCGGGCGCGAGTTTCAAGGACATGGTGGCGCTCAAGGGCCAGCCCGATATCGGCGACCGGATCAACAAGAAGATCATCGCCCCGCTGGCCAACGCCAACAAGCTGGCCGACATGCCGGACTTCAACGATGCCGGCAAGCTCGGCAGCGGCAAGGAGATGGCGGATAAGCTCAGCAACCTGATCGCGATCTTCGAAGACCCGGCGCTGGATTTCTCGAAGAACCGCGCCGAGGGCGACGACATCCTCGGCGACGCCTACGAATACCTGATGCGCCACTTCGCCACCGAGAGCGGCAAGAGCAAGGGCCAGTTCTACACCCCGGCCGAAGTCAGCCGCGTCATGGCCAAGATCATCGGCATCGGCGCCGCCGGCACCAGCAATGCCACCACCGTGTACGACCCAACTTGCGGCTCTTCCTCGCTGCTGCTGAAAGTCGGCGCTGAGGCCACGGCGAATGTCACGCTCTACGGCCAGGAAAAGGATGCGGCGACCAGCGGCCTGGCGCGCATGAACATGATCCTGCACAACAACCCCGGCGCGCTGATCATGCAGGGCAATACCCTGGCCGATCCCAAGTTCAAGGACGGCGAAGCGCTCAAGACCTTCGACTACGTGGTCGCCAATCCGCCGTTTTCCGACAAGCGCTGGAGTACCGGCTTCGACCCGCTACACGATCCCTACGACCGCTTCCAGACCTTCGGCGCGCCGCCCGCCAGGCAGGGCGACTACGCCTATCTGCTGCATATCGTGCGTTCGCTCAAGAGCACCGGCAAGGGCGCCTGCATCCTGCCCCACAGCGTGCTGTTCCGCGGCAATGCCGAAGCCGATATCCGCCGCAAGCTGGTCAAGCGCCGTTACATCAAAGGCATCATCGGCCTGCCGGCCAACCTGTTCTATGGCACCGGGATTCCCGCCTGCATCGTCGTCATCGACAAGGAAGGCGCCCAGGCGCGCAAGGGCATTTTCATGCTCGACGCCAGCGGCGGCTACATCAAGGACGGCCCCAAGAACCGCCTGCGCGAGCAGGACATCCACAAGATCGTCGACGTCTTCACCCGCCAGGACGGAGCCGATCCCGGCTATGCGCGCATGGTCGGCGTGGCCGAGATCGAGAAGAACGACTACAATCTGAACCTGCCGCGCTACATCGACAGCAGCGGGGCCGAGGACAAGCAGGACATCGAAGGCCACCGGGCGGCATCCCGGCGGCGGACGTGGATGCGCTGGCGCGCTACTGGACGGTCTGCCCCAAACTCAAGACGGCCCTGTTCAAGCCCAATCGTCCGGGCTACCTCGATCTGGCCGTGGAGAAATCAAC
>Ga0209211_10007977_pt1 | contig 14658 bp, 29 predicted proteins | sample RifGroA2_FD_183992 | JGI IMG/M metagenome (GOLD analysis project Ga0209211, IMG submission 183992) | Groundwater microbial communities from Rifle, Colorado, USA - Groundwater A2 (SPAdes) (version 2) | ecosystem: Environmental > Aquatic > Deep subsurface > Groundwater | place: Rifle, Colorado...
CGCGAGGGGCCCGAAGTGGTCCTTGAGGTACGTCGCCGAACGGCTCAGCGCGTCGTCCGGGCCGACCGTGCCGTCCGTCCAGATCTCGACGACCAGCTTCTCGAAGTCGGTGATCTTCCCGAGCCGCGACATCTCGACGTTGTACGAGACGCGGGTGATCGGCGAGTACGCCGAGTCGAGCGGGATCGCGCCCGCCGGCACCGCCGACTTCTTGCCGTCCGCGCTCTCGTAGCCGCGCCCGATCCCGATGCCGAGCTCGATCCGCACCGTGGCAGGCGACTCGATCGTGAACAGGTGGATCTCCGGGTTCGCGACCTCCAGCTCGGTCTCGGGCACGTCCGCGCCCGTGACGGCCCGCGGCCCGATCGCGTCGATGCGGACGGTCTTCGCCTCTCCGGAGGGGACCTGGATGACCAGCTTCTTGAGGTTGAGCAGCACGTCCACCGTGCTCTCCCTCACGCCGGGGATCGGCGTCTCCGCGTTGCGCACGCCGTCGATCTTCACCCAGGCGATCGCGGCGCCCGGCACGATCGACAGCAGTGTCCGCCGGAGCGAGTTCCCGACGGTGAGCGCGTACCCCTTCTCGAACGGCTCGGCGACGAGCCGTCCGTAAAGATCGCTCAGGATCTCCCACTCGACCTTCTTCGGCTTCTGGAACGGAATCCGTGGCATGTTCCCCGCCTACCCTCCCCGCTACTTGCTGTACAGCTCGACGATGAGCTGCTCGCTCACCGGGATCTGGATGTCGTCCCGGAGCGGCAGGCTCCGGACGATGCCCTTCTTCTCGTTGGGATCGAGCTCGAGCCACGGCGGCACCTGGCCCCGGCCGGCGTTCATGTTGTCGTCCACGCGCGCCTGCATCTTCGAGGTCGGCCGGAGCTGGACCGTGTCGCCGACCCGGACGATGTACGACGGGACCGAGACCTTCCGCCCGTTCACCTGGTAGTGGCCGTGCGCGACCATCAGCCGGCCCTCGCGGCGCGAGGCCGCGAAGCCGAGGCGGTGCACGACGTTGTCGAGCCGGAGCTCGAGCAGCCGCAGCAGGTTCTCGCCCGTGACGCCCTTCTGGGACTCGGCCCACTGGAAGTACTTGCGGAACTGGTTCTCGAGCACCCCGTAGATCCGCTTCGCCTTCTGCTTCTCGCGCAGCTGCACGCCGAACGCCGTCAGCTTGCTGCGGCTCAGGCCGTGCTGGCCCGGGGGGTAGTTCCGCCGCTCGATCGCGCACTTGTCCGTGAAGCAGCGGGCGCCCTTGAGGAAGAGCTTCTGCCCCTCCCGGCGGCACAGCCGGCACTTCGCATCGCGATACCGCGCCATCGTCGCCTCCTACACCCGACGCCGCTTCGGCGGGCGGCACCCGTCGTGCGGGATCGGCGTCACGTCGCGGATCGCGGTGATCTCCAGGCCCACGGCCTGCAGCGAGCGGATGGCGGCCTCCCGGCCGGCACCCGGACCCTTCACGAAGACCTCGATCTGCTTCAGCCCGTACTCCATGGCCTTGCGCGCGGCGATCTCCGCCGCGGTCTGCGCGGCGAAGGGCGTGCTCTTGCGCGAGCCCTTGAACCCGGCGCTCCCGGCGCTCGACCAGGAGACGACGTTACCCGTCTTGTCGGTGAGGGTCACGATCGTGTTGTTGAACGTCGCCTGGATGTGCGCGACGCCGGTGCGAACCTCGCGACGCTCCCGGCGCTTGCCGCCCTTCTTCCGTGGTGTCGGCTGCTTTGCTTCCTCGGCCATGCCTTACGCTCCTGCCTTCTTGGGCGCCGGGGCCGCCACGGGGGCCGCGACCGGCTTCTTCTTGACCATCACGCCGCGACGGGGGCCCTTCCGGGTCCGCGCGTTGGTGTGCGTGCGCTGCCCACGCACCGGCAGTCCGCGCCGGTGGCGGATGCCCCGGTACGCGCCGATATCCATGAGGCGCTTCACGTTCATGGAGACGTCGCGCCGCAGGTCGCCCTCGACCTTGTGGTCACGCTCGATGAGCTCCCGGATGCGCCCGACCTCTTCCTCGGTCCACGCCTTGACCTGCTTGTTCGGATCGACGCCGGCGCGCCCGAGAATCTTCCTCGCGGTCGCCCGGCCGAGGCCGTAGATGTACGTGATCGCGACTTCGCCCCGTTTCTCGCGGGGAAGGTCCACTCCGGCGACTCGTGCCATGCCCTGCCTCCGCTCTCAGCCCTGCCGGGCTTTGTGCCGCGGGTTCTTGCAGATGATGCGGATCACGCCCTGGCGCCGCACGATCTTGCAGTGCTCGCAGCGGACCTTGACGGATGGTCGCACTTTCATATCGTCGCTCGTCTCCTACTTGAAGCGGTACGTGATCCGGCCACGCGTCAGGTCGTACGGCGAGAGCTCGACCTTCACACGGTCGCCGGGCAGGATACGGATGAAGTTCATGCGCATCTTGCCGCTGACGTGCGCGAGCACGCGGTGCCCGTTCTCGAGCTCCACCCGGAACATGGCGTTCGGCAGCGGCTCCACGACCGTTCCCTCGACCTCGATCGCGTCTTCTTTGGTCATCTTCGCGTCAGCACCTCGGGGCCGTGCTCCGTCACCGCGACGGTGTGCTCGAAGTGTGCGGCGAGGCTCCCGTCGCGCGTCACGGCCGTCCACCCGTCGTCGAGGATCTTGACCTCCCAGCTGCCCATCGTCACCATCGGCTCGATCGCGAGCACCATGCCCGGCGTGAGCTGCGGCCCGCGCCCGGGCTCGCCGAAATTCGGGACCTGGGGCTCTTCGTGCAGCGCCCGCCCGATGCCGTGGCCGACGAACGCGCGGACGACCGAGAAGCCGCTGGCCTCCACGTGCGCCTGCACCGCGTGGGACACGTCGGAGAGCCGCCGGTCCGCCTGGCACTCGGCGATGGCCCGCTCGAGGCTCTCCTGCGTCACCTGGAGCAGGCGCTGGGCGTCCGGCGAGATCTCGCCGGCCGGCAGCGTGAACGCGCAATCCGCGTAGTAGCCGTCCACGACGCATCCGAGGTCGAGCCCGACGATGTCGCCCTCCTTGACCCGCCGGTGGGCGGAGGGAATCCCGTGCACGACCTCGTCGTTGATCGAGATGCACACGGTGGCCGGGAAGCCCCGGTAGCCCTTGAACGCCGGCTGCGCGCCGCGGCCGGCGATGAAGCCCTCGACCTCCTCGTCGATCTCGAGCGTCGAGATCCCCGGCTTCACGATCTCGCGCAGGCGGTCCATCACGTCGGCCAGGATGCCGCCGGCCCGGCGCATGATGCCGATCTCCCGCGGGCTCTTGAGCACGATCACCGCGCGTCCCCGGCCGCTTCGCGGATGGCCCGGCGGATGCCGTCGATCGGGCCCTCGCCGCGCACCGTCCGCAGGAGGCCCTGTTCGCGGTAGTAGTCGAGCAGCGGCGCCGTCTGCCGGCCGTACACCCCCAGCCGGTTGCGGACGGTCTCCTCGCCGTCGTCCACGCGCTGGTACAGCTCGCCGCCGCACTTGTCGCACACGCCCGCCTTCGCGGGCGGCGCCGACACGAGGTGGTACGTCGCCTGGCACCGCCGGCAGACGCGCCGCCCGGTGAGCCGCCGGAGCAGCTCGGCCTCGGAGACGTCGAAGAACACCACCGCCCCGAGCGCCTGGCCGGTCTCCACGAGCACCTTGTCCAGCGCCTCGGCCTGCGCGATCGTCCGCGGGAAGCCGTCGACGATGAAGCCCTTCGCCGCGTCGGGGGCGCCGAGCCGCTCCCGCATGAGCCCGATGATCACCTCGTCGGGCACGAGCGCCCCCTCGTCCATGTAGCGCTTCGCCTCGAGCCCGAGCGGGGTCCCCGCCGCCGCCGCAGAGCGCAGCATGTCCCCCGTCGCCAGGTGCGGCACGCCCCACGCGCGCGCCAGCTCGCGCGCCTGCGTGCCCTTGCCGGCACCCGGGGGTCCCAGGAACACGATCCGCATGCTCACCCGCGCGCGAACGCGCCCCGCGACTTCGAGGGTCGCTTGAGGAAGCCCTCGTAGTTGCGCATGAGGAGGTGCGACTCCATCTGCCGCACGGTGTCGAGCGCCACGCCGACCACGATGAGCAGGCTGGTGCCGCCGAAGTAGAACGGCACGTTGAACCACCGGATCATGTAGTCGGGCAGCACCGAGATGAGCGCGAGGAACAGGGCGCCCGGGAGCGTGATCCGCGTCAGCGTGCGGTCGATGTGCTCGGCCGTCTTCTTGCCGGGCCGGACGCCCGGGATGAAGCCGCCGTACTTCTTCATGTTGTCGGCGAGGTCGATCGGGTTGAACACGATCGCCGTGTAGAAGTACGCGAAGAACACGATCAGCGCCATGTACAGCACGGTGTAGGTGAACTGGCCGGGCGAGAGCGCGTCGGAGACCGCCTGCATCCAGGCGTACGGCGCGAAGCGGGTGAGCGTCGCGGGGAACAGGATCAGCGACGAGGCGAAGATGACCGGGATGACACCCGCCGTGTTGATCCGGAGCGGGATGTGCGTGGACTGCCCGCCGTACACGCGCCGGCCCACCACCCGCTTGGCGTACTGCACCGGGATCTTGCGCTGCCCCTCCTGCATCAGCACGACCGCGGCGGTGATCCCGACCATGACGGCGACGATCGCGCCGAAGACGAACAGCTTCAGCTCGCCCGTGCTGATCAGCGTGTACGACGCCGTCACGGCCGAGGGCAGGCGCACCACGATGCCGGCGAAGATGATCAGCGAGATGCCGTTGCCGATGCCCTTCTCGGAGATCTGCTCGCCCATCCACATGATGAGCGCGGTGCCCGCGGTCAGCGTGACCAGCGTCAGCAGGCGGAAGGCCCAGCCGGGCGTCGGAACGATCGAGACGCCGGTCGGACTCCGCATGCTCTCGAGGCCGTACGCGATGCCGAGCGCCTGGATCGCGGAGAGGACGATCGTGCCGTACCGCGTGTACTGGGTGATCTTCTTCCGTCCCGCCTCGCCCTCCTTCGCGAGCCGCTCGAGCGCGGGGATCACCACCGTGAGCAGCTGGAGGATGATCGACGCCGAGATATAGGGCATGATCCCGAGCGCGAAGATCGAGAGCCGCCGGAGGTTCCCGCCCGAGAACAGGTCGACCATGCCGAGCAGCGTGCCCTGCACCTGGTCGAAGAACTGCGCGAGCGCGTTCCCGTCGATGCCCGGCGTGGGCACGTGAGCGCCGAGACGGTAGGCGAACAGCATCACCCCGGTGAACGCGATCCGGCGCTTGAGCTCCGGGATCTTGAGGACGTTCTGGAAGCTCTGCAGCCCCTCGATCACGACGCCGTCACCCGCCCGGCCAGCACCTCGACCCGGCCGCCCTGCGCCTCGATCTTGGCGCGCGCCGACGCGCTCACCGCGTGCGCCTTCACGGTCAGCGCGTGCGCGACGTCCCCCTCGCCGAGGATCTTCACCCGCCCGCGCTCGCCCGCGTGGACGAGACCGGCCCGGACGAGGGCGTCGGGGTCGACGACCGCGTTCGCCTCGAAGCCGCCGAGCGCCTTGAGGTTCACCACGGCGTACTCGGTCTTGCCGCCGAAGGGCACGAACCCGCGCTTGGGCAGCCGCCGGTAGAGCGGCATCTGGCCGCCCTCGAAGCCACCGGCCTTGCCGCCGCCGGAGCGGGCCTTGTGGCCCTTGTGGCCCTTGCCCGACGTCTTGCCGTGGCCGGAGCCCGGGCCGCGTCCGACCTTCTTGCGCCGCTTCTTCGCGCCCGGCGCCGGGCGCAGCTCGTCAAGCTTCATGACTCACCCGGAGCACGTGGGGCACCTTGGCGATCATGCCGCGAACCGTCGCGGTATCCTCGTGCATCACCCGCTGGTTCATGCGCCTGAGTCCGAGCGCCCGGACCGTCGCCTCCTGCTTCGGCGAGAGGCCGATCATCGAGCGCGTGAGCGTGATCCTAAGCGTCTTGCTTGCCACCGACTGTCTCCTCCGCAGCCGCGCCGTCGCCGCGGCGTCGTGCCGCGTGCAGGTCTTGCAGGCGCTTGATCCGCTTGAGCGCGTCGATCGTCGCCTTCAGCACGTTGTGCGGGTTGTTCGAGCCGAGCGTCTTGGTCAGGATGTCCTGCACGCCTGCCGCCTCGAGGACCGGTCGCACCGCGCCTCCCGCGATGACGCCCGTGCCCGGCACCGCGGGCTTGAGGAACACGCGCCCGGCGCCGAAGTGCCCCGTGATCTCGCAGGGGATCGTCGTGTCCCGGAGCGGCACGAAGATGAGATCCTTCTTGGCGTGCTCCACCGCCTTGCGGATCGCCTCCGGCACCTCGTGCGCCTTCCCGAGGCCGACGCCCACGTGCCCCCGCCCGTCGCCCACGACGACGAGCGCCGTGAACGAGAAGCGCCGGCCGCCCTTGACGACCTTCGCCACACGGTTGATGGACACCACCCGGTCGTTCAGCTCGAGCACGCTCGGATCGATCCTCGCCTCAGCCACTCGGTGTCTCCCCCGTTCGCGCAGCCCTAGAAGATCAGCCCACCGGCGCGCGCGGCATCCGCCAGCGCCTTGACCCGCCCGTGGTACTTGTAGCCCCCCCGGTCGAACACCACGCGCTCCATCCCGGCGGCCTTCGCCTTCTGCGCCAGGACCTCGCCCACCGCCTTCGCCGCGGCGACGTTGCCACCGGTGCGATGCTGCGCGAGGAACGCCTTGCTCCGGCTGTCCGCCGTCAGCAGCGTGCGCCTCGCGTCGTCGTCCACGAGCTGCGCGTAGATGTGGTTCGTGCTCCGGAACACCGCGAGCCGCGGGCGTGCGGCCGAGCCGCGCACCCAGCGCCGCAGGCGGCGGTGCCGCACGTCCCGTGACGCGCGCCGCTCTTTCGTGATCATTTCGCGCCCGCCTTCTTGCCGACCTTGCGGCGGATCACCTCGTCCGCGTACTTAACGCCCTTGCCCTTGTACGGATCCGGCTTCCGGAGCGCGCGAAGCTTCGCCGCGGTCTCACCGAGCAGCGCCTTGTCCGCGCCGCGCAGCGTGATCGCCGTCTGCTTGTCGATCTCCGCCGTGATGCCGTCCGGGAGCGGGAAGATCACCGGGTGCGAGTAGCCGAGCGCCAGCTGGATGACGCGCCCCTGGAGCTGGGCGCGGTAGCCGATGCCGACGATCTCGAGCTTCTTCTCGAACCCGTCCTTGACCCCCGCCACCATGTTCGCGACCAGCGCGCGCGCCAGCCCGTGTAGTGCCCGGACCCGGCGGTCGTCGCCGGCCCGCGTGATGACCAGCTCGTTGTTCTCGAGCCGTGCGCTGAGGCCCGCGGGCACCGGCTGCGCCAGCTTGCCCTTCGGCCCCTCGGCGCGGACGGTCGCGCCCTCGATCTGGACCTTCACTCCCGACGGGATCCTGATGGGTTTCTTGCCGATCCGTGACATCGGATGCCCCTCACCACACGTAGGCGAGGACTTCGCCGCCGACCTTCTGCTTGCGTGCGTCCCGGCCGGTGACGACGCCCCGCGACGTCGACACGAGCGCCACACCCATCCCGCCCAGGATCGACGGGATGTGATCCTGCGTCACGTACACGCGGCGCCCGGGCGTCGAGACCCGCACCAGACCCGAGATGACCTTCTCGTTGCCCGGCCCGTACTTGAGGTAGACGCGCAACGTCCCCTGCTTCGAGTCCTCGAGCACCCGGAAGTTCTTGATGAAGCCCTCGTCCTTCAGGATCTCGGCGATCCGCACCTTGAGACGCGACGCCGGGATGTCCACCTTCTCGTGCTCCGCACGGCTCGCGTTGCGGATCCGCGTCAGCATGTCGGCGATCGGATCGCTGCGCATCGCTACCAGCTCGCCTTCACGACGCCGGGCACCTCGCCCTTGAGCGCCAGCTCGCGGAAGCAGAGCCGGCACATCTCGAACTTGCGGAGGTAGCCGCGCGGGCGACCGCAGAGCTTGCACCGGTGGTAGGCGCGCGTGCTGAACTTCGGCGCGCGCTGGGACTTCATGATCAGAGCCGTCTTGGCCATACGCGTGCTACTCCCTGAACGGCATGCCGAGGTGCGTGAGGAGCACCTTCGCGTCCTCGTCCGTCCGCGCCGTCGTGACGATGTTGATGTCCATTCCCCGGATCTTGTCGACCTTGTCGTACACGATCTCCGGGAAGATGACCTGCTCCCGGAGGCCGAGCGCGTAGTTGCCCCGGCCGTCGAAGCCCTTCGGCGGCACGCCCTTGAAGTCGCGCACGCGCGGCAGCGCGATGCTGATGAGGCGGTCGAGGAACTCGTACATCCGCGCGCCGCGCAGGGTCACCTTCGCGCCGATCGGCACGCCCTCGCGCAGCTTGAAGTTCGCGATCGACTTCTTCGCGCGGGTGACGATCGGCTTCTGCCCCGTGATCGCCTGCAGGTCGGCGGTCGCGAAGTCCAGGACCTTGGCGTTCTCGCGCCCCTCGCCCACGCCCATGTTGATGACGATCTTCTCGAGCCGCGGCACCTGGAACGGGTTCGTGTACCCTCGCGCCTTCATGATCGCGGGCAGCAGGGTCTTGTGGAACGACTCCTTCAACCGCGCCGGGATCTCGCTGGCCCCCTTCGGACGGCCCTTCGCCGGGGCGCCCGTCTGCGGTCCGGCGCCCGCCTTCTTGGGCTGGCCCTTGCCCGCGGACTTGGCCGCCTGGGGCTTCTGGGCCGGCTTCGGCGTGTCCTTTGCCATGGTCTTTCCAGTCCTTGTCGGTCTAGCCCTTGTCGATCGGCTCGCCGCACTTCTTGCAAACGCGGAGCTTCCGGCCGTTGCCGAGCACCTGGACGCCGGTCCGCACCGGCCCGTCGCAGCGGCTGCAGACGAGCAGCACGTTGGACAGCGCCAGCGGGTTCTCGCGCTCGATGATGCCGCCCTGCCGGAGCTTCTGCGTCGGCCGCTGGTGCTTCTTGATCATGTTGATCTTCTCGACCAGCACCCGCCCCTCGGCGTGCAGGACGCGCAGCACCTTGCCCCGCTTGCCGCGCTCCCGGCCGGCGATGATCGCCACCGTGTCTCCGCGTCGGACGTGAACGCTTGGCATCAGATGACCTCGGGAGCGAGCGAGATGATCTTCGTGAACTGGCGCTCGCGGAGCTCGCGGGCCACGGGTCCGAAGATGCGGGTGCCGACCGGGTTCTCGTCCGGCCGGATCAGGACGACGGCGTTCCGGTCGAACCGGATGTACGAGCCGTCCTTGCGACGCACCTCCTTGACCGTCCGGACGACGACGGCGCGCGCCACCTCCCCCTTCTTCACGGTGCCGTCGGGCGCCGCCTCCTTGACGGCGACGATGACGGTGTCGCCCAGGGACGCGTAGCGCTTGTTGCCGCCGCCCATCACCCGGATGCACTGGACCTTCTTGGCCCCCGAGTTATCCGCCACGTCGAGCATCGAGCGCGGTTGGATCATCGCCTAGGATGCGCGGCTCAGGATCTTGCGGATCCGCCAGCGCTTCTCCTTCGACAGCGGCCGGGTCTCCTCGATCAGCACCCGATCGCCGACCCGGCTCTCGTTTCCCTCGTCGTGCGCCTTCAGCTTCTTCGACATCCGGATGACGCGCTCGTACCGGGGATGCCGGTACACGCGCTCGATCTTCACGACGCGCGTCTTCTGCATCGCGTCGCTGACCACGACCCCCTCCCGCGTCTTCCGCTCGCCCACCGGCCTACCCCTTCCTCTCGCGGAGCACGGTCTGGGCGCGCGCGAGGTCCCGCCTGGCCTGGCCCAGCCGCGACGGGTTCTTCGCGGCGCCCATCGAGAGCTGGAAGCGCAGGTTGAAGATCTCCTCGCTGAGCTCGTGGGCCTTCTGCCGGAGCTCGTCGTCCGAGAGATCACGCCACTTCGCGGCCTTCATCGCCCGTCTCCCATGCGAACCATCTCTGCGCTAGAGCCCCCGCGTCCGCGTCACGAACTTCGTCTCGATGCCGATCTTCTGCGCCGCCGTCCGGAACGCCTCGCGCGCCGCGTCCTCCGCCACGCCCTGCATCTCGTAGAGGATCCGCCCCGGCTTGACCACGGCGACCCACTCCTCCGGGTTCCCCTTGCCCTTGCCCATCCGCGTCTCGGCGGGCTTCTTCGTCACGGGCTTGTCGGGGAAGATCCGGATCCAGATCTTGCCGCCCCGCTTGAGGCTCCGGGTCAGCGCGACGCGCGCCGCCTCGATCTGACGGTTCGTCACCCAGCCCGGCTCGAGCGCCTTGAGCCCGTACTCACCGAACGCGAGCGTCGATCCACGCTGCGCGGTGCCCTTCATCCGGCCCCGCTGCGCCTTCCGGTACTTGACCCGCTTCGGCATCAGCATGGACGGGCGGCCTCACGCTTCCGCGGGCACGGCGCGCAGCACCTCGCCCTTGAAGACCCAGACCTTGACGCCGATCGTGCCGTACGTCGTGTGCGCGGTCGCCAGCCCGTAGTCGATGTCCGCGCGGATCGTGTGGAGCGGCACGCGCCCGTCGCGGTACCACTCCCGGCGCGCGATCTCGCCCCCTCCCAGGCGGCCGGCGCACGCGATCCGGATGCCGTCGGCGCCGAGCCGGAGCGCGGAGGTGACCGCCTTCTTCATCGCGCGGCGGAACGCCACCCGCTTCTGGAGCTGCAGGGCCACGTTCTCGGCGACGAGCTGCGCGTCGAGCTCCGGGTGGATGACCTCCTCGATGTTCAGGTAGATCTCCTTGCCCGTGCGCATCTGCAGCTCGTTCTTCAGCTTCTCGACCTCCGACCCCTTGCGGCCGATGATGATGCCCGGGCGCGCGGTCGAGATCGTGATCCGCGCGCGGTTGGCCGAGCGCTCGATGTCGATCTTCGAGATGCCCGCGTGGTAGAGCTGGTCCTTGATGTAGCGGCGGATCTTCACGTCCTCGTGCAGCAGGGCCGCGTACGACTTGGTCGCGAACCAGCGCGAGCTCCAGGTCCGGGTGGAGCCGAGGCGGAAGCCGATCGGATGCGTCTTCTGGCCCACTAGTCCTTCTCCTTCGCCCTCGACGGCTTCGATTTCGTCTTCGCCCTCGCGGCCCCCTTCGTCGCGCGCCCCGCCCCGCGCCGCGGCGCTCGCGCCTTCGGCGCCGCGGGGGGTGTCGCCTCCCCCGGTACCGTCGGGCCGGCAGCGGGCGTCGTGGCTCGCGCCGGCGTCGGCGCCGCACGCCCCGCGCCGTTGGTCTCGTCGCTCACCCCGATCGTGAGGTGGCTCGTCTTGTGGCGGATGAAGAACGCGCGCCCCATCGCCCGCGGCTGCACGCGCTTCATCGACGGCCCGCCGTCGGCGAACGCCTTCACGACGCGAAGGTCGTCGAGGTTGCGCACCTGGTGGTTGTGCTCGGCGTTGGCGACGGCCGAGCGCAGCACCTTCTCGACGAGCCGCGCCGCCGCGCGAGGCGTGAACGAGAGCGTCGCCAGCGCCTCGCCGACCGGCTTGCCGCGGATCTTGTCGAGGACGAGCCGGGCCTTGCGGGCCGACACGCGGACGAACCGGGCCTTCGCGACGGCGAGCATCGACCTACGCCTTCCCCGTGGGCGACGTCGCGGCCTTCTCCGACGAGCCGTGGGCCTTGAAGGTGCGCGTCAGCGCGAACTCGCCCAGTCGGTGGCCGACCATGTTCTCGGTGACGTAGACGGGGATGAACTTCTTCCCGTTGTGCACCGCGAGCGTGTGGCCCACGAACTCCGGCGCGATCGTCGAGCGGCGCGACCAGGTCTTCAGCACCTTCTTCTGCCGGCTCCGGTTCAGCTCCTCGATCCGCGCGAGCAGCGTCTCGTCGATGTACGGCCCCTTCTTGAGCGAACGTCCCATCCCCGGCTCCTATTTGCTCCGCCGCGTCACGATGTTGCGGTCCGATGGCTTGGCGCCGCGCCGGGTCTTGTAGCCCTTCGTCGGCTTGCCCCACGGGGTCATCGGATGATTGCCCTTGCCCTTGCCCTCGCCGCCGCCCATCGGGTGGTCGACGGGGTTCATGACGGTGCCCCGCACGGTGGGGCGGAAGCCCCGCCACCGCACGCGGCCCGCCTTGCCGACCGACACGTTCTCGTGGTCGAGGTTGCCGACCTGGCCGACCGTGGCCATGCAGTCGAGCGCGACCATGCGGACCTCGCCCGACGGCAGCTTGAGCGTGGCGCGGTCGCCCTCCTTCGCGAGCAGCTGCGCCTGCGCGCCGGCGCTGCGGCAGAGCTGGGCGCCGCGCCCGACCTGGAGCTCGACGTTGTGCACGAGCGTGCCCACCGGGATGTTCCGCACCGGCAGCGCGTTGCCCGGCAGGATGTCGGCCTGCGGCCCGGACATGACCGTGTCGCCCGGCTTGAGCCCGTACGGCGCGATGATGTAGCGCTTCTCGCCGTCCCGGTAGTGGAGCAGCGCGAGCCGCGCCGAGCGGTTCGGGTCGTACTCGATCGCCGCCACGCGCGCCGGGATGCCGTGCTTGTCGCGGCGGAAGTCGACGTTCCGCAGCATGCGCTTGGCCCCGCCGCCGCGGTGCCGCACGGTGATGCGGCCGTACGCGTTGCGCCCGTTCGTCCGCCGCTTCGGCTCGAGCAGGCCCTTCTCGGGCGCCTTCTTGGTGAGCTCCTCGTACGTGACGTACGTGAGGTAGCGGCGGGCCGCCGACGTCGGCTTGACCGTTCGAATGCCCATGCCCTTACGCTCCCTCCACGAGCTCGATCTTGTGCCCGGGCTGCAGGGTCACGATCGCCTTCTTCCAGCTCGGCCTCCGGCCCTGGTAGCGGCCCATCCGCTTGAGCTTGCCCTCGAAGGACGCGGTCCGGACCGAGGCGACCTTCACGTTGAACACAGCCTCGACCGCGGCGCGGATCTCGACCTTGTTGGCATCGGGGCGCACCCTGAACGCGACCGCGTTCAGCTCGTCCTTCTGCCGCATGCTCTTCTCGGTCATGAGCGGCCGGATCAGGATCTCGCGCGGGGCCCGGCTCATCGCGCCAGCGCCTCCTCGAGCGCGACGAGGCCCGCGCGCTCGAACACCACGCGGTGCGCGGCGAGCAGCTGGCAGACGGAAATATGGCGCGGCGTCACGACACCGAGCCACGGCACGTTGCGCGCGGCCCGCGCGAGCACCGGACCGAGCTCGCGAACCACGAGCAGCGCCGGCGCACCCGTGAGGCCCAGCGAGCCGAGCTCCTTCACGAGCGCCTTCGTCCGGGCGCCCTCCGGGACGGCCAACGACTCGACGACCGTGAGCTGGCCGCTCGCGAGCTTCGCCGCGACCGCCGCGCGCAGCGCCTCGCGGCGCATGGCGCGCGGCATCGCCTGCCGGTAGCTCCGCGGCGTCGGGCCGAACGGCTTGCCGCCGCCCTTCCACTGGGTCGCGCGGATCGAGCCCTGCCGCGCCCGGCCGGTGCCCTTCTGCCGCCACGGCTTCCTGCCACCTCCCGACACCTCGCTCCGCCCCTTCGTGTCGTGCGTGCCCGCGCGGCGGTCGGCGAGCTCACGCGTGACCGCCTGGTGGAGCAGCGGCCCGCGGACCTCCACGCCGAAGACGTCGGCCTTGAGCTCGAGCGTCCCGGCCTGCTTCCCCTTGGCGTCCAGCACCTGTACGGTCGGCATGGGCTACTTCTTCTCCGCAGCCTTCTGCTGCTGCGCCTTGGTCTGCTTCACGCTCTTGCGGATCATCACGAGCGATCCGGTGGCGCCCGGCACCGCGCCCCGCACCAGCACGAGATTCTGCTCGGGCAGCACGCGCACGACGGACAGGTTCAGCACGGTCCGCCGGTCGCCGCCCATGCGGCCGGGAAGCTTGTGTCCGGGCCAGACGCGCGACGGGTCCGAGGAGGCGCCGATCGAGCCGGGCGCGCGGTGGAACATCGAGCCGTGCGTCGCATCGCCGCCGTACCAGCCGTGGCGCTTCACGCCGCCCTGGAAGCCCTTGCCCTTGCTGACGCCGACGACGTCGACGAGCTCGCCGGGCGCGAACATCTCGACGGTCAGCGCCTGCCCGACCTGGTAGCCCTGGAGCTTCTCGGTCTTCTCGAGCCGCACCTCGCGCACCGTGCGCATCGCCGGCACGTTCACCTTCTTGAAGAACCCCGCCTGCGGCTTGGTGACGTTCTTCCGCTTCGGCCCGAAGCCGAGCTGGAGCGCGTCGTAGCCGTGGGTCTCCGCGGTCCGGAGCCCGACGATCGTGCACGGCCCGGCCTCGATGACGGTCACGGGCACGTGATTCCCGTCGTCACCGAACACCTGGGTCATGCCAACCTTCCGGCCGATGAGTCCCTCTTTGCGTGCCATGATCCGTACTCGGAGGGGGGCTACGCCCCCCTTCCGAACCTCCCCCCTTCGATTGCGCCGGCAAAGCCGGCGCTCGTACGCGTCGTCATCAGAGCTTGATCTCGACGTCGACCCCGGCGGGCAGGTCGAGCTTCATCAACGAATCGACGGTCTGCGGGGTCGGGTCCACGATGTCCAGCAGCCGCTTGTGCGTGCGCATCTCGAACTGCTCGCGCGACGTCTTGTCCACGTGCGGGCTCCGGAGCACGGTCCAGCGGTTGATGATCGTCGGCAGCAGCACGGGCCCCGACACGCGCGCACCGGTGCGGCGCACCGTCTCCACGATCTCCTTCACCGAGCGGTCGAGCAGATGGTGGTCGTACGCCTTGAGGCGGATGCGGATCTTCTGGTCGGCGGAGACGGTGACCATGTCGCTACTCCACGATCTCCGTGACGACGCCCGCGCCCACCGTCCGCCCACCCTCCCGAATCGCGAACCGCAGCTCCTTCTCCATCGCAATCGGCATGATCAG
>Ga0209211_10007981_pt1 | contig 14647 bp, 11 predicted proteins | sample RifGroA2_FD_183992 | JGI IMG/M metagenome (GOLD analysis project Ga0209211, IMG submission 183992) | Groundwater microbial communities from Rifle, Colorado, USA - Groundwater A2 (SPAdes) (version 2) | ecosystem: Environmental > Aquatic > Deep subsurface > Groundwater | place: Rifle, Colorado...
TATGAAATTTCGGCCACAAATCTTTATAAGTCCGCCCCCATGCATGATGGACTCCCATTGGGTTATTAGCAGTAATTGGACCATCTAAGAAAGAAAAATATTTATCAGATTTATTATTTTTAGTAAGGTACTTTTTTACTACACCGGTCTTATACCAGTGGGCAAGCCATTTTTTCTCCATCTCGGAAAAATTTATATTTGGATCAACCGATTTAAACATATCAGTAGATTATAGTAAACCTAACTTTGAAAAACAATCTGCATTCTCTATCAGAATCTTCAGGATTAGGTAATATACCGCTCAAGCATGGTCTATAACCAATTTATAAAATAAATTATTAAAAGTTTAATACTAATATGAAACAGGTAACTTTTCAAAATCTAAAAACGGTTGTTTCAAATCAAAGAATTTATTACTGGTATATTCAACAAGAGACCATAAGAAATGCCAGTAAAGCGAAATTTAAAAAAGGCTATCTATTAAAAGTTCATTAAATGAAATGGAAACGCTTAATCCAACTTTTTCCTTTTTATTAGTCTTTACTTATTTCTTTTTTATTTATAGATGAAGATTCAACATAATATCTCTACCCTTTTCTACTTTAACAAAAACTAACTGCTTAAGTTTTTTTGAATTTTATCTTCCTATTTTAATAATTACTTGATTTTTTCCCTTTTAAGTATTAGAATTTCAAAGAAACCTTACCAAATTCTGAAAATCCTGAATGAAAAATCAAAATTCAGTCACAATTCCGGCAAATCGTTTAGCTAAGTTTACTTCTGATGTTTTTATTCCATTAAAAAAAGGTGAGTGTGTTTCCTGTATGTTTGCAGCAGGTAGCGGTAAAAGAACTATCTTAAACTATCTCCTTTCAGAGGAAACTACTTTAAAAAAGATTTTCACTGATCAATATAAAAAAACTCTATTTATTTATGTTGATCCAAACGAAATTTTGAATGTCACTGCTGAAGCGTATCTTCAGCTTATCCTTGACAACCTGATCTTAATGATGAAGGAAAAGAAAATTAAATTATACTCTGACAATCAAATTTTAAATCCGTTGATTCTCCTTAAAAAAAATCTCGAAGAGCTGGTTAATAATGGTTATCTAACCATTATTATTCTAAATGATTTTGAGTATACACTTTCACTACCTGCAAATATTAATCTAAATTTAGAGTCTATCATGTCTATAGATAAGTCTAAAATTGTCTATCTGTTTTTGTCGACCGTTAACCTTTTTGATGAAGGTGTCCTTAAAACTCTTCATAAACTTAAGCATGCAATTTCTCGAAACGTAAATTATTTTCCATTACTAAATGAAGCAGAAACAAATTACCAATTTGACCGTCTGAATGAAAAGTATAAAATTAAAATCACTGATAAAGTAAAAAGTATTATTTTTAAAATATGCGGAGGCCACCCCCAGTTAATAAAATATTCCTTTAATAACCTTCGTGAGCAGGGACAAGAGTTCCTTATAGATGATAAAAAAACGGTTGCATACCTCACTAACCACTATCAATTAAATCTTGTTTGCGCTGATATATGGAATTTTCTTTCCGAAAAAGAGAAAGAGGTTGTTATTTCTATTGTCACAACAGGAGGCTTTTCCCCAACTCATGAAGCACCAGCAGACTATCTCACAAATTTAGGAATAATCAAAAGAATAACGGATAAGAAACATCAAGTCTTTGGTACACTTTTTGAACAATTTATAAAAAATAAGCTTCCAAAACATAAAATATCATTTGATTCCAGCACTAAAAAACTCCTTTTCGGAGGACAAAATTGTGAAGATAAATTCACCTATCAAGAGTTCAAGCTTCTCACATATTTCATTACCCATGAAAACGAATTAGTAAGTCGAGATCAAGTTGCCGAAGCGATGTGGGGTAAACAATACATTGATAAATATTCTGATTGGTCGATTGACAAAATTATTTCTATTCTTCGAAAAAAACTTGATGCTTTAGGTTTTCCTTCTGAAAATTTAGTTACACTTAAAAAACGTGGTTTCAGCTTCTCTAACCATAAATCCTATGATAACTCTCCTCAGCCCTCTTATGGAACCATTCTCTGATTTCAAGAAGCCTGGAATTATTTTCTTGGTCAGATTCCAATTCAGAATATATTCTACTAAAAGATCTCGAAGGGACAAACATTCTATTATTAATATATGGGTAAAAATGCGCTATCTCCTCATCGCTTAAAGATAATAAATCTACGGCTTCCAATTCCCTCATTAATCTTTCCTTAAGAAATTGCATCGTATTTATATGAGAATCAGTTTGGCTACAATACAGACTGCATAAATCTTTTTCTTTTGATCTTATAATCTTTCCTTTTTTTATTAATATTTCTAATATTTTTTCTAAATTTTTATTAATCCCACTATAGTCAGCAATTTCTAATAAAGTCATCGGTGTTTTGATTCTTCTAAAAATTCCTTCAATTATTTTCACTCTCTTTTCAGGAGGCGGAGGAGCGAGTGCACTAAATCTTGAGTCAATTTCTGATAACCTTTTAAGATACTCTTCATTTTTAATAACCCTTTTCCATTCTTCTTCACTACACCATACGGGTCGTAGAGATTCTAGAGTTTTAGATGGATTTTTTCTCGCAATTTCAAATATAAAGTCAAAAAATATTTCTCGTCCTGATTTAACATTCTGCAATGTCTTCTCTTTTTCAAGAATATGTCTTTCAATTCCTCTAAAGTAAGCAATCCGTGAAATTAATCTTTCCAATCCTTCCTTTTCAACTTCATAAGGCCTAGTTATTGCTAACGCATCCAGTTCTCTTTTCTTATCTTCTAAGATGCTGATTTCTTTTTGTGCATCAATTAGTCTTACGAATTCTTTAAGTCGATTTACTAACTCCATTACTAATGTCGGATTTTTGTTAAGAGTACTCCCAAGTTCTGGAAAAAGGCCGTCTTTGTCAATTACCCCAAAACTATGTATATTTGTATTTGTTTTAAAAACGGGGTCTTCAGTAAAACATTGGTTTGCCGGAAGAATTCTTAAAATTGTTGCTATCGGATCACCATCCAAAGCATTTGATATATCTTCAACTGCGGAAATCCCAAATTCCAATCTTTGACCTTGAGTACCAAGCTCCCCTTTATCGTTATTCATTTTTCTTGCCAAAGGATATATAATTTGACTAGTAACAAAATCTTGAGTTCTTTTAGATAAAAATCTTTTAATATTTATAGGATCGTCTAATTGATGCTCCATAGGTAGGTCTGATGATATTATGATTGGTTGTTGACCAACCCAAGGCCAAGTACGAAGGGCATAAAAAAATTCAAACACTTGTTGCTGAAGAGAATTAGAGGAAAAAGTTATTTCCGGAAAAGGATAAAAGGCTACTGAATATCTCTGCCCTAACCAACTTTGCCTATTCAATCGAGGTTTAGATAACTGTTCATAACCGTTAAAAAAATCTAGACCCAATCCCCAGAGCATATCTTGATTTTCCTCCTTATGATGGTGAGAAATTAATCTTATCGGAATGTCTACAGTTGGTCCATCTTCCATTAAAAATGGAATAAGTAGATTTTCACGTTCATAGTTTCCGTTTAAGCCGGGATAAAATATATGCCCTAATGAACTTGGTTTTTTTAAACGATATTTGCCCATTTCATCCTGCCAGATATAACCATGCACTCCTAACTCAACCCGACTAAAACCATTACGTCTAGTGCTAGTCTTTTTTCGAACCCAACCGCCTTTTCGCTCTTGAAAAACTCCAACTTTTTGTAATCTGCGCTCAATCCCTTCAAGAGTCGGCCCGTTAAGAGAAGCTACTCCTAAATAATCGTAATCACATTTACCAATGTCATCGATACTGTCTATTGCCGGAATACGAAGAGTTTTTATAGGTAATATTTCTCTTTTTCTATAACGTGACACTAAATCAGATGTTTCTCTAGCTCTTCCTCCATACAAAAAAAGAGAGAGATCATCTTTCCACCTTGCATTAAGATCCTTGACAGCTTCTCCAAAATCTGTCAGTTTCCAACTTGACCCATCAGACGCACATAGTCCAAAAAGTTTTTCCGGGGGAAAAACCTTTATTGTTGGAATAATTTTGGGGTCTAAATTATGCTTTAATGCATATTCAATCATCAATCTTTCTAAATCAAGTCTAATTTGTTTTACCTCATCGGGATCTCTTCCTCCAGGCTTAGGTTGACTTGAGGGGTTTATTCGAGCGATTGCTTTAGTTAAAGATTGAGATAATCCATTAAGTACTAACGTTTCAGTTTTTTTGTCTAGCAGGGGTATTAACCGTTCAAAACCGGCTCTTTCCAAAGATTTGGCGTAAGGTAATAGTTTACGAGGAAGACCCTCTGTAAATGGTCTATCTGCTCTGTTAAAATACGTTTCACCTTGTCTGCTAGATTGATTTCTTTGATCTTCATTACTCATGTTTATTATGTAAATATAGTAGAGGTTGACCTCTAATATCTTCTTTTAATTTCATTAAGTCTGGAAAAGCTTCATCAAAAGTAGTAATTTCTCCGTTTGCATCTATTAAAGTCTGCCCGATGTCTTTTAAGATAAATTTTTTAGATCCGTAATTGCCGGGCAAAGTAGAATAATACCAACCATAGGATTGAAATGCACTTAAAAGATCAGGTGTTAATAGCTCCTTTTCCGATGCTGTTAATAATAAACGCAACAACTCTGGTTGTTCACTGCTATTCTTTGCCTGAAAATAATTATAGATTTGGCGTTCAGCTCCCTGAATCCAAGGTGACCCGCTAAAAAAAAGTCTTAATAATATATGTTTAACATACAACTCAAAGGTACTTAATCCATCGTAAACTAACTTTGGACGGCCTTCAATTTCCTCTAATTTGACTATATTACTGGGTATAAGACCTTCTATTTTTGGTTTAATTAATGGCTTTTTTGGTAAACCTAAAGCTTGATTTTGATTTAAAACATTGGAAGATTCCATCAGTCCTTTCAATACTTGATTGACTTGTTCAGAAAATGATAAATTATCAGCTATGCCAAAAATATTAAGTAATTCAGAAAAATCACGTGAAATATAGGCTAATGAATCTATCGGAAGACAATCCCCACCTTTTTTAAGCATCATTCCAAGAAGGCTCTTGCCATCTATTGAATCTTCAGCGATTTTTTTTATAATTTTCTTATCCAAATTTGAAGTTTTATAGTATTCCAAAGTTACTTCATCAAATAATAAATCGGAAACTGCTTTAAAAGGAGGAGGCTCTGTGAAAGCTCCCAAAAGAACTTTGTCCTCATCATATTTTTCACCATTAATAGTAATTCTTCCATGCATAGCCCCTTGAAAAGCTAGAGTAGCTGAATCATGCAGCCTCATATATTCAACACAATGTAGTATTAAAGCATCTGAATCAAGATTGTACTCTTTAGTCAATTCCGAAAATAATGCTGGCTGTGTTTGGGCTAAATTAGTCAAAGTCACAGAGGTTAATCTCATAACATCTTCCGTGTGCTGACCGCGGGTTACCTCAAAACCCAATACTTCTTCAGCAACTGGGCTTACTTGGTTTAATCCATTAAGTCGGCGCGTGGAAGGAAGATTAAGAGCTCTTGAAAAATCTATCGTTGGGACTTGCATTTCTACCCTCGCTTGTGCGAAATCTGTCCTTCCAACAATGCTCGATAGATTATTTGCAACTTGACCTCTCCAATCGGTATTACTAGCAACGACCACTTCACTCATAATTTATAGATGGAAAAATTTGGCATTAAGCCCTATATTTTATAATTTTTAAGCGATTTATTCAACTATAGGATATTTTTCCATTTCAGAATCTTCAGGATTAAGTAATACAACCTTCAAGCAGAAAGAATAAATCTAAGGTAAATTTTGTTTATATGATACTAATTTATACAACTTTTTTTATAATTTACATCCTTTTAGCCTATTGCGTGTTAAAGGGGCCAACAGATGCAGACTAATATGAGCAAATGTCAGTTTCAAATACTTTTAGTAACTCTTCAGCCTTATTCATTTCTCCTTTTTTCCTTACTGGATTTATTTTTTTATTGAATTGGGTTATTTTTTTCTTAAGAAAGCTGGGATGTCAAATTCGAGGGAGTCGTCAGCAAGATCTTCATCTTCAATATTCTCTTCATTCTCCTGTAGTGAAGAGAGGGTTGGCTTTTGTTTATCGCCTGGTTTATTGAAAGATGTCTCTTCCGGTTCTTTTTTAAATTTGAAAAATCTCATCTTAGTATCATCAAATTTTGTTGCGATAATTGTGATTTTTATCTGATCCATCATTCGGTCATCAATTACAGCACCAAAAATGATATCAGCGTCGGGGTCGGCGCTTTTTGCGATTATTGAAGCAGCTTCATCAATTTCTGTCATTGATAAATCGGGCCCTCCAACGATGTTAAATAAGACACCCTTAGCGCCTTCAATGGAAACATCCAAGAGTTGTGATGATATTGCTTGTTTGATTGCGGCAATCGCCCGCTTGTCTCCCGACCCAACTCCCATACCCATAAGAGCCGTACCGGCATTTTGCATAATTGCCCGGACATCGGCAAAATCCACATTTATGAGTCCGGGGGTAGTAATTAGCTCTGCAATCCCCTTAACTCCCTGATGAAGTACACCATCTATCTTTTTAAATGCTTCAAGTATTGGTGTTTTTTTGTCTATTATAGAAAGGACTTTTTGATTCGGGACTATAATTAGTGTGTCGACTTTTTCTTTGAGTTTTATTGTCCCTTCATCGGCTGCAAATTTCCTTTTTGATCCCTCAAAATCAAATGGCTTAGTAACTACCGCAACCGTTAATGCTCCTGTTTCTTTAGCAATTTCTGCAATTACAGGAGAGGCTCCCGTCCCAGTACCCCCCCCTTCTCCCGCTGTAATAAATACCATGTCCGCGCCTGACAGATCTTCTTTAAGTCGCTCGCGAGATTCCTCAGCCGCTTGTCTGCCCACCTCAGGATCGCCTCCCGATCCAAGACCGCGGGTCAGATTTTCTCCAATTTGAATTTTGATCGAAGCTTTATTACTTAATAGTGCTTGGGCGTCAGTATTTACAGCGATAAATTCTACGCCAGCTATTCCTCCCTCAGCGATCATTGAGGATAAGGCGTTTCCACCACCTCCACCGACTCCAATTACCTTGATTCTTGCGGCCTGTCCCGCTCGAGGCTTTATAAGCATAGTGAACAAAATTCTAAATTCTAAATCTTAAGATCCCTGCCTGCCGGCAGGCAAATAAATTCTAATTTTTAAATTCAAAAACTTAAATAATTCGTTATTTAGTGTTTAGAATTTGAATATTATTTGGTTATTCGAATTTATGATTTAGAATTTTCTAGGGAATGAACTGTTTAAAAAAATTCTTTAAGTTTCCCATTTGCCCACCTATTGAGAAATCTTTCCAGATTTTATTAAAATTCTTAAAGCCTGTTTTTTCAGTCATTGTATTTCTTTTCCCGTATAAAAGCAAACCAACGGTCGTTGAAAACTGCGGATCAATTATTTCATCAATCAAGCCCGATACTCCTTCAGGATACCCTATTCTAATCGGAAGTCCGACTACCTTCTTCCCAGTTTCAAGCATTCCAACTGTAAGTGCACCGCCCCCTGTTATCACAAGTCCAGATGGCACCATTTGGCCGAATCCGCTTTTTTCAATTTCTTCAAAAATTAATTTAAAAATTTCTTCGAGTCGAGGAGCAATTATTCCGTCGACCAGTGTTTTTAATGATACCTCGTTTATATCTTCGGGCAGATTAAGCTCTCTGAAATCAAGTTGCGGAGTTTTCTTTTTCATAGCTTCTCTATTTAATAAACTTTTACTCAAATGAAGTTTTATTTTTTCGGCTGAGTCAAGCGATATTCGAAGACCAACTGCGATATCATTAGTTATGTGTCTGGCCCCAACTGCAATTGATGAAGAATATGATAAAGATCCATCAACGTATAACGCTATATCAATTTTTCCTCCCCCAATATCAACCATTACTACACCCAGTTCTTTTTCCGTATGAGTAAGGACGGCCTCCGAAGACGCTTTTCCAGAGAATACAAATCCATGATTTTCAAGACCTAAATCGTCAAAGACCTTATCAATATTCTTTAAATTGGTTTGAGAGGCTGTGATAATATGAGTATCAACCTCGAGTCGTACTCCACTCATTCCAGTAGCATTTTTTATCCCGCCCTGCCCGTCGACCATAAAATCGCGCGATGAGACATCGATTATTTGCCTAGTAGTTGATAAGGATATTGCTCGCGCCGCCTCAACTACCCGATCAACATCATCCATGCTTATTTCACCGCTCGGATTTGAGACTGCGACAATTCCATGAGAATTGAGTGATGAAATGTGAGGACCACCGACTGAAACGTAAGCACTCGTGATCTTATGTCCGGCCATTCTCTCTGCTTTTTCAACACTTTCTTCAACTGAGGAGGTGACGTCTTGTATATCGACAATCAAGCCTTTTCTCACTCCGCGAGACTCCGTCGTATTAAAGCCGATTATTTTGAGTTCATTTACGTCTTCTGCTTTTATCCCGACGACAGTTGCTATTTTACTACTTCCTATATCAACTCCGCAAATCAAATTGTCTGACATAAAAAAATAAATTCTAAATACTAAATTCTAAGATCCAGGTAAACTCTAATTTCTAAACTCTAAACTTTTATAGTTTAGTATTTTGAATTTAGATATTATTTGGTTATTAGTATTTGGTGCTTAGAATTTTATAATTGGCTTATCAAATCTCAAATCTATCGACTGCCAGTATTTACCTTCAATTTTAAATTGATGCAAGATACTTTTTGCCTCGATAATTTGTTTTTCTTTATTTTTCGAGGTGGTAAAAATGATTTTTTTATCACCTACGTTAAATAGTAGCATATCGAAGTCGGCAATATCAAGATCATTAACCTGAAAACTTGAACCATTCAAAAATCGCAAGAAAAAAAGTCCGGATTTGATATCTTCGTATTTAATAAAATCGCCTGGCAAAAAAGTAAAATAATTTAATTTTTGATAGTAATTTATTTTCGGCAATCGTTTGACCATTTGTTTAACTTTTTCTAAAATCCGACCATCTTCAGACAGGATAAAAAAACCGTTTGAGACTTCAATTTGTGCGTATGCTTCATAAACTAAGATGTCAATTTCAATTTGAGAAGGATATTTTTTTTTGATAGCGATTTTTTTAACTTGTGGGTTTCTTGCAACTAGAGCTTTTTCAACTTCTTTTAAATTAATTAATAAAATATTCTTTTGCTTTAATTCTTCGAGACCTGAGATGTTTAATATCTTTGAGGAATTGTTTAAATTTAAATTGATTTTATTAATTGTAAATATTGAATCGCAAAAATATAAAATACTAAACACAAAAACAAAAGTCAGAAGATTAAGAAAAAATTTTCTTATTTTAACCAAGAATTTGGTCGACCATAATTTTTGCAGCATTTTTTTTATATAAAGCACCTAATTTTTTAAAGTTTTCCTTATATCTTATTTTATTTTCTACCATTAAGTTTATCAGTCGAAGTAATTTAGCGCTTGGTTCAATCTGGTGGAAGATTTCTCCGATCCCTTTTTTAGCAAAAATTTCGGCGTGCTTTTGTTGTTCGCGGCCTGAGGACCATGGAAGCGGGATAAAAAGAGCTGGCAGAGTAAGATATACTAATTCAAAAAAAGTATTAGCGCCTGCCCTACCAACAACCAAATCAGAAATTGAATATATATATCCGATTTCATCTTCAAAAAAGTGTTTTCTAAGATAGTATCTGTTTTTAAATTTCTCGGACATTAAATCTTTTAAGCCTTTAAGCCTTTCAAAATCTTGGTATTCCTTGGTATCTCCAACTTGATGAATAACAATGTAATCTTTTAATAACTGCATAATTATTTTTTTTATATGTTCATTTATGCTGTGTGAGCCAAGGCTCCCTCCTGTTATATAGATGACTGGCCGATCTTTTTTTATAATGAATGGCCTTTTTATTACCTTAAAGATAGAGCTTCTTACCGGATTTCCGCAGACAATAGTTTTTTTAAAATTAAAATGCTGTACAGCGTCATCAAATGCAACAAAGATTTTTTTTGAAAACCTTCCAATTATTTTGTTTGAAAGTCCTGGATTTATAGTCTGCTCATGAGTATAGACGGGTATTTTAAATATGGAGGACCATATAACAATTGGTAAGGCCAGGTAACTTCCAAAAGATATAACTTTGTCCGGCCTCTCTTCGTTGACAATAAGAAATGCCTTAATAATTCCGAAGGGAATTCTTAAAAAATTTACGATTGACTTTAGTGATAAAATCCTGGTTAGTCTGCCTGCTTGAAGCGAGATAAATTTCATTTTAAGTTTCTCTATTTCTTTGTACTCAAGGGATATTGTTTTTTCTGAATCAAGAGCATATTTTCGCCCAACAAATATTATTTCTACATTAGGATTAGTGTTCTTTAATTCCTCAATGATTGCAAGGGCTGGAGCCAAATGGCCTCCCGTAATCAAAATCTTCATAATTCCATTATAAACTATTTTTTAACAATTAAATTTGTGACCACACTGACAACTTTTTACCCAGGTCTTTGAATCGCTATTTTTTAATTCACCTGAATAGGTTTTTCCACAACCGGGACATTGATAATCATCATATCTTTCTTCACCATCGGAGCTTATTAATACTTCCTTCGATAAATTTTGTTTTAAAAAACGATCTAGCGAGGAAAGATTATTTAAGTGATTCTCATAATGATTTATCATTTCCTCAAAAGAAAACTTTTGATCTGATCCACAGCTTCCACCTAACTTTAGACTTTTTAATCCTTTTTTCGACATGTAGTTGATAATTAGGCTTTTATACGCTAAAAAAATTTCTTTTCCTGAATATTCACCATTCGTTAGTTTTTGATGATTAATATTTGCTTTAATACTCGTTTCAAGTTGCCCCGAAAAAGAAGATCTTAATGAAGCCAAAGTTTCCCACAAAGTAAATTCGTGACCTTTGTTATTCCTATATATTACCTCGTCAAGATTGAATCTTTGATAAAAATCCAAAAACTGATCTATTGTCAATTGAGTGGATTTTGGGTTAGTGATTAGATGAAAAATTTTTTCTTCCTCCGTCGGTTTATTTTGTGCTTCAAGGTAAATATTACCTAATACTCGCCTGACAAAATTTTCCCCTCTTTCAGATATACTTACCGCTACATTATGTATTTTTTTTCCATCAAAATACATAAGATAAAGCTGGCCATCATGATAACTCCCAACCTCAGTATATGGATTATCTGGGTCATGATCAAAGCTTGTAGGTCCTGGTGGGCTATAAAGCGAAATAACGGTATTAGGCGTTTCAACCGACTGTCTTAAAGCAGTCGTTAACCCTAAGATATAGCCACCGCCTCTTTCTCTTTGATCAAGATGCACTTTAGCTCCTGATGGATAAATCGTTATATCATTATCTGGACTTAACCTGTAGAAATACGGTAAGGAAACAACATTGTCTTCAAGGACATGATTGACATACGAGTTTAGGTTTTTCTGAAAAAACTCGATTCTTTTTTCTCTCCCGATAGATTTTAAATAAATAGATTCTGCTCCTGGATTGACAGAATATTTTCTTAAATTATATCCCTCACGGTTAGTATAGGACAGCATTTTGGTGCTACTCTGCTCGAGCAATATTTTGGAATCTTGTCGGTCTTCGGACTCTCCCGACTAAGTCGGGAATACCGCTGCGGCACAGTCACGGATTCACACCGTGTTCCCATTCCCAAAAAATATTTTGGGTCTGTCTTCTCCTGTTTTTTAGTAACAGAATGACAGAATACAAGATCTTAAATTTCAACAGAAAAAATATAATCTTATATTTATAGAAAGTCAATTGGTTTTCAAACTTTGACTCTTTTCTCAATATTAAGAAGTATCCCAATCAGGGCAAAAGAAATAAGTAGATTGCTTCCACCGTAAGAAAGGAAAGGTAGTGGCACTCCGGTTAAGGGAAATAGGCCTGTCATCCCCGCTAGGTTTATGATTATTTGCAAATTAAAGAAAGCAAATATTCCACAGGCAATAAATCGAGATAATTTATCCGGAGCCAACCTAATTAAATGATATATTTTATATACAAAGATAAAATAGAGTGATAACAAAGCAATTCCACCAATAAATCCATATTCTTCCGAAATTATTGCAAATATTGAATCTGTGTGGGCCTCTGGTAAAAATAAATACTTTTGACGGGACGCTCCAAATCCGGCCCCAAATACACCGCCATTTGAAAGAGAAATTAAAATCTGATTTATATGATAACCGATTCCCTGCGGGTCAGTCGCCGGGTTAAGATAGGCTAATAATCGATTTAGTCTATATGGTGAAACTTTAATTAATAAGTAAAATCCACCCAAAGCTGTTGGAAACAAAGCCAATAAGTTTAAGAGGCTCATCCCTGAAGTGTAATACATGACCATGCTCAATAAGAATACGATCATCGCCGTACCCATATCTGGCTGCAAAATTATCAAAAAAACCAACATGCTAACTAAAAAAATAAATGAAGTGAACTTCCGCCTTTCTTTATTCACAAACCATGAAGCTAAATAAATAATAGTTGAAAATTTTGCGATTTCCGTTGGCTGGACATTAAACAGTCCAAAGTCAATCCATCGTCGAGCGCCACCCGATGAAAACCCAACTCCAGGAATTAAAACTACACATAATAGTATTATCGTTACCGTCATACTGATAAACGATAAAGGGTAAAGATTTTTGTAGTCAAATATCGAAAAAAAGAATGCAAGGCCAAGCGCAAGTACCAACCAAATTGATTGTACTTTAAGATAATGCAGGCTATCACCAAACTCGTTGGCCGACCGGATTGACGATGCTTCGAAGATAAACAATAAGCCTAAAATACTTAAGATTAGTGGCATGGTAAGGAGTGGTATAAAGAACTTGTTACGGATAAATATTTTTTTGAACATTATTTGACATTTGTAATTTTTTTCACAACCCTGTTAAACTCTCTCCCTCTATGAAATTCATTATTAAACATCGCAAATGAAGTGGCGCCTGGCGAAAATAATATATAGGCTTTCTCTTTTTGATTTGAAGCTTGACGGTATGCTTCCTCCACTGCCTTTCCTAAATCGTTAAATATATCTTTACTTAGTTTGTTAAGGCTAGTCACCCTTAGGGTGACCAAAATTTGATCGGTGAATGAACCAGCTAGCAGAATAATTTTTTTTACTTTACTCAGTTTGCCTATTAATTTTTCATAAGGAAGATTTTTTGAATTACCGCCTAAAATAAGATATATATCGTGGTCGGAAAAAGATTCAATAGCCTTTTCAGTTGCAACCGGCGTGGTTGAAGTCGTGTCATTGACAAAGATAATATTATTTTTTTCACCGACTATCTCCTGTCTAAAAGGTAACCCTTTAAAGTTAGCGATAATATTTGCAGCCTTTTTTTCATCCATGCCAAGAATTTTGGCAATTTGTAGAGCCGCCGCCGCATTTTCTAAATTATGTCCACCTCTTAAATATTTTAGTGAACTTGTGAAATCCCCACTACTAAAAAATAGTATCTTTTGTGACGAGGTAAGAGTAATTTTTTTATTTTGAAAAAGTGAAGATACTTTTTTTGAGACAATCGCCTGGGGCCCCATTGGGGTGAGACGGTCGAAAAAATGGTCTCGAACTTTTTCAATCTGATTAAATATATTACTATTCAAAATGCAATAATCTCCTTTTTTTTGGTACGCAAATACTGCCTGTTTATCGTAAATATAGTCCTCAATATTTTTGTAGTAATTCAAGTGATCTGGATAAATATTTGTTAGAACAGCAATGTGAGGGCTTACTTTTTCGCGGTGAAACCCTGACAGGGCCCATGATGACAATTCCGCGACCAAGTAATCATTAGGAGTAGCTGTCTTAAGATATTCAATCGTCGATATCCCAGGTAACCCGCCGCCGAGAATAACCGGAAAACCCGATAGCTTAAGGAGATTAAAAATTAAGTTAGTCGTCGTTGATTTTCCCCTGGTTCCTGTAATCCCGATTATTTTACCTGGATAATGCTTGGCAACAAAAGACATCTCCATCTCAACCAGAATTCCTTTTTTTAAAGCCGCAGAAATTTCTGGAGAATCCCAAAGCACCGACGGCCCTTTGAAAATATAGTCAGTATTCATAAAATCGTCAATATTATGACCGCCTAAATGTAGTTCAATCGGATAGTCTTTTAACAGTTCTATTGAAGTCCTTAACTGTTCTTTAGTTTTTTTGTCAGTCACAGTCACTTTTGCACCGAGTTCGTTGAAGAATTTTGCTAATCCAACTCCCCCCATCTGCAGCCCGAGGCCTACCACAAGGATTTTCTTACCTTTGTATTTTTGTCTAAGTTTATCCATTAATCCCATATTCATATCTAATTATATAGGATTCATATATCTAAACAATGATAATCCTTGCAGATTTAGATTCTGTTATTTCATAAACGCGATCATTAGGCCGAACATGACGAAGATGATGGAAAAAAGCCAAAGACGCATGACTACTTTTGGCTCTTCCCAACCTTTATTTTGGAGATATAGATGAAATGGTGCTACAGGAAATATTTT
>Ga0209211_10007982_pt1 | contig 14645 bp, 14 predicted proteins | sample RifGroA2_FD_183992 | JGI IMG/M metagenome (GOLD analysis project Ga0209211, IMG submission 183992) | Groundwater microbial communities from Rifle, Colorado, USA - Groundwater A2 (SPAdes) (version 2) | ecosystem: Environmental > Aquatic > Deep subsurface > Groundwater | place: Rifle, Colorado...
GCCAAGCGGACAAGCCATGCTTCGGTGTCTCCGGCTACAAACGGTTCGAACGTTACGCGAGAAGACGCGGACTAGAGGTCGAGTTTTCGGGTTATGAGGAGTAATAGATTGGTTCATGTGAACTGTTGCATTTTGACGAAACAGGTTCGGCGTTTTGATAGATACACATAAATATGTGTAATCACATACTGACTGCATGGCGAACATGACCTTGGCGATTCCCGACGAGTTACATGCTGTCATGAAAGAGCACGCGGATATCCGCTGGAGCGAAGTGGCAAGGAAAGCTATCGTCGATCGGCTGCATATGTTGGAAGACCTCCGGAAAATGGACGACTTGACGAAGAACAGCAAGCTCACACAGAAAGATGTCCGGGAACTCAGCGCGAAGATAAATGAAGGAATGACGCGTCGCCTTATCGATGAATATAACCGTCGACACCAACATTCTCTTGGCGTGCTTGCTGACAAACGGCCTAAGAAGAAGACTCTTGTTCGCGTGCAAAGATAGTGTCTATTATTCTCGAGTATCTCGTGCTTCAGTTGGAGGGTGGACGCCTTGGAGCACATCCAGAAATCGTGCCGATTCGCTCGGAAGCAGCGGCTTCCGGCGCCCCGACAACAAGTTGTCGTGGGTATGCAGGCACGATTTCGTATGTTCACGGAACGGAGTGAGTTAAATGCTCCGCGTTCATCGAGTTGAGTAAATGATACTCCAGCTTTGGTCCGGGAGGATTCATCTGAGATATTAGCAAGGGTAACTGTTGTCGATGAGCGAACGTTACTCCCCTATCTTTCTCAGGCAAAGGACGTGGTTGTCTCGTTTGACCCAAAAGACGCTGCGTTCGTTGCCTGCGCGCTCGCGACAAGAAGTGTTGTATGGAGCGATGATGGACCACTGCATGACAAACAGAATGTAATAAAGGTACTCAACACAGCAGAGATGCTGGAGCTAATCAGTCAATAAACTCTTGGTTCTTGATCTTCTCCGGGAGGTAGACATCAGAAATGAATGTGATTCCTCGAGAAGAGAGCGACTGGATTTCTACTTTCGCCCCGGCGGTCTTCATGGCCTTGAACTGCTTCTGCCACTCCTTGTGGTCCTTGAACCAGTCGTACTCCGCCATCTGCTTGAGGCGCGCGATGTCCTGCTCCGTCAGTTTGATGTAGTGGCGCTCCAGTTTGTACTTGAGCACGTCGTCGCATGTCACGCCGAGATACCTGACGTCGCTTATCGCGAGCTCGTCGCTCATGTGCGCGAGCGAGATCGAGCCGTACTTCAAGACGGAGTAGATGTAGATACCCCACGGGTCGTTGTCCGTAAGGACGTAGATGGGGAGCTTGTGCTCGTTGGCCAGACGCTGTAGTAGTCGCCGGACGCCTCGCGTCGACTGGCCCTGCGAGCACATGATGATGCAGTTCTGCTTCTGCCAGAACTTGTCCTCGTGGAGGCGCTCCCACACGGCCGCCTTCTCCATGTAGATGATGTATTTTGCGTCTATCTTCTTGAACAGGATGTTCTCGACATTCGATGGGATGGACCAGCCGCCGGAGCCGAGTTTCGACCAGTCGATGGTGTCGCCGGAATCCTCGACGATGACCTTGCCCGCGACCGAGCCCATCTTGTTCGCGTTGATGTTGAGCTGCTCGCGCGTGAACTCGGTGATGAGCTCGAGGTCCTCGATGGCCTTGTCGCTCTCCGTCTGCTCGTCGACCACGTTGGTCTTCGAGCCGGGGATCGTGCGCTTCGCCATGTAGAAGACGTCTCGGAGTGAAGCGTGCTTGTTGATGTCGAGGAGCGATTTGGAGATGGCGGCGACCTCGATGGTCTGCAGGAATTTCTTCGCGTGCGCCACGTTGAAGAACGCGCGCTCGGAGGTCTTGTCGCCGATGCCGAGCTTCTCGGTCTTCTTGTCGTACACGACGTTCGAGAGGCCTCGGACGGAGAGCTCGATGGTCGGCTGCTCGCCTTTCTCTATCTGATCGGTGACATGCTCGCCTAGTTTCACGAGCTTGTCCTTCGGCCCCGATGCCGTGTCGACTTTCTTCGGTTCCTTAACCACGGGAAATCTGGAACGAGGACGGTTTATAAAATTTTGGGCGAGAGCACTGTGATGTGTAGGAGAAAAGATGTTAAGAAAAAAGGAGTTTAGTTGAGATTTTAGCGCACCGGACGGACGCGGCCGTGGTTGATGAGGTCGTCGACGGCGATCAGGTTGCCGATGCTGCCGAAGTCGAGGAAGCCGCCGACGCTCAAACGCCGGATTTCAACGTGATTCTCCGGTATGCCATTAAAGTCCCTGATGCTATAGACTCGTCCCTTGGCATGGCCTTTCTTTCGAATGGTTTGCGCGTTTATTTCACTCGTCAACGGCAATGCTGCCTTGATGATTGCGTTGCATCCATATTCGCTCATGGCGTTTTCTTGCGGTGTGGTTGACAATGTGATCGTCTCGAGCGGTGCTGGTACGATGCGATTGTTCTTCTCTGCGCGTTTGAGCGCGGCACGCACATCCGCGTCTTTGCTTGAGATTGTCCAACGCTTACCTTGCGCATGCGTATCATATCCTTTTTGCGCGCGAGCGATGACAAGACCATTCTCATCATCATCGAACGCCATATGCCACACACCGTCATTCTTTACGTACAAGACTGTGGTGCCAGAAACATGATACTTCATCGCTTCAGTCTCTTCAGATGTGCCGATTGCTGCCTTACGGAACGCGATAATTTCATCGCCTGTCGGCATACGGAATCCTCGGCCGTACTCTTTGCAGAACTTGATTGCCGCAGGCTGGGCAAGCCATGCATAGCTACTCGCACCATAGGCGCGGTTCTCGAAACCGGGCGTGTCGATGCTATATTGCGGTTGTGAAACAAGCGTTATTGCCATGAGTATTCCTCGGTAAGGATTTTGTTTGATGGGGCGTTCCGTACTATTTAAATATTGTTATTTTATCACTATTATTGAGTAGTTAATTTCTCGTGTAATGAGGTGATTTTCCGTTTCTATCGGAATATTTCCGATTAGCTATCGGAAAAGTATTTAAATATCATCGTCTTAACATACTGTATGATGCAGCTCAATATAAGCAAACGAGGTGAGATAGTTATTCCGAAGAAAATCCGGGAGCATCTTGGTATTACGCACGCGAGAACCGTGGTGGTTGACATCAAGGATGACGCTTTAGAGCTACGTCCGGCAATCGACGTGGTCAAACTAGCCGCGGAGCGTGCGAAACGTATACAACTCGACGTGTCGAAGATCAAGATGGGCAATGATTTCTATGAAGAAGAATTCGATAAGAAGTGGGCGCATGTATCTCGACGCTAATTTTTTCATCTACCTACACACTGAAGAATCCGCGCAAGGTCTTGCCGCTCGGACAATACTCAGTCGTATCGTCAAAGGTGAATTAGCGTTCACCTCAGTATTGACCTTGGACGAGGTGATGTGGGTTTTCCGTAAGCTCGGCAGGAGAGGAGAACTTGCCGGTATACTGGAAGAGACATACGCGACACAGAACCTCGAAGTCTTACCTGTGAGTTCCTCCATCCCGCTCGCGGCGCTTGATCTCATGGAGAAACACAATCTCAAGCCGCGTGACGCTTTCCACGTCGCAATCATGAAGGAGAAAGGCATCAAGACGATTGTCAGCACCGACGCCGATTTCGACAAGGTGCCTAGTATCAAGCGTCTGAAGTTCTAAAGAATATCCTTATCGTGCCATGTCTATTATCTCTTTGAGCGCTATGGGGAGTTTCTTCACGCCCGCTTCATCGTCGAAGTGTCCTTTGTTCTTCTCTATGATGATATGCGATCCTATAACTTTCTTGAACACGAGAGAGTTCGCCTGGAGGGGGATTGCGGGGTCGTTGTCCGAGAATATCGCAGTAGAGCACACCATGCTCCTTCTCGCAGTCTCGAAATCGACCGGGTCGAGGCACCATTTCGCGGCGGTGCGTCGTGATGCGGCGTCCGGTGTGCTTTCGCTGTTGAGTGTGAACCATCCGGCGACGAACACGGCTCCGCCGCAGCGATCCTGCTGGCCCATGAGGTAACGGATGATGGTTTGGCAGCCGATGCTGTGCCCGACGAAGTATGTATCCGCATCTATCTCTTTGACCTGTTTCTTGAGGTGTGATACCCACGCGTTGATCTTCGGGTTCTTCGGGTCGGGCATCTTCGGCGTTATGACGGTGAATTTCCGTTTCTGCAGCTCGCTCTTGAGCCATGGGATCCATGCGTCTCGTGGGCTGCCGTCCCATCCGTGGATGATGAATACTCGTTTCGTCATGTGTTCGCCTTTTTTCTCGTGCCGCCAGCGACTCGTCACCTCGACTTCGTCTAGGTTCCTCGTCCGGGGCTCGCCTGTTTTCAGTTCTTCGCTTTTGCGTTTGCTTTTTGCCGCTCGCCCCTTCAGGCTGGCGGCACTCGTTGATTGTGATTTTTTTGTGGATGTGATGTGTGTTTTGTTTAACTACTTCTTCTTGTTTCCGTCGTTCGTCTTATCGTCTGCTGATTTCTCATCTCCTTTCTTCGCGTCGTCTTTCGCTTTCTTCTTGAGGCTGTGCGAGAGCGCCGATTCTTCTTCCGCGTCGGGGTCGATGTGTTCGTCTTCGTCATCCCCGGCGCCGATCTTCGCGAACTCCTCGTCGTACTCCGTGTTCTTCGCCTGCATGTCCTCGATGCGCTGCTGGATGGCGTCTTTCTTCACCATCGCTTGCAGTCCGGACACGATCGCCGGTTCGGGCTTGCCGGTGAGGCGGTGCAGCGCGTTCGCGACCTCGGGGATGTACCTCTCGAAGAGGTTCGCCCTCTCGAGCTGCAGGTGCACTTTCGATTTCTTGTGCACGTACTTCTGCAGGTCGCGGCCTGCCTCCTGCAATGCGAGCTTGATCTCCTTGATGATATCGTCGTAGTGCGCGATGGCCTCTTTCGATTCCGACGTGAACGGCACCCAGACCGATGCGATGTGCACTACGACAGTCATAGGTCCGACAGGCAATGATCCGCCCGATTGCTGCATGCCGTACGCCTTCCAGTTCGTCGTGGTCACGGCTTTCGTGACGCCGCACGCGCCTTGCTGGTAGAGAAGCGGGACGCGGTTCGCGAAACGCATGAGCGTGATGGCGCCGTCCTTCTCCTGCTCGCCGCCGTACGCGAGCGCGACCTCTATCTGGAACGGGTTGCCCTTGTAGACGACGGGCGGGCGCGTGATCGCGGAGTAGAACTCTGCCTGGACCTCTTTCATGAGGCCTTTCTTGAGCAGCTCCTCGCCGATAGGAGAGAGGCAGTCGGTCGGCGGGTTCATGATCGAGGTCGAGCTGAACGCCTTGATGAGCGCCTCGGCGCCGTCGCGTGTGATCTCGTCCGGCTTGAAGTTGGGCGGGATGCGCGCGTTCTCGCATATCTCCTTCGCTACCTGCGGCGAGACGCGCGAGAAATTCTCCTGCAGGAACGCGGAGAGCGTGCGGTTCTCGGATTCCGAGAGCATCTTGATGAGCGTGCCGAGTTCCACGCCGTGCGGGTGGGGGAGTATCTCCTGCGCTGGTTTCGGCAGCGTGTCTGTCGCGCGCGCGAAGACGTATTGTTCGGCTTTCGGGTTGACGTATATTATAGTGGCGTGCGGGTTCGTGACCGCTGTCGATTTGAGATAGGTGTCGACCGATTGCGATCCCTTCTGGTACGATGCCTCGATGTCGAGCTCGATGCGCGTGCCGTGTTCCTTGTTCCACTCCTTCTCTGATTCTTTGAGGATATCGGGGGAGTTCGTTGCGGTGTTGATCGTGAGCTCGACGTAGTTCGCCGGGTGCTTTGGACTGATGCGTGTCAGGATCTTGGCCGGCCTGCCGGTGGTCAATCCCGCGTACATGACTGCCGCCGAGATGCCGATGCCCTGTTGTCCGCGTTGTTGCTTGCGCGAGTGGAACTTCGAGCCGTAGAGCAGCTTCGCGAAGATCTTGCCTATCTGCTGCTTGACGATACCGGGACCGTTGTCTTCGACGATGACGCGGAACCGGTTCTCTGCCATCTCGATGATCTCGACGGATATCTCGGGCGGGATGCCGGATTCTTCGCATGCGTCGAGCGCGTTGTCGACCGCCTCTTTGACCGCGGTCATGAGCGCTTTGCGGGGGTTGTCGAAACCGAGGAGGTGCTTGTTGCGCGCGAAGAACTCGGCGACGCCTATCTCACGCTGTTTTTTGGCGAGCTCGACCGCTTTGGGCTGGCTCGTGCCTGCTGGCGCTCCGTCGGTCGATAATGTCGCTTGCAGGTCTTTTCCTGCCTCTTTCGCGTCGTTTTTTCCCTTTGCCACCTTGGCCACCGGTAGTCTGTCGGTCGGGGGTCTCTTATAAGTGTTACGGAACTGTCGACTCTCGGTATACAGTTACTTCTTCTTGCTTGCTGCGGCGGATATGCTGCTCTTCACATCGCAGGGTGTAGTCGCGCCCTCGCATGATGGCTGCGCCGCTGCTTGCCATGCTCGGGCGCTTTGCGTGGTGCCAAGGCAGCATTCCTGGTGCGGTGCCATGACGGGATCTCTGTCACGTCGAGTCTATCGCATCGAGTGATGCCATCATCTTAGGCGTCACCCTAAGCGTAGTTTCACTCTCAAGAATTCTTCGCGTTCGCGTTCATCGAGGGCGTTCACGATGTGCGCGTTCTCGTGTTCGAGGTCCGGGATGACGATGTCGGAGAGCGCTTTGGTACGTCGTTTCACCTTGCCTATCTCGAAGAGCACTTTGCGCAATGCCGCTTCGCGGGCGGCCACCCGTACTATGCGGTCGAGCACCTTGCGGTACGCTGTTCCGACATCTTGTAGAAGCAGTGAATCGTATAGTTGCACCGTGGTGTTATCTGCCGGTGGGGCAATTATGTCGGGGATGCGGACGCCGGCGATGTTCTTCATCCGCAGTTCTACTGGCGCCATGCGTTGGACTGCGAGCGACGCCGAACGGATGCGCAGGTCGCTCTCGAGCGCCCTTGCCTGTGCGAGCATATTCGAGGCGCGTGTGTACTCCTGCTGCAGCGCATCCCGTTCTCTGCGTACGAGCTTGAGGAGTTTGAAGAACTCGATGATGAGCGCGTCGTGTTTGCGTTTGAGGAGGTCGTGGCCGTGCCGAGCGAGTCCGATGCGTCGCCGTACTGTGAAGAGCGCTCCTCGTGTCGGAGGCATCATGGTCTCTCATCTCCTGCGTTGCCCGTTATCGTACCGCTCTCCGGTCTGCCGGTGCCATTCCCGCCATCCTCTTGTTCGTCTTTTGCATGGGGTTCTTGCCTCTCAGCATGGTTATCTTGCTTATCTTGCTTGCCGTAGCGTGAATCCTTGATGTCGTCGCTCATGCGCCGGAGGCTTTCGCGCGGATACACGCTCAGGAGGTCCCACGCGATATCGATCGTCTCATCGAACCTTCGATCCTCCCGTCCTGTCTGCGCGAGCAGTCTCCTCTCGAAATTTTCGGCGAATACGAGGGAACGGCGATCGTCGTCTCCGAGAGCATCCTCTCCGATGATCGAGACGAGCCCGCGTGCCTCTTTGCCGTCGGCATAGCACGCGAACACCTGGTCGGCCACGGGTTTGTGGTCTACCTGTGTCTTGCTCGCGCCTATCGATCCGCTCATCAACCGCGATAGGCTCTGGAGCACGTCTATCGGAGGGTAGATGCCCTTGTTGTGCAGTTCACGAGAGAGCACGATCTGTCCTTCGGTGATGTAACCGGTGAGATCGGGGATCGGGTGCGTGATGTCGTCGCCTGGCAGCGTGAGGATGGGCAGTTGCGTGATGCTTCCTTCTCTTCCCGCGATGATGCCTGCGCGTTCGTAGATGGCAGCGAGGTCGGTATACATATAGCCCGGGTATCCTCGCCTGCCAGGGAGCTCTTGGCGAGCCGCGCTTATTTCGCGCAACGCCTCGCAGTAGTTCGTCATATCGTCGAGTATCACGAGTACGTGCATGCCCTTGTCGAATGCCAGGTATTCCGCCGCCGTGAGCGCCATGCGAGGAACGAGGAGCCGTTCGACGGATGCGTCAGCGGCGGTGTTGAGGAAGACGACGCTGCGCGAGAGCGCACCGCTGGCGGCGAAATCGTCCATGAACGCGTGCGCTTGCGCTTCCGTGATGCCGATGCCGGCGAATACCACAGCGAACCGCGACGCATCGCCGCTTATCGTCGATTGCCGGGCTATCTGCATCGCCAGCTCGTCGTGCGGAAGCCCCGCGCCGGAGAAGATCGGTAGTTTCTGTCCGCGGATTATGGTGGTTGCCATGTCGATGGCGCTCACGCCGGTCTTTATGACATCGCCGGGCCGCTCGCGCGCGTATGGGTTGATGGGTTTGCCGTTGACCGGTAGGCGCGTCGCGGGTATGATCGCAGGGCCGTCGTCTTTCGGCCGTCCTCTGCCGTCGAAGACCCGGCCGATGATGTCGGGTGACGCGTCGAAAAGGACGCCTTGGCCCAAGAATCGGATTTTTGCGTCCAGATGCATCCCGCGTGTGGTCTCGAAGACGCTCACGACCACTACATCGTCCGACGTGTCGAGCACCTGGCCCGTCTTCATAACACCGTCCACTTCGATGCGGACGAGTTCGCCGAAACCGACCGGGTGCGTCTTCTCGACGAAGATGAGCGGCCCTTCGATGCGTGCGATGGTGGAGTACTCTCTCATGCGCCGCCTCCGTCTGGCTGCTTCGGTCGTCCTCGTTGCACGTTGATATCGCTCGGTTTTCCAGTCATTGTCTTATCGATCGCTGCGATATCTGCATGTATGGCCGTCACGCTTGCGTCGAACGCATCATCCGGTGCGTGCCGCAACGAGAATATCGCGATATCCACTTTGCGCAGCACGATGTCCTGCAAGGGGATTCCTCGGGCTATGGCGCGCGCACCGACGGTGTGGTACTCGGCCATGGCGCGCAACATCTGCCTCGTGCGAGCGAGCGAGCAGTACGTCTCGCGTTCATTCCTCGCCTCTTGCTGGAGCAATCCTTCGCGGATGAGCCTCGAGGTGTGGAGCGTGAAGCGTTGGGAGTCGGGCAATGCGTCGCTGCCCACGAGCCGGACTATCTCCAGAAGCCGTGACTCCTCCTGGAGCAATGATAGGACGGCTGTCACATCGCTGTTCCAATCAGGACCTGCGTTCCTATCATACCAATCGCGCAGCGTGAAACGGTAGAGCGAGTACGCATTCAGCCAATGTATGCTCGGGAAATGGCGTTGCTGAGCGATCCTTGCATCGAGCGCCCAGAATGTTTTCACTACGCGTAGGCTGGCTTGGGTCACGGGTTCGAAGAAATCGCCGCCTGGAGGCGATACCGCGCCGATGATGGTGAGCGAGCCGGTGGTTCCGGCGGCGCTATCGGTCGTATGATCTGCGGTGGCGCCTAACAGGGTGATGACGCCGGCGCGTTCATAGAACTCCGCTATCCTCGTGGTCAAGTAGGCAGGATATCCTTCTTCGACCGGCATCTCGCCTAGACGGGAACTTATTTCGCGCAGCGCTTCTGCCCAGCGCGATGTGGAATCGGCCATGAGCGCCACGTCATATCCCATGTCGCGGAAGTACTCCGCGATGGTCGCGCCGGTGTACACCGACGCTTCGCGTGCCGCGACCGGCATGTTGCTCGTGTTCGCGATGAGCGCGGTGCGTTGCATGAGCGGTTTGCCGCTGCGCGGGTCCTTGAGTTTCGGGAATTCCACGAGGACTTCAGTCATCTCGTTGCCGCGCTCACCGCAGCCGACGTACACGATGATATCCGCGTCGGACCATTTGGCGAGCTGGTGCTGCAGCACTGTCTTTCCCGATCCGAACGGTCCGCTCACGATGGCGGTACCGCCCTTCGCTATGGGGAATAACGCATCGACCACCCGCTGTCCCGTGATGAGGGGTGTCGTTGGCGCGTGCTTGCGTTCGACCGGCCGCGGAGTCCTCACCGGCCATGATTGCATCATCCGCACCTTGCCTGTGGTTGATGGTGTCGCGCCGATTATTTCGCATAACACTTCATCGACGGTGAAATCGCCTTGCCGCGGTGAGCGGATGACGCCATCGAGGCCATGCGGCACCATGATGTGGTGCTTGAAGCCGGCGAACTCCTCGACGTATCCTATCCGTTGCCCGCCGGTCACCCGCATGCCGTCGTGTACGACGGGATTGAATCGCCATCGCCTCTTTCTATCGAGGGAGGGGATTACGGCGCCGCATCCCATGAACGCTCCTTGTTCATCGACGAGCGAAGATAGAGGGCGTTGTATTCCATCGAACACATTGCCGAGGAGCCCCGGTCCCAGCTCGACGGCGAGCGGATGCCCGGTGCCTGTCACCGGTTCGCCCGGTCGTAGCCCGGCGGTATCCTCGTATACTTGTATTGTCGCAGTATCACTGTTGATGCGGATGACCTCGCCTAAGAGCCTCTGTTCTCCTACGCGGACTATCTCGTTCATCGCGATGGCGAGCGGGCGAGCGATCACTACCGTGCCGAATACGCGTGTTATCCTGCCGTGCTGCGTTGGTTGCGGCAACGGTCCATGTCGTGCGCTATGCAGGATTGTATTCCGAATTCCGTTTTCCGCAACCGTCTCCGATCTCTTTGTTTTCGTCCTCTTGCTTGTTCTTATCGATCGCGTGCTCTTCTCATCGTTCTGCATCTTCGTCCTTCTCTCTCCCTTTATCGTCTTCATAGTCTTCAGGTCGGCGATGGAGGATTTCCTCGCCGTCTCTCTTTTCGCGTCCGACATCGACCTCCGTGCGCTCATATGGATCGCCCCGGCTTATCGTGCGGTGCATTGTACGGATTCGCGTCATAGGATATGATCTTGGGATCGATGCCTATTGTCGATGATATCAGCCGGTCCAATCGTCGGGCGTACATCGTCGCGTCGCGCGAGAGCAGGATCACCGCCGGCTCTGTGCTCATCTCGATTGTCATGCGTTCTTTCGCTGTGAGCGATGCGACGATGCTGTCCTCCATGATGATGATAGCGGCGTTTTTCTCTTGCGAGAACAACTCCATGGCGGTGCTGGGGGATGCTTCTATCGTGCGGATACCTGCGAGGCCGAAACCCGGCAAGAAATCCGCCCGACCCATTGCTACCACGCCATCACGGTTCATGCTGCGCCTCCAATACTCGCGACGATTGCGCCGCTTCCTGTGCTGTTCTTGGTGGCGTCACTCTTCTCTATCGGTGTCGCGGAGAGCATCATGTGGGATTGTATGAACGTCGCGTCCAACCCCAGGTGTTTTGCTTTAATGATGAGGCGCAGATTGTGATGTTCTCTCTCCTTGTCCACTAGGTAATGCATGAGCACGGCGGCGTGCAGCGGCGCTATTCCAGCCATTCTCTTTATCATTCGTAGTGTAATCATGCGGATATCGTACTCGAGCATCACGAACCGGTCGTCGTCTCCGCGACGCAGCGCCGTCGTGACCGCCGCGCGGAACGGTGTCCGTTCCAGTGCACGCAGCGTGTCGATGACGCTCTTTGGTTCGCATGCGTCGCGCAATGTGGATTGCCGTATGGTGCCGCCCCGATGGAGGCGTTCCAACGCTCTTGCTCCATGCACTCCGTCGCGTTTGAGCAGTATGATGGTGATAATGTTATCGCAGTCGATAAGCAGGTCATACGTCCGGTCCATGACGCGATCTTTTCGTGCGCGGGATTCGGGCGCGGCGTGGAGTCCTCGTAATGCGATGGCTATCCCGTGCGTGGTGGAGAGGTCGCCTGTGACGTGCAGTCTCTCCGTGATCATGCGCGCGAACTCCGCCACTGTCCTCGCGCGTTCGTACCCCGCGGTGTCGAGCGTGCCTTGTTTTCCGTACTGCGTTATCGCCGCGTGCGGATCGTTTCCGCTAGCGATCGCTTCGAGCACGACCCGGAGGTTCCACTCATCGTTGTTTTTCGCGTAACGTTCGAGGGCTTCGGTGAATTCGCCTCCGGCAATATGCCTTATCTTCCCGATGAGCCGCCGGCTATTGTGCACGAGCATGCGATCCACCACTTCAGGGTCGTCCAGATCGCGTAGCGAAAGCGCGTTGATGTCCTCACGGTAATCGCCCGATTGCAGCATGCTGAATATCTCCGGTATGCTCATGTTCGCCAACGCGTTGTATTGCGCGTCGGTCATGTTCCTGGATAGCATCGCGTGGATCCTCGCGGCGGCGTAGCTCTCGTTCATGCGCGCCTCCGAGTCCTGCTAGCCGGGCTTCGTGTCCGTCGTGCTCGTGTGCGCAGGATCCGTTTCTTTCTCTGCGCTCTTCCCTGTCGTTGCGCTGTCTGCGACTCCCCGAACAGCGCGGCCGCAATATCGCCCGCGTATCGCACGCGGATGTCTGCAAGGAGTGTCTCGAAACGCGCGTCGTACGATACCCGTCGTCCTTTCGCGTATGCGATGAATCCTCCTTGCCAATGGGCTGTGGTGCGCACGTCCGTCCGTCTCGCGAAGAACGTGGCATCACGATGCGCAACATCGGCGTGATCGATAGCCATCATGGTCGATGCGTGGCGCCAGTGAGCTATAAGCAGCTCGTTGCGTTCTTTGCGGGGCATCTTGTTTATCGCGTCTTCCGCTTTCTTGCACGCGATGTTGACTAGCGTGTGCTTTCGCGCGAGGCGTCTTTTCGCATCGCCGATCGATACGTCTGCGTTCTCTCGTCGATTGCGGGTGTCGCGTGCACGGAGTGCCTCTTCGAGGAGGGCGTGTTCCCGCGCCTTTACGAGCGTGTCGGTCTCTGTATCGATGCCTGCCACTTCGCGCGCGCTATCATCGTCTATCTTTGCCGCGCTCGCTCTGGCATCGTCCATTATCGTCTGGATGAGCCTTTGGGCGTCTGCCGAAGTCTCCGTACGTGCTGTCTCCATGTGCATCGAATCCATATATCGTCTTCACGCCGCTAACTGGATGATGAGTATCGCAACGACGAGACCGAAGATGACTATCGTCTCCGGGATGACAGTGAGGATGAGCCCTTTACCGAACAGCTCCTCTTTCTCCGTCATCGCGCCTACAGCGGCGGTGCCTATCTCCTTCTCGGCTATCGCCGCCGCTATCGCGCTCATGCCGATGGCGAGCGCGGCTGACAACCCTAGTAATCCCGTTCCTATTTCGACTGCCATGCTCTCAACCTCTTGTGTGCACCTCTTTCGTGCATCGTGTGTCTCTTGCTTCCCTCTTGATTATGTTCATTGCATTGTCTTGTTATCGTCGGATTCATGTTTTTGATCGTGTTCCCGTATTCGTTATCGGGTGGATTTTTTCGACGGTTATTCGTCGTATGCGGATTGCCCGACGGGAGCTGTCGTTCTTTCATTCGTAATCGCCCTCCGGTTCGCCGAACGCCTTGAATCGCGATCCGCCGCCCTCGTAGAACCGGGCGTTGAATTCGACGTAGTGCAAGCGCATCGTGTGCAAGAACGCGCCGAGCGTTCCGATAGCCAGGTTCATCGCATGGCCTGCGAAGAGCAGCACCACCCCGAGCGCTATCCATATGCCGCCGAGAGCGTAGAGGTCGCTCGCGGCGTTGTTGATGATGAACGCGAGCCATATCGATGCTATCGCGAGCGCGGCGAGGCGCGTGTAGCTGAGCGTGTTGCTGATCGTTGTCGGCAGCTCGAGCGCTCCGTGCCACCTCTGCGCGTATACGATGCCTGCTATCGAAGCGACGAGGACGCTTGCGGTGATGATGATGGGGGGTGTATCGATGCCGCCGAAGAGGGGCATGCCTCGCAGGAGTCCTATATCGACGCAAACGCATATCGCCGCGCCGACGATGAACAGCCATGACGCTTTACCGATAGCGGTCTTGACGTCGTTGGTGTTGATGATGCCGAAGAGGGTGCCTATCGTGAGGTGGATGATTCCTATCGCCGCCGCTATGGCGAATACCATGCCTATCTCCTCCGCGCGATGTAGCACGGGTGTGAGCGTCAACGCATGACCCATCGCACCGATTGTGCTCGTGCCGAACACTTCTCCGTAGAGGAGACCGAAGACGATGGTCGCGCCCGCGCTAAGCATGAGCATCTCTGTTATAGGGCGCAACGGCTTGTATTGGTGGTGGATGATCCATGCGATGATGAGTGCCGCAACTCCGTAGCCGATGTCGCCGATGATGAATCCGAAGAGGACTGGGAATGTGATGGCTATCGCGGTAGTGGGATCTATCTCATCGTAGCGCGGCAGCGCGTAGAGCCTCAGGAGCGATTCGAACCCGCGGATCGGCCGCGGGTTATCGAGGAGTATGGGTGCGTCGATGGCGGGCGCGCGTTCGAGTAGCGCGTTGATGCCGCGTCCGTGCAGCACGTCGTCCACCGCCGAGGTCTTTTTCGCCGGGATATACCCGTCCACAATGGTGATGCGCGATGTCTGTCCGAATCGTTCTGGCGCGTTCGCCTCGATCAGCTCTCGGACGAGCTCGAGTTCAGTGTGGGTCAGGAACGCGTGGTGGTCGGCGAATGAAGAGATCTCCCGTCGCAATGCCTCGAGCCGATCATTCTTTTCGTTCAATTCTTGCAGTACTCGCGCCCGCGCGTTGTTCGGCATCCCTTCACTGCCGAGTATCGGGGTGATGTCGATGCACCGTTCACGATCGATATTGTCGGCATCGCTCGATCGGACGATGAGGACAGTCGTGTCATGCTGCTTA
>Ga0209211_10007984_pt1 | contig 14640 bp, 13 predicted proteins | sample RifGroA2_FD_183992 | JGI IMG/M metagenome (GOLD analysis project Ga0209211, IMG submission 183992) | Groundwater microbial communities from Rifle, Colorado, USA - Groundwater A2 (SPAdes) (version 2) | ecosystem: Environmental > Aquatic > Deep subsurface > Groundwater | place: Rifle, Colorado...
AATATCTTCTCTAGACTTATTTTCATTCTTTTTTATTTCTGGAATCAGAGGCTTATCATCATAAGAATAGACAAATTGACTAATTGAATTCAGTCCATCTCGGACATCTCGGCTAAAAGAGATTTCTTCTTTTTTATCAGCAGTTTCGTTATGGACGACCGAAGTTGAATTTGGAATTTTGTTTGAGTCAGATAATATTTTCGGCTGAACTTCCGAAAAAGAATTTTGATATTTGAGAAGCGAGCTTTCCGAGACAAACCAGCCTCTTCCAATCATCCCGCATTCCAGATTTTTTGCCCGGCAGAGCTGGCCGATATAGTCGGTAGTGTAGCCGCTCACTTGAGCGGCTCGTCTAGCCGAGATGTATTTTTTTCCTTCAAAATAAAGATCGTTATTCATTAGCAATATTATAAAACCAATGCAACCCTGCGAGAATAGAAAATCTGTGGATAAGTCATCTTCAGCAATTCAAGAATATTTTGGTGCTTAAGAAAGGAGCAATTTCTAATTCCTAATTGATCTAATTTCTAATCAAATCCCAAATCTCAATGATGGCAAATTCTTAATTGGTTTTTGATTAGGTCAATTAGAAATTAGTAATTAGACATTTAATCACTCTCTCTGCAGACAACATTATTGACTTACAATACCTTGCTAAACATTCATATACTTTATATAATATAATGACGATTTTATGTCAGTTTATTAATCTTTATAAATCCTAAAATAATATGAGCAATAATTATCTCAGCATCAAGCAAGCGTCGGAAATATTAGGCGTCTCTACCCTCACTCTTCGCAACTGGGACAAAAATGGCAAGTTCCCCGCCACAAGGCACCCCATAAATAACTATCGCGTCTACAAAATTGATGACTTAAAAAAGTTTATGGAAAGTTTCGGTCAAAAACAACAGAACACAACTATTTCAAAAGCGCAAGCCAAAAAATTGATTGTCACACACCTTAATGATTAGGTTCTAGGGAATAGTTTCTAGGGGGTTATAGAGACTAGTTGTCAGATTATGGTGATTAAAATTTCTAATTGACCTAATTTCTAATCAAATCCCAAATTTTAATGAACAAAATTATTTTTATGTAATTTTGTTAACTATAGAATTGAAAATTAAGTTTAACTCTTTTGCTTCTTGCCATAATTTTCTAGATTCATCTTTTAATTCTGATGCTGCCACAGCGATCATTCTTAGCCATTGTTCATTGCGATTTGATTAGGTCAATTAGAAATTAGTAATTAGAAATTAAATGTACCCGTGTTCTTCAAAAACTTTTTTATACAATCCTATCACTCGCTTCGCTTCTCTCTCGGTGATTAAAAAACTTGAGCCTTCGTGAGCGATTGAATTTCTGATTTTGTGCGCTTCCCACGCGTCGTCTATGGCCGTGAAGTCGCTCTTATCAACTGACTTCATCTGCTCTCCTATGCCCTCTCCTCTATACCCGAGCTTATCAAGCATCTCTCCTAAAATTATATCCGCTTCAAGAATCGCCAGTCTCCAATCATTCACATTTTCGGATTCAATATGTTCCGTGATTATTTTCCATTTCTCGCTTTTCACAGTTTCTTCTTTCTTCTCTTCCGCCGCGTTTTTTATCGGACTCAAAGATTTTCTCTGTTTTGAATAAATTCCGTTGATGCGGAAGATCACATACATAATAAAGACGACTAGCGCCGAAGATAAGAACATAGACAGCAAAATTAAACTGTATCCGTATTTATCGTAAAGATCAAAAAAGTAGTTTGACCAATAAGATGATCCGCGTCCCATTATAAGATCTAGAATAAATTCGTAGATTGAATTTAATATGTCAAACGGATTATATGAACGTAATGGCTCAATCATATTAAATAAATAATTATTCTTCCAAGAAATCCTTACCCGCTTTAAAAAGGATGTCTTCCCTGCCATAATCAGACATAAGCTGTATTCCCAGAGGAAGATTCTTGTCTCCCATATTTTTAAACCCGGACGGCACAGACATCGCGGGAAGACCTGTTATGTTTGCCGGAGTCGTAAATATGTCCGCCAGATACATTTCCAAAGGATTGTTTGATTTTTCTCCTATTTTCCAAGCCGGCGCGGGCACGGTCGGCGTCATCACAAAATCTACATTCTTAAAGGCTTCCTTGTAATCATTCTTGATGAAATTTCTGACTTGATTGGCTTTATTGTAGTAGGCGTCATAATATCCCGATGACAAAACATAAGTCCCCAGCATTATTCTCCTTCTTGCTTCCCTCCCGAAGCCTCCGCCTCTGGTCATAAAATAGTCGTCAATGGCATCTTTGCCGGAAATATGAAGACCGTATTTTACCCCGTCAAAGCGAGCCAGATTTGATGAAACTTCGGCGGGCATAATGATATAATAAACGGCCAATGAATATTTTGCATTCGGTAAATCCACATTCTTAACTTCATAACCCATTGATTTGAATTTTTCCGCAGATTCATTGAAATTTTTTAGAGTCGTTTCATCAATCCCATCGGTATCCATAAGGCCAGCGGGTATTCCGATTTTTAATTTTTGTTGAACGGCCGCGCCTGCTCCAGATACTTCAATTGAAGCGCTGTCCATAGCGTCTTTCCCCTTGACCGCATTGAAAATGATTTCCGCATCAGCAACAGTTTTAGTTATAGGACCTATCACATCAAGAGACGAACCCATAGCTATTAGTCCGTATCGGGACACCGTCCCGTATGTCGGCTTAAGCCCGACAACTCCGCAGAAGCTCGCAGGCTGTCTTACCGAACCGCCAGTATCAGAACCTAAAGAAGCAAGGGCTTGTTCGGATGCGACTGCCGCCGCGCTTCCGCCGGACGACCCGCCCGGAACGCGCGAAAGGTCGCGGGGGTTTTTAGTCGGACCGAAAGCGGAATTTTCAGTTGAGCCACCCATAGCGAATTCATCCATATTGGTCCTGCCCAAAAATACAGCCCCCGCGTCTTTCAATTTTCTCGCCACAGTGGAATCGTAAGGCGCGGCATAATCGGCAAGCATTTTTGAAGCCGCAGAACATTTTCTGCCCTTAATCAAAATATTGTCTTTGACGGCAAGCGGGATTCCCGCCAGCAAACCTCCTTCTTTCTTGGCAATTTTCCTGTCTGCCTCTTCGGCTTGGCTCAAGACATCGGAAAAAATTTCAAGATAAGCTTTTATGTCTTGGTCGGTATCTTGAATCTTGTCCAAATAACTTTGAGCGAGTTGAACGGCGGTAAAATCGCCTTTCATAAGATGGCCGCGCGCCTTGCTCACAGTTAGATTTTTTAGATCAATCATTTTTTTAGCAGATTAGCTTTTTAGCTTGTAGCTTATTAGTCAGAAAAATCAGAGAATTTTTTTGACTTTTATGTAGCCGTTTTCTTTTTCTGGCGCGGATTCAATTAGGTCTTTGCTAAACTCCCCTGAATCATGGCAATTATCGTCTTTTCTGAAGACATTTTTAAATCCGCCTTCTTCAAGCGATATTGCTCTGCCTGCCTCTCCCGTAGCCAACTTTATCTGGTCAACATAATTCAGGATTGACCCTATCTCTCCGGCAAAAACTTCCTTTTCTTCATTAGAGATATTGATTCTGGACAACTCCGCCAATTTTTCTATGTCTTTAATTTCAATCATAATATGTATACTCGCTTCTAAATTGTAAGACAATAGTAGCATTAAAAATCTCAAAACAAAACTACACTACAAACAACGACCTGCTTTGTTCGGTCGTTGTTTGTAGGAGAAATTTAGGAGAAATTTTTATCTTGAAAAAATTCTCAAAATCCCTTTAAGCGCTTCTTCCAAGCTTGCAAGCAAACTGCTGCCTATACTATTTAATGTCGTGCTAGGCATAACGCAAGTGGAGCCGTCCCATGTCCCGCCAGCTTGAGAACAAGCGGCAGATGGATCAGTGGCGGCGCTGCTGTAAGCAGATGCTGAACTGGCTGGGCTGTAAGAACTGTATGAATACGAGCTGTAAGAACCTCCGGTTGTGCATCCGTTGATGTATTCAGCAGAACAGCTCTTTGCGACTGAACCTCCATAAATAACATATTGATCCATAGAACCGTTGAAATAAGCATTGCTCATATCATGACAGCCGGAACCCAGCAAATTTGTCGGACAGGAAGAGGATGAACTGTAAGAGCTGTACGAGTATGAACTATAATAGCTTGAAGGGTAAGAATACGAAGAATAATTTCCACCAGATTGGCAGCCGTCTTTAGCGGCTGAGTCTCCAAGTTTGGCCGACTTCGTCATCTCGCCGTTGCAATAAACCGCGGTGTTGGAAGAATCGTTGTACATGAAATGGCAGCCAGAGCCGAGCAGGGAAATCATTTCGTTGGTGCAGGAAGAATAAGATGGATATGAGCTGTATGAATATGAGCTTTGAGAACCGGGCGTCCATGACCTGCATTTCGCTTCGTCCGGCATACCGAAATCTTGACTGTTGTAATCTCCCGCTCCCGCCAGCCAAATATTCCCGCCAGCCGAAGTAACATTGGCGCAAACTTGTTTTAGATTTTCTATTCTAGATGAAATGGCATCCGTTCTTATCCACGACTTCAAGCCGTAAGAATTCCAAACCTGTTCTTTTTGGCCCGATGGCGGAACATAATTATAAGAACTGTAAGAGTAAGAAGAATAAGAATAGGAAGAATAATTTCCGGACAAAGAGCATCCTTCCGTCGTTGCCGTATCACCCGCTTTGGCTGATTTCGTCATTTCGCCGTTGCAGTAAACGGAGTTGCCGGAAGAATTATTGTACATATAATGGCAGCCTGATCCGAGAATGTTTGTCACACTGCTCGGGCAAGAGCCGGTATAACCGTAGGAGCTGTAAGAATAGGAGGAATAATTGCCCGATGTTCTTACTCCCTGGCATTCCGAAGAATTATAATCCGGATTTGACGCGTCATAACAATTTGACTTCGGCGCGCAGTTGTTGCTCGACTTCTTGTAATATTGAGTTAGCTGGTCGCAACCCGGATAAGAATACGAATAGGAAGAGCTTCCGCCGGAAGTTCCTTCAACTTTGCAATAACTTCCCGTCCAAAAACCGCCGCTTTTGTAGCATTTTTCTTTCTCGTCGTATGAAGGATACGAGGAATTGGAAAATGGTACGCACTCGGAAAAACCGCAACCGTCCGGCATTGTTCTGTAAATTTTTTGATAACTTGACGGGCAGTTATATTCGGGAATAGCAGGGCAAATCCTATTTACAGGCGCGGAAGATTGCTGATAGTTGGGATAAGGCTGATTATATTGATAAGGATTAGCCGGGATGATGCAGATTTCTTTGGCTTTGGCAAAATCGCCGGATTGAATGGCCGCGAAACATTCAGGACTCGGTCCCACTTGTCCGCTAAATCCGCCTTGATTCACATACGCGCCGCGATTATCGCCCGCAGGATAAGGATATGCTTGCCTGTTTGTATTTTGCCAGCCTTGATTAAATCCATTGTCCCCGTACTGTCCGGTCTGATTATAATTAGAAGGGTTCGCCAGTATGTCATTGTATCTTTGGTATCTTTCCACCGCCTCATTTCCTTCAAACACTTTGTGCTTGGCGCCGAAAGATATGCACTCTGCTCCGTGGGCCGAGTCATTGCAATAAGCGAAACATTCTTTTTCCGAACCGCACCCGCCCGGGCCGCCTTGATTCTGAAAAACTGTCAAAAATTCTTTCTGTCTTTTGTCCTGTTCACTCTCTCTTTTAATGCCGTATTCAATCTCCGAGATCATTTTTTGCGCTTCGGGATAATCCTTGGCTATCTCTTTCAATTTGGGCAAGGCTTTTTTGGAAGCTTCAAAACATTTTCTGCCTATTTCAAAATCAGCGAAGCTTTTCTCGCATTGGAGCGGATCAAAACCCGCTTCCGCTTTCATAATTTCGTAGATTTTATTATTGCCGTCAAATTCTTTTCTTCGCTCTTCCGGAATAAATTCTTTGCAGGCTTCCGGATTGATTCGGCATTGGTCAAAATTTATATTTTTACCAGCCACTGACTCAAATATTTTAAAACTTTGATTCATTTCTTCTTTGGTCGTAAAACCGTTTCTTACCGCAAATTCGCCGCAAGCTTTAGCTAATTTTATATCTTTTGTTTCAAAAGCTTTCTCGCAGCTTTCCTTTATTGCCGTCTTGCCTGAAATCTTCCTTCCGTCTGGCGTTATGAGCTCCATTTTTTCTAAACCTTTAAGATAAAAATCTCCCGCCTGCTTGGTTTGCGCTCTGGCCGCCGCCAATTCTTTCACGCCCCCCAGGCCGAAAAATTTTTGCGCGATTTCATCGCAAGATTTCAATGATTCCGATCCCGTCTTTAAGCATTTTTGTCCCGCCTCTTCCGCTGTTTTCCCAAGTTCAGGATATTCGCCTCTGGATAAAGATTCATCAAGGTCGGCGGCCATTTCAGCCATTTCCGATTTTTCAATTATTCCTTTAGGAACATACTTTTCCAAAATATTCCCTTTTTTTGCCAATTTTTTGCTTGCCTCAAGACAGCTAATCAATTCTCCCCTGCTAAGAGCATCGGCCGGCCGACTACAGACATCAACATCAGTGCCTGCGTCTTTGATTTCCTTGACTATTGTTTCAGCCGCCGCTACGGCTCCCTTATCAAGCTGCAAAGATTTAGCGGCTTTGGGTTTGCTTAATATATCTTTAGCAATTTTTATTATTCCTTCTTCAAAATTTTCTTCTGTTAGGCCGCTAAGTTTGGAAATAACCTCTTGTTTGTAAGAAGCGGCTATTTCGCTCTGTTCTTTATCGTAGACCTTGTATTTTTCCGCCAACTCCAATCCTTTTTCAAAATTAGAATCAAAAGCTTTGGCGCATTCCTCTTTTGTCTGGCATCCGAGTTCCTGCGCCAGAGGCGCTAGATTTTCCGGTATGCTGTTTTCTTGCGCGAGGGCGGAGTGGAAAGAAAAAATTATGGCTAACGATAATGAAAATCCTCCGATTTTTTTAAAGTTAAAAATTTTCATATTTTTATTCGTTTTTTTAGTTAGAGAAAGGATTAAGAATTTTCTTAGCTTTATCAAAAGGATTCGCCTCTACCCCCTCTAACGGATTGCTGACCTGAAAAGGATTGGCTGTTTTAGCGGCTTCTTCAGAAGCGTTTTTGGCCGCTTCCTCCTGTTGCTCTTTAATATCGGCCGCCGCCGCGTTATAACCTTTGTCGTAAAAAGTTGAACCTCCGTACCAATAACCAACGCCAAAACCAACAACTAGAAATATTATTCCAATTGCCAAAATATTTTTGCTCATATTTATAATTTATTTAAACCCTCCATAAGAGAGTTTGATTACTTTCCCGCGAACATCGGGAAAAATTAATAATAGTTTTGAAATGAAAAACGGTATTGTCCATATTATACAAACAATCGGCACAAAGGGCGAATGAAGTTATCCACAGATGTGATAAAAATGACTGCTGTCTAATTACTAATGTCTGGTTTTGGTCTTTGGGATTTGATTAGAAATTAGATCAATTAGGAATTAGAAATTTATCGAGAAATCATCTTTAAAAATTCTTCTTCATTTATGATTTTTACTCCGAGCTCTTTGGCTTTGTCCAATTTTGAACCAGCATCCGCGCCGGCCACCAAATAATCGGTTTTTGAAGAAACGGATGAAGAAACTTTACCCCCCACTTTTCTTATTTTTTCTTTCGCGCTATCGCGCGTAAAAGATTTAAGACTTCCGGTGATGACGAAAGTTTTTCCGGACAAGGCGATGTTTCCCGAAGCCGCAACGCCAGCGTCTGTTATTTTTATAAATTCAAGAAGCCTTTCCAAAGCATGCTCGTTGGCCTCATCGCCAAACCAATCAAGGATTGATTTCGCCACTACGGGACCGACACCATTTATCTTTTCCAATTCTTCAAACGGCGCGCCTTGAATTTTCCTTATGTCCTTGAAATGATTAGCGATGTCATTCGCGGTTTCTTCCCCCACCTGCGGAATTGAAAGGGCGATAAGCAAGCGAGACAGTGCCACAGTCTTGGACTTCTCAATTGAAGAAATCAGATTGTCAGCCGATTTTTTGGCGAATCTCGGAAGGTTTAAAAGGTCGCCTTTTTTCAAAGTAAAAATGTCGTCATAAGAAGAAAAGAGTCCACTCTCCATAAGCTGGTCAATTATTTTCGGGCCAAGCCCTTCAATGTCAAAAGCTTTTTTTGAAGCGAAATAATAAAACTTTCTTTTCTGCTGGGCGAAAGAATTTTTATTAACGCACCGATAAGCGACTTGGCCGGGAATTTTTTCAATCCTGCCGTCGTCGCCGCAAGTGGCTACCTTTTTCGGAAATATAAATATTTTTTCTTTCCCTGTTCTCATTTCCTTAATTACCGACACGATGTCCGGAATCACATCTCCGGCTTTCTGCAAGACTACCGTGTCGCCTACTCTCACATCAAGCCGTTTTATCTCATCCTCATTGTGAAGCGTCGCTCTGGAAACCACCGAGCCGGCGACCGATACGGGACTAAGATGAGCGACTGGAGTGATGACGCCCGTCCTGCCCACCTGCAGAACAATGTTTTCTACGATTGTCGTCACCTGCTCCGCCGGAAATTTGAAAGCAATCGCGTATCTCGGGGATTTTCCCGTGTATCCAAGCGCTTCTTGGTAGGCTTGTTCATTGACTTTGATTACAACCCCGTCAATCAGATAATCTTCTTTGGGAGCGCGCTTTTGCCATTCTTTCCAATATTTAATTACCTCGCCGACATTCGGGCATAATTTAAAATTTTTATTAACTTTAAAACCGAGATGCTGGATAAATTCTAATTCTTCAATTTGAGTCGCCGGCACCTTGCCTTCCGTATAGGCAATGTCGTAGATGAAAGTGTCCAGCTTCCTCTCTCTCGCGATTTTCTGGTCAAGCTGGCGGATTGAACCGGCCGCCACATTTCTCGGATTGGCGAAAAGCGGTTCTCCTTTTTTCTCCCTCTCTTTGTTGAGGACGATAAAATTTTTCTTGCTCATCCAGACTTCTCCTTCAAGAATAATGTTGAGAGGCTCCGTGAGCTTAAGCGGAAGCGATTCTATCGTTTTAATATTTTGCGTAATATCTTCTCCGACTTTCCCGTCTCCGCGCGTAACCGCGCGGACAAACAAACCGTTTTCATAATGAAAAACAACCTTAAGCCCGTCAATCTTAAGCTCGCAAACATACGCCAAACCGCCCGCTAAAGCTACATGCGATGTAGCTTTAGGCGGCAGTTGTTGAGATTCTTTCACTTCTTTCTCTTTCGCCAGCGCTCTTTTGACTCGTTCATCAAATTCTATTATGTCTTCTTCGGTGAAAGCGTCCCCGAGCGACCACTGCGGAACTTTGTGGACGACTTTTTCAAATTCTTTAAGCGGCTCGCCGGCGACCCTCTGTGAAGGGGAATCGGGCGTGATGAGCTCGGGGTATTCCTCTTCAATTTTTACCAATTCATTCTTCAGCGAATCAAGCGCGGCATCGGAAATTTCCTGCTTGTCCAAGACATGGTAAAGATAACGATGCCGTTCTATCGTCTTTTTCAGCTTATTCAGCCTTTCTATTATTTCGCGCGTTGGTTTCATTTATAGCTGTAAGATTATAGCTTTTAGCTTATAGACACAAGATTTAATCAATGAAAACAATTTTCAATTTTCATTGAATTTACAATTAAATAATTGCCAAACGAAACGCGATACCGCTTGACGCTTGGCTGAGAACGCATTTTGTTTAAAAATTGATCATTGTTTATTGATTGAAAATTGAAAATTGATTATTGAAAATTTTAAGTTATTTTCCTGACTGAAAGCTTGGAAGCTGACAGTTAAAAATTTCTACTTCGGCTACATATCCGTAGTTATACTGGCCCTTAAACCTCTTTCAACTCTCCTGCCGCTCGTACCGCAAATATTCTTGCCTTGTGATTCAATTTTTGTGGTCATCTTCCCCGATTCTGGACTGTTTGGAGTTTTTGTAACCGTGACATTAGCGCAAGGACCATTAGAATCATTAGGGTCATTTATTTTGAATTCAAAATTTGTAGTGGCGGAAGAAGTGGTTTCGTTTATTCTCACGATATTACAAAAAGCGGGTACGCTTTTGGCGCTAGTAATTTCAGCCAAAACAGAAGTTGAAGCAAATGCGCTTCTTAATTCATTACCTCTCAAATCCCAATACAGCGCGCATTCCATTCCGCTGTTCGCAGCGTAGAAAGCTGTTTGTGATTCCCTCGACGCTGTTGAAATGGTCAGCTCCTTGAGAGTGATGTTGAATATTGACAGTCCGATAACGACAAGCAAGCTGGATATGAGAACGGAAAAAAGCATAGCGAATCCAGCTTTAGGTTGTAGGTGGTAGGTGGTAGGTGGTAGGTTTTTATTTGCCATAATATTATGATTTCCAATTATATATTCTTGTGTAGAAATTAAGTGTTCTAGTGACTCCTTTGTCTTTCCAAGACATCGTAACAGTGATCAACGCTTCAACATCTGGCTGGGTTGTAGATGGGATTACCGTGACAGACCTCGTGAACGGTGAGTCGCTCGATGACCCTGTTTGGCTGTAAATGTGATTTGACCCACTTGAACTGTCATATTTAAGAGCCGAACAAGAACCGCCGCAATTCACTATTGCTGTTGGACCAGTAAAATTTACAACATCGGTACTTATCACACACCTTGTTCCGCATTTGTCTTTTATTACATTAAGCCAATTTGCTCCATCCGCGACATTTTTACCGCTCGCATTTATTATGTATTCTATCGCGTCTTGAGCGAGATAAGAGGCGATGATTTGATCCTTTGCGTAGATAGCCGAAGCCAATCCTTTCTGGGCGATAGTGAGAGGACTCGCGACGGCGACCATAAGGATTGATATGGCGACGAGAGTCTCGATCAAGGTGAAAGCCCGATTAGGTTGTAGGTGGTAGGTGGTAGGTTGTAGCGGGGAGCGGATAGGTGGTAGGTTTTTAGTCGAATAATTCCCTCTGTCATTCCCGTGAAAACGGGAATGACAGATAAAACGAAAGAGAAGTGGAAGATTATTTTTTATTATTTTTATAAAATTCATATTTGGTTAAATTAAAATCCTCTTTGCGATACGGTCGTCTGCAAATTGAATTTTGTCTGTATTTTTGGCTTAGCTCCGGCAAAACCGCCTATGACAATCAAAACTCTAGCCTTCTCGGGTTCTGTTGGATCAGTTTTATAAAAACCAAGATAGTTAATGTGAACTTCCGGCGCGGTCATTGGAGTGTAATCATTATCAGATGAACAAGAATTTGTTGTTAAGTCAACACATCTTTTAATTGATTCGCCGATAAGCTTATAATACACATCGTCATTTGCGCCAGAATTATCGGAATCTTTATAAGAAACGAATTTTATGCAATCCTTATTAATTGAGCAAAGATCTTGATTATATCCTGTCCCGACTCTTATATTTTTCTCCATATCCTCAAGAGCGAAATTCAAATTGTTTATCGCGGACTTGAGGGACTGCGCTTTGTTGTTGCCGTCAATGATGCTCAAAAGCGAGCTCGCGGCGACAAGCATCACCACCAAGAAAACGGAAATTGAAACGAGCATTTCAACGAGGGTGAAACCCAGATTAGGCGGTAGGTTGTAGGTTGTAGGTTGTAGGTTTCGGAAAGATGACGGCTTATTTTTAAATTTGTTATTCATTTGATTGTTTGACACTTTCTTGTTTCATCGTTCTTTTTAATTCTGACATCCGCAGATAACTCTTCGGTCAGATACGCCAGAAGTAACATTACCATTGCAACTAGTAAGATCACCACCAGGATTTCCCCATTCATCTTTATAAGTATGACACCATGTGGTATTGGCGCCGCTATTGCCTCCTTTATTTACACCGTACACATATTGTGGACATATTCCGCTACTCCACGGATTTTCTGATACGCAATTTGCCCCAATACTCGCGCAATAATTAGTGCAATTTCCATTAGAGTAAGGTTTATAAAAAGTAACAACTGCAATTCCTGTACCCCTCCCGATAGAAATCTGGCCGGTGGAATTGACAACAACATTTCTGGTATCGCCGTTCGCGGATGAGATTATTATTTTCGCTTCAGTTATGTTGTTTTTAGAAGGACTGTCAAAGCGAGCATTGGGGTCTGGACGAAGAAATGTTATATCCAATTTGTCCACTGAACAACCGCCGTCAACAGAAGAACAACCGGTATCAGAACTAATAATGAAGATACTGCTTATGTAATTGCCTCTTTTGATGCTATAGCTGTTCACACAAGAATCAGAGCTGGATTTGCAATCCCAATTGCCATTATATTTGCCACTATTATTAGAATCTGAAAACAAAATAAATTCTTTATCATGGTTATTTTTTGTGTCAAAATGAACTCCGTAAGCGTGCTGAAATTTTTCAGCGATCTTAGTTTCTTTTACATCTTCTCTGACATTCACCCCGTAAGTTTGAGCTTGCCTTACAGTGAGAGCGACATCGTAGGCTAAATTAGTCAGAAGTATGCTTCCGTTGAATTTTGATTGGCTGAAAATGACGATAGTGGTGAGGACGACGAATAGACTTAGAGTGACGAGAAGCTCCACCAAAGTAAAACCTTTGTTGGAAGGTTGTAGGTTGTAGGTTGTAGGTTTTAGCGGGGAGTCGATAGGTTTTAGGTGGTAGGTTGTAGGTTGTAGGTTTTTAGAGAAGAAGCGGAAGTTTTTTAGCTTTTTGGAGGTGGGATTTTTTGTGTTTCTACTAATATTCATTTGATTTGTGTTTTATAAAGAAAACAAGACGCCGAGATTCATAACATCAAAGCCGAAGAAGAAAACGGCGAGAAGTCCGAGTATTAAAAACGGCGCGAAAGGTATTTCGCTTTTAATTGTAAGGTTTTTGCCGATTAAATTCAACTTCTGAACAAATAACAATCCTAGGCTGATAACCGCTCCGATCCAAAAGCCTAGAATCACCGCCGACACTCCTGAAATTAAGCCGAGGAACCACCCCATTCCCAGAGCGAGCTTGGCATCGCCGAGTCCGATCCATCGCCCGCCCGAGAGAAGCCACATTAAGAAAAAAGGTAGAGCGAGAATTGGTCCTGCGATCAAGTTGTAAATGTAAGGCGATTGGAATAAATCCGCCAAGCCAATATTCGCCACGAGCCAAATAAGAGAAATAAAGGCAAGAGAAAAAACAAGCATATCCGGTATTATCTTGTGTCTTAAGTCGTACACGGTAATTATCATAAGAATACTGAGAACCGCAAAATAATAAAAATAAGAAATTACCTGAAAGACCGAAAATAAATTCGGCTGATTGAAAAGGTCAAATCCATTGAGCTTTGCGCAAGTGGCAAGAAACAAAAGACCGGTGAAAAATTCCACCAAAGGATATTGCCACGATATTTTGCTTCGGCAACTTCGGCACTTCGCGCGGAGCGCCATAAAGCTTATTATCGGAAACATTTCATACCAAGACAAACTCTTCGCGCAAGAAAAGCAGGCGGACTTGCCTTTTGTTATTGACTCTCCCGTGTTGTATCTCAAAATCACAACATTGAGAAAACTGCCGATGATTGTTCCGAAAATAAATATTGAAAACCAGATGAGAATATCCATATTTAATATAATAACACAAAATTAGGTTGTAGTTTGTAGGTTTTTAGATAAAATTGGAAACGAAATGTCTAAGTTGTGCCACAAATGTCATCTTAACTTCTCTTTTTTAATTTCCGCATTCTACTTATGTCATTCCCCTCCCCAGTTTTAAGTTTTAGAAAATATCTAAAACCTAAAACTGGGGAGGGGGAATCCAGATTCAATCAAGAGCAAGAAAGTGTATATTTAAAATTTTGGCCGAACATCATAAGACTTACTCCCTGAACCATCAAAACCCGTTCCGCCACATTTAGAGGCTGAAGTTGAATTAAAATCTTGATCCATATCATCATTTAATATGGAATTATCTAATTCAAGAGTGGTGCCTAGGTGATACGAATATGGAATAATCCCAGAGCATTCAAGCGCAACATATGAGTAGTCGTTGCCAGAAGGATCTTTCATCGGCATAGAAATGTCTAAGGAAGTCGGGTATTTACTGTTTATATCGTAATACCTCTCAAGAGCGAGCTGGATGACACTTATGTCGGCTATTCTTTTCGCGTCTCTGCCCTTGGCTTTTGCGTTACTAATAGAAGACATAACGATCCCGGTGACAATGCCTATTATTCCCACGACCACAAGGAGCTCAATGATGGTAAAGCCCCGATTAGGTGGTAAACGGTAGGTCGTAGGTCGTAGGTGATAGGTTTTTTTAAATATTTTTTTTGAAAAATTTATCATTTTAAAAGTATATAACATTCACCAACAAAAAAGAAATTCGCTATCCCAGCTACAACCAACCTGGACATCGGATGTCCAGGTTGGTTGAGTTGATTTACAGGGAGGTCTTCGTACAAAGTCCTTATATAATTACTTGCAAGCAAGACCGCTAAATCCCCGATCTCCGCCACTAGGGGTTACCATTTTAGAATTTCCGGAACTATCCACGCACCAGCTGTCTGCTGATGCCGTGTTAAGAGGGACCGATACCGCCCAAGCTCTAGTCGTGGATACGCAGTTCGCTTGCCCGATACCGCCCCCGTTGGAAGCATTTCCGGCGGC
>Ga0209211_10007988_pt1 | contig 14632 bp, 15 predicted proteins | sample RifGroA2_FD_183992 | JGI IMG/M metagenome (GOLD analysis project Ga0209211, IMG submission 183992) | Groundwater microbial communities from Rifle, Colorado, USA - Groundwater A2 (SPAdes) (version 2) | ecosystem: Environmental > Aquatic > Deep subsurface > Groundwater | place: Rifle, Colorado...
AGCCATGAATTCGCTGAAACAACAATTGAACGACACCGCTGCGGCAGGCAGCTATTCGCTGCAATGCAGCGTGGACGAGCTGCGCAACGCGGCCAGCGAAGCCGGCTTCGCGCTGTTCGATGCCGATCTCAAGGGGGTCAAAGGCAAGCAGAATCTGCTTAATGCCATGGCGCAAGCGGCCAATTTCCCGTCCGGGTTCGGCGTGAACTGGGATGCGCTGGCCGACGCATTGTGCGATCTGTCCTGGCATGGCGAGGCGGCCGGTTATGTGCTGCTGTTGCGTAACGCCAGCGACACGCTCGGCCTTTCCGCCAACGACAGGGAAATTGCACAGGATCTGTTTGCCGACACGGTGGTGTACTGGCGGCAGCGCAAGAAACCATTTTGGGTTTTTTTCGTCTAGCGCATGCCACTCTACAAGCAACCGGTCTCGGTGCTGGTGGTGATCCACACTGTTGATCTTGAAGTGCTGTTGCTGGAGCGCGCCGATCACCCCGGTTATTGGCAGTCCGTCACCGGCAGTTGCGAAGCCGGCGAGACGCTGATCGAGACAGTGCTGCGCGAGGTGCGCGAGGAGACCGGGCTGGATGTACGGCAATATGCGCTGACCGACTGGCAGGCGCAAAACGTCTACGAGATTTACCCGCAGTGGCGGCATCGCTACGCTCCTGACACCATATACAACACCGAGCATGTGTTCGGTTTGCAACTGCCGCATCCTGTCGCTGTCCAACTCGCGCCGCATGAGCACTTGAACTTTCAGTGGCTGGCGTGGCAGGATGCGGCGGAGAAAGTTTTTTCACCGAGCAATCGCGCGGCGATACTGGAGTTGCCCAAGCGCGCGATCAGGAAAATGCCATGAGGTTCCCATGAGCGAAAACATCATCTATATCCCGTACGACCACCCCGATGCCGCACAGACCGGCTGCAGCACGGTGCAGGCGTGGGCGAAGGCGCCGCGCGAACCGGATCCCGCAGAGAAAATCGAACTTGTTGCGCGTATCAAGCACATGTTGCGCGAGCAGGATGCCGTGCTGGTGGCGCATTATTACGTGCATCCCGACTTGCAGGATCTGGCGGAGGAGACCGGCGGCATCGTTTCCGATTCGCTGGATATGGCCAATTTCGGCCATCAGCATCCGGCGAAGACCATCGTGGTCGCCGGCGTGCGTTTCATGGGCGAGACCGCGAAGATTTTGAATCCGGAGAAGCGCGTGCTGATGCCCGATCTGGAAGCGGAGTGCTCGCTGGATCTGGGTTGCCCGGCGGACGAGTTCAGCGCGTTCTGCGACGCGCACCCCGACCGTACCGTGGTGGTGTACGCCAACACCAGCGCGGCGGTGAAGGCGCGCGCCGACTGGATGGTGACCAGCTCGATCGCGCTGCCCATCGTCAGGCATCTCAAGGAGCGCGGCGAGAAAATCCTGTGGGCGCCGGACCGGCACCTGGGCAGTTACATCCAGGAACAGACCGGCGCAGACATGCTGCTGTGGCAGGGTTCGTGCGTGGTGCACGACGAATACAAGGCGCGCGAACTGATCGAGTTGAAGGCGCAGCATCCGCAGGCCAGGGTGCTGGTGCATCCCGAAGCGCCGCGCTCGGTGGTCATGCTGGCTGACGTGGTCGGCTCCACGACGCAGCTCATCAAGGCTTCGCAGCAACTCGATGCCAATGAGTTCATCGTCGCGACCGACAACGGCATCCTGCACAAGATGCGCACCCTGTCGCCGCATAAGGTGTTTATCGAAGCACCCACCGCCGGGCATGGCGCGACCTGCATCAGTTGCAGCCATTGCCCGTGGATGGCGATGAACGGCCTGCTCAACCTCGCCGAAGTGCTGGAGACGGGCAGGAACGAGATTCTTGTCGACCCGGCGATCATTCAGCGTGCCGTGCTGCCGATCCGGCGCATGCTGGATTTCGCCAAGCAGGTCAACCTGCCGACGCGCGGCATCGGCAACGCATAACGTGAAACAACGAACGATTCGCAGCACCGTAGGGGTGCGATTCATCGCACCCTTGGGCGCAATGAATTGCGCCCCTACATTGGTTTACCATCAAAGATGGCAACTTCACCATGCCCGTTAGCGAAAACATGCTGAAAATCGCTACCTACAACATTCACAAAGGTTTTTCCCATTTCAACCGCCGTGTGGTGTTGCACGAGCTGCGCGATCGCTTGCGCGAACTGGATGCCGACATCGTGTTTTTGCAGGAAGTGCAGGGCGAACATACGCGCCATGCCGAGCGTTTTCATAACTATCCGGGCTGCGCGCAGCATGAGTTCATCGCGGAAGAAGTCTGGTTGCATTCCGTCTATGGCAAGAATTCGGTGTATGAGGCGGGACATCATGGCAACGCGATACTCAGCCGCTTCCCGATTTTGCAATCGCTGAACATGGATGTTTCCGCGCACCGCTTTGAAAGCCGCGGGCTGCTGCATTGCGAAATCGATTTTGACGGGCGGCGCGTGCATTGCCTGTGCGCGCATTTCGGCCTGTTCGCCAAAGGCAAACGCGCGCAAACCGTGGCTCTGATCGAGTATGTGCGCAACGTGATCCCGCCCGATGCGCCGCTGATCATTGCGGGCGATTTCAACGATTGGCACAACCAGATGGGCCGAAAAATGTCCGGCGAGCTGGGCATGCATGATGTGTTTCATTTGCATAACGGAAGCCCCGCGCGCAGCTATCCGGCCGCTTTGCCGCTGCTGCGCCTCGACCGCATTTATGTGCGCGGCTTCACTGTGTCGCATTGCGATGTGCATGTCGGCGGGGATTGGCAACGCTTGTCCGATCACGCCGCACTTTCCGCGCAACTCAAAAGCGTATGACCAGCGTTCATCAGGTGGCCGGAAATTACCTGTTGCTGTTGCAAGACGGCGCGGAATTTTTTCCGCAATTGTGCGACGACATCGATGCCGCACAGCATTCGGTTTATCTGGAAACCTATATTTTCGCCGCCGATGAAACCGGGCACATGGTTGCCGCTGCTTTGCAGCGCGCCGTTGCGCGCGGGGTGGTAGTGCGCGTATTGCTGGACGGCTTCGGTTCGGCAGAGTTGCCGCAGCATTGGGTGGATGAGTTGCGCATGGCGGGGATTGAGGTGCAATGGTTCAGGCGCGAAGTTTCCCCTTTTACCTTGCGGCGCAGCCGCAAGCGCCGCCTGTTCCGTCTGCACCGCAAGCTGGCGGTGATGGACGGTAAAGTGGCTTTTGTCGGGGGCATCAACATCATTGACGATATTCCGGAATACAGCGATTTTACCGTGCCGCGGCTGGACTATACGGTGCGTGTGCAAGGCGCGGTAACCGGCGAGATTCATGCGGCCATGCGGCGTTTGTGGGGTGTGGTGTCATGGGTCAATTTTCGCAAGCGCGGCAAGGAAATCAGGCGGCTGGTGCTGGGGAAGGAGGAGCATACCGTCGCGCCGGAGATCGCTTTTTTGTTGCGTGATAATTTGCGCCATCGGCGCGATATTGAACGCGCTTACCTGAAGGCTATTACCGGCGCGCAGCGCGAAATCATCATCGCCAATGCCTATTTTTTGCCTGGGCGCGCATTTCGCCGCGCCTTGAACCGTGCCGTACGGCGCGGTGTCCGCGTAGTGCTGCTGCTGCAGGGCAAGGTGGAATACCGTTTGCAGCATTATGCGACGCATGCGCTCTACGACCAATTGCTGGTGGCGGGCGTGGAGATCTATGAATATCAGGCCAGTTATATGCACGCCAAGGTTGCCGTGGTGGACGGGCAGTGGGCGACCGTGGGCTCTTCCAATATCGATCCGTTCAGCTTGCTGCTGGCGCGCGAGGCGAATCTCGCCATACGGGATGCCGGATTTGCCGGCGAGCTACGCGCGAGTCTGCTGGCCGCGATCCACAACGATGCGGTGCGTATCGGGAACGAATACGGCGGGACGCGCAACTTTTTTGGCCGCCTGGTGGCGCGGCTCAGTTATGGCCTTGTGCGCCTGTTGATCGGCGTGCTGGGATATAGCAGGCGCGGTTCATAAGCGAACCGTTCGTAAGTGAATATCTGAGTGCCCGCCCATTTCGCTATGTGCGGCTATAATGCATTTTGGTTATTTTTCCCGCTTCAATAATGCGACCTTCCACGCACTCTGACGCCCGCAACGATCACCGCGGCGATTGGCAGGCCATCCGTTCCCTGCTGCCTTATCTTTTGGAATTCAAGTGGCGCGTGGTGATCGCGCTGAGCCTGCTGGTATTGTCCAAGCTCGCCAATGTTTCCGTGCCGCTGGTGCTCAAGGAGATCATCGACGCGCTGGATAAACCCCAGGCGGCGCTGGTAATCCCGGTATTCCTGATTATCGGCTATGGCGTGCTGCGCCTGCTCAGCACGCTGTTCGGCGAATTGCGCGACGCGGTGTTCGCCAAGGCGACGCAGCGCGCGGTTCGGCGCGTGGCGTTGCAGGTGTTCGGGCACCTGCACAGCCTGAGCCTGCGTTTCCATCTCGACCGGCAGACCGGCGGGGTGTCGCGCGACATCGAGCGCGGCACGCGCGGCATCGGCTTCCTGCTGAATTTCATGCTGTTCAACATCCTGCCCACTTTGCTGGAAATCGGCCTGGTGGCCGCAATCCTGTTCAGCAAATACAACATCTGGTTTGCGGTGATCACGTTCGTCACGCTGCTGATTTATATCGCGTTCACCCTGTTCGTCACCGAGTGGCGCATGGTGGTGCGCCGCTCGATGAACGATTTCGATTCCAAGGCGAACAGCCATGCCATCGACAGCCTGCTGAATTATGAAACCGTGAAGTATTTCGGCAATGAACAATATGAAGCGCGGCGTTATGACGAGAATATGCAACGCTGGGAAGTCGCGGCGGTACGCAATACCACCTCGCTGGCCTATCTGAATGCGGGGCAGAGCTTGATCGTCGCGATCGGGATCACGGCGCTGATGCTGCTGGCCGCCGACGAGGTGGTGAAGGGAACGATGACGCTGGGAGATCTGGTGCTGGTCAACGTGTTCATGATCCAGCTGTACATGCCGCTGCATTTTCTCGGCTTCGTGTATCGCGAAATCCGCCACGCCCTGGCGGATATGGAGAAAATGTTCGGCCTGCTGCACGAGCATCGCGAAATTGACGATGCGCCGGACGCGCAGGCTTTGTCGGTGGGCAAGGCCGAGGTGCGGCCACGACACGGTGCGGCGGAGCCGACGGGTGCGGGAGTGGCCGCATCGCACCTCCTCCCGCAAACGGCTGGCTGCGCCATAACCAGCGACTTGGCGAGTGTTGTTGACTCGCCTAGTCGAATGGCTAGTAGTTCTATCAGTAACGTGTCGGAGGTGCGCTTCGAACAGGTCAGTTTCGGTTATGCGCCGGACCGGCAGATTCTCTTCGATGTGAGCTTTGCGATCCCAGAGGGGCATACCGTAGCGGTGGTCGGGGCGAGCGGGGCAGGCAAATCCACGTTGTCGCGTTTGCTGTTTCGTTTCTATGATGTGCAGCAGGGGCGCATCCTGATCAACGGGCAGGATATCCGCTCGGTGACGCAAAGCAGCCTGCGCGCGGCGATCGGCATCGTGCCGCAGGACACCGTGCTGTTCAACGATACGATTTATTACAATATCGCCTATGGCCGCCCCGATGCGGCGCGCGAAGAAATCATCGCCGCGGCACAGGCCGCGCATATCCATGAATTCGTCGAATCGTTGCCGCAGGGCTACGAGAGCATGGTGGGCGAGCGCGGCCTGAAGCTGTCCGGCGGCGAAAAGCAGCGCGTGGCGATCGCGCGCGCCATCTTGAAAAACCCGGCGATATTGATTTTTGACGAAGCGACTTCCGCGCTCGACTCGAAATCGGAAAAGGCGATCCAGGCCGAGCTGCATGCGATTGCGCAAAATCGCACCACCCTGATCATCGCGCATCGCTTGTCCACCGTGGTGGATGCCGACCAGATATTGGTCATGGACAAGGGGCGCATCGTCGAACGCGGCTCGCATCGCGAATTGCTGGTGCAGAACAAACTTTATGCGCAAATGTGGAATCTTCAGAAGCAGGAAGAGAAAATTCATCCTGCTGATTGATTTATATCGATATTCATGTATGCTGCGTGGCAATAAGTGGTTCTAAGTGGTTCAGGGGGTGGCTGCACATGAAAAAAATACTGCTGATTTTTCTGTTGACCGGACAAATGCTGATGGCCCATGCGGGAGAATATGGTGCAAACCGCTCTGTACTCAAGCCGGAGCGGACTCAAGCCAACGCAATATCCAACGCAGGTTCCGCACCCAAGTTGCACTCTTCGATTGCGCTGATTTACGACCAACAGACGCAGCGCCCGTTGTACACCAAAAATTCCGACACGCAGACCCCCATAGCCTCCATTACCAAGCTGATGACGGCGATGGTGATACTGGATGCCCAACTGCCGTTGGATGAAGAAATCAGCATTGATGTGGCCGATATCGACACGCTTAAAGGCACGCGCTCCCGCCTGCGCATCGGTATGACGCTGACACGCAGCGAGCTGCTCAAGCTGGCCTTGATGGCTTCGGAAAATCGCGCCGCTGCCGCCCTGGCGCGCACTTATCCGGGGGGATACAACGCGGCGATTGCGGCGATGAACGACAAGGCGCGTGAACTCGGCATGCACAACACACGCTTCCTTGGCCCTACCGGATTAAGCAGCGGCAACGTTTCGACCGCGCATGATCTGGTCAAGATGGTTGCGGCAGCGCGCGACTATCCTTTGATACATCAATACACGACCGCCGTGTCACATTCCGTCGAGGGCAGGAAGGGGCGCGAGATGCGGTTCGTCAACACCAACCCGCTGGTCAGGAACGCTTCATGGGATATCGGCGTGAGCAAGACCGGCTACATCAGCGAAGCGGGGCGCTGCCTGGTAATGGAGGCGACAATCAACCAGCGCCCGGTGATCATCGTGTTGCTCGACTCCTGGGGGAAACGCACCCGTATCGGCGATGCCAACCGCATCAAGAAGTGGATGGAGAGCAATAACACGCGCGTCCGCGTCCGCATGATGGCGCGCAGCTAATCAGCCCAATTTTATTTCAATGGAATTAGCCTGCGCCGCAATCTAGCCCTGTTGTTTTACAACAAGACTAGATTGTCACGGTGGATGATTTCTTCATCGCCGCCGTATCCGAGCAAGGCCTCAATTTCCTGGCTGGCATGGCGCGCGATGCGCCGCGCTTCGTCGGCGTTGTAGTTGGTCAGGCCGCGCGCGATGTCGCTGCCGTCCTCGCCGACGCAGGCGACAACCGCGCCGCGCTCGAATTCCCCGAACACGCTCTTGATGCCGATCGGCAGCAGGCTCTTGCCTTCGGAACGCAATGCCCTGATCGCGCCGCTATCCAGCACCAGTTTCCCCGCAACCTGCAGATGATCGGCCAGCCATTGCTTGCGCGCGGCCAGGGTGAGGGCAGGGGCGGTGAGCAGCGTGCCGATGGCTTCACCCTGCATCAAACGCAACAGCACATCGCGTTCATGGCCCGAGGCAATCACGGTATGCGCGCCGCTACGCGCCGCGCGCTTTGCCGCGAGTATCTTGGTGATCATGCCGCCGCGTCCGATCTGGCTGCCTGCGCCGCCCGCCATGCTTTCCAGTTGTATATCGCCGGCCTGCGCTTCGCCGACCAGCGTCGCACCCGGGTCTTTGCGCGGATCGGCGGTGTAGAGGCCGCTTTGATCGGTGAGGATGATGAGCACGTCGGCATCGATCAGATTGGTGACCAAGGCGCCCAGCGTGTCGTTGTCGCCGAATTTGATTTCGTCGGTCACCACCGTATCGTTCTCGTTGATGATCGGGATGACGCGCAACGAAAGCAGCGTGGTCAGCGTGGTGCGCGCGTTCAGATAGCGCTCGCGATTGGCCAGGTCGGAATGGGTGAGCAGCACTTGCGCGGCATGCAGACCATGTTTGCGGAAGCAGCTTTCGTAGGCCTGCACCAGCCCCATCTGCCCGACCGCCGCCGCGGCCTGCAAATCGTGTATCGAAGTAGGGCGAGTGCTCCAGCCGAGGCGTTGCATACCTTCGGCAATCGCGCCTGAGGATACCAGCACTACTTCGCGGCCGCCGGTGTTGAGCGCGGCAATCTGCCGAGCCCAATCGCCCAGCGCGTCAAGATCCAGTCCTGCGCCCTGATTCGTCACCAGGCTGCTGCCTACTTTGACGACGATGCGCTTGCATTGGGTTAATACGGTTTTCATGGCGTTATTAAATAGTGCCCGCGTCGGTTTCCTGCGCGCTGTTTGCGGCGGCCTGTTGTTCTTGTGCGGCCATTTCCTGCAAGTGCTCCATGATCGCGTAAGTCAATTCCTTGCAGCCCTCGCCGTTGATCGCCGAGATCGCGAAGTGGCGGTCGAAATCGGTGAACTGCTTGAGGAAGGCGGCTACTTTTTCATCGCGATCTTCCAGTAGATCCAGTTTGTTCAGCACCAGCCAGCGCGGTTTTTCATAAAGCGATTGGTCGTATTTTTTTAATTCGTTAAGTATCGCGCGCGCTTCGGCGACCGGATCGGTTCCCTCATACAGCGGCGCGATGTCCACCAGATGCAGCAGCAAGCGGGTGCGCGCCAGGTGGCGCAGGAACTGGTGCCCCAGTCCGGCGCCTTCCGCCGCGCCTTCAATCAGGCCGGGAATGTCGGCGATGACGAAACTTTTCTCATGCGATACACGCACCACGCCCAGATTGGGGTGCAGTGTGGTGAACGGATAGTCCGCCACCTTGGGACGCGCCGCCGAGACAGCGCGGATGAATGTGGATTTGCCCGCATTCGGCATGCCGAGCAGGCCGACATCGGCAAGCACTTTCAGCTCCAGCTGCAATTCGCGTGTTTCCCCTTCGGTGCCGGCGGTGCATTGGCGCGGCGCACGGTTGGTACTGGACTTGAAATGGATATTGCCCAAGCCGCCTATGCCGCCCTGTGCAAGCAAAACTTTTTCGCCGTCGTGGGTGAGATCGGCAATGACTTCGCCGCTGTTGATGTCGGTGATCACCGTGCCGACCGGCATGCGCAACACCACATCGTCCGCGCCCTTGCCGTAGCAGTCAGAACCGCGCCCGGATTCGCCATTTTTGGCGCGGTGCGTCCGGGCGAAGCGAAAGTCCACCAGCGTATTGATGTTGCGGTCCGCCTGCGCGTACACGCTGCCGCCGCGCCCGCCGTCACCGCCGTCCGGCCCGCCCTTCTCGATGTATTTTTCGCGGCGAAAGCTGGCCGTGCCGTTGCCGCCATTGCCCGCGAAGACTTCGATCTTGGATTCATCAATAAACTTCATGCTGTATGCACCGCAAATATATAAACGTTGTGCGCCTGTCGAATTAGCCGCAGCAATTCCTGCTGCACCACAAATAAAAAAGCCCTACCTTGCGATAGGGCTAGTTTGTTCCAGATAGAGCTTTTAAGCAGCTACGATGGAAACTGTTCTACGCTGTTGCGCGCCCTTGATGGCGAACACTACCTTGCCGGTGATCTTGGCAAACAGCGTGTGATCCTTGCCCATGCCGACGTTGTCGCCGGGATGGAATTCAGTGCCGCGCTGACGCACGATGATGCTGCCCGCGCTGATCAGTTCGCCGCCGTAGCTCTTCACGCCCAGACGTTTTGAGTGTGAGTCGCGTCCGTTACTGGTACTGCCGCCGCCCTTTTTTGATGCCATGTTATCTGCTCCTTAAACGAGAATTACGCGGAAATGCCGTCGATGCGGATTTCGGTGTAGTTTTGACGATGACCTTGATTCTTTTGATAGTGCTTACGACGGCGCATCTTGAAGATGCGCACCTTGTCGCCGCGACCGTGCGCAACGATAGTCGCTTTCACGGAAGCTCCGATCAGCAAAGGCCTGCCTACGGACAGCTTGTCGCCGTCGGCTACCATCAGCACTTTGTCCAGCACAATGGCACTGCCCACGTCGCCGGGGATGATTTCAACTTTTAAAGTTTCACCGGACGTAACGCGATATTGCTTACCACCGGTTTTAATGACTGCGTACATAAACAACCTCGATTACTATTGTGATTTTGGGGCGATTCTTCGCGAAGGCGCGCATTATACCTAAATATCCGGCCCCGTCAAAATCCTTTTTAACGGCGCATGGAGTCGAAAAACTCCGCATTGTTTTTGGTCGCCTTGACCTTGTCGAGCAGGAATTCCATCGCTTCCAGTTCGTCCATCGGATAGAGCAGCTTGCGCAGCAGCCAGATCCTTTGCAGGATATCCGGTTTGATGAGCAATTCCTCTTTGCGCGTACCGGAACGGTTCACGTTGATCGCCGGATAGATGCGCTTCTCGGCCATGCGGCGATCCAGATGGATTTCCATGTTGCCGGTGCCCTTGAATTCCTCGTAAATCACGTCGTCCATGCGCGAGCCGGTATCGACCAGCGCGGTGGCGATAATGGTCAGCGAACCGCCTTCCTCAATGTTACGCGCCGCGCCGAAGAAACGCTTGGGTCGATGCAGCGCGTTGGCGTCCACGCCGCCGGTCAGCACCTTTCCGGAAGAAGGAACTACGGTGTTGTAAGCGCGCGCCAGGCGGGTGATGGAGTCGAGCAGGATGACGACATCCTTCTTGTGTTCGACCAGGCGTTTGGCCTTCTCCAGCACCATTTCTGCGACCTGTACGTGGCGGCTGGCCGGCTCGTCGAAGGTGGAGGCAACCACTTCACCGCGCACGGTGCGGGTCATCTCGGTCACTTCTTCGGGGCGCTCGTCGATCAGCAGCACGATCAGGATGGCATCGGGATTGTTCGAGGAGATGGAATGGGCGATATGTTGCAGCATCACGGTCTTGCCGGATTTCGGTGAGGCCACCAGCAGCCCGCGCTGCCCCTTGCCGATCGGCGCGACGATGTCGATGATGCGTCCGGTGATGTTTTCTTCGGCGCGTATATCGCGCTCCAGTATCAGCGGCTCGGTCGGGAATAAGGGGGTCAGGTTTTCAAACAGGATCTTGTTCTTGGCATTTTCGGGTGGCTCGCCGTTCACCTTGTCCACCTTTACCAGCGCGACATAGCGCTCGCCGTCTTTGGGGGTGCGTATCTCGCCATCGATCGAGTCGCCGGTGTGCAGGTTGAAACGGCGGATCTGGCTCGGGCTGACGTAGATGTCGTCCGGGCCCGCCAGGTACGAGGTATCCGGTGAGCGCAGGAAGCCGAAGCCGTCCGGCAGGATTTCCAGCGTGCCATCGCCAAAGATGCTCTCGCCTTTTTTCGCCTCGCTTTTCAGCAGGGCGAAAATCAGGTCTTGCTTGCGCATTCGGTTGGCGTTTTCGATTTGATTGGCCGCAGCCATTTCAACAAGTTCGGTGACGTGTTTTGTTTTTAGGTCGGATAGGTGCATAGCGGTGCGAGAATGATGATTGAGAAGGACGAAAAGATAAGGGGTTTGGTCGGGTGGAAGACGGTCACCCGCATGGCCTGGAGCGTATTCGTTTTATATTTTTGGTGCCAAGAGGGAAAAACTCAGCGGACGATACAGAAGGCGATGCGGGTGCGACAGTAAACGCTTTAGATGTGGCTGTCAATAAAAGCCGCCAATTGGGATTTCGACAAGGCGCCGACCTTGGTGGCCTCGATGTTGCCGTTTTTGAACAGCATCAGGGTCGGAATGCCGCGAACGCCGAATTTTTGCGGGGTTTGCTGGTTTTCATCCACGTTCAGCTTGGCGACACTCAGGCGGCCGGCATATTCCTTGGCGATTTCGTCCAGGATAGGCGCGATCATGCGGCACGGGCCGCACCACTCGGCCCAGTAATCCACCAGTACGGGGAGGGGGGATTGCAATACTTCGGCATCAAAAGTGGCATCGGAAACGTATTGGATGTGTTCGCTCATGGTATAGGTCTCGCTTTGAATAAGGGTTGGTCGGTAATGCAATACGCGGCGTGTCGGGATGGGTTGCTGGTTTTCAAACGGCATCCTAACCAAAAACGGCGGTGCTGTGAAGTGCAGTGTGCTTACTTGGTATTTGTGGGGGCAGCTATCTCACCCATATGGAAGCAGAATTGCCCTTTCCGGCGATCTGCAAAATAATGCTCGAGGCTGAATTTGACCGGGCGGAAGGCGATCTCATCCCACGGGATTTCCGCCTCGGTAAAGAGCTCGACCTCCAGGCTTTCCGGGCCGGGGGCAAAATCCAGATCGAGCAGCCTGGCGCGGAACAGCAGGTGCACCTGGTTGATGTAAGGCAGGCTGTACATCGAATACAAATCGCCAATCGCAATGCGTGCGTTGGCTTCCTCCAGTGTCTCGCGGATCGCCGCCTCAGCCGTGGTCTCGTCGTTTTCCATGAAGCCGCCGGGCAAGGTCCACAATCCGTGGCGTGGCTCGATGGCGCGGCGGCACAGCAGGATCTTGTTTTCACCTTCAGGGTCCTCCCATTCCGGGATCGAGCCGATCACCATCTTGGGATTCTGGTAATGAATCGCGCCGCAGGCAATGCAGATATGGCGCGGGCGGTTGTCGTCGTCCGGGCAGCGCAACTCAACCGCTGCACCGCAGGACGGGCAGAAGTTTATTTCCAGAATTGCCACCAGGATTTTCCTGATTTGGTTTCGCCGGCAGGGATTTCACCGCCGGCGGGAGAGCCGGATGCGCCGCTGTTTTTTGCCAGCACACGCCGGGTATCGTCGCGCAGGTCGGTCATCCCCATTGCGTCATAGGCTTGCACCAGTATCTCCAGTGCATCGCGCGTCGAGGGACTGTTCGGATATTGCGTCAAGACTCCCCGAGCGCGGTTGGCCGCGGCGATATAGGCGCCACGGCGCAGGTAGTAGCTGGCGACATGCAATTCATATTTGGCCAGCATATTCACCAGATATTGCATGCGCACTCTGGAGTCGGGCGCGTACTTGCTACCGGGGAAGCGCGTTACCAAGTCCTTGAAGGCGGCAAACGAATCCTGCGCGGCTTTCGGGTCGCGTTCAGTGGGATCCTGCCCTCCTGCCGACTGGAGGAGGCTGACCTCGCCATGGAAGTTGGCCAGGCCTTTTACGTAATAGGCGTAATCCACATGCGGATTGTTGGGGTATTGCTTGATGAAGCGGTCGGCGGAAGAAACAGCCGATTCCGCTTCGCCTTGGCGGTAATAGGCATAAGCCACTTCCAACAGCGCCTGCTGAGCGTAGCGCCCGTAGGGGTAGCGCGATTGCAGCGTTTCATACAGCTTGATGGCCGATTCGTAGTTTTCATCGTTCAATTCTTCTTTGGCCTGGCTGTATATTTCCTCAACGGGCATCTGCTTGATTGGCGCGGAACCGGTCGGCAGCGGATCGAAGATGCTGCAAGCGGTTAACGTAAGCAGCAGGAATAAGGCTAAACTATGGCGCATGACTGAATCCGGAAAAAATTTGCACAATTATAGCGCAGCCGTCCCCAACTCGCAGGCCTTCGTTGTGCCCGATGATTGCGCGGGTCTGCGTTTCGACCAGGTGCTGGCAAAATTGCTGCCGGAGTATTCGCGCAGCCGCTTGCAGGAATGGATCGCGGCGGGGCAGGCCAGTCTGGACGGGGCTGCCGCTGCCGCAAAACAGAAAGTATGGGGTGGTGAAGCCATCGTCGTGCAACCGCAATCGCACCCTGCTGAACAGCCGTACCTAGCCGAGAATATCGCGCTCGATATCGTTTATGAGGACGATACCTTGCTGGTGGTCAATAAACACGCCGGACTGGTGGTGCATCCCGGCAGCGGCAACTGGGAAGGCACGCTGTTGAACGCGCTGCTGCACCATGCGCCGCAACTTGAAGGCGTGCCGCGCGCCGGCATCGTACATCGCCTCGACAAGGACACCAGCGGCTTGCTGGTAGTGGCCAAAACCCTGACTGCACAAACCGCGCTGGTGCGGCAATTGCAGGCGCGCAGCGTGAAGCGCGAATACCTCGCGCTGGTATGGGGCGAGGTGCGCCATGGCGGGACAGTGGATATGCCGATAGGTCGTCATCCCACCCAGCGCGTCAAGATGGCGGCGCTGGAAAACGGCAAACCCGCTGTCACGTATTATCAAATCGAAGAGAAATTTCCGAGTTGCACGCTGTTGCGCTGCCGCCTTGAAACCGGGCGCACTCATCAGATCCGCGTGCATCTGGCGTACATCGGCCATCCGCTGGTGGGCGACAGCGTATACCTGAAAGGCGCGCAGAAATGTGTGCCGCAACTGCGCGGCTTGCTGCACGGCTTCCCGCGCCAAGCCTTGCACGCCACGCGTCTGGCGCTGGAACATCCGGTTAGCGGCGAGTTGATGGAATGGCATGCGCCGCTGCCGCAGGACATGCAACTGCTGCTGCAACAGATGCGCGAAATAATTTCCCATGCCCCGCAAGCGGAAGAGGGAAAAGGGCGGCCATGAATCCGCTTGAACATTGCATTATTCCGGATTGGCCCGCGCCTGCGCGGGTTAAAGCCATCCAGACTACCCGGCAAGGCGGCGTGAGTATTGCTCCCTACGACAGCCTCAATCTGGGTAGCCATGTCGGCGATAATCCGCTGGCGGTGGAGCGCAACCGCATCTTGCTCAACAAGCTGTTGCCCGGCGAGCCGGTATGGCTGGAGCAGACCCACGGCACGCTGGTCGCCAACGCAGATCGGGCAAGCTGCGGCTGCGACACGTTACTGACGAAGTCAGCCGATTGCGGGAG
>Ga0209211_10007989_pt1 | contig 14632 bp, 5 predicted proteins | sample RifGroA2_FD_183992 | JGI IMG/M metagenome (GOLD analysis project Ga0209211, IMG submission 183992) | Groundwater microbial communities from Rifle, Colorado, USA - Groundwater A2 (SPAdes) (version 2) | ecosystem: Environmental > Aquatic > Deep subsurface > Groundwater | place: Rifle, Colorado...
AACAGGGAAAACATTTCCGGTCAGTTTGAGTGCGGTAGTTATTCTGTAGATACCGTACATGTCGGTTGAAGTGTTGTGGCAACAACCGGTGCTGATGGAATTGTTTTTGGTGTTGCTGCAGCACTGCCAGGTAAACTTATGCAACCATCAATTGTTGTGGTAACTGTATAAATTCCTGAGGTTGCTACAATAATTGAAGATGCAGTCTCAGTAGTACTCCATAGTAATGTTCCTGCTGCTGGTGTAGTTAATGTTGTGCTGCCACAATTATCTACCGCAGTTATTATTGGAGTTTGAGGTATGGTTTTTGGTGCAGCTGTACCGCTTCCTGGTAAACTGGTACAACCAGCAATCGTAGTTGTAACTGTATATGGTCCTGCTGAATTTACAGTAATTGATGATGTGGTCTCAGCGTTGCTCCATAATAGTGCTCCCACTGCTTCTGTTGATAAGGTTGATGTACCGTCACAGTTATCTACAACAGTTACTACCGGAGTTGCAGGTGTCGTTTTTGGGGCTGCCGTACCGCTTCCGGGTAAACTGGTACAACCATCAATTGTAGTGGTAACAGTATATGGTCCTGCTAAATTTACAGTAATTGATGATGTGGTCCCAGCGTTGCTCCATAATAGTGCTCCCACTGCTTCTGTTGATAAGGTTGATGTACCGTCACAGTTATCTACAACAGTTACTACCGGAGTTGCAGGTGTCGTTTTTGGGGTTGCCGTACCGCTTCCTGGTAAACTGGTACAACCAGCAATCGTAGTTGTAACTGTATATGGTCCTGCTAAATTTACAGTAATTGATGATGTGGTCTCAGCGTTGCTCCATAATAGTGCTCCCACTGCTTCTGTTGATAAGGTTGATGTACCGTCACAGTTATCTACAACAGTTACTACCGGAGTTGCAGGTGTGTTTTTTGGTGCTGCCGTTGCGCTTCCCGGGGCACTCGTACAACCATCAATAGTTGTAGTAACTGTATAAATTCCTGCTGTTGTTACAGTTATTGATGATGATGTCTCCATGGTACTCCATAATAATGTACCTTCTGCAATTGTTGACAAGGCTGATGTGGTATCGCAATTATCTATGACAATTATTTCCGGTACATCGGGTATGGCATATACTGTTATTTCTTTTTCTTCATCATCATCATCTTCTTCATCTTTTATTGTAAGGCTCACAGTCTTCGTTCCTGAACCTGAATAGCTAACCAGATGTGGACCAATACCTTCTGCACTTTCAGGTGAAGCACCTGATCCAAAATCCCAGAAATATGTAGTTGATCCTGAAGTCCCTGTTGAAGTATTAGTAAAAATTACAGATGATCCATCACATATTTTTATGCTGCTTGCAGAAAAATCTGCTCTCAATCTCCCAAACCCATCTGTTGATATCAATAAAACAACGCACATCAAAAGAAGCATTCTTTTGGAAAACTCTATTTTATTAATAATGTTGATTTTAAACCGGATTAACCGTTTCATAAAAATTGTCAATTGCATTATTTATTGAAGATATTTTTAAGTCAGAATCACTCCCCCTGACATGCTTTCGCCCCGTCAGTCACATAATTCGTGACTAACTATTGAATTGATAAAACTCCTGATAATCTCTTAACTATAATATTGAAATATCTCTTCTATTCAGGATCAAAAATAGATTAATACAATCCTTGTTCCGATAAGAATTGACCCATTAAAATTTACGGGATAAACTTGATTTTTAATTCTGATTTTCAAAGCTTTATCAACTTAAGTAAGTAATTTACAACATCAATAAATTATTCCTCTGCTAAGTTGAACTCTGCTCTGAAAAAAAGTGTTACACAATTAATAGAATAAGTTACATTATTCCCACTATGAATAAATGATAAATACAGTTGAACCATCCATTGATTGATCAGAACTATACTTTTCGAATGGATTGAAAGCAAGCCACTTTCTTACTTTGATTTTACAGACTTGCTTTAACGGATATTTGTTCTGAAGGAGAGGAAACTTCCCAGTAAAGTTAAGATTGCAATTACAGGCAGTATATGAATTATTCCGGATAGATGTAAACCGAAAAATCCGATTGCCCATACCTTAATAATAGCTAAACCATCTATGAGAAGGGATTTATATAAAATCATTTAATTCTTGCATTTGAAAACTGCCTTTAAGGCTTGAGCAGCTTCTGTCGGAGCTGTCTCGCCTATAGAATGGTAGTTGTCCAGGCTGAGCAATAATGATTCAAGTTTTTGCTTTTCATTTTCATTAAACAATCCTATTAGAACATGATGAGCACCCTCATTGAGCAAAAGCGAACTTTTACCATCGCGAATTGACTTCAGGAGTGGCGATATACTTCGTCTGCCGGTCTTAATCAGGCCTTCAGCTGCTATCCATCTGATATCAAATTCCTTATCATTAAGTAATTCTATTAAAAATGGAATCGACCTGCGATCAGCAATGAGTGAAACTATTTTTGCAGCCTCTTTCCTCAGCAATACCCTGGCTGAAGATAACAGTTTGTGCAAAAGAGGTATAACAGTTCTTCCCATGCCAACCAGATGTTTTCTTGCTTCGATCTTACGGATTAAGTTATTATCATCTATTGATTCTGAAATAAGCTTTGCCAGTCTGACCGGGAATTCGTCCAGATTTATATCAAGTACTGAATTATTTAAAGAGTTCATAATTTATTTATAATTTAACTCGTGAGTATATAGAGTTTTTCAATTCATCATAATTCCCAGATTGTAAAGATATATAACAGCTATGCCGGCAACCTTATATAACTTAAGGGAAAGATTACATCATTCACACATTATCAGGGACTGAAACAATAAATAAAAGTGTGAATAATGTAACTTCTTTGAAGAGTTATATAACACTCATCACGTCATATATAATTAAAATTGGGGTTGAAATTTAACAGATAAACCATTCCTAATATTCTATTACCATCCCCGGTTCAAAATTTTTCATTATAAGATCAGGAATTCATGAAGATAGGCCCTTCCATAATTAACGAATCATTCCACCTTTTAAAATCACATCTGTGGGAAAAAGACCTCTCGCAGAAATACGCTGATGGAGAACCTCCGCTGCGTTCGGAATTATTTAGTATTGAACAGATGGAGCAGTATGGAAAGATATTAGCCGGGTTACATATACTGGGGCCAAAAATTGACCCTGGCCAGCAACTTCTGATCCGGCTTACAGAAAATGAAGCAATACTCCTGGAAGTACATGAGCTCATATCAGAAGCAGTAAAAGCCGGCCGGCAAATTACACCTGCCGGAGAATGGCTGCTTGATAATTTTTACCTGATTGAAGAACAGATCCGTACAGGAAGACGACATTTACCTAAGGGATATAGTAAGGAATTACCCCGTTTACTAAATGGTCCGTCTGCCGGACTCCCGCGTGTCTACGATATAGCAAAAGAGATCATATCTCACGGAGAAGGACATATCGATCCTGATAGCCTCTACCGGTTTGTGGTTGCATATCAAACTGTCAATTCATTAAAACTGGGTGAACTGTGGGCCATTCCAATAATGTTGCGCCTGGCTCTCATTGAGAACCTTCGACGAGTTGCAGTGAGGGTGGCAGCCGGCAGAATCGACAGAAACCTTGCTGATTCATGGGCTGACAAAATGATAGAAATAGCGGAAAATGACCCAAAGAGTCTGATCCTGGTAATTGCTGATATGGCAAGGTCTGATCCTCCGATGTCAACACCTTTCGTCTCAGAATTTGTCAGACGGTTACAGGGGCAAAGCCATGCTCTTGCATTTCCATTGACATGGATAGAACAAAGGCTTTCAGAATCAAATCAGACAACAGTTCAGCGAATTCAGTATGGAAACCAGCAACAGGCTGCAGATCAGGTTTCTATAAGCAATAGTATAGGCAGTCTTCGTTTTCTTAGTGCTTTAGACTGGCGCGAATTTGTTGAATCGATGAGCCATGCTGAACAGATCCTGAGAGAGGACCCAAACGATGCATACATAGTAATGGATTTTGAAACCAGGGACCACTACCGGCATATCATAGAAAAGATTGCAAAGAAAAGTAATCTTTCTGAAATAGAGGTGGCTAAGAAAGCTATAGAACTTGCAAAGAATGGGGCTGAATTAAATGGAAAGCCGGACCGTACGGCGCATGTGGGATTTTATCTGATCGGTAAAGGACTTTCTCAACTTGAGAACCTTACGAAATCAAAGAAAACTATTATTTCCATATTTAAAAAAACGGTTGCACAGGTCCCTCTTTTATTCTATTTGGGTTCAATTATCTTATTGACTGTGATCTTCAGCTGGAGCCTGTTAGAAATGGCTCACAGCGATGGAATTGGCAGATGGTATCTCTGGCCCCTGGGATTTCTGCTGGTTTTATGTACCAGCTACCTCTCGATAGCTATTGTGAACTGGTTATCTACCCTTTTAGTCAATCCTTTTCCATTGCCACGACTTGATTTTTCTAAAGGGATCCCTCCGGAATCAAGAACTCTTGTCATTGTTCCTGCTATGCTCTTGAATAATCAGAATATTGAAGATCTGACAGAAGCTCTGGAGGTAAGATTTCTGGCAAATCAGGATAAAAACCTTCATTTTGGATTGCTGACCGATTTAAAAGACTCTGCAGAAGAAAAACTTGATGAAGATGATCATCTGATCCAATTAGCAAGTAATAAGATTACAGAACTAAACGAAAAATATCCCGGAGAAGACAGTGATACATTTTTTCTTTTCCATCGTCCGCGTAAATGGAATCCAAATGACCGGATATGGATGGGCTATGAACGTAAAAGGGGAAAACTTTCAGATTTGAATTCCCTTTTGCGTGGAGGTCCTGAGAATAAATTTTCCCATATCATAGGAAATACACGGTTTTTACACAATATAAAATATGTAATTACACTTGATACCGATACACAATTACCGCGTGATTCAGCACGACAGTTTATCGGAGCTATGTCGCATCCTCTGAATAAGCCGGTATACAATACAAAAAAACACCGTGTTACAGATGGATACACCATTCTTCAACCCAGGGTTGCTGTCAGTTTACCAGGAACTAACAGGTCGAAATATGCAAAGCTGTTCGGTAATGAACCAGGCATAGATCCATACACCCGTGCCATATCGGATGTATACCAGGATCTGTTTGGAGAAGGATCCTTCATTGGCAAAGGGATATATGATGTTGATTCATTTGAACAAACTCTAAAGGACCGGTTTCCTGAAAACAGAATCCTGAGTCATGACCTTCTTGAAGGTTGTTATGCACGATCGGGTTTATTAAGTGATGTTCTCTTATTTGAAGAGTATCCTTCGAGTTACAGGCAGGATGAAGCCCGCAGATCACGCTGGATAAGAGGAGACTGGCAATTAATTCCATGGTTACTTCCGATTCTGCCAAAGATAAATGGCTCATCCCGGAAAAACCCACTCTCCCTGTTATCGTGGTGGAAAATTCTGGATAACCTCAGAAGAAGTCTTGTCTCACTGGCATTGACAATACTTTTAATATCAGGATGGACTATATTGTCATCATCGTGGTTCTGGACATTAGTTGTGATTGGAATCATACTGATTCCCACATTAATAACGTATACCGTTTATCTGTTTCAAAAACCAGAGGAAGTTAGTCTGGCAGAACATCTTAGGGCATCCAGACAGTTGGTTGCCAGACAAGTAGCCCAGACTGTATTTGTACTTATAAGCCTTCCACATGAAGCGTCTTACAGCCTGAATTCAATACTAAGAACATGCTGGAGACTGATTATCTCAAAGAAACGGCTTCTTGAATGGAACTCAATTACTATTAATGAACACAAAACCGGATATAACATTATTGATTCATTCCGGACGATGTGGGTATCTCCTTTTCTGGCAATAATTACAGCAGTTTCGCTTCAGATATTATTTCCTGTTACTCTGGCAATGGTTTGGCCGATTATAGGATTATGGTTTCTTTTCCCGGGTATTGCCTGGTGGATCAGCAGACCTGTTGAATTGCATGCAGCAAAATTAACAGAAAGACAATACAGTTTTCTCAGGGGTTTATCGCGTAAAACATGGTCCTTTTTTGAGACTTTTGCAGGTCATGATGATAACTGGCTGCCTCCCGATAACTACCAGGAACATCCGGTTTCAGTGATTGCCCATCGGACATCTCCGACGAATATTGGTCTCTCGCTGCTTGCAAACCTGTCAGCATATGATTTTGGCTATATCTTAACCGGTGAATTGATAGAAAGAACCTCAAATGCTTTCAGTTCAATGAATTCGATGGAGAGGTACCGCGGACATTTCTTTAATTGGTACGATACCAGGACACTGAAGCCACTCAGACCACTTTATATTTCATCAGTTGACAGTGGAAACCTCGCCGCCCACTTATTGACACTGCAACAGGGATTGCTTACTCTTCCGGATCGAAGAATACTCGGACACAGACTTTTTGAGGGAATTTATGATACACTTCAGATTCTTTCAGAACAGTCAGGAAAAACAATACCGTTTCAGGTTGTTCAATTCCGTAAATACTTAGCTGCTATTTTGAATGAACAACCGGTAACGCTTTCCTATCTGCGAAAAAGTCTCGAAAAACTTGCAGAATCTTCAACTGAAATTGTAAATTCCTTACTGTTCAATACTGATAAACAATACAATGTCTGGGCAAATAAACTCTCACAACAATGTAAGTTCGCCCTTGATGAATTAACATATCTTGTCCCATGGATCTTTCATCCGTTTATTAATGAAATTCTGAACAATAATCTGGTTATTAATACAATCCCAACACTGAGGGAAATTGCCATTTCTGATTTACAGAAATATATAATTCCGGCTCATCTGCTTTCCATTGAGACAGAATCAATAATTCCGGAGATGATTGATGAGTTTAATAGTCAGGTCAGAATCGCTGCTGATCGTGCAAAGAAAAGAATAGTGATGATTGAATCGCTGGGCAGGAAATCAGCTGAATTTGCACAATATGAATATGGTTTTCTGTATGACAACTCGCGTCATCTCCAAACCATAGGATATAATGTTGAAGAGCGGCTCTGTGATTCCAGTTATTATGATTTACTGGCATCAGAGTCGCGTTTAGCGAGCTTTGTGGCAATTTCGCAGGACCAGCTTCCTCAGGAAAGCTGGTTTGCATTGGGGCGCCTTCTCACAAAAATTAACGGTGAACCAGTACTACTGTCATGGAGTGGTTCAATGTTCGAATACCTCATGCCTCTCCTGGTAATGCCATCGTATGAAAATAGTTTGTTATATCAAACCTGCAGAGCTGCAGTTATAAGACAAATAGAATATGGCAAACAAATGGGTGTACCGTGGGGTATTTCTGAATCGGGATATAACAGGGTGGATGCTCAGTTAAATTACCAGTATCGTGCATTTGGAGTTCCGGGCCTTGGATTCAAAAGAGGACTGGCTGAAGATCTGGTAATTGCACCCTACGCAACGGCTCTGGCCCTTATGGTAATGCCGGAAGAAGCTTGTACAAATCTTGAACGACTTTCTGATGAAGGATTTATGGGAAAATATGGTTTTTATGAAGCTATTGACTATACAACCCTCCGGGTACCGCGCGGTCAGTCAAACGTTGTGGTAAGGTCATTCATGGCGCATCATCAAGGGATGAGTCTTATCTCACTGGCATATATTCTTTTGGATCGTCCGATGCAAAAGAGGTTTGAGTCAGATCCACTATTCCAGGCAACCCTGCTATTGCTACAGGAAAGGATCCCAAGAGCTACAACATTTTTTGCACATACTTCAGGTGTCACAAATGTTCGTACTGCCAATGGCAATACGGAGGCACCTCTACGTATTTTTAACACTCCTGACACACCTTTTCCTGAAGTCAAATTATTGTCAAACGGTGGCAGATACCGGGTGATAATAACTAATTCAGGTGGAGGATACAGTCTTTGGAGAGACATTGCAGTAACCCGGTGGAGGGAAGACACTACCCGCGACAACTGGGGCACATTTTGCTATTTGCGTGATGCCGAAAATGGAAATTTCTGGTCAACTACATACCATCCTGTGCTTAAGCGCCCGGAGAAATATGAAGTAATATTTTCAGAAGGACGTGCGGAATTTCGTCGTCGCGACTATGAAATTGACAGTCATACCGAGGTGGTAGTTTCACCTGAAGACGACATTGAATTAAGAAGGGTCAGACTGACAAACCGTACGAGAATGAAAAGGATTATTGATATAACCAGTTATGCAGAAGTTGTTCTGGCTCCAAATGAAGCTGATCTGGCACATCCTGCATTCAGTAATCTTTTTGTACAGACTGAAATAATATACCAGAGACAGGCAATTCTTTGCACGCGGCGGCCCCGGTCAGCAGACGAAAATCCACCATGGATGTTCCACCTGATGGCAGTTCATGGTGCTGAGATCAGGAATATAACCTTTGAAACGGACCGGATGCAGTTCATTGGACGGGGAAACACTCTTGAATCGCCGGTTGCGATGACCAGTCTCAAATCACTCTCCGGTAGTCAGGGTTCAGTGCTTGATCCGGTAGTGGCTGTTCAATACCAGATCGTATTGATGCCTGAAGGATCAGCAACAATTGATATGGTAACAGGGATCAGCGCATCACGTGAAGAAGCACTGGCTCTGATTGAAAAATACCAGGATAAGCAAATCGCAAATCGTGTTTTTGAACTTGCCTGGACGCACAGTCAGGTAGTATTACGACAGATAAATGCAACCGAACCTGATGCACAATTATATTGTCGTCTTGCCAGTTCAATTATTTATGCCAATTCACATCTGAGGGCAGAGCCGGAAATCATAATTAAAAACCGGAGGGGACAATCCGGTTTATGGGGCTATTCCATCTCAGGCGATTTGCCAATTGTCCTTCTGCAAATTGAAGATCCAGCCAATATAAACCTGGTGCGTCAGCTGGTTCAGGCTCATGCATACTGGAGATTAAAAGGATTGGCAGTCGATCTGGTAATCTGGAATGAAGATCATGCCGGCTACCGGCAGCTACTCCAGGAACAAATTTTTGGATTAATTGCGGCAGGAATTGAAGCTAATACCATTGACCGGCCGGGCGGAATATTCGTTCGCTCTTCAGATCAGATATCAAACGAAGAACGTATTCTTTTCCAAACAGTTGCCCGTGTTATAATCAGCGATAAGCGCGGAACTCTGGAAGATCAGGTAAACCGGCACGGATATGTTGATACATCAGTGTCAAATTTCAAACCGACAACTACATATAAACCCAATTTGAAATCGGATGAGATATTACCCCGTTTGGATCTGAAATTCTATAACGGTATAGGAGGATTTACGACAGACGGACGGGAATATGTTATTACAACCTCGAAAGACAGGAAAACACCGGCTCCATGGGTAAATGTTCTTGCAAACCAGAGATTCGGAACAGTAATTTCAGAGAATGGGATGGCTTATACCTGGGCTGAAAACTCCCACGAATATCGAATTACGCCATGGCATAACGATCCTTTAACCGATGTGAGCGGAGAAGCAATGTATATTCGTGATGAAGAAACAGGACACTTCTGGTCGCCTACATACCTGACAGAAAGTGAATCAAAACTATATCTCTGTCGCCACGGATTCGGTTATAGCGTATTCGAACACAATGAAGGAGGCATAATTACAGAGTTATGGGTTTATGTAGCAACAGATGCCTCTGTGAAATTTTCAGTATTGAAAGTCAGAAATAAATCAGGCAGGACCTGTAAATTATCAGCAATTAGTTATGTAGAACTGGTATTGGGTGATATGAGGAATAAAACTGCTATGCACGTGAACACCAGTGTTGATTTTAACAGGAGCGTTGTATATGCAACAAATCCTTATAACAGGGAATTTGCTGGTCGTGTGACTTTTCTTCAAACCGATGATAATTCAATCTCTGCTACCTGCGATCGGATAGAATTTATAGGACGTAATGGTACCTTGAAAAGGCCGGCTGCAATGCTGCGATCGCGTCTGTCAGGGAAAAATGGAGTATCACTTGATCCATGCGCGGCAATTCAGGTCCCTTTTGATCTTGCTCCAGGACAGGAAAGGGAAATAATATTCAGGCTTGGTACAGGCCGGAATATGGAGGATGCAAATGACATCATACGCCGTTTTCGCGGACCAGGTCCTGCATATGCTGCATTGGAAGCAGTATGGCATTTCTGGAGTCAAACACTTGGAGCTGTTCAGGTTGAAACGCCCGATCAGTCGCTTAATGTACTGGCTAACGGATGGCTTTTATATCAAAATCTGGCATGCCGGATATGGGCACGTTCAGGATATTATCAATCAGGAGGAGCATACGGTTATCGAGACCAGTTGCAGGATGGAATGGCATTAATTCATACCAAACCAGATTTGCTGAGGGAGCATCTGCTCCTTTTTGCGAGCCGGCAATTTACGGAAGGAGATGTCCAGCACTGGTGGCATCCACCTGTTGGCAGGGGTGTTCGCACCCGTTGTTCAGATGATTATCTTTGGTTGCCATTAGCAACATGCCGCTATGTAACAGCTACCGGAGATACAGGAATCCTGAATGAAATGGTTCATTTTATTGAAGGACGCCCGGTGAACCCGGAAGACGATTCATATTATGATCTTCCAACCCGTTCGGAAGAAAAAGGCTCATTATACGAACATTGCAAGCGTTCACTACTTCATGGACTCAGGTATGGAGAGCATGGGCTTCCGCTGATTGGTACCTGCGACTGGAATGATGGAATGAATATGGTTGGAAACGAGGGTAAAGGGGAAAGCGTATGGCTGGGATTTTTTCTGATTGATAATCTTAACCAGTTTATCAAAATAGCACAGGCAAGAGCTGATAACGAATTTGTCGAAATATGCAGTAATGCAACCAAAATAATAGAACATTATATTGAAAAAAACGCATGGGATGGAGAGTGGTACCGGCGTGCTTATTTCGACAATGGAGTACCGCTTGGTTCGTCAGATAACGATGAGTGCCAGATTGATTCCATATCTCAAAGCTGGGCTGTATTTTCAGGTGCAGGCAATCCTGAACGGTTACAGATCGCCATGGAATCTGTCAACAGCAGACTTGTCCGGTATGAGGACTCCTTAGTTCAATTGCTTGATCCTCCTTTTGACAAATCAGATTTAAATCCGGGTTATATTAAGGGGTATGTTCCGGGAGTAAGAGAAAATGGCGGTCAGTATACACATGCAGCAATCTGGGTCGCAATGGCATTCGCAAAACTGGGTGACAATAAAAAAGCATGGGAAATTTTCAGTATGATCAATCCGATAAACCATTCAAGATCTCCTGAAGAAGTTGCCAGGTACAAAGTTGAACCTTATGTAATTGCCGCCGATGTCTATGCCCTTTCGCCCCATGTTGGCAGAGGCGGATGGACCTGGTATACAGGTTCAGCAGGATGGATGTACAGGCTGATTGTTGAATCGTTGCTGGGCTTAAGACTTGAAACAGACAAATTATATATTGAACCCTGTATTCCTTCTGATTGGGATTCTTATAAAATTCATTACAGGTACAGGGAAACAGTATACCGGATTACGGTAACTCAACTGCATAATGTCAGTGCAGAATCAGGAATGATACTCGATGGAACCGAATGTCATGGTAATTATATACCGTTGATCGACGACCACCGGGAGCATAATGCTGAGGTAAAGTATTACCCTTCTATATCAAAAGATGCATCCGGATAAATCAGGATTGCTGCCAGGTTAAATAGTGAAATCTTTCAGGTAGTTAAAAACACCAAATACTTTGAGAAGCCAAACAATGACAACCAACACAACCACAACATTCAGAATAGATTTGATTTTGCCATCCATTGGAATATAACTATTAACAAGCCAGAGCAGTACGCCTGCAACAATTAATACGATTAAAATAGTAAGTAACGGCATAATATTATAGTATTAGTTAGTTACAAAGGTAGGGTATAAGATTTTTGCAGCGTTACACATTTCTTTATAAGAGTTACATGATTCCCGTAATTAACGACTTAAGCTATTTCTAAAATTCACTGAGAATTATATAACATTTTCTCTGAATTATATAAATTTTTTACAGCATTTAGAGTCAAATTTGTATTAATGAAATTCTTAAACCTAAATTAAACCACAAATATGGAAAATCTGATCTTTATCATTGCAGGAATACTGATATCAGGTCTTGCTATTGGGTTTTTCTGCTTTCTTGGCCTGGGACTTATTCATATTCTGATGGTTACATTCAGAAATATTTTATATTTCAGACCTAATAGAGCACTGCTGGAACATAATTTGCAAACTTGAAAAGGAAAAAAAACCTGAAAATTCTGGTCGGTGCAGGTGCAGCGGTATTACTGATTTTATTTTTCATAACTGTACTCACTAAGTTCTGGGTCAGAAAAAAAGTAGAGACAGCATTGAATGAAAACAACAGTGATTATCTTGTAACTGTTGACAATATTAATACTTCATTGATTCTTTCATCAATTGAACTGGAAGGACTTAAAATAAATTCAAAAAATGATAGCAGTGAAGTCCTTGATTTAAAAGGAGAAATAGGATCCATAAAATTCAAAGGGATCAAATCCGGAAAAGCTATTTTCAAAAAAGTAGTAAACATCAGGGAAGTAATAATTTCTGAATGTAACTTTACTGCGGATTTCACCTCCTCTGGTGATACAATCATTCCAATTTTAGTGCCTTTGGATGTTCGGATTGGCCTCATATATTTTGACAAAATAAATCTGTTTGTGAAAAATACAGCCAATGCACAGTCTTATTCTGTTAAAGAGGGAGTTTTAAGATTATCGGAGTTGAATGTTGAAAAACACGACACACTGTCACCTGATGCAGTGAAACAATTTGATTTTAATGCTAAAGAAATCGTTTGGGATTCAGCAGACAGCATGTCCTTATACAGAAATACCGGTATTAATTATAGTGCGGCAACAAACACTCTGTCAATTGACAGCTCATCTTTTCATCCGAATTATACAGATTATGATTTCACATCGAGGTACAAATTTCAAAAGAACCGTATTGAAGCAGGCTTCAGCAAAATATTTGTTCATGATTTCGACATTAAAGAATTTACCCGATCAGGGAGTCTAAGAAGCTCTTTTGTTGAGGTCGGAAACATGAATATGAAAGTATTCCGTGATAACAGAAAAGAATTCAATCACACAAAGAAGCCTGAATTCCAGGATATCATATACAATTATCGCAGTAATATCAAAATTGATTCAATCGCTCTTATAACAGGGGATGTCACTTATAAAGAGCATTCTAAGGATGCAAATGAGCCAGGCTATTTGACTTTCAATGATATCAATGCCAGAATTTACAATATTACTAATGATACTATTTACAAAACGGATACTGCTTTTTTAATGTTGAAGACAGATGCAATGTTTATGGATAAAAGCAGGATTAATTTATTCCTGAATGCGAGACTTTTCGACAGTAAAAATACGTTTTCGCTTAGAGGAACTCTTGCTGCCATAGAAGCAGAAGAATTGAATCCCATACTTGAGAATAAAGCTTTCATATATGTCACATCCGGTAAAATTCAAGGAATGAATTTTAGTTTTACTGCAGATAATACAAAGTCACACGGCACAATGACCATGCTCTATCAGGGATTGGATCTGGCAGTCAAGAACAAAAGAACAGATGATACAACAGCAATCAGAGAAAGATTTATTTCAGTACTTGTCAACTATAAAGTAATAAATTCAAACCCATCAGCAGGGCAGGATGTAAGGGTGGGGATAATAAGTTATGAAAGGGATCCTGAAAGATTTCTGATAGGATATTGTGCCAGGTCTTTGATGTCAGGAATCATGTCCAGCCTCATTAAATAAATTCTTAGTTTTGCGTGACCGGATAACAATTTTAGTAAACTCGTTTACAATCAGAGGGACTAACCCCAATGAAAAAGCCATCAGCCAGCCTTTAAGATCAAGCATCTGTAAATTAAATGCCCGCTGCATTACCGGAATACCTATTACTATCAACTGGAGTACTACACCCAGAATAATAGATGCTGTGAGATACTTATTGGAGAAGATGCCAACCATGAATATTGATTTTACACTGCTCCTCAGAGCCAATGCATAGAATAACTGCGAAATAACCAGCACCATAAATGCCATTGTCCTGGCATATTCAACCGTATCTGACGGAACTGAATCGTCGAACGGGCTGAATCCATGTTCATAGTATCCGAACCAGAATGCAAAAATAGTTAATACACCTATCAGGATTCCTCCAAGTATTAAATGAAAAGCGGCACCACCTGCAAAAAAACTCTCTTTTGAGTCACGTGGTTTGTCTTTCATAACATCCGGATTGCCCGGATCCATACCCAGTGCAATTGCAGGAAAAGAATCAGTAATAAGATTTATCCACAGAAGCTGAGTCGCAATTAAAGGGGCTTTCCAGCCAATAAGGAGTGTAAAAAAAACTGCCACAACCTCTCCAAGGTTACAGGTAAGCAGAAAAATAACCGATTTCTTAATATTGCTGTAAATATTTCTTCCCTGTTCTATTGCATAAACAATTGTAGCGTAGTTATCATCTGTCAGAATTAAATCCGATGCTCCTTTTGCT
>Ga0209211_10007993_pt1 | contig 14627 bp, 18 predicted proteins | sample RifGroA2_FD_183992 | JGI IMG/M metagenome (GOLD analysis project Ga0209211, IMG submission 183992) | Groundwater microbial communities from Rifle, Colorado, USA - Groundwater A2 (SPAdes) (version 2) | ecosystem: Environmental > Aquatic > Deep subsurface > Groundwater | place: Rifle, Colorado...
TGGTACTTAGCGGCGATCTCAAAATGCTTGAGACCTTATTGGCCAAAGAAGAAACCAATAGATCTCGTCCTGCCGTTCTGAAGATTCTTAGAAACTCTATTGACAGAGTGCTAGATTCTAAGCCTGAAATGAAATTTTATAATTCAATTAAAGAAGAAATCTTAGACCTTGACGATCTAGATCGAGACGCATAAATGGCCCGCAGACCATACTCTCTAATTAGAGGTGACACTTATCAGCCTCTAAGCAGTTCCATAATAATAAACGTTGCTGGTGGAGATGGCTCTGCTGCGGATTCTGCTTGGAATGCAACTACCGATGTTGAGGTTGGAGATTTTATTTTTATCTCTGGCCCAGAAGAAATAGACAGGGCAAATTCGACCTCAAGAGCCACGCTTCCAGCAATTGCAATAGTTGTTACTAAACCAACCGATACAACTGCAACTATTCGTTATGCAAATGAATATACTTTTGTAGGTAGAGACCCATTAATTCCTGGTGCCCTTTATTACGTTAGCGACACTGAACCAGGAAAGATATTCACTCCTTCCGAAATCGAAACCATGCCTCCATTCCTACAACAAGTAGGCCGTGCGAAATCTGAAGAAATTCTAGTACTTATGATTGGCGCACCATTTTCATTTCAAAGTCAATAATTAAATCCTCCTCACATTTCTTTTCTCCTGTTATTTAACAAGTGAACAGTCGGACATGTTGTTTGATTGTAAACTTCGCTAATTGGGAGGAAACAAATGGCATCTAATGCAATTAGGTTTAATGCTTCTGGCGGCTTTGATTTAGTCACTGCCCTACAAGCGACAACCCTCGGTCTCGGCGGTGCCCTTTCAGGTGCTACAACTGGTGCTTTTAGTACATCCATCGCATCTCCAATTCTAACTGCACCCGCAGCAACCGATCTAAACATCGACGCCATCGCCGCACAAGACGTCATCGTTAAGTTGGGTGATGCAATTGGCGCAAAGAAAATCCTTTTTAAGGACTCTGCTGCTGCTGAAGTCGGCTCTATCGACAGTGATGGCTTAGCTTCATTCAGCGCATTCACTACTTCAGGTGCAGTAACCGCTGGCTCTGTCGCTCTGAGCGGGACTTCAATCACCAACGATGGTGGTACACTAAAGTGGGGTACTGCTGCATTAGCCACTCAGGCATACGTAAGCGCAGCCATTGAAGGGCTTGACGTAAAGGGTAGCGTTCTAACTTCTTCAGCTATCAACGTAAGCCTTACAGACTACCTCCTAACCGATGCGATGGACGCAGTTACTATCGCAGAAGGCGATAGAGTACTTCTACTTGCCCAGACTGATAGCTCAGAAGAAGGCATTTACGTTGTAGGCGCTGACGGCACTGGTACTTCCGGCGCTGGTTATGCAGCCCTGACTCGTGCTGCTGATATGAGCACTTCTGCTGAATCTATCATGGCATTCACCTTCATCGAAGAGGGGACTGCTCGCGGTGGCAGGGGCTATACCAACAGCGTAGCAAGCAACTTCGTCCTTGATACTACTGACTGCAACTTTGTACTTTTCTCTTCTGCTGGTGCTTACTCTGCTGGCATTGGTATCGCCCTTACAGGCAGCTCTATCTCACTGCACCTCACCAACTTAGATGCAGCTGTTGTAGACGTTGCAACTGACTCGATCGCTTTCCTAGACGCTTCTGATGGTGGCACTCTCACCAAACTAGAAAGCATTGCTGATCTGGCAACTGCAATGGCTGGTGACGGTATCCTCGCCTCAGCTGGTGTCTTTGGGGTTGACGTAAGTGATTTTGCTGGTGACGGGCTTGAGGACGACGGTTCAGAGAACCTTCGGATCAAAGCTGGCGGCGTTGCGGCCTCCATGCTAACAGGTTCCTTCACTGCTGGCGCCAACTTACTAAAAGGTGCCCCAGTTTACTTCAAGGGTGCTGACAGCAAGATGTGGCCTTCAGTCGACACTGCCCTAGCATCTGCTCAGATCCAGGGTCTAGCTGCTGCTGCGATCAATGCTGATGCCGCTGGGGCCTTCTACACTGTAGACGGCAGTGTTCTCACGGGTCTTGACCCAACCGTTATCGCTGATGACACAGTGTTCACAGCTACCGGCATCGATGCAGTTGAAGGTTCTCTAACTGTTGGCGCCCAGGTATATGCTCTCCACACTGGCCGTCTAGTTAGTGCTGGCATGACCTTAGCCAACTGGCTAACAGCTGGCGATTTCTTCACCCCAGTTGGCGTTGCGACCGCAGTTGACGCTCTAATCCTACGAATTGGTCAGCCACAGGCTTACCAGGCAGCATAATCTAATCCTACCTAATTAATCCTTCCCCTTAAAGCCCCAGAGGATCTCTCTGGGGCTTTTCTTTTATCTAAGTGTGTTATTGTTAATAAGTGAATAATTCTAGGGAGTCTGCAATGGCACACACTAAAGCTATATACTATGATCCGGCTGGTGGTTACCGACAGATAGGGGTGACCAAAGACCTTGGCGTAGATACTGGTTATGGCTTTGTTATAGATGACGGCGGAGCTGCGCCAGTAAAATTAGACAACATAACTGGCTTAGATCTTTCTGGTGCAGCTGGTGTTGATGTTAAACTGTCAAGTACAGGCGTAATCCAAATTGGTTCATTGTCCTTATCTGCAACAACTAGCGGGATCCTTAAATGGGATGGCGCCAAAATACAAACTGCCAAAGTTAATGATTTCCAAGAAGATGTACTCGATGTGCAAACCGATGCAACGCTGGACCCAGGTGCCACCCCAACAGCAGGTGATAGGTATATCCTCACAAATGTCGCAGCTCTACACGCTAACTTCGGTTCTATAACTGGAGTTGGTAACAACGATGTTGTTGAATATGTTAGTGCTGCATTTGTTGTTGCTTATGACGTTTCAGCCCAAGGCGAAGGCGCTTTCCTCTGGGACAGGACTGCCAACGTATTCAAAAAATATGATGGTTCGACTTGGGGGGAGTTCACGGCTGGAGCTGGCGTTTCTGGCGATGGAACAGGTGTCACTGATGCAGCTGCCTTCAGGGCCGCTATCGGCGCCGGGACTGGGGATGGAACCGTTACGGGTGACGGAACTGGCGTTACAGACTCGTCAGCATTTCGGACTGCACTTGGGCTTGGAATCGCGTATGTGCCGTCAAGTACTGGGATCCTTACTGACTGGGACCCACATCTTGGCGCATCAATCAGTAGCATCCCATGTGTAGATGGCGATAATATCGATCTTGTAACTGACCAATCTGCTGGTGCTCATAACGCAACGCAGACAACAGCCGCAAACCGCCCACAATTCCGTTCAAACACTCTTAATGGATATTCCGTAGCTGAATTCGTAGCAGGCGGAGCAGATTTTATGACTTTTGGGACAGGGATGGGCCGCCCTGCTGATTATACTGAATATGCCATTATGTGGACTCGTTCAACTAGCTCCCAGTACGTTTTGGGGAGCATCGACTCTCTTGGCACATCTGCTAAATCTTGGGGATGGTTAAATCTAAATGTTTCCAGTGGCAAGGCATTTACAGTATTTGGCGATGACTCGGTGCAAAGTCGGACAGATACTTCCAATACTGAAATCGAACAACGTAAATGGTTTGCTATTGCGATCCAGCACACTAACGGCGAAGATCACTCACATATCTACATTAATGGCAAAGCGCCCGCTTATACAAAAACATCATCAAATACAACATTGTCAACAGGCATCGCTCAGAATTTTTCTATAGGACGAGTGGGTGATGTTACAGGCACTTATTTTGACGGAATGATTGCTCGTTTCATCGCCTACTCAGCAGCTCATGACGCGACAACAATCCGTACAATCCTTACTGGATTGGCATTGCAATACGGGTTAACAACCCAGTAATTTAGGGGTTTTCTATGCCAAAGATAAATATTGGGGATGAACTAGTAACAGTAACAGCAGCAATCAGTGCTGCTACAGAATTGATTGTTATTAATGATGGACGAGTGTTGATGCGGCGGATTGTAAATGGCATAACTGAAGATATTGAACTGGATTTAAAGCCCCTTGAAGCAACCGGGAAGGTAGTGGCTAGGGGTCCTGCCATTGAAGGCATCCCACTTAGCCAACAAAAAACAAAACCAGAACAGGCAAAAGTATGAAAGTAATTCGGTCGTTAGAAGGCCAAGACAAAGAGCTTCTTCTTAATCTTATAGAACAAAAAGAGCATTTAGCCCTTTCATATGTTGACATATTACTTGAACTTCAGGAAAGACAAAAAGTTCTTGCTGGACAAATGCAGCAACTTAGTAATAAAATTTTATCTCTAGTTAAATCTCTAGAAGCCAAAACAAATGTTAGTTTGTCAGATGGCTGGACCCTTAATACAGAAGAGGGTTATTTCTGGAGAGAAGAGTAAAACAACAATCTGAGAGGAACAACATGTCCAAAGAACTAAAGATTCCAGATGAAGAACTAAAATTAATTGTTAGTATGAATGACCAGTACTTGCATCTTTTAAAGCATCATTCCCAGACTCGCCGTTCATTCTTGCAGACTGAACATGCAATTCTTGAGAAACTTGGTGAACTCGAAGTCAATTTTAAGAAGTTTGCCAATGTGGTTGCTTCTGAACTAGGGATCCTTGAAGATGATCTAGCCAATTGGAGTATGGATATTGGAGCAGGTTGCTACCAATTTCTAGGTGAAGAAGAAGCTCTAGAGGAAATTGCAGAAGAGACTCCAGCCGTTGAGACTGTCAAAACGCCAGAACCGACCTCTACTCCTTCCGAAGTTGCCACTAAGCGCATCAAAGAGCTTCTAAAGAAAGCCAACAAGAAATAAATGGATATCCTCTCAACCACTCCCGTTAATGGCGCCGAAGGCATAGCTCTTGGAGCAACTATAGAGATTGAATTTGATGAAGAGATTGACCCTTCAACCATAATCGATCAAGGCAATCTTGTAATTTCAAGTAGCGCTTCTAAACTTTTTGCTCAGGGTCCTAGCCTAGAAAACCTCACTAATTCAGGTGAAGATTATTTAAGTTCTAAGTCCTATACCGGAGTGGTTGGGGGAACTTTCACAACTGAAGATAACATAACTTTTGTTTTTACACCAAACTCGCCATTGGAACCTAATAAGACTTATTCCGTTTTAGTTGGCACAGGTGTTCTCAGTAAGACCATTGATGCCCCAGTAGCTGAAGTAGACAATACTCTACTGGCTCTTTTACTCTTTCTGGCCCATTCACTGGCGACGAAGATGACTCAATCGATATTGAGATAGTAACAGCAGGGACATTAGGAACAGCCATCTTTAAATATAGATATGGTTCAGTTGGCTCCTGGTCTGCTAATACCGTTACAGATAGAAACATAGTTCTTCTTGAGGGGGTATCAATCCATTTCTTAAGTGGTAACTTCGTTGAGGCTGATACTTGGACCGTAGCATTAACCGAAGGGATTCCTTTAGATAGTATCTACAAATTTTCTTTTGTAACTGGCCCCGAAACATATACTGAGGTTTCAGTAGAACCACAATCCTTTGATATTAAGGAAAGTGAAGTCGGTGGCCTAAAAAGAATAGACGGAGTTGCTTCGGTCGATAGCGCCGATTTTGCTGTTGTGTCTATGACCCCAGAAAACAGAGACTCAAATTTGCCGTTATCTTTATCTGGCGTGGTTATTACCTTTAACAAGAACATAGACACAGATTCTTTAACTGAAGCAACCATAAAAGCTATTATGGAAAATCTCCCAATGGATGAGTCCTTACAGCAGTCAGTGAATCTGCCAATCACGGTCACAGTTAGTAATAATATTCTGACAATAAAATTTACAGGATAACAATCATGGCATTAGCAACAGTTTACTTCCAAGAATTCAACGGTGAAGCAGGAGTTGAAGTCCCCACATCCAAACAAGCCAGCCCATTACAATTCACAGCAATTGACAGCCCAGATGTAGAAGAAGTTGAAACAGCAGCCCATGCTCTTGTTTCCCCAAATGCTGGAGTATTTCGTTCATATGAGAAATGGTTGAGAGTTTGCGTAGAGAGTTTAGGCGACTCCACAAGCATTTCAAATCTAGAAGTTTTTGTTAATGGCGATACGCCTAATGACGGCATCTCGGTTTGGGTTAAAACCGCTGAGGTATACGCAACACCGAAGGTGGGAGGCTATGCTTCGGCTGGAGCCATGACGGCGCCCAAAACAAACCTCTTTGCAACGAGTTCAGATGACCCAATCTCTTTAGGTGCTGGACCTTTTGAAGCAGCAGAAGATGTCGGTCTTTACTTAGTTGTTCAGATGGAAGTATTACCTTCAGCAGGAATTGGACTTACTTCAAGTTATAGCCTAGTGCTTCGTTATGATGAAGAATGAGGCTAGAGTGGCATTTAACCTTTGGTGAATCAGAAATCTTTTCAGTAACAATCGGTGAGAACTATCCTGATTTCCACTATGTTTCTTCAAGACTCCCCTTACAGGCTGCCACATTAATCGATCTAGATATCTTTCATCTTTCGGCAGAAACTGATGATGGTATTCTTTATACCACTTTATTCCCAGAACTAACTGCTCTCCATAAAGTAATTAGAAGAATAGAACAAGATTTTTCTTCAGGCATCACCCACATAATACCTATAGTAGTTTATAGATTAGGCAAGAAAAAGAAACTCAATTATTGTTTTGGGTATCCAGACGAACCAACAAAAACACTAGATCGTAGATTCTTTAGGAGCGAATATGGCGACGATTAGTCTTTCACTGGGGGCAATATTAACCCCTTCTCGGCCTGTTGCTAATCGTATTATTCATATATCCGTCGAAGGTCTTCTTGCCACAGACGGGAGCTCTTTAACTGGCTCAATTGAATTCTACTATACCACCAGATTTACTCCATTATATTCAAGCGCAATGCGTGTTAGGCTCCTAGCCGGTGAATTCCTATCTGAAGTACCTGACGATACCATTAACCAAATCATCCATTACTTCTCTGAACAAGCTGGTTTGATGAACTATGTACCAGAGAACTCGGCTTTAAATCCCACTACTTATGCTAATTACAGAGCTAGATGGGCTACCGCTGCGACAATAATAACCCTCCTCTCTGGCACTTCTATAAATGCTTCTATGGCCAAACGCCTAGGAGACTTTTCAGTAAGAAGAGACAAAGCAGCAGAAGAGCTTTTTAGAATGGTGACCAAAGAGTTAATGGAATTAACTCAGATACTTGAAGATGGTGGTAACTATGGCCGTGACATGCTGACAGTAACAAGGGGCTCAGATTCTCCTGACTTCCCTACCTTTGGCCGTGGTCTATCCCCTCAAGACACCTACGATGTCCCCTCCGTCCCTGGAGCAAATAGCAGAGGTCAATTCTCAAGAACTTCAGATGGCGTAATGCAAAGACGTGTTCGAAGAGTTTGGAGTAGGTAAATGAAGTCTTTCAAAACATCTACTTCTCCTCGTGCCAAAGAAATAGATCTTCGTAGTGAATTAAACAAATTCTTCTTTGGAGCTTCAGATGAAGTTGCTAAAGGTTGTTTCTTTATCCTAAGAAGAATGAGAAGACAAGAAGGCGTTATTTACCCAACAACTAGCAGTGAACTACAAACCTGTATTTGTAAAAGTTCTAATCATTCAGGCGAAGTTGATAAGGATTATCCCTGCCAAAGCTGTGAAGGTGAAGGCTACCTCTTTGATGACGAAATAGTTGTAGGCTATAAGACTTCAAGATTCGAATACCAAGCAGTTGAGAAATATACTACTTGGGGAAAAAATATAGTTGAACTTTCGTTCTTCTATATTGAACATCATGAAGCAATTTCAAGATATGATAAACTTATAGAACCACTTACCAACAGTGAAGGAGAAATAATTTCTCCAGTTAAGATACTACATAAGCATAATATCCATATGGCTGAAAGGTTCCGTGATGATTGCGGTCGCCTTTCATACTTTAGAATTTCATGCTTCACTGATTGAACCAACACATAAACAGGCATAACCCCTATGGTTATTGGTAGGTAGAGATGGCTGATACTGAACTAATTGAAATTTGGGTCAATGATTACTTAGAAGAACTTGCAAATCATGCAATTGTAGAAGCAGGTAACCCCAAATCAAGATCCCCAAGACCAGCCATTGATATAAATCAGTTCTATGAAATTGTTGGACAGGCTATTACGACTCAGCAAAGGCTAGAAGGAGTAGAAAAGAATTTAATCTATTCCTCAGCTACTCCAGAGAATGATGATAACATCGCTGAAGAAAGAATAGTTTATAGTTTGGTAGAAAGAAAGCCTGGTTTGTTTGAACAAAAATCTACAGGTTCAGTTGGAGATGACTCTGGTCGTCGCCAAAGAATGAAGATGTTCAGAGAAGGGATCAGAGACCCCGACAACCCAGGAATGGCCATTTACACATATGGCCAGTGGTTTGACAACATAGTAGAATTTAAGATTTTTGCGAGAACCAATGATGTTGCTGATAGCAGGGCTCTTTGGTTCGAAGATATGATGGATTTGTGGCACTGGTATTTTAGAGCCAGTGGAATAAGTCAGTTTAAATACTTAGGTAGGCTATCTGACGAATTCTTGTCTCCAGACAATCGTAAAGTAGTTTGTAGACCTTTAAGATATTACGTGCGTACCGAAAAGGTAACAGTAGTTAGAGAAAATATGTTACGGAGCCTTGTCGTACAAAGCTCGGTGCAGTAAGGAGCACAACTAATGGCAGATAAGTACCCAAACGTACCAGGAATAGTTGTCGAGCAAGTCGAAAGTCGACTTGCTAGAGAACAAGCTGCCCTTGGACCTACCCCTGTAGTACTAGGCACTGCCGGTAAGGGGCCTGCTGGAGAAGAGATTCGCGTCTTCTCAGGGCCAGCCGCAGTTAGTAAGTACGGCGTAAGTGGTTCACTAGGTCGAGGACTTGCAGAAGCATTCCAAGGTGGAGCCGATAACGCTTTCGGTTTCCGTATTCTTGCAACCAAAGGCCACCTCTCCCACGTCGGAGATGTCCTAGGCGCTGATGGCATGACCATCGAACCAGTAGTCGCTGGTTCAGACGCCCTAGAAAAATATGAAATTCTATACGGCCAGGACAACGATGAGCTCAAGGTTTACGAAGTTTCCACTGGTGATCTTGTTTATCACAAGACTGGTGCTACAGTAAGTGTAGATCAGGGCCACTTAAATGTAAGCGGCTCAATGGCTTCAGGCAACGATGCCGATTTTAAAGCCGGTTCCATTGGCCTCCAGGTTGCTGTCGCTACTGACGAAACCCTACAGACCTTCAATGAAGTTGCAGATGCAACTCCAGCAGTTATAACCATTGTTGCGGCTGCGGGTCTCAACCTAAACATCCTTCAGTTTAGTTCAACTACTAATCCATATGTAGCCCAACTTCTTGATAGCGCAGATGCAGTTGTCCAGGAAGTAGAAATCGCCAGCGTTAGTGCCGCTGGCCCAACCGTGACCTTAACCGCAGCAAGTGCCGATCTTAATGCAGCTTTCACTGCCAACGGTAGTACTGGCCATAAAATTCGTTTTGTTTCTACTCTAAACCCAATTCGTATGGACAGAGTAGTAACTAACCGAGTTGGTGTTGGCGGCAGCACAGAGCTCCGAATGCTTCCAGGCTCAGACTTCAATGGTCTAGCTAAGCTAGTCAACGACGAAGGTGCCGAATTCGATTCTGCGGAGGCGGAAGTTGAACCAGCCAAGATGAACCTTTATGAGGCCCTTTGTGACGCAGGTCTAGCCCTAGAAGCTACAGACTTTGATCATCTAGTCCTCATGGATGCTTATGCTGACGATCCTGCTCTTGATGGCCAGGACCTTCCTGGTGGCGAAACCATTCTGCCAGGTGCCCTGTTTGGACAGACAAGTACCGCGACAATTGCAAAGAAAAAGGACCAGTTAAACCTTCTATTTACTAATAACTCCGACCAGGCAGCGGCCAGAGTTAAATTGGATCTTGCTGGTCGCGGCGGTTGCTGGTTAACAGTAACCGAACCCAAGAATGATGACTTTGGTGCAGAAATCACAGCAGATGAATTAGTTCGTTCTGCTCGTATCTTGAACTGGGAAGAAGCAGGAGAAGTTTCAACAGTTGAATGTGTGGCAGACGTGGCCGGTTCATTAAATAATAAATACTGGACTTTTGATGATGGCGATGGTTTATACTATGTCTGGTATAACATTAACGCAGAGGGCATAGACCCTGTAGGTGCTGGAACTGGAATCGAAGTTGCTGGAGCCACTGGCGCGACTGCTGTCACTTTAGCGGCAGCGACTGCCGACGCCATCACCGCAAGTGCTGCACTTGTTACTGCTTCAGATCTGTTGGCTGTAGTGACGTTAACAAATACGAATACTGGACTTGCAGTTGATGCTGCTGACTCAGCAGCTGCTACAGACTTCACAATCGAAGTTGGGGTACAAGGCACGAACCTGCTCATGCATCTTGATCGAGACCTTAGTTTCTCACTGGATGTCAATGACCTCGTCGAAGCTGGGTTGGACCCCACAGTCGTAGTCCGTGAAACAGACCTTCTCTTCTTCCATCGTGAAAAGGAAGTGTCTGGCGAACTACTTCACATGTGGTACACTGCCAAAATCGACCCAGATGGATACAGCTACAATGAAGTTAACTTTGCTTGGAAACTAGCTAAGACCTGCAAAGATATTAGCGAAAATGAAAAGTCAGTTATTGGTAGCATTGGGGTTCGTCCTCCATCAAACCACTTCAACCCTGCTTCTTTGTCAACTTGGATCGGTAAGTCACCTTCTTATGATTCAGATGGCGAAGTATCTGTTAACGGCTCTGGCCTCTTAGGCTGGAAGTTTGTTTCCGGCCGGGCGCTTGACGATGTGGTCGCCGATCAATTCTCAGCTGGTTTCTTACTAACTGACAATGAAGAACTTGATGGCACAGAGTCCGTACTAGATTCTAATGGTTACGAAGTTGATCTTGGTAAGTTCATTAGCATCGTAGCAGCCTGGCCAATCATGAGCAATGTTTGGGATTCAGCTGGTGCTGGATACATCGCTTCAGGTGCTGCCCTCTATGCAGGTCTGCTCTGCGGTCTTGCTCCTTGGTCCGGTTCGACAGCAAAGCGCATCGGTGGTTCTAACATTAGACTACCAAGAAGCTTAGCTAAGCGCCACCAGGACTCATTAACCGGTGCTCGATTCGTAGTGATGAGTGAGAAAGATGGCGTGGTCACTGTAGTCGATGGTCCTTCCGCTGCTCTACCAGTTTCTGATTACACTCGCAACATGACGATGCGACTTGTAGCAGAAGCAGTTGACCGTTCAAGAACAGTCGCTCGGCCCTTCCTAGGCGATCCACTGGATGCGCTAAAGAAGATTGGTCTAGAGACTCAGATTAAGAGAGCATTGTCGGAACTCCAGTCTCAGTCAGGTGGGGCACTTGAGTCCTTCTCAATGGGGCTTACCCAGACAAATCTTGATAAGGCCCGTGGTACTGCAAAACTTAGCTTAGCTCTCAAAGTGATCAATGAGCTACGTAAGATTTCAGTCTCTGTAGCCCTCACCCTCTAAGGAGTAGACAATGGCAAATCTTAGTAGCGAATTCACACGATCATACAACAGCTTTTCTGGCTGTGACATTCGCGCAGTCTTCGGCAACCGTGTTATTGCTACGCTCCAGGGCATTTCTTGGAGCGCAACCAGAGAAAAAGGCCCCATTTATACAATGGGCAGCCCCGACCCTCGCGCATTTGCTAGAGGCAAGCGTGGCATCGCTGGTTCGCTGGTCTTTATCCAGTTCGACCGACATGCAATTCTAGAAGAGCTTCAGGGCATGCGTTTCTGGGCCGACAAGGACAGCCTCAAGCCAGACGGCATTGAGATTTCTGCACTTGATCAAGGCTCAGGCAACTCCCCAAGTGCAAACGTCTTTGAACAGGAGACATCGTTTGGCAACGTTACGGATCCTCGTGACGATCAGATAGCTGCTCTCCCCTGGTTCGCAGACCAGATCCCTCCATTCGATATTACTCTAGTTGCAGCCAACGAGTATGGTTCAGCCGCAGTAATGAGAATCTACGGTGTTGAAATTCTGAATGAAGGTTCAGGCTCTTCAATCGACGACCTTGTAATGGAACATCAGATGACCTATGTGGCACGGACCATCGCTCCTTGGAAGAGTATGGGCTTCCGTGATCCAGGCAATGGTGGGTTCCTATAAACCGGAACTAACTAAATAATTAATCCTGTAATTGTAATAAGGCCAGTATCGACAAGGTACTGGCCTTATGTCGTTTAAAAGGATGCCCAATGCCAAACCCATTCACTCAACTAGCTGAAAGTTATAAATTCGGCATCAAGGACCGCTCACGTGGTCCAAGAAAAGCTGATGCCCCTTATGACGCCCCAGATTATGCTGGAGCTTTTAGTTCTTTCTCTGGTGCTGATATCAGGATTCTTTTAGCTATGCCTGCCGCCAGTGGTAACGAACCTATATTTGTCGAACTTGCCACAGTCCAGACATTGACTTATAGCATATTTAGAGAGAAAGTTGCTGTACGTTCGGTAGGAACAGTAGGGGAGCGCGGAAGAACTAGGGGTACTAGGACTTGCGCAGGTAGCATGGTCAATACAGTTTTCGACAGACATGTACTTTACAATGTGATGAGAAGATACCCAGGTGATCCCGCCAAAAACGCAATAAGCCCAGATAGTGGCTACATTGACTTAGAACATACCCTCCCCGACCAACTACCCCCATTTGATATTGTAGTAAGCTTTGCTAACGAACATGGCCATGCTTCTGAGATGGTTATCTTCGGAATAGATATAGTTTCAGAAGGTCAGGTAATGTCAATTGAAGATATGATTACAGAAAATACAATGCAATATACTGCACAACATGTAGCTATTATGCGTCCTGGCGGTTACCGAAAAGCAGTATCAGCAGTCACTGACCAATATGGTAATGAAATCCCCAGCATACAGCCAACTACATTTAAGAGTATTATTGGTGGCGCTCAGTCAGAACAATTGAAAGACTTAATCAATAAGTCTTTCAATCCCTTTAGGTAATCAATATGGCATGGGGAAACGGGTACGTACAGGCGGCAGCTTTGGCAAGCGAACAAAAGAGAACCATCTCTACCTACAAGACTTACTACTATTGCGGTGGACAAGCAGAAATCTATCTAAATGATGTTCTTATTGATGAGCTTAATAGCCTAATGTTTAATACCATAACCAATAGATCACCTATCTATGGTTATGCTTCTCAACTCTTTGACACAGTAGTTAAAGGTAATCTTATTATTCATGGAACCCTAACTGTTAACTTTATTGAAGCAGGTTATCTAAACATTATAGCTCAGCATCTATGGGATAGAAGCGCTCCGCCTAATGACTTAGGCATCTCTCTGCGGGACTCCGATTTAGACACAAGCACAGAGTTCAGAGCAAGACAAACAATCAATCAGATCCATCAATTAGGCAATAAGGAATTCAAAAAATTAGCTACTGATTTGAATAAAAAACAAAATGGTTCGCATCAAGTAACAAGATTTGATAAAATACCTCCATTCGACATCTATGCTGTTTTTGGTAACCACCGAGATCCAGATGCTAACCACACAGTAAAACACATTAAGGGTGTTTACCTGACTGGTGAATCAATGGTGGTAGAAGCAAGTGGCCAACCAATCATGGAACAGTATAGTTTTATTGCCCATGACATCGTTTAATTAATTCCTTGGAGAAATAGTTTATATATGGCACCTCTTAACCCCAACGCAAAAACCTCACCAGGATCCCCAGGATCCGTTTTAAGCCCCGAAGCAGACGTTGCCTATGGGTCACCCTCTCTCCCAGAAGACGAAGGCTTAGAATCGATCCTTGATCCCCTTGAGGAGATTTCTAGAACTTTCCCTGGTGCACCATCCCGTGATGTGCTCAATAGTTGGAAGATTGAATTCGGAGCTCTTTATGCATTCGTCCCTGATGACGAGAAGGTCTTCTTGGTCCGTCCCCTCCGGCGCCTAGAATACCGAAATATCCTGAGGGACACTCGCGGTCTTGGCCAGTCAGGCGTTACTCCAGCAGAAGATATTGAAGACCTTTTCCAGGAGAAGGTCGTTCAGTGCTGCTTACTCCATCCAGTGGTAGATCACAAGATGCTAACCATGTCTGAAGCCGGCCTAATCCCAACCCTCTTTGCCCTTATCATGGAGAACTCTAAGTTCGTAAGCCCTGAAAGAGCAATGAGCGCCTGTTACAAGCTATAATAGAAGGAAGTATTTTTATGTTTAAAGATAAGATCATTGTCCTAGTAGAACGCAGAGGATTCTCAATTGGCAAGATTGCACAGCCAAACCAACTTGGTCATGGCGACGTTATCGAACTTTATGACGCAAAGACTGAAGAGCCAATCCGTCACAAGACTGGAGCTTCTTACATTTGCACTTCAAATCCCAAGAAGGCCCCTAGTGGCGAATGGCATATTGATTATGTCCCCGTCCTAGAAGCAAATGACGTCTTCAATGAGCTTGGTGATGGTGGAACCTTCACTGTCGCCCAGGATACAAGAGGCAATTTCCAGCCAGGTGATAAGTTGAGCCAGGGCAATGTCTGGGATCAGGTCCCAATGTACAACAGG
>Ga0209211_10007995_pt1 | contig 14626 bp, 5 predicted proteins | sample RifGroA2_FD_183992 | JGI IMG/M metagenome (GOLD analysis project Ga0209211, IMG submission 183992) | Groundwater microbial communities from Rifle, Colorado, USA - Groundwater A2 (SPAdes) (version 2) | ecosystem: Environmental > Aquatic > Deep subsurface > Groundwater | place: Rifle, Colorado...
GCCTGCTTGTGAAACCAGCCGACACCTGCAATGCCTTTGTACCCGGCGAGATGATCACGGTCGCTCCGAAGTGCGAGGGAAAACTTTCATCGCTGACTTTTGCGGTGAAGGAGCTTTACGATGTCGAGGGATTTGTCACCGGTGCCGGCAATCCACGCTGGAAAAGCACACACCCGGTAGCGCAAATGACCGCGCCTGTTGTCGAGATACTGTTGAACGAAGGCGCCACACTGCTCGGCAAGACCATTTCGGATGAAATGGCGTTTTCCCTCGATGGCGAAAACTTCCACTACGGCACGCCGTTAAATTCCAGATGCCCGGACAGAATTCCGGGTGGCTCTTCCAGCGGCTCGGCAGCGGCGGTCGCCGGCAGCTTGGTGGATTTCGCGCTAGGCACCGACACGGCCGGCTCGATGCGTATCCCGGCTTCGTATTGCGGCATCTATGGCATTCGCACGACGCACGGCAGTATCCCATTACAGGGCGTGCACCCGATGGCGCCCAGCTTCGATACGGCCGGCTGGTTTGCCCGAACGCCGGACATGCTGGCAAGAGTAGGAAGCGTATTGCTCGGCATCGACATTCCGGCGTTCAAGGCCGATAAATTCTTGATCGCGCGCGACCTGTTTGATACCAGGGACGCGAGCGTCGCATTAAAATACGACACCTTCATCCACAGCTTATCCAAACTGCCTGTCGAGATAATCGAAACCGAATTGGGCAAGCCGGACTTTGCAACCTGGATCGAAACGTTGCGCAACATCCAGTGGTGGGAGTTGAACCAGGCGCACGGCGCATGGGTTTCCCGGAACCTCGACGCCTTCGGCGCGGAGATACGCGGCAGGCTGGAAAAAATATCTTCAGTCACCCGCGACGAGATGGAGGGGGCGAAGGTGGTCAGGAAACAGTTGATTGCGCGAGTCGAGAGTCTTGTTGCTCCCGGCACCCTGATCGTTTTCCCGACCTCCCCCGGTATCGCGCCGTTAAAGGGACGTTCCATAGACGAAGCCAGGGCATCACGCATCAACACGATGCGGCATACCTGCATCGCCGCCGTCGCCGGGCTGCCGCAAGTCTCGATGCCGCTGATCGAAAAGGACGGCTGCCCGCTCGGAATATCTTTTCTGGGTGCACGGAGACAGGATGGCCAGCTTCTGGCGGCTGCCCAGGTTTTCGGAAAAGGCTAAACCCAAATAATCCATTGATAAATTCAATCTACCTTCTCCTTGCAAAATGGGGATAGCCTGACGCAGCGGGGTCACGATTCGAACTGATGTGTCGGCAGTACCATCTCACGTCGGGCCGCTTCCAGCCGGCAAAAATTATTTTTCCCGATGGCAGCTTCACGGCAGCCAGTTTGCAACCCTCGACAATCACAGTGTGCCAATTGTGCTACTTCATGAACTACCGCAATGCGGCGCACTGGCAAATTGAAGTGCCAATGACAGCTTTCTAGCGGTGATTATCAAGGGGTGATGAGCATGATGTGCCATAAGGAGACGCCCAATATCTGTTGCTGATTGGCTCGCCAGTTCGGACAAATATGGGTACTGGAAAACTGTCATTTTGTTACTGTGATGTCAAACCATTACGGCTGGTAAGCATTCAGTGGAATGTTAATCCTTGGCTTGAGATGGCTTTGGGGGATAATAAAAGCGGTCATCAATTGGAACATACTCGCCACCTTCTTTCGGAAGTGGCTTTTTATTTGTGCATGCGCGCATAAAATGGAACCCGAGCAATGTTAGCGAACATGAAATGGCAAATGATAAAAATTCTTTATTTTCATTGTCGACAAACCAGATAGTAATAATCGTTTCGTCTGAAGTTTCAGTGCCAGCACTTGATTTTTTAGCCTCACTTGAATTAGCGCTTGATTGGTGAATTTTAATAAGGCCCAATCGTTCGAGGTTGTTTGTTGCAATACTGATTGCCACGCAATCGCGGCTGCCCTTAGGGTTCACATACATGGTTTGATTGTTTACAATCGCATTCAGATGCGTATGAAATATGCCATTTAGCAATTCGGCATCCGCAACATCCAACTGTTTGAGCATTTCAATATAAGGCTTTATTACGGAGATGATGCCTTTTTCCGTCATCGCGGATGCAAGCAAATTGGCCCAAAGATTTTGTAAATTATCTTCGTCTTCATTAATTGCTGCGTCTAGTAGAGGCAGGCCAATACGAAGTGGCAGCTCATTTAAATCAGGATAACCGCGCTCACTTAGCACGTCTGCTAATTTATCTCTTAACCGCAACGCATTCTTTATCTTCCAATACTCGGTGTATTGTGCTGCGATAGCTCCAATATCTTCAATAGAAGGCCCTAAGACTTTACCAACAAACCGTGAAAGTTCCGCAGCCTTTTCGATAGCGTTGTTTGTCGTCTGTGCAATTGCCTTAATAGCTTTTGATTCTGCTTTCGTCATCTATTTTCCCATGGCAGAAGCTGCCGCAAGTTCTGCATTACCCCGTTCAAGTAATTCAATTTCCAGATAGAAACCACAATAATCTAGCCCGTTCGTGGTGGGCCTGTCGAACCACAGTTACCTTGCCACTACTGGCCTTCGACAAGCTCAGGCCGAACGGTTGGTGGTAGAAAATTATCGGCGCTTCTATCTGGAAATAGAATAACACGGGTGGCTACGGATACATGAGATGGCAATCTACCAGCAAAAACCATATTCAACTAGTGAGATGGTGTTTTGTTCGAGTCCAGACCGGGGAGCCAAACAAAACTCGAATGTTGGGTGCCTGCTTTTGAGAAAGCCGACTGTCTCCTATGGGTCGAGAACGGTAAGTCAGAGTTGTAAAATGTCTGCCGTGAAGCGGATGCTCGTCAATTTTAATTTTGGTTGCACGGAACCGGCAATTCACCAACAACAGTAAGGTGTCATGAGCTGCTACCGACGAACAGCAGCCTTCAGGCCGCGTAGTTTCAGTGGTGTGGCACAACTGCCGCCGCCCGGCGCGGGGCAACGATCACCCCGCTAAAAACCAAAGCGGCTTGATGGCTTGGCGCGGAGCGGACACGTTTCAATCGCCTGCAACAAGGTTTTGCATCAGGTTCCCCACATAGGCCGGACTGTCCATAAACAGCACATGCATGTCTTCCCAGTGCTGTCGGTCATATCCCTGCGCCTGAACTTGCTGATAACGGGTGGGCGTAACGATAAAACTCTCCAGCCGCAAGTGCTTATCTTTCAGGCGCTCTTCAATATCCTTGATCACCTTGTGGAACTGCACTTTCGCATGTTCTGGCCCTTCATGGGAAATGCCATGCGGTTCGATAAACGCTACTACCTGCTGCTCGCCGGTCACTGCCCACAAGATAAAGTCTGGATAGAAATTACCGGCCTCGAAAAAACCGATGCCGCTGCCGCGTGATTTGTTGCGCAGCAGGTAAATGGAAGTTTTTTTCTCGTGCAAGCGGGCTTCATTGGCTTCCAGCCATTGCATCAGATTGACTACGAAATCCTTTTCGCTGTCGTTGAGCGACACGGGCGCAATCGTGATCGGGCAGCCTTTCTGCGCGTACAGCAAAGGCTGGTACAAATGATTGCCCAGGATGCAGGCTTTCAGCTGGCCTGCCTCGATCAGGTGATGATGCTTTTTCGCCTTTAGTTCTTTTTCAATGTCGGCTTTTAACTTCTGGATGTCGCCTATCAGTTGCAGCTCGCTGGCATCGACGGTCAACTGATAACTCTCATCCGGCTTGGGCAGGTTTTCATCGTCGCGCGCCAACTCGCGCACTTCCAGGCGCGGGCGAATAAATTCGTTCTTAGAATAGATGTAGTATTTCTGGCTGTATTTTTTCAGCAGCTCCAGCGCAATCTGGTTCCAGATGCGCACATTGGCATAGCTGTTCATATCCATCAGGTTTTGCGGCACAGTCAGCGTGTACCAGTTATGACGCTGCAACAGGCTGCGGATGGCTTGCGGCAGGATGATCAGGCTGTACAGATTTTCCCGCGCCTTGTACTGCTCCAGCTCGAAATATAGTTTGTTGATGTCGAGAAAGGCGATGTGTTCGCCGCTGAATACCGCCTCGTGCTGCTGAATGGCAGTGGCATTCCCTGCACGCACACCCTGCGCGACAATGGCTTGAATTTTTGGATACCAGTCCACTTCAATACGATTCTTCGTGAGGTAATCCGGTACGTCGCCGAATAGCGGCATCGCGCCATCACGGTTGAAATTATATTCACTCCCATCAGCCTTGCGCTTAGGGCGAATGACTTTCAGCTTGTGCCCAAAATCGTAGGTCACATTCATCGGTATTTGGAACACTTCCTTCCTGTCATTGCCGGGCAGCCCTTCATCCTTGAGGAAGTCGCGGAATTTTTCCATGAAATCGGCCTGCACACCGAACACATTCAAGGTCTCGATGTATTGGATGTATTCCGGCTGGCTGACCGGCGTTGCCGCCCGCGAGCGTTTCAACGACCACTGGTAGCCTTTCAGACGCACACCGCGACCAAACAGTTGGATGATCTGCGAGCCTTCGCTGCGCCCCACGCGCATCAGCCCCAGCGTGCTCACGCGCCAGCAATCCCAGCCTTCGATAAATTTCTTGGCGCCGATCAGCAGGTTGATGGGCGAGGCGGATTCCTTGATGCTGGCAAATTGCGTCGCCAGAAAGTCGCTGTCATCCACCACGATTTTTGGGCAGTTGCCTTGCCCGCACACCTCCTCAACGTGTTTGGACAACCCCAGCGCATCGCCGACATTGATCAAGCCAAAATGTTGATCGCCATTGCCCGCCTTTAACACCAGTTCGCCGCTATCGCCCTTCAGGCGCAACAGTTGCAACTGGCCACCGGCGCGGTTATTGAACAGGGTTTCCAGAATATCGGCATGAATATCGGCGGGCTTTTCACCCTTGAGCAGGCGCTGGCGCAGGAACAGAAACGCGCCGTGAAAAATGTCGTGGCCCTGCGTATCCATCAGGCCGGTGGTGCTGCCGTCCTGGTTCAGCAAGGTATCGATTGCCTTGATAGCTTCATTCGGTTTTTCGAGGAAGCGGGCAATAAATCCCAGCACACGAACAATATCTGACGCCGTTTCATCAATAACGGTTTCGCCGGTTTTCTTCTTTTCTACAGCTTTTGAAACGCTGGAACCGACAAACACCCACAACGGCTTTTCAATGTTGTAGGCCGCGTACTCAGCTTTGCGTTCCTTATACAAGCGCAATTGCTGGTAAAAACCGAGCAGGCAGGCGGTGAGATAAAGAAATTCGTGGTCGGCCTGTGACTGCGGAATATTGAAGATGCGGTAATCCTTGCCGTAGCCATCTTCGTAGAAATAACGGTAGGAATAATCGAACAACACCGCCTTGGCGTAGCTTTCCTCAATTCGGGGGTTATTGGCCGCTTTTACCGCCTCCTTGAAGGTCGCGGAATACTCGAACGCAAAGCCTTTTTCCACCAGTCGCTCGCGCTGTTTGTACCAGCCCTCCTCGTCGGACTTGCCCATGCCGCGATGGCCTTCGTCCACCAGAATCAGGTTCTGGTCGCCGAGGTTGCGGGTGGCAATACTGTTCGGCCCGTCCTTGTCGCCGAGCTTGGTGATTTCAATAAAGTCGATGCGTGTTAAATGGCCGTGCTGGCTGCTGAACATGTCATTGTTGTCGATCACCAGCCGCGCTACCTCAATGCCGCTCTGAATCAATTCCTGTTCGTGCTGGCTGCTCAAACCTTCATTTGGCGTAATCAGCAGCGTGCGGGACACGGCATCATGCTGGCCGGATTCCTTTGCATAGTGGGCAAACTGGCGATAGTTCATGTGCATCAGCAGGGTTTTGCCGGAGCCGGTGGCGTTTTGCAGGCAGAGCTTATTCAGCTCCTCCAGCGTGTATTCGCTGATGCCGGTGGTCGTGGGCACATTGCGCCCGGCCCAGTGCGCATTGAAACGCCGCACATAATCGTTCAGTTGCTCCAGCAGTTTTTCGCGGTCGGAAAAATACTGGTGCAGGTAGATTTCCGCGAACAGCAGCGACAACCACTGGAAATACTTCCACTCAATCGGACGCTCGCGGCCTTCATTGAGCCATTGGGTATGCGCGACGATATTCTGCTCGTATTGCAGCAAAGCATTGGGGCTTAGCGCCGCATTGGTCTGCCAGTTGATTTTCAGTTGCTGGTAGAAAAAATGCAGGTTGTCGGCATCCAGCCCTTCACGGCAGTCGCGCAACTGTTTGGCCAGCAACTGCATGGGGCGCACGATGCGCCCGCCATCCCTGTGCTCGGCAAAGGTATCAATGCCAAACAGCGAGATGATCCACTGGTTCAGCACCAGCTTGTCGGGGAATTTCAGCGCAGGCATTACACGCTATCTCCCGCCCACATGGCAGTGTGGAACGCTTCCTCGATCAGCCTTACCCTGGTCTGTTCACCTTCCACCACCGGGTTCGGCAAGGTGTGGCTGCCGTTGATGTAGATCACCCCATAGGTTTGCTCGCGCGGGGAAATCTGCAATTTCTCCATCAAAAATTTCTGCAATACGGCGTTGTCTTTTTCGGCATCGTCGGTTTGCTTGCGCCACACGATCAGTGTAGGCACTTTGGAAGTATCATCGCCGGGCACTTTCAGGGTGTAACCTTCGATCAGGCGGAACCAGTAAACGCCGGAGGCATCTGGCTTCAGGCGTGTGCAGAGCAGGCGGGTGTTTTGATGCGCTTCATTTTTTGCTGGGGGCAAATCGGCATCCTGTTCGCGCTCGAATTCCGCGCTGAATGATTGCGGCGCGGCGATATGCCGCACCCACAAACCGATCAACCAGTTAAAGGTTTCGATCAGGTCGATGCTTTGCAGGGTTTGCTCCTCGCTGCCCGGCTTTTTGATCTGCATCCGGTACACAGTCGGATCGCGGAAATCGGCGATATTGAGCAGGCTCTGGCTGCCGCTGGTTTCCACATCGAGAAAATAGTTGAGCAGGTAGTCGCGCTGCAATTTCGGATTTTTCTCCAGCGCGGCATCGCGACTGGTATCGGTTTTCAGCACCAGATTGTTGAGCGCATCCTCGTAGCTTTCCAAGCGCAGGTATTTGAAGCAGTGGCTGATGCCTTCGCGAGAAACGGGTTTGCCTTCTTTCCAGTCTTTGGAATAAACCACTTTCTGGATGCGGGGCTTGAGTACCGTGTCGAAATAATCGTTCTGTTCAACTAAAAGATACTTTCTATGGCCACGATCTTGTCTATTTAGAAAAATAGTTGCGTGAGCAGAGGTTCCGCTACCTCCGAAATAATCAAGAATAATCGAGTCATTTTTTGCCCCACCACCCACATAAATAGAATCTATAACCGCGAAAATTGATTTTGGATATGAGAACGGCGATTTTACAAATAAAGATTTAAGTAGCGCCGTACCATGTTCAGTTGCTGAATATTTAGCATCGAACCATGAAGAGACAGAAACCACGCCATCTTCGTTTGGGCGGCGCTTATAGTATATGTAGTCCTTGCCAGACCTATCTTTTCTGACGGCCAGCTTTTGTAATGAACACATTACTGTTTTCCATTCCCAGCGCCATGTTTTTTGGTCTTCTGAATCATTATTTGGCCACACAACCTTTTCTTTAGCTGAATGGTCTTCTTGAACGATCCATTCTTCTTCAATTTCATTCCACTCCAAAAGCGGAACTCTTATCTTGTCACCATTTATATAGATTGGATAATAGAGCGCTCGCCTAGCACTTCTGTCTGAGTTTGATCCCTCTCTTCGCAAATTTCTCCACTCAAATACGCCTTCACTATCACTCTCATTAAATCGAGACATCTGCTCATCAGTTGGAGGCAATCTTGAAATACTGGATTTGCTCGAATTACCTGCAAATAACAAGTATTCATGGGAGACGGCATAACCGGATTTTGTTGGCCTGCCCGATGGGTTTGAGCGAACACATATAGTGCCTAACAAATTATCATCAAAAATACTTGATAAGAGCTGGCTTAGCTCTCTTTGTTGTTCATCATCTATGGCGGCGACAAGAACTCCATCATCTTTCATAACGGCCTTGGACTCTGCCAACCTGTCGTACATCAATGACACCCAACTCGACGACTTGTAGCCATTTTTATAGAGAATTGGGCCTGCATCAGTGTTGTAAGGCGGATCAATATAAATACACTTCACCTGCTCACGGTATTTTTCTTGCATTAAACCCAGCGCCTGAAAATTCTCCGAGTGAATAAGTACGCCATCGCACTGTGCATCCAGATCAGGGATTTCGGCCAGCAGGCGCTGTTTGAAGTCGCCGGAAAATAAAGCGGTGTCGAGCAACAAATAGGGATTGGCTTTCAGGAATTCGACATTCTGGATTCCCGCCTGCGCGGGAATGACGGCGGATTTTGCGGCAGCAGTAAACAAATCCGTTTTTATTTCAGAAATGGCAAACAGCTTTTCCCATTCCGCGAATTGTTTTTCGTTAGCGGCAATCTCGCCGTAAAACTTTTCCGGCACACGATCCAGCGTGATGCAGTAATGGGTTTCCGTGACGAATTTCTTTTTCAGCCATAGTTTCTTCTGAAAGTCTTCCAGTTGTGCGAGGAAGGCAATCAACTGATGCGCTATGCGGCGCAGCACACGGATTTTTGAAAGATATTGCTCCACCTTGGGCGCTTCGGCATTTTCAATATCGTCGAGGCGCATGATCTCGTTCTTGATATAAAAATCCAACTCACGGCGCATAAAGCCGCCCAAATCCTTGTGGATAAAATAATCCATGCTGTTACGGGCGGCGTATTTTTGCAGGTATTTGCCCAGCAGCGTGCGCTTGTCTTTGCTGTCGGTGGGCGCGGGTAGTTGCAGGCCTTGCAGGAATGCGGCGGCAGATTTATCGGCTTGCCCAATAGAATTGAGGACTTGCAGGATGGCGGCTTCGGCCTGTTGCAGGCGGACTTGCTGCCAAGTGTTGTCCTGGCCGGTTTTTTCGCTGTCGGTGCGGTACTGGAAATTGATGATGAGTTCGGGAGATTTTCCCTCACCCCAACCCTCTCCCGGTGGGAGAGGGAGCCAGTCGATGGGCTTATCGGCATGGATAATGAAGAAGCGCTTTTGGTCGCTGGCGGCCTTGATGTTGCCGTGCTCGCCTTCGCTGGCTTCGACAATGCGGCAATGCACTTTTAGCGGCTTGTCGCTGATTATCGCGCCAAAATCAAAACCCTGGCCTTTGCCTTTCAATCCCTTCTGGCGTTCGGCTTCCTGGCGGATGGCTTCGTTCAGCTCAAAGGTGTAATTGGAAAGGTATTCGCTGCTCTTGATGTAATACTGATCCTTGTTGGCCCAGTGCAGGTACACCTCGCGCCCATCGTAAGGCACGGAAAATGGCGCGGCGCGAGCGTCGCTTTCGCGGGCATAGTAGCGGCGCGACATGAAATCGCCATTGTCGTAATAGCGCTCGAAGAAGCGGTACAGGTGGTCGTATATTTCGGATTCCGCATTGAGGGTGTCTTTGGCGGCTTCGGCGGCGGCCATTTCTTCCAGGTATTTTTTGCCTGCGGGAAGTTTGCGGAAGGCTTCCTGCAAGTTGCCCTTGTCATCCAGCGCTTCATCGCCCAATGATTCTTTCAGCCGGGCGACGGCCTGCGCCTTCATCTGGCTGGCATCGGCGCTGTCTTTTTCACCGAAGGCCTGTTCAATTTCCTTGAGCAGATCGCTTTCCAGAAATTTCGTGATCTGCACACTCTTGGCGTGCATGATCTTGTACAGGCCAAAATCCAGCTCAGGCTGGTCGAGCTGGAACAGCTCCTTCAGCAGGGTGATGAGGCGGTTGCGGTGTTTGTCGGTCGTGCTCATAAAATGTTCCGTCGGTGTGTTGCGTGAATTCGGTTGGCTAACGCCAGATTGCTCGTGTTTTCCAGTCGCCGGGGAAGCCCATGCGCGCCGGGTCGATGTGGTGCCGGTTCAGCATATCAATCAATCGTTGCCGCCAATGGTGGCCGGGTGCAATCTGGTTCATCAAATATACCAGCATGACCAGTGTGTTGTGGATGCGGCGCAGTTCATTGGGGTTGAAACTGCTGAGCAGTGCTGGCGGGCGTTGCCGGGGCAGCTTGAAGGTGAAAATGAATTCGCGGTTCCACAAGCGGCTGTGGTGCGCACACAGATTGCGCACCGTGCTCAGGTGGTGCAGAAAAGATACCAGGTTGATTTCATCGCAGTCATACACATGCGCCACAAGGTTGCGGTCCGCGCCGCTTTTCAGGTTGGCATACCACTTGGAAAGCTGGCCCAGCGTCATAATTTCCACCGCTGCCCAGATCGGCGGCAATGGCTCTGCATATTTCGCCAACAGGTGCTGGATGAAGGCTTCCTTGCTGTCGTATGCGTCTTGTTGCAATTGGCTGACTTGCTTGGCGTGATTCCAGGTTTGCTTGAATAACGCAGGGTTCAAATGAGGGTGCGTGCCATAGCGATGCCCCAACTGAAAAGATAATTGCGTGCGTATGGCGATTTCGATGCGCTCAATCGCATCCAGCACCAGCAGCCGCAGTTCACGATCAAAGATGTACAAGTCCAGCACTTGCTCGAAGCGTGTGCCTTGCCGGAAGGCATGTGTGGCGTGATCCGCTTCAAATGGCAGCCAGTAGGCGGTCAACCGATAGTAGCTGATCTGGCTAAGGTAATGCTCTGCGAGAGGGGTATCGCTGATAACCATGCCGCGAGCGCGTAGCTGGACGATTTGTTGCGCGATGGTAAATGCGGGCTTGGTATAGGGCTGCTTAGGCATTCAAGTAACCCGTAAAAAAAGAAACCCCCCATGGTGCGCAAATCTTACGGGATGCGTGGGGGGTGTTGTTATGCGCATGATAGAAAAAAGTGTTGATTTCGTCAACCTTTTTGACGTGTCCGATTCCCTTGGCTGCTCCTGTCATCACGTCAAACCACCTTCCATTCAATGGTAAATAGCTGCTCGGATTCGGTTTTCTGGGTAAGGCGGCGCTCCAGCGAGTCTATCAGGGCATCGCGCTTTTCGATGATGCTGTCTTCGACCTGAAAAATCTCCTGCCGCTGGCGGCGTTGCTGCTTTTCCAGTTTTTGAATCTTCTGCTGGATTTCGTGCTGCTCGTCGAGATTAGTGGCAAGCCTGGCTTGGCGCTGAAAGATTTTGATTTGCTCCTTGGTGTCTTTCAGTGCCTTTTCGGCGGCCAGCACCAGATCATCCGCCCACTTTTCCAGCTTTTCACGCGCCTCGTTGAAGTGCTGGTTGTTGGCTTCCAGCGATTGGCTGATGGTCGCCTTGGTGTGGCGCTGGGCTTCGGCGGCGAGCCTTTGGGCAATTGTGTCGGGTATGCTGGCCGGGCCTGCATTTTCTGCAATGCAGTTGAACAGTTTTTCACAGGTTTCCTGTTCCAGGTGCAAGCCTTGGTCATCAAGAGCGGAGAATAGCAGGTGCTCTTCGCGTTCGTAGCTTTCAATCGCCAGCGCGGTCAGGGTCAGATAGCCATGCTTGCCGCGCAGTGCTTCGATCAGATGCAGGCGGGTGGGGTGTTGGCTGACGTTGAATATGATGCGGGCGGGTGGCGTGTCCAGCGTTTTGGCATGGTCGGTGACAAATTCGCCCAGCGGGTGCGAGAGGCGATAAAGATATTTGCCATAGTCTGCGCGAGGCTCTTGAACCTTTCCTTCGGCTTCGGCAGTGTTTGGCGAATTCGGCAAGGTGGCGTTGGGTGTTGATTTGGATATGAGGTGATAACGGCCTGCCACAATATCCTGTGTCGGCGGTTTGGTGAGATCAAAGGCCAGCGCTGCATCGTCGAATTGCGCTCGTTCATGCAGCATGAAGTGGGTAAGCGACCAGAAGCGTTTGCTGAAGCGGTCGAGCTGGGCTTTTGCATCGCTCAACTGGATGCGCAGCCGCTCATGCACATCTTCGTCAAAGTTTTCCAGCAGCATTTTGCGCGTGTCGGTCATGCGCGATTGGATACGCTCATCCATTTCAGTTTGCAGCGTTTTGAAGGCGGCATCAATTTCTGCCGGGGTGCGGCATTGCTGGTAAATGGACAGGATGCGCTTTTCAAAATCCACGCCGGATTCTATGCTGCCCAGCACGTCGTCGGATGCGCCAAACACGCCATTAAACAAGTTGAATTTTTCGGTCAGCAGCTCCAGCACGCGGCGGTCGGCTTCGTTGCGCTCGTTGAGGAAGTTGATTACCACCACGTCATGCAGTTGCCCGTAGCGGTGGCAGCGGCCTATCCGTTGCTCCACCCGTTGCGGGTTCCACGGCAGATCGTAGTTGATGACCAGCGAACAAAACTGGATATTGACCCCTTCGGCAGCCGCTTCGGTGGCGATCATGATGCTGGCCTGGTCGCGGAAATGTTCAATCAGCGCGGTGCGAATGTCGATGTCTCTGGAACCGGCGATACGTCCTGTGCCCCGGTTGGAGGTCAGCCAGTTTTCATATATGGCAGTGGCTTCCGGGCTGTTGTTGGTGCCGCTGAATTGCACCACCTGTCCCGCATAGCCGTTGGCTTGCAGGTATTCATTCAGGTAAGCCTGTGTGCGGCGTGATTCGGTGAAAATCAGCGCTTTGCGTTGCGCGCCGGTCGTGGCCATTTGCTGAAAGCCGATTTCCAGGGCGCTCAGCAGGCTGCGGGTTTTGGTGTCGGTGCCGATGCTGCGCGCCCAATTAACCAGTTGCGCCAGCAAGTCGATTTCTTCTTTCAACTGCTTGCGGTCGATGGCGGGCTGGGTGGCATTGCCTTCTTCTTCGGGCGGGTCAATTTCCAGTATTTCATCGAGCAAATCTTCCTCGATGTCTTCCTCGGCGATCAGTTGTTCGGCAAACTCTGGATCATCCTGTATTTTTTCATCACGATCTTTTTCAGCATAAAGGGATTCCAGCCTGACCTTCATGGTCTCAAGCGTTCCGGCAACCGCCAGCGAAGAGGAGGCAAGCAGTTTGCGCAGTATCAGTTCGGTGAGATGCCGCTGGCGATGCGGAATGGCATAGCTGTTCGGGCGCAGCAGAAATGCACTGACGGCTTCATATAGTTGGTGTTCGTCATCGGTTGGGCGAAAGGGTCGGGTAATGGCACGACGTTCGGTGTAGCGGATATATTCCGTGACCTGATTGCGCAGGGTGCGCCGACAAAATCCCGATAAGCGCTGGCGCAAGCTATCCAGATCGCCGCCCGCAGAAACATACTGGCTGCGGAAGGCATTCACGTCGCCAAACAGATGTTCGTCGATCAGCGTGGAAAGGCCATACAACTCCAGCAGTGAGTTTTGCAGCGGTGTCGCTGTCAGCAGCAGCTTGCGGCAATCTTCCGTCGCCCAGCGCAAGCCTTGCCCTATCTTGTTGCTTTCCCGGTAGGCGTTGCGGAGTTTGTGCGCTTCGTCGATGACCACCAAATCCCAGGCAACGGCTTTGAGTTCTTCGCGCATCTTGTTGGCGTAGTTATACGACAGGATGACGATGGCTTTTTGGCCGAGGGGCGAAAGACCTTTTTTTAACGCATTGCGCCAAGTCTTGGCATCCAGCACGACGGCAGGCAGATTGAATTTCTCTTCCATCTCCATCGCCCACTGCTTGCGCAAGGATGCCGGGCAGATAACCAGCAGCCGTCGCCTGCGCTCTGACCAGTATTGGCACAGGACAATTCCGGCCTCAATCGTTTTGCCCAAGCCTACTTCGTCGGCAAGCAAGACGCCTTTGGATAACGGGGATTTTAATGCGAATAAGGCGGCTTCGATCTGATGAGGATTCAGATCGACACTGGCATCAAAAAGGGATTGTGATAGACGGCCTACATCGTTGGCTCCATGCCGCCGCGTAAGTTCGTGCGCGAAGTATTTCGCATGGAAGGATGTGATCATTTTCTGGAACCAACCGCCATATTTTTTCATATCAGCCTGAGTTGGCTTGATAGGGAGTTCAATGCTTTTAAGATGTGCAGTAATGTACTGCAATGTCCGGCATAATCCAAATGAATTGGTGGCGGAATTGTTGCTGCGCGTTACCAGCGCCCTCTACAGCGCGAGCTCAAGCACAAGTGAGCCGGGAATGGTGATGACAAATCGATGCACTTCGTGAGTGTCCGGTTTCGGGCTGCCAAACAACAACCTTGTAATTCAGCTTGGTGTCGATAGTGATAGTTGGCGAACGCCTGCTCCAGAGCAATGAAAATTTTCCAGCGCGCTACAAACTGAACAGCCATACAGCGGACATTGGCGAACTCACACAACCGCGAAGCGGAAGGTCATTGCAAAAAAACCTTTAGCCGCAAGCGACGCTCGGCAGGTAGCGCGGCAATCCAGGAAGGTGGCGACGAAGTCAAAAGCGCTGGATTGCCGCGTCGCTGCGCTCCTCGCAATGACCGGTGCCGTGCGTAATGGCAAGTGAACATTTCACTTTTCCGCTTGAAGATGGCCGTGAGACGGTGGCCGTTGAAATGGATGAACACATCAGTTTGAATCGCAATCCGACTTGCCAGATTCACGCTTATTGGATTTTCCGGGTTAAGGGTTAAAATGCTACTTGGTGCGTTAAAAATTTGTTCGCCAATTTATCATTTTCACCCACGGAGCCTTCATGCCTATCACCGCTTATCTCGACACCATGCCGATGCTCGGCGCGCGCGTTTATGCCCATGCCTCCTGCCAGATCATTGGAG
>Ga0209211_10007996_pt1 | contig 14626 bp, 17 predicted proteins | sample RifGroA2_FD_183992 | JGI IMG/M metagenome (GOLD analysis project Ga0209211, IMG submission 183992) | Groundwater microbial communities from Rifle, Colorado, USA - Groundwater A2 (SPAdes) (version 2) | ecosystem: Environmental > Aquatic > Deep subsurface > Groundwater | place: Rifle, Colorado...
CCTTGCGGCATGATGACTGCATGGAGTTCCTGGAACATTTTTTACTATAGCATAACAAATAGTGGAAAATGGCTATAAGCAGCCTGTATGTGGTAAATTAACAAACTATCGCAGTCAAAGAGGAGTTTTCATGGACGACATTATTTACAAAGAATATACTGAAGAAGAGACCAGAATTTACAATGAAGCTATGGTGAAGATACGGGAAGGGTTGAATAACGGCTTAAGCCTTAAGGAGGCCTGTAATGCCGTGGATGTTGCTGATGCCGAATTGAAGAAATTGATTTCCGACGATGTGCTGAAAATAATGATCGCTGAGATGCATTTTGAAAAAGGCCTTACACTTCAAGAAGTTGCAGGGGCCTTGAAGGTTTCTTTAAAGGCGATTAACAATGCGATTATGGAGATGCTTGAAGATGCCGGCATAGCTGCGGCTGAAGAATATAGTAAAAACAACCCCGATGGCCCCATCGGGAACGCATAACCGGAAGCAGGTGCCTTAGGCACCAGAGGCAGGTGCTTTAGGCAAAGGAGATTTGGAAAAATAATGGATGAAAGAAAAGTAATAGATAAAAGTATGATAACGTTTGAGGACATAAAGAATGAACCATATGTTATTGAGCACATAATGTGGGATGTTGAGCCCAAGGGCCTGATGGACCCGGTGAGCAGCATGACTGCTGAAGGTGTAAAGCATACAGCACCCTTGAAGGGCTATATTTTTTATATTGAGACAGCCGGGAAGGCCCCGGCCCTGTATCTTCTGCGCCATACTGCAGGCAATTATGCTGAGACTCTGGCACAGATAGATGAACTGCCACAGGATTTATTGATCGAGGCTCTTGAAGAGAATAAAAGTAAAATGTATTCCGGTATGTGCCCTATTAACAATAAGGTCAAGGATTGGCTTAAGAAAGAGTTAGGAGTTCTTTGAAGTCCTTTAATACCGGGAATTCCGTTGAAGTGGAGTCCTTCTTTTTTGAATTCGCCCTTGTTTTATACAGGATGTGCTTTATTCCGAAGGTTTTTGCTGTTTTCAGTATTTCCAGCGTGTCGTCAATGAAGAGGGTCTTTTCCTTGTCGAACCCGAGCACCTTTTCTACCTTGTTCCAGAATTCGATCATCTCTTTTGGATAGCCCATTTCGCATGAGGTGACGCATTTGTCGAAGTATTTGCCTATTTCTGTTTTCTTTAATTTCAAGTCTAAAACTTTATAGTGGGCATTGGTGACCATATAGATTTTTTTCTTCTGCTGTTGCATTGCCTTAAGAAAATCCTCAACACTGGGATGGACCTCAATCAGGTGCTTTATCTGCTCTTTCAGGGCCGGGATGTCCAGGTGGAGCTCCTTTGACCAGAAATCAATGTCCGTCCAGTTGAGCGTGCCTTCATGTGTCTTGTACAGATGGAGCAGGTCTTCCTTTGCCTTGCCGAAGGTCACTTTATGTTTTTCCGCATATTTCTCAGGCACCAGGTGCTCCCAGAAATAGTCGTCAAAATATTTGTCCAGGAGCGTGCCGTCCATGTCCAGCAGTATATATTTTATGTCCTTGAGGGGGAGCCTCATTCGCCCCTGTACCAGGATACGTCAATATAATCCTTGGTCTTTCTAAAGGTCAGTTCCAATATCCCTGCAAGCTCCTCGAATATTTCATCGTAGAGTTCACTGTCATTTAGGTCCTCAGAGTCTATCTGGTAAGAATATGATATTTCATAATCCTTTGACGGCCATGGACCGTCATCAGGCAGTACTTCCTTGGTTATAAGCACAGGGTCGGTATCAGGGTATTCCTCTTCAATTTCTTCAAGCAGCGCCCCTATATCAGGAGGGGCCGCCATAATCGGGAGCCTTACGCTGAATTCCAGTTCTATTGAATTATCAACATCACTGTCCTCATTGTCAGGCACCTCTTCCTCGTTTATGGTCATGCCGGTCTGGAACGCATCATATGTAAAGGAGGCGGTCGCTGATATAAGGAAGGGCGGCTCAATATTAGGCAATGTCAGGGAGAACCTGCATTCCCTGTCGAGTGTGAATTGTTCGAGAAAAACCTGCATGTTGAATATCTCAAGATGGTTTTTTGCGGATTCCGCTATCTTCATCTGGACTTCTTCAAATCTTGCCATGACTCCTCCGGTTGCATAAAATAGTGAATAATTATAACATGGGTATTAATGATATGACTAATAAGGTCGCTATAATAACGGGCGGGACAAGAGGGTTGGGCAGGGAAACTGCAGTTGCGTTTCATGAAAACGCCTACCGGGTAGTTGTGTGTTATGTCAGGTCTGGTGAAGCTGTGCATGGGCCCGAAGCAATAGGGGATGAGATGATTGCTGTGAAAGCCGATGTCGGCTGCGCTGAAGATGTGGCCGGGATGTGTGAATTCGTCCGCAAAAAGTGGGGCAGGGTTGATGTGCTTGTCAACAATGCCGGAGTGTCAAGGGATTCGCTTTTGGTCAGGCAGAAGGAAGCGGAATGGGATGAAACAATAAACATCAATCTTAAAGGGGTCTTTAATACTATAAGATTTTTTGCTCCGCTCATGGCGGACGGTGGCCATATTATCAACATATCTTCATATTCAGGATTAAAGGGCAAGGGGGGGCAGGCTGCATACAGCGCCTCAAAGGCCGCTCTGCTGGGTCTTACAAAGACTGCTGCCATGGAACTTGCTGAAAGTAATATAAGAGTAAACGCTGTATTACCCGGATATATGCCTACTGAAATGGGACTGGGCGCGGGTGAGGCCTTGAGAAGGGCAAAGGAGGAGAGCCTTTTGAATACACTCTCTGATCCAAGGGAAGTGGCGGGCTTTATTCTGTATCTTGCCGGCACTGAAAACATTACAGGGCAGATATTCTGTCTTGACAGCAGGATTGTTTAGCCTGTGGAGGTGTGAATCTATTGAAAGGTGTTTTTATTACAGGGACTGATACAGGTGTCGGAAAGACCATTGTCTCCGCCGTTATCATACGTGCATTGATCAGGAAAGGAATTAAGGTTGGGGCCATGAAGCCCTTGGAGACGGGATGCAAGAAAGCAGAGGGGACTGTCCCGGATTTACGGACGGAGCAAGGCGGAGTCCCATTATACAGGGCAGGCGTAGAATCGGAACTGTCCCCGTGGGGTAGCACTTTGATACCTGCGGACGGAATGTTCTTGAGAGAAATGGCGGAAATGGACGATCCGATTGATCTGGTCACGCCAGTCCGTTTTGAACAGCCTCTTGCGCCAATGGTCGCAGCTGATATTGAAAAGAAAGTGGTTGATCTTGATGCTGTCAGAGGTGCTTATAAAGCCCTTTCAGGAAAATATGATTTCATGGTGGTAGAGGGGGTAGGGGGCTTGCTCGTACCAATAATGCGTTCCCCGTCACCCGCCACCCGTCACCCGTCACCATTTTTTGTGGCTGATCTCATAAAGGACCTTAATCTGCCAGTTATCATTGTTGCCTGTCTAAAGCTTGGAACAATAAATCATACACTCCTGACGGTCAACCAGGCCCTGAGGGAAGGGCTTAATGTTTCCGGAGTGATAATCTCCCAATCGGCACTTTCTGATAACACAATATCCGCTAAAACGAATCCTGACGCCATGAGGGAGTTATGTTCTGTGCCTATACTTGGGACAGTGCCTTACTTGAATATTGTTAATCGGGAGAATATCGAAATCATAGCGGCCGATGTTGGCAGATGGCTTTTAAGTGAGCGGCCGTTCTCTGATGGGATAGGATAATTCCTCGCTGATGCCGGAATCAGTCTATAGCAAGCTCTTTTAGTTTTTTCCATAAAGTGACCCTGCTGATGCCGAGATGCCTGGCTGTGAGGGTTTTGTTGCCTTTATGCATAGCAAGAGCTGAAAGCATTTTATCACGGTCGGCACTGTTGCTGCTGCCTGTTTCACTTTTATCATGAAAGACATAGTCAGGCAGGTCTGCGACTTCAATGGTATCGCCCTTGCAGGTTATTGCGCTGTGTTCAAAGGAATTAATTAGCTGCCGTACATTGCCAGGCCAGTTGTAGTTGGAAATAATCTCCATTGCCTCAGGGCTTATCCTCCGAATGTCCTTATTGTTAATATGAGATATCTTTTTCAGGTAGTGAGAGGCGATAATGGGAATGTCCTCACGCCGTTCCCTTAATGACGGCACTTTTATGGAAATGGAGTTTACCCGGTAAAGAAGGTCTTCCCTGAATTTGTCCTGTGGTACAAGATTGTGTAAATCCTTGTTTGTGGCTGATATCAGTCTGATATTCACTGGGATAGGGACATGGTCCCCCACCCGTTCCACTACTTTCTCCTCAAGCACCCTCAGTAATTTTACCTGCATTATCTTTGGCATGTCCCCTATTTCGTCGAGGAATATGCTGCCATTATTTGCGGCCTCGAATCTCCCTATCCTGTCACTCATGGCGCCGGTAAAAGAACCCTTCTTGTGGCCGAAAAGCTCGCTTTCAAGAAGATGGTCATTCAGGGAGCCGCAGTTCATGGCTATAAAGGGCCCGTCCTTTCGCCTGCTGAGCTTGTGTATTGCAGTAGCCACAAGATTTTTACCTGAACCGCTTTCTCCATATATCAAAACTGGTGCTTCGCTTGTGGCAGCATTGCGTATCTGCTCATATAATGTTTGCATTGGAACACTCTTCCCGAGTAACCCCATGAACCAGTATTCCTGCCTTAGTTCCTGCTTCAGCTCTTCAAGTTCCAGTTCTTTCATATATAATGACGTTATGTCTGTCATTGTCTCAACAGCTCCGATTATCTCTCCAGCACTGTCTCTTAAAGTAACTGCATTTTTTAAAAGATATATGGAACGACCATCTTTTGACCGTATCCTGCATTTTTTATTGCATATGGAACCGCTTTTAAAAAGGTCGCAGCTTTTTTGTCTTCCGGATTCAGCCAGGACAACGCATGTATCGCTGTCAAGCATGGTGCATTGTTTGCCCATAACCGCTTCCCTGCTATAACCTGTTATCTCTTCAGCCGCTTTGTTGAAGAATAAAATACTGCCTTCAGGGTCAACAATCATAAGACCATCCCTCATGGTTTCAAATACTTCAAGTAAAAATTTAGGATCTTTTAGAAACTTGTCTATCATATACAATTGTTTGTTCCCGCAACATGTTAATTAACATAGTTAACTACTGTTAATTAACATGATGAACGTTTTAAGGCGACTTTGTCAATTGAGGGAATATGTCAATTTGTAGGCGTTTGTCATGGGAGTGGGGGGAAAGTCTGGAAGTTAAAGGTAAAGAGTTTCATGTATTATTGACAAATAGACTGAACGATTATTATAATTAAATTAAGATTGCAGTTTAATCAACCTGTGCGAGACGTTACCCTCCCTGCTCGCACAGGGAATTCCCCTCCGGGGCGGACCCCCCTCTGTCCCCGGAACAATAAGCCCTTCTGGAAACAGGAGGGCTTATTTTATTCTATGGTTATTGCTTCAACGGGGCAGTTTTCTTCGGCTGCCTCGCAGCAGCCAGTAAATTCACATGCCTCAGGGTCTATTACCACGGATTTTCCCAGTTCCTCGTTCAGGTGAAACACGGCAGGACATATCTCCTCGCACCTGCCGCACCCAATACACTTTTCTTCATCAACAATTACATTCATCTACAAATCCTCTATTATCATGCCAGCAAGCAACGGCAGCATTATTTCGTGGTGTCCTGTAAGACCAAAGCATTTGCCTTTAATCATGGTGGGCCTGTGGAGCACATTCTCGCGGGGCCTGTAGTGCTGAATAAAATCCATATTTACAGTAGTAAACTGTTCTGTTTTGTGTCCGAGGTTTCTCGCAACGGTCAGGGCCTTTAAAAAAACTTCCGGCAGTATGACCGCCGAGCCAAGGTTCAGATAGACACCACCCTCAAGGTCTGCGACAACAGAGGTCAAAAGTCTGAAGTCCCTCAGACTCCCTTCTCCAATGCCGGCCCCGTCAGCCTCGGGATGCATATGTATGATGTCGGAACCTATTGCGATATGAACAGTGACCGGGATGTCCAGATTAAATCCAGCTCTGAATATGCTGTTGTCTTTAAAGTTAAAATCAGATGAATCAATGAATTCGCCTATGGAGCGGCCAATGCCGAGACCTTTTTCGACCCCGTTTGAAATAGCGCCGTTTAACATCTGCCCTGTTTCTTTTGCCATCCCGAATGTCCCGGTACATAACTCTGCTGCTACGTCCTCGGATGTCTGACCTATAAAGGCGATCTCGAAGTCATGTATGATGCATGCCCCGTTTGTTGCGATTGCTGTTATTATCCCTCTCTTCATAAGGTTTATGATTATCGGCGAGAGACCTACTTTTATTGGATGGGCGCCCATACCGAGGATTACCGGTCTATTGTTTTTATGCGCTTCAACAATAGCCCCGGCAACGGACTTCAAGTCCCTTGCAGCGAGAAAATCAGGAAGGCTACTGACAAATTCCCTGAAAGATCTGCCTTTTTCAGGCGGAAGCGCTGACTTCTCTATCGAGACCTTGCTCTTCCTGTCTTTGATCGAGTAGGTTCTCAGCCCTTTTGAATCTATAGGTTTGTATTTCATAACTAAAATAGTTTCTCCGGCAACAATTTTATCATAATTGTTCAAAAATAATCACAGAAAATACGCTACCATAAAACAAGCCGGCCTTGCCATGTTTGTTAGAAATTGGTAGCCTTAAATTAAGGAATATGCTGAACCTTGAGATTTTTGGGTACAGGCTGTTAGTATATATGTCAAAAAGTCGGGAGGTGCGTAATGTTTTATTTATTTAATTTAATCACTGACGCCTATGCCATGGGTCCTGCTCCGCAGGGCGGGGGAGCGCAGGGTGGAGCACAGGGTATGATTGCAAGCCTTCTGCCTCTGATATTGATCTTTGTAGTCTTTTATTTCCTTCTTATCAGGCCCCAGCAGAAAAAGGCAAAGGAACACAAGAAGATGCTTGACAGTATCAAGAAAGGTGACAAGGTGGTGACCGCCGGAGGCATTTATGGTGTAGTGGAATCTGTCGGCAACAGCACTATAGTAGTGAAGATCGCTGAAAACGTGAAGGTAAAGTTCGGCAAGGGTTTCATTTCTGATGTAAGATCGGCTTCGGATGAAGATTAGATCAGGTAGATAGCCTGTAGGTATTTAGGTGTTTAGCCCTAACAGACTACAGACTAAACAACCAGAAGTAGGTGCTTTAAGCACCTGAGCAGTTTGGAATTTTAAAGTTTGGAGGAAGAGATATAGATGAAGAAGGGTATATTCTTTAGGGTAATCCTTATAGCTTTGACTGTTATTGTTGCTGCAATTTTCTTTTTACCAAATACCCCTTTGTTTCAGGGTATGCCTGAGTGGTGGAAGAAAAATATGCCGGCCAAGGGCATAGTCCTCGGACTTGACCTCCAGGGTGGGTTGCATCTTGTGTTTGAAGTTGAGGGAGAAAAGGCTATAGATACCGCTACGGACAGGATTGCGTCCTCCCTGAATGGTGTATTTGAGAGGAAGAAGATCAAGGCGACTGCCAAGAGGGAAGGACTTTTCGTGATTGTAACGCCTGCTGGTGCGGATGTCAAAAAGGCAGTTGATGACACTTACCAGATATTAACGCTCCAGGAAACCAAAGATGCTCTCAGATACACGGTGTCGGACAAGGAGAAGCAGAGGATCAAGGACACGGCAACCGACCAGGTGCTTGAGATCATCAGAAACAGGATTGACCAGTTTGGTGTTGCTGAGCCTACCATCCACAGGCAGGGTGAGCATGAAATAGTAGTGCAGTTGCCCGGCATAAAGGACCCTAAAAGGGCTGTTGAGGTCATCGGGAAGACTGCCCAGCTTGAATTCAAGATTGTTGATGATTTATCACCGGTTGCCGCTGAACTGCCTGCAACTGTCTTGCCGGGTGAAGAGACCCAGTTGCTCGAAAAATTAAAGGACAGGATACCCGAAGGCACTGAAATACTGTTCCAGCGGAGCGTTAACAAGGAAACAGGTGTTGTTACCAAAAGACCTATTGCACTAAAAAAAGAGACCCTGCTTAGCGGTGATCTGCTGACCGAGGCAAGGGTAAATATAGACCAGAGGTTCAGCGAGCCCTATGTATCCATTACGTTTAACAGCATAGGGGCAAAGATATTTGAGGACATAACCGGCCAGAACGTAAAAAAGAGATTGGCGATAATCCTTGACGGAAATGTTTATTCAGCCCCCAGCATACAGGAAAAAATTGCCGGGGGTAATGCCCAGATAACAGGCAGCTTCAGCATGGAAGAGGCAAAGGACCTCGCGATTGTGCTGAGGGCAGGCGCTTTGCCTGCGCCTGTAAAGACAATTCAGAATGTGACGGTCGGCCCTTCACTTGGAAGGGACTCCATAGAGGCCGGGAAAATGGCTGGCCTTATCGGAACAGCGCTTGTAGTCATATTCATGCTCTTCTATTACAGGCTTTCAGGTGTTGTGGCTGATTTTGCGCTGCTTCTGAATATCGTTCTTCTCCTTGGCGCAATGGCGTCTCTTAATGCTACTCTTACAATGCCCGGTATCGCGGGCATAATCCTTGCGATTGGAATGGCGGTTGACTCCAATGTCCTTATGTTTGAGAGGATGAGGGAGGAGATTAGGGCAGGTAAGACACCAAGGGCCGCAGTTGAGGGTGGTTATAAGAAGGCCTTCTGGACCATATTTGATTCGCATGTAACTACTCTTATAACCGCTGCCGTGCTTTTCCAGTTCGGCACCGGCCCGATCAAGGGTTTTGCCGTTACTCTGAGTCTTGGCGTTGCGATAAACCTGTTCACAGCTCTTATCGGCACGAAGACTGTATTCGACATTATACAATCCAAAAAGGAAGTCAAGAGGTTGAGCATATGATAGAACTTATCAAGAACACAAAAATAGATTTTATGGGGCAAAAGAAATACGCGTTTATTATTTCAGGCCTGTTTTCTCTCCTGGGCCTTTTTGCTATTGTCCAGATAGGGTTGGGCCATGCAAACCTTGGAGTTGACTTTGCCGGCGGGACTGCAGTGCAGATCAAATTTGCGGGTACGGTCGTGCTTCATGAGGTGAGGCTTGCCCTTGAAGCCGGCGGGCTCAAGGACTTTGATCTCCAGGACCTCCCGACTGAAAACAAGATCCTGATAAGGGTGAAAAAACAGGAGGAGAAACTGGGAGGCTCTTCAGAGAAGATAACAGGGATCCTTTCACAGAAGTTCTCGGACAAGAGACCTGTTGTAGATTCAACCACCGAGATAGGCCCAAAGGTCGGCTCAAGGCTGAGACAGGACGCTTTCTGGGCAATCACTGTCTCTATAATCGGCATATTGGCATATGTGGCCTTCAGGTTCCAGTTAAGGTTTGGGATAGGGGCTACGATTGCCACAGCACATGATGTGCTTGCAGTGCTCGGGATTTTTTATCTCCTGGGCAAGGAGATAAACCTGATACTGTTAAGCGCGCTGCTTACTGTCGCCGGATATTCCCTGACTGATACAGTGGTGGTTTTTGACAGGATCAGGGAAAATATAAAGAGACTCGTCAAAGAACCCATAGAATCCGTTATAAACATAAGCATTAACGAGGTGCTCTCGCGCACCATCATAACATCGCTGACTGTGTTTCTCTCCGCTCTTGCGCTGTTCCTGTTCGGCGGTGAAGTAATACACGATTTTGCCCTTGCAATGCTGCTTGGGGTAACAATAGGCACGTATTCGTCTATTTTTGTCGCAAGCCCGGTTGTGGTGCTTGTCGGCAAGTATGAAAGAAATAAGAAGTGAGGACAAAAAGGACAGATAGCATAAAGAGGGATGGTTAATAATAAAACATGCAAATGGGTGGTAAACAGAACGAATCCCGAATACGTGAGCTACATATCGAGGCTTGCATCGGTATCACCCTCATTTGCTCAGGTCCTGATCAACAGGGGATTAAAGACCTCTGAACAATTATCTTCCTTTTTGAACCCTGACATCAGCAGGCTTTCCGACCCCCGTGAAATGCAGGGAACCATGACGGCGACAGGCAGGATCATGGAGGCAGTCAAACGCGGAGAGAGGGTCCTCATACATGGAGATTATGACGCCGACGGTATTACAGCTACCGCGATAATGGTATTTCATACCACACCGGATAACCCATGGTTATGGATTCGGTCCTGCAGGCATTGAGAAGGCAAGGGAAGTTGAAGCAAAACTCATAATAACTGTTGATTGCGGCATTACCTCCTTTGAAGCTGTTTCCGCGGCAAACTCCCTTGGAATTGACGTAATAATCACAGATCATCACGAACCAGTAAGAGGGGACTGTCCCGAATTTACGGACGGAGCAAAGCGAAGTCGTAGAATTGGGACTGTCCCCGTGAAACAGCAGACAGTTAACGGTTTTGTTCTGCCCGATGCACTGGCAATAATAAATCCCAAAATTTACCAGGCCTCTGAATGCGAAATCCAGCCCCCTGACTATGATCTTTCAGGCGCGGGCGTTGCTTTCAAACTTATTCAGGCTTTATTTGATAACAATATTGACAAGGTCCATCAACTGCTTGACCTTGCCGCCCTTGGTACTGGCGCTGATGTTGTGCCTGTTGTAGGAGATAACCGGGTCATACTGAGCGAGGGGATTAAATTGGTCCATTCAGGCGGAAGACTTGGCATCAGGGCATTAAAGGAAGCCTCAGGCATAAGGCCTGATTTTTTCAAGACATCTTTTTTGTATTACACGCTGATACCGAGGATCAATGCTGCCGGAAGGATAGCGGATGCAAATGATGTCGTAAGGCTTTTGACCACAAAGTCCCCTGAAGAGGCAAGTACCCTTGCGAAATGGCTTAATGGCCTTAACTTCAAGAGGCAGGAGATAGAGGAACTGGTTTACAGGGACGCCCTCAATATGCTGGACCAAATAGGTAATGACCATGCTGCTGTCGTTATCGCCGGGGAGGGGTGGCATCCAGGGGTGGTCGGCATTGTGGCATCAAAGATAGCTGAGAAATACTATAAGCCGGCCTTTGTGTTTTCGATAGACAATGGCGAGGCCAAAGGCTCTGCGAGGAGTATCCCGCCTTTTGACATTTACGGGGGGCTGACGCAGTGCCAGGACATCCTAAGGAGGTTTGGCGGACACAAACAGGCAGCAGGTCTGAGCATCGGGGCGGGTGATATTGACAGGTTCAGGGACATGATTTCCGACATAGTCAGGAATTCATTGTCAGAGAACGACTGTGCACCTGTTCTGAATTTAGATGCCACGGTAAACATATCCGATATCAATATTGAAATGGTAGAAGAACTTGCAAGGTTGGAGCCCTTTGGACATGGCAATGAAGAACCTTTGTTCGGAGCGCGTGGACTTGAAGTAATACAGCCTCGCATTGTCGGCAAGAACCACCTTAAGATGCACCTCAGGCAAAAGGGCAGAAGGGTAGACAGCATCGGTTTTGATTTTGGGGGACTTTTAAGTACCCTGGAAGATAACAGCCTTATAGACGCAGCTTTTTCACCAAAGATAAATGAATGGGACGGCGGCAGGTTCCTGCAGTTGAATCTGAAGGCGATAAGGATGACGAGCAGGTGAAGGGGTGAAGAAAAAATGGGTAAGATAACGATTCAGGATTTTTTGAAAAAGAAACAGGAGAAGCGTAAGATTACGATGCTCACTGCCTATGATTTTCCGTTTGCCCAAATCGTGGATGAGGCCGGGATCGACGCTATACTTGTCGGAGATTCTCTTGGAATGGTTGTGCAGGGGATAGAGAATACCCTCCCTGTGACAATGGATGAAATGATTTACCACACCAAAATGGTCACAAGGGCCTCAATAAATGCGATGGTAATAGGTGATATGCCTTTCATGTCATACCAGGCAAGCATAGAGGATGCTGTCAGAAACGGCGGCAGGTTCCTGAAAGAGGCCGGGGCACAGGCAGTAAAGCTTGAAGGCGGCAGGGAAGTTGCTGGAAAGGTGGAGGCCATGACAAAATCCGAAATCCCTGTTATGGCGCATATCGGGCTTACCCCGCAGGCTGTTCACAGGATGGGGGGGTACAAGGTACAGGGAAGGACTGATGAGGCTGCAAAAAGGCTTATTGAGGATGCAAAGGTCCTTGAGGAGGCAGGCGCCTTTTCGATCATACTTGAGGCAATCCCGTCCTCCCTTGCGCGGCAGATAACAAACAGTCTCTCAATTCCGACTATCGGGATAGGCGCTGGTCCTGTGTGCGACGGGCAGGTACTCGTTATTCATGATGTCCTTGGACTGTTTGAAAGATTTACTCCGAAGTTTGTGAAGAGATATGTAAATATGAAAGAAGACGCATTAAATGCTGTGAAGCAATACAAGGATGAGGTTGAAAACGGGGTGTTCCCTGGAAAGGAACATTCATTTTAGATAAAAGGGAAGGTAAATCATGGCAAAAAAAAATGTTTTTGTGTGTGTGAAAAAGGACATCGTCAACCCTATAAACTGGGCCTTGAAGGAATTTGAGGGAAGGATAAGCGCAAGGTATTTTGACAATACAAAGCAGTTGGGCGCGATACTGGATGATGATGTGGATTGTTGCACGGTCATACTTGACTCATCTTTTGCGGATGTCCCGACACTTGACTTTGCAAAGGAGATCAAGGAGAAGAAACCATCTTTTAAAATCCTTTTTATCGTCTCAGCGGGAACTACTAAAGAGGAATTGGTCAAGCTTATCCAACAAAAGATTGTAAGCGGCGTAGTAATAAGGCCCTTTACTACAGAGCAGATAAGCGACAACATCTATAAGCTCTGCGGCTTCCAGAAGCCGACAGACACTCCGTGGTATATGCAGACCGGGATTTAATGAAGATCGCCACGGCACAGGAGATGAGGGAGATTGACCGTATCACTATCGAGGATTACGGCATTCCCGGTCTTGTCCTTATGGAAAGGGCAGGACTTGCTGTTGCAAGCAAGGTCGTGGAGCTTTATTCTGACAAAAAGGTGATTGTGTTATGCGGCAGCGGTAACAACGGTGGTGACGGGTTTGTTGCTGCGAGGGAGCTCTACAACAGAGGATTTAATGTAAAAGTCTTAATGCTTTCAGGAAAGGATTCCATGGGTCCTGACTGCAAGACAGAGTATCAGATTGCAAAGAACTTTGGGGTCCCTGTGGAATTCCGTAAAGCTGTTGGTGCGGGAGACATCCACGCAGCTGTTGTTATTGACGCTATTTTTGGCACCGGCCTGTCCAGACCTGTAAAAGGGCATTTGGCTGATGTTTTTGCTTTAATAAATAAATCCAATGCGCCTGTTATTTCGATTGACATTTCCTCCGGCATATCATCCGACACCGGTGAAGTGCTTGGCGAGGCCATATCAGCTGATTGCACAGTTACCTTTGGCCTTCCGAAAAGAGGACATCTTCTATATCCCGGGGCAGACCACACAGGCAGGCTTTTTATTGAAGACATAGGGTTTCCAAAAGAACTCCTGGTGTCGGAAAAGTTGAGGCTCAATTTAATTGACTCTGAACTTGTGAGCGGACTGCTTCCCCGCAGACAAAAAAGTTCGCATAAGGGTGATTACGGCCATATCCTGATAGTTGCCGGCTCCAGTGGTAAAACAGGCGCTGCGCTTATGGCTGCGAAATCATGCCTCAGGAGTGGGGCGGGTCTTGTGACTATAGGGGTGCCGGAGTCACTGATAGATGTGTTCCAGTCCAGGGTGACAGAGGAAATGATATTGCCCTTGCCGGATGACGGCAAAGGTATGCTTTCGGCAAAGGCCGCCGATGAAATCCTCGGTTTTGCTGCCCGTAAAATAGATGTAATTGCTGTTGGCCCGGGTATCGGGGTCTCTGAAGGGACTGAAAAAATAATGGTCCAGCTTATTCAAAAATCGGCTGTGCCTATGGTGATAGATGCTGATGGGATTAATTCACTCAAGGGGAATACGAACATATTTAACAAAGCAAAGGCACCTATTATCATCACGCCGCATCCAGGAGAGATGGACAGACTGCTAAAAAACAGCGTGGAAGCTCGGAAGTCCGGAAGTTCGGAAGGAACAGATAAAATAAATACGTCATTATCATTCTCAAAGGCAACAGGTACATATGTTGTCCTGAAGGGCGCACCTACTGTTATTGCAGAGCCGGAGGGCAGGGTGTTTTTGAATAATACCGGGAACCCCGGCATGGCGACCGCAGGCTCCGGAGATGTGCTTACAGGCATTATAGCGTCCTTAGCCGGTCAGGGCCTAAGCCCCCTTGAATCGTCAATCCTTGGTGTTTACCTGCATGGTACCGCGGGAGATCTGGCAGCCCGTGAAAAAAGCGAACATTCCTTTATTGCCTCCGATATTATAGGATTTCTGCCGGATGCTTTTGCTCATTTGGATACGGCTTGACAAATCCTGTTTATCCTTGATATTTTTGTGTGTTTACAAGGGGGAGCAATGGTACGAGCAGCATATGTTCCATCAGTAGCATTTATCCTGCTTTTCTTTTTTACCCCTGTCAATTTATGTCTTGCATCTGAAAAATTCACAAGATCGTCAGAAGGCATCTTGCTTGCCCAGTCTGACGGCACTGTCGGCGCTTCCAATACTTTAGCTCTTGGCCCCTCAACAAAGGATGAGCTACTCCTGTTCTGGGAAGAGAAGGACCT